>Ga0105101_10000651_pt1 | contig 14624 bp, 11 predicted proteins | sample PPLLak21cMay2015_2_FD_87037 | JGI IMG/M metagenome (GOLD analysis project Ga0105101, IMG submission 87037) | Freshwater sediment microbial communities from Prairie Pothole Lake near Jamestown, North Dakota, USA - PPLs Lake P8 Core (1) Depth... | ecosystem: Environmental > Aquatic > Freshwater >... | reverse complement strand
GCGCACGCTGTATCTGTCCAGGATGCCAGCGTCCGCCAGCTCTACAGCCAGATTCAACCCGGTCTGACCGCCAAGCGTCGGCAGAAGCCCGTCGGGGCGTTCCCTTTCAATGATGCGGGCGATCACGCCCACTTCCAGTGGCTCAATGTAGACGGCATCGGCGACGCCCTCGTCGGTCATGATGGTGGCCGGATTGGAGTTCACCAACACGGTAGACACGCCTTCTTCGCGGAGCGCCTTGCACGCCTGGGTGCCGGCGTAGTCAAACTCCGCCGCCTGCCCGATGATGATGGGTCCGGACCCGATGATGAGAACCTTGCTGATATCGCTACGCCGCGGCACTGGCCCTCCTCGCAGCGGACGGCACACGGACGCTTCCCGAACCCCAACCGCCGTTAGCACTCCACGTCAGAAGGAGTTCAACCCCCTGGCCCCCATTCTTGGGGGCAAACGAGATGGATCTGGGGACACCCCAGACCCCGGCAGCATCCTGCTGCACCAGACAGTAGGTGGGGTAGAGCAGCACGAAACCCACCGCCATTGCCTTATGGAAGCAGGAAATCAACCCCCTTTGTCCCCCATTCCGCCTGGGGCGGATTTTCGATCTTGGGGGATAATGAATAGTGCAGAGGGGCGTCGCCCCTCTGCACGCCCTACACCATGTCATTCCCGCGCAGGCGGGAATCCAGGAGTTGTGCCCAGCAAGAGACGCAGCAACCACTTCCGACAACTCCTTGCCCCCTGGCGCACCCCACCCGACTGTCATTTCGCCTCCCTGACCATCCCCAGGAATTGGTCGAAGAGGTAGAGATTGTCCAGCGGGCCCGGCGACGCCTCAGAGTGATACTGGATGGACAAGACGGGAAGCTCTCGATGACGGAGTCCTTCTACAGTCCCGTCATTCAGATTAATGTGGCTGACTTCCAGCCCTCCCTTCAGGGTGTCAGGGTCGACAGCATAGCCATGGTTCTGAGCGACGATGTACACTCTGTCCGTCTTGACATCGCGTACCGGGTGATTGCCACCGCGATGCCCGAACTTCAGCTTGAACGTCCGGGCTCCGAACGCCTGGCCGATAAGCTGTTCCCCTAGGCAGATGCCCATCAAGGGTTTTACCCCGGCCAGCTTCCTCACCGTCTCCACGATGTGGCCGAGCAGGGCCGGATCGCCGGGCCCGGGCGAAAACAGGACGCCGTCCGGCTTGAGATCGAGGATCTGTTGATCCGAGTAGATACAGGGAACGACGGTCACCTTGCACCCGAGTCCTCGCAGGATACGGAGGATGTTGTACTTGACGCCGCAGTCCACGACCACGATGTGAGGCCCGTCTCCAAAGACCACGTCAGGAGTTGCTTTCAACCCTCTGTCCCCCAATCTTGGGGGTAGAATGGAATTGGGGGACACCCCCAAACCCTCGGCAGGAGTACCTCCTGCACCTCTCACCCCCAGGCAACTCTCCCACTGGTACGAAGCCTTCGTGCTGACCTCTTTGACGAAATCGATGTTGCCGTAGCGGGGCAGACTCCGCAGGTGCGCCAGGACTTCCTCCGGAGACTGGTCGGCGGCTATGGCACCCATCATAACCCCTCGGTATCTGAGATGCCTGGTCAGCGCTCGCGTATCTACGCCGTGGATGCCCGGCACGCCGCCAGCGGCCAGAAATTCGTCCAGGGTCTGCCGGCTCTGCCAATGGCTGGGATAGTCGCAGATATCCCGGACCACGAACCCGCGCACCCGGACGCGTGCCGATTCGAAGTTGCGGTCGTTCATGCCATAGTTTCCAATGAGGGGATAGGTGAGGACCAGTATCTGCCCCGCGTATGACGGGTCGGTCAGCATCTCCTGGTAGCCCGTCATGCTGGTGTTAAACACGACCTCGCCATAGGCAAACGCCTCTGCGCCGAAGAGATGCCCCTCGTAGCATGAACCATCTTCCAGAACCAGGATGGCCTTCTTTGTCATCTTCTGACCTTCGTATGAGGCGCGTTCAACCCCCTGTCCCCCAATCTTGGGGGGAGAAGGGGGATTGGGGGACACCCCCAGTTCCCACGGTCCTCCTCAGGCGCACACCGTTCTATCATTCCCGCGAAGGCGGGAATCCAGCGCGCACCCGATTCTGGAGATTCACATAGTTCGACACGACAACCCTTTGTCCGCCAGGGATCAGCCCACGAAAAGACCTCCTGCAATGGGAGCAGGAGGTCCCTCACGTCCCGTGCCTCGCGTTCTCTGGAGTCTGTGCGCGATCTCATGATACCTTGCCAGCCTCTCCGGACTGACTTAAAGGCCGTTCGCTGTCCTAAGTCCTCAGTCCGCTGCCTACAAGTCCCAGTAACTCACCAGCCGCTCGAAGTCGACCAGGCCGCTCTCCGAGAAGTTGTCTACTTCCACTCCCGCCTCCACCGCCGCGGCCACCGGATTCATTCCTCCCAAGAGAACCATGCCGATGCGGTTTGCGCCCAGCGCGATCTGGCACACCGGCTCACCCGTTTGGCCCAATGCGTACACCCCGTCAATGCCGACTTCTTTAAGCAGGCCGACAGTCTCCTCAACAATGGACCTGGACGGGGCTGGCAGTTCACGGAAGTTGGCCAAAATCCGGCCATTGCCTGTCCTGGCGGCTTCACCAACGCTGGTCATGCTGGCGCGCATGTATTGCTCCGAAGGATCAATAGAGGTGCCCTCGTAGTTGATAATGGCTGTGAAGCGCCTCGGCCTGGAGTTGCGTATCTCGAGCACCCCACCGAAGCGGGATTCCACCGGCACGCCAGCCTTTAGCAGGACTCCGTTTACGGCAACGCTGCAGACCGTGGCCAACCCCACTTTGCCGCTCGGTATGACCACGTTGCCTAACCTCTCTCCTTCGTGGCCCACCGCTACCAGGTGACTCACACAGAGGCGCGCTTTGAACGCCTCGCGCATGGCCGAGAGAGCTTTCTTGAACCTCTCCTGAGTGAAAACAGAAGTGTTGATGGGCAACAGCCCAGTGCGCTTGGCTGGATTGAATGTGGTCTGGAAAGCCATGAGTTCGAGTTTGTCCAGGATGAAGCCGATCTGATCCGGCGCCAGCGCTATTTGCAGCTCCTCGATACCCAGCGGGGTGATACTCCGGCCGTCGCGCCCCCCGGGCTGCGTGTACCCCCGTTCGTCCATGATGCGCAGGTGGTATCGAACTGCCCTCTCGCTCAGGTTCACGCCGTACCGCTGAAGCTCCCGAGCTATGGTGATCGACCCCAGCGGCTCACCGGACTCACTGAGCACCCTCAGGATGGAGAGTATCTTCTTCTCGGTATCGGAGTTGGCACTTTGGACCATACCGGAACCCCCTTGCCGCATCGGCCTTCCGGTGCCATTATAGCATCCCAACCGCACAAGCCAAGCAGAGGAACGACCGGCCTCAGTGTTGGCGGCTTCTCCACCGTCTGGCAGGTGGTCTTGCTCCAAGACCTGTTCCGCCATCATCTTGCCTCTTTCGATCCATTGAATCTGTTAGTGATGGGCAGCCGTCTGTCCCGGCCAAAGGCCCTAGCGGTTATCTTGACCCCTGGCGGCGCCTGGCGGCGCTTGTACTCACTGGAGTCGATCAGTCGAGCCGCCCTTTCGACGACATCCCGGTCGATCCCCATGGCCACGATATGCTCCATGCTCTTGTCCTCTTCCGCATACGCCGTGATCACCTTGTCGAGGAGGTCGTAGCTTGGCAGGCTGTCGCTGTCTTTCTGGTCCGGCCTCAGTTCGGCCGACGGCGGCTTCTCGATCACGCTCCGGGGGATCACTTCGCGGTTAGCCAGGGAGTTTCGATATCGCACCAGCTCGTAGACCACGGTCTTCGGCACGTCCTTGATTACGGCGAAGCCGCCCGCCATGTCGCCGTAGAGAGTGGTGTATCCGGTGGCCATCTCGCTCTTGTTGCCGGTGGTGAGGACCAGCCAGCCGAACTTGTTTGACAGAGCCATCAGCAAGTTGCCGCGGATGCGAGCCTGGATGTTCTCTTCAGCCACATTCGGTCCGGCTCCGGCAAATGACTGGGCCAGCGTCCCTAAGTAGGCCTGGAATACTTCCTCGATAGGGATAACCATCAGTCCGATATCCAGGTTATGGGCCAGTAGGGCGGCATCCGAGAGACTACCGGCGGAGGAGTACCGCGATGGCATGGCCACGCCCACCACGTCAGCAGCCCCCAAAGCGTCGACGGCGACGGCTGCCACAAGGCTGGAGTCCACACCACCGGAAAGGCCAATTGCGGCTTTCGTGATACCGTTCTTCCTTATGTAGTCGCGCGTGCCCACAACCAGCGCGTCATATATCTCGGCCGAGGAGCTGCGCAGCTCTACCTGGCGACCCACGAGAGGGGGTTTGGTATCCACGAGAGGTGCCTCTGAGACGATGACCTTGGTGCTGCGCTCACTCTCTTTGACCAGCAGGTTGCCTTTCCGCCACCTCGGGTCGTGAAGCCGAGTGCGAAAGACGGATTCAATATCCAGGTCAGCCACTACAAGGTCCTCCTCGAATTGGCGGCCCCGGCACATCAGACGTCCTCTCTCGTCAAACACTACGCTGTCGCCATCGAAGACCAGCTCATCTTGTCCGCCTACCAGGTTGTTGTAGGCCACTATGGCCAGGTTGTCCGAGGCGCGCGTGGCCAGCATCCTTTCTCTAGAATCACGCTTGCCGACATGGTAGGGGGAGGCGCTGATGTTCAAGATGACTTCAGCGCCGGCATGGGCCTGGATGGTGGCCGGGCCGGCCTCGTACCAGATGTCTTCGCAGATGCTGATGCCCACCCCCACGCCTGCTATCACGTACACCGGACACTTGTCTCCCGCCCGGAAGTAGCGGTTCTCGTCGAACACGCCGTAGTTGGGCAAGTACATCTTGCGGTAGACGCCGATCAGCCTTCCGTCATGGACAATGGCTGCTGCATTGTAGATGTCTCCTTCAGAATCAACGAAGCCAACCACCACTGTGATGCCGGCGGAGCTCAGCACTATTCGCTCGAGCGCCTTCAAGTTCTCCTGAATGAAGTGCGGCTTCAGCAGCAGGTCTTCCGGCGGATAGCCGCAGGTAGCCAGTTCGGGGAAAGACAAGAGATCCACCCCCAGTGACCTTGCCTTATCAATAGTTCGGACAATCCTTCGGGTGTTACCCTCGAAGTCTCCTACCGTGGTATTGACTTGGGCCATCCCTATCCGGAGTCTGCGCATGCTCTGCCTCAGCGTGAGTCGATCCAGGAATTCGCTGGTCTCTCTGGCATCGGGAACAGCTTCCTGGCGAATCCCTGGATCGACTGACGGCTTTTCTTTCTGAGTGCCAAACCTGGCGAAAGCACCACGGCCTATAGGATCGGCAAGTACCTCTTCAGTTCGTACTCAGTCACCTGGATCCTCCACTTATCCCATTCAATCTTCTTGTTCTCCATGAACGCATTGAACACGTGCTCGCCCAGGGCTTTCCGCACCACTTCGCTGTTCTCTGTGAGCTGTATGGCGTCCCACAGGCTGGCCGGCAGGGTGCCAATACCCCTCTCGCGCCTTTCCGCTGCCGACATTTCGTAGACGTTCTCCTCAACAGGTTCCGGCGGCGTTAGCCCCTTCTCAATCCCATCCAGCCCGGCGGCCAGCATAACGCTGAAGGTCAGATAGGGATTGCAGGCTGGATCGGGCGACCTGTACTCGATCCTGGTGGCCTTCTCCTGACCCGGCTTATACTCCGGTACCCTTATTAGGTCCGACCGGTTGCGCCGCGCCCAGGAGAGATATACCGGCGCCTCGTACCCCGGCACTAGCCGCTTGTACGAGTTGACCCACTGGCTGGTGACGGCGGTGATTGCCGGAGCGTGTTTCAATAGCCCGGCCACGAACGCTCTGGCCGTCTTGGAGAGGTGGTAGGGGTCATTCAGGTCGTGGAAGGCATTCCTACCGTCCTTGAACAACGACTGATGCACGTGCATGCCGCTGCCGTTGACGCCGAATACCGGCTTGGGCATGAAAGTGGCGTAGACACCGTGATTCAAGGCCACCTGCTTCACTACCAGACGATAGGTCATCACGCTGTCGGCCATGGTTAGTGCATCCGTGTACCGCATGTCGATCTCATGCTGGCTAGGCGCCACCTCATGGTGTGAGTACTCCACCCCTATCCCCATCTCCTCGAGAGTGAGTACCGTATCTCTTCTGAGGTCTGAGGCCTCGTCCAGAGGGATCATGTCAAAGTAGCCACCCTCGTCCAGGTTCTCGGTGCCTTTGGAGTCCTTGAAGTAGAAGTACTCCAGCTCAGGGCCAACGTAGTAGGTGTAACCGAGGTCTGCGGCCCGCTTCAGATTCTTCTTCAGGACATACCGGGGATCACCCTCGAAAGGCTGACCGCCCGGCTTCATGATGTCGCAAAACATCCTGGCCACGGCATGGTGCTCCCTCGGCCTCCAGGGGAGCATGCAGAAAGTCTCAGGGTCGGGCAGGGCCATCATATCGCTCTCGTCAATGCGGGCGAATCCCTCGATGGACGAGCCATCGAATCCCATGCCTTCCTCCAGCGCCCCCTCCAGTTCTTCCACGGTGATGGCGAAGCTCTTGAGCATGCCGAGAATGTCAGAGAACCACAACCTGATGAACTTCACGTCATGCTCTTTCGCCACCTGGAGAACGTAGTCCTTCGCTTCCTTTCTAGATTTTGCTGGCATTTCTCCTCCTTATGCTTCCTTTTCTTCCTTCTGTTGTCTGCCCACATCACAGGTTGGGACTGTTCAACCCCCTTGGTCCCCCACTCATGGGGGAACGTGGGGAAGAACCGAGGGACACCCTCGGACTCCCGGCAGCATTCTGCTGCACCTTCTTGTCAACCCCTGGGCCCCCATTCTTGGGGAAACAGCAGCAAGGTTGAGGGACACCCCCCAACCCCAAGACAAGGGGGATCCGCCCCTCTGCACACCCGCTTTGCTACACTGCATTGTCATCTCTGTCTCCCGTTCGGATGCGAATCGCATGCTCTACGGGCATCACGAATATCTTTCCATCCCCCCTCTCACCTGTCCGGGCCTTGCTCACGATCGCGTTCAGCGTTCTGCTCAGGTCTTCATCCAATACCACCACCTCTATCTTCACTTTGGGCAGGAATTCCACCCTGTACTCTCCGGACCTCCACTGTAACGGTATGCCCTTCTCACGGCCCCGGCCGCTCACTTCCGCCACCGTCATGCCGTATACTCCAATCCCCTCCAGCGCGACTCGCACCGGCTCCAGCTTCTCCTCTCTGATTATGGCTTCCACCTTCTTCATGGCTCATAACCCCCCGTACGCTCTCTCACCGTGCTGGGATATGTCCAGGCCCACCACTTCCTCCTCCTGTTTCACTCGAAGTCCGACTACGGCGTTGACAGCCTTTGCCAAGACCCAGGTGCCGGCGAAGGCCACGACCCACACCACACCCACTGCGGCTGCCTGTTTGGCCAAGAGGATACCACTGCCGTAGATCAGGCCGGCTGCCCCCGCTGAGTTCACGGCAACGCTGGCGAAGACGCCGGTGGCCAGTGCCCCCCAGGTTCCACCCATGCCATGGCAAGCCCAAACGTCCAGGGATTCATCAACCTTCTGCCTCGATCTCCACATCATCACGTAGAAGGATATCGCCGCTGCCACCATCCCTATGGGGATAGCGGCCAGGGGATTGACAAAGCCTGCAGCCGGGGTAATGGCCACCAATCCTACCACAGCTCCGGTGGCTACCCCCAATAGAGACGGCCTTCGATGGATCCAGCCTAGGGACATCCAAGTGATGGCTGCAGTGCACGCAGCAGTATTGGTAGCCACGAAGGCGTTGGCAGCCAATCCACCCGAAGTCAGAGCACTGCCGGCATTGAAACCGAACCAGCCAAACCACAGCAGCGCTGCGCCCAGCGCCACCATGGGAATATTGGCGGGTTCCATGGGATGCTTCTCGGTAAATCCCTTCCGGGGTCCGAGAACCAGCGCCAGGGCCATGGCCGATACCCCAGCCGTTATGTGGACCACCGTGCCACCAGCGAAGTCCAGGGCACCCAGCTTGGCCAGCCATCCCCCACTACCCCATACCCAGTGTGCTACGGGGCAATAAATGAGGGTGAACCACAGAACCGAAAAGATCAGCAGACTGCTGAACTTGATCCGCTCCACCACGGCGCCGGTCATGAGGGCTACCGTGATGATCGCGAACATGCCCTGATACATCATGAAGGCCAGATGGGGAACGGTCGTGGCATACGTGGATGAGGGGTCCTGTCCCACGTTACGCAGGCCGATCCAGTCGAGCCCTCCGATGATGCCGCCTTTGTCCGGCCCGAAAGACAGGGTATAGCCATAGAGTACCCACAGCACGCCTATGACGCCCAGGATGGCAAAGCTCATCATCATGGTGGAGAGGACGTTCTTCTTCCTCACCATCCCGGCATAGAAAAGCGCCAGCCCTGGCGTCATCAACATAACCAGAGCCGTGGACATCAGAATCCAGGCAGTATCGCCACTAGACACTGCACACCTCCACCAAAGTACCAGCGGCATTCATCCGGCCGCCGGCACCGGCGGCCTTGCGCCAGAGCGCCCAATAGTGAGTGGCGCCCATGGCCGTCAGCGATTGACCGTTGCTGACCACCTCGATCGTGACTCCCGATGGCTTCGAGCCGAGCTTGATGGCCTCGCGCATGCTACTAACCATGATCGCCCTCCTTTTCGTGTCTATGGTAACGAGGGTAGCACCTGAATGTTTCGAACAGATTTCGGGGAGGTTAATTCAGTGTTAACTGAGTGGCGCGTAGGGGAAACGTTGGGTGGGGGCAAGACTAAGAATCGTCTCTGAACCGGTAGCCGATGTTGCGCACTGTCTCGATGCAGTCGGAGTCGTCGAGCTTGCCTCTCAGCCTTCTGATGTGCACGTCGACCGTCCGGTCGCCGCCGTAGTAGTCATAGCCCCAAACACTGTTCAACAGGGACTCCCGGCTGAAGACCCTTCCCTTCTTGCTCACCAGGAACTTCAGCAGTTCGTACTCCTTGAACGTCAATTCGATCAACCTGCCTCTGAAAGCGACTTCGCACTTTGCCACGTCGATCGCCACTTCGCCGCAGCAGATCAGATCCTTGTTATCCTCAATGGGTTTCCGCTGCAGGATTCTTCTTACCCGCGCTGCCACCTCGTTGGCTTTCCAGGGCTCCATGACGAAGTCGTCCACGTCAACGGTCGAATCGAGGACATCGAGGCTTTCGTTGGACAGCAGAGTGACCACAGGCAGGCGCGTCTTCTCCTTGAGCCTCTGCGGCAGATTCCTCAATTCCGAACCGGGAGCGGCGCCGTCCACGGCAATCACCACAAGGTCCGCGGGCAGGCTGCTGACATTCTTCAATCCGGCATCCTCAGGGGAGGCAATCGAGCACAAGAAGCCCTTCTCGGCCAGTCCGAGACCGAGCGCTCTAACCCGCTCACTGCCGTCAGCCACTATGAGCACCCTGAACATCGCTGGTTCTCTCACTCTAGCGCATCAGTCAATAGGCGTATAGCCTGCCGTGGGGTCTGAGGTGAATAGGGAATAGCTTGGTGAACTGCTCACTCAGAATCTCATCGGCTTCATGGCCGAAATGAGTGGCGAACTCGGTCACGTATCCCCGGAGCTCCAGCAAGTCCTTCTCATCGAGGTCTGCTCTGCCGACTTCTTTGCCCAGTTGATGGTCTTCGATTGTCCCCCTCAGATAGATAACACCGCCGTGCATACCAGTTCCGACGAATCCGGCCGCATGCGGCCGGTCTTTCTTCAGCGTCAAGCCAAGAAGGATCAGGGTCCCGCCGGCCATGTATTCGGCCAAGAAGTCCTGAGCCGTCCCGCCAATGACCACCACCGGCTTTTTGCCCTTGCATTCCTTCATGTGGATTCCGGCCCGGCAGCCCACGTCATCCCGCACGAAGATTTTACCTCCCCGCGCTGACATGCCCAGAATGTCCCCGGCGCTGCCGTGGACGATGATCTCCCCGCTGTTCATGGTGTTCCCGCAACCATCCTCGGCATTGCCGTGAACGGTTATCCGGGAACCATCCATGAATGCCCCAAGGTCGTTTCCCGGCGTGCCGTATACCTCAACATCGACCGGCTTTCCCAGGTTGGTGCCGATGTACCTCTGGCCGTGAACGTTCCGAATGACGATCTTCTGCGTGCCACTCACGACCGCGTTTCTCAGCCTGGTGTTGAGTTCACGATACTGGACGTTGCCGGCGTCGATCTCCAAGATTGGCTGAACTCCCATCTGCTCAGTATCAGTTCTCATAATTCAGTCTCCTGACATGCCTATTCCGAACTCGGTGTCGGTTGGCCAGACTCCACTTAGACTCAAGCGATTTCCAGGCGGACTCTTCATATTGCTACCTCCTGACCGGGATCCCCTTGCCGGCCAGGTACTCCTTCGCTTCGCGGATCGAGTGCGTCCGGTAGTGAAAGATGCTGGCGGCGAGTACTGCGTCTGCCTTGCCTGCAACCAGGGCCTCATGGAGATGCTCGAGGGTACCCGCCCCTCCGCTGGCAATCACGGGCACCGGCACCTGTTCGCTGATGGCACTAGTCAATTTCAAGTCATACCCGCTGCGGTGCCCATCCTGGTCCCAACTGGTGACCAGCAGTTCTCCGGCACCGAGTTCGGTTGCCTGCCTGGCCCAGGCAACCGCATCTGTCCCCGTTCCCTTTCGGCCTCCATGCGTCAGTACCTCCCACTTTTGGGATTCGCCGCCTGACACTTGCCTGGCATCGATCGCCACCACGATGCACTGCGAGCCGAACTTCTCCGCGCCCTTGGCTATCAGGTCGGGATCGAACACCGCTGCCGTGTTGATGGCCGTCTTATCCGCCCCGGCTTCGAGCATTCGCCGCATGTCGGTGATGCTGCGCAAGCCTCCACCAACGGTGAGCGGGATGAAGACCCTCTCAGATACGCGTTCCACGATCTCCACCATGGTCTCGCGTCCTTCCGGAGTAGCGCCAATGTCCAGGAAGACGAGCTCGTCGGCGCCTTCGCTGTAGTAAAAGGCCGCCATCTCCACGGGGTCGCCGGCATCACGGAGGTCCATGAAACTAGTCCCCTTGACCACTCTTCCTCCTGTCATGTCCAGGCAGGGTATGATCCTCTTAGTCAACATCGAACTTCCTCTGCCGACGGTAAAAATTCGGGCAGACCAGACGTGTGGCTACACTCTCCAGATGGCAGGAACATAATCGTCCTCTTCCCCACCGGGCTCAGAGGGCGCAACTCCGTCCTGTCCCCCAACCCGAGCCTTTCGCCGTCTCCGTGCCGCCAGCAGGTCCCGGTCTCTGCCGGTACGGTCACCTGAGCCCTCCCACTCGCTCAACCCGTCGTCGTCCCCTATGGAGCCCGCTGTCTTCTTCGGCCCGATCTTTCTGTAGACGTCTTTCGGGGCCGTTTTCTTGCCGCCAACCGTCAGAAGCCGGTCGATGGTGACATCAAACAGCCTCTCGTTCTCCTCAAGATAGGGCTGTATCAGCTTCCAGTCGGCATCCGTCATGTTGGCGAACTCGCCGCCGTTGAGCTGCTCGTCAACCAGTTTCCCATGCGGGTCGCGCACATAGATCGCTCCGCCGGAGGCCAGGGAGAAGATGTTGGACCCCGGATAAGGCGATTCATACTCTTGGACCGACCCATCATGGTCATCGAAGCCGATACCGTTCAGGATGACAAACCCGCCGCCGTTCAGTGGATCGCCGGCCATGAAGGATTCCGCCAGATAGTCAAGGGCGGTCCCGTTGATGACCACACGCGGCTTGCCCACGGCATTGATCAGGGGGCGTCCGGCGGCATTGCCCATGATATAGGCCTCGCCTCCTTTGGCTCCGTACATGAATGTCTGCCCGACATCGCCGAAGACTACCAGCTTGCCATCCTTCATGATCTGGCCGAGCTGATCCTGGGCGTTGCCGTGTACGTGAATCTCCATGCCATCGATACCCGACGCCAGATAGTCGCCGGATGAGCCGTAGACATCGATCCGCACGCCCTTGGTCGCCGGACCAAAGCCGCATCCTGTGAACCGCTGGCCGCGGTACTTGTAGACGATGAAGCGTCGCCAGCCGAGCTTGCAGGCCTTGACCATCAGCACCGCATCGCAGTTGTCGCCTTCCGGCTCGAAATGCTCGGCATCGATGACCAGGATCTGATTGTCATGCTGCGGCGCCCGCAAAGCATCCCGGGTGGCAAAATCGATTCGACTGAAATGCGACGCCGCATTTTCCGTAATCATGGGCGTGGCCGCCAGAATCTCCTCGATGTTGTTTTGCAGCACGTGCTGCACGGAGCTGCGCTTGATCCTGCCGGTATCGTAGCGCCGGTCGTTCAACAGGGTCAGAGCCGTGACAGCTGTCTGCCTGAAGCTGTCATTCCTCACTGCCTGAACTTTGATGGTTTCAATCGCTGACATGAATCCCTCGGCATCAAGCCCGCCCATGGCGTCCCGGACGAAGGCAAAGATCCTGTCTGACGCAAAGGACTCGTCCGTATCCTCGAACAGGTTGCGGAGACTGCCTTCCACGGCTTTGCCTTCGGGCGTTCTTTCTTTCAGCTTCTGCGAGACATTGCAGATAACCTTATCCCTGGCGGTTTCGATCACCTTTCCGAACTTATCCGTGCATATGAGCTGCTTCTTGCCCGGGCCGTCGCCGTTGTTCTTCAGGCTGAAGATGAACGCGCCGCCGTCGGTATAGCTGCCGCCGCGGGCATTCCAGTATTTGTCGGCAATAGGCCGGAAACGAGAATCTTCCCGCTGCAGCGACATGAGCGTCGCGTCAATGGCCTGCTTCTCCGAACAGATCAGGCCCACCTGCACCTCGCCCTCCTGCAGAGCGAAGACCTGCGGCCTGAGCATGGCCGTATCCGTGATGCCAATTAACTGGAACTGGTCATTCCGCACGTCGTTGCGGGCGATGATGAAGAACCACGGCCCGTCGGGCGATGAGAAGACGTGATGACTCTGGATGGCCTTGTACAGCACCTGCTTCTCTGTTGGGAGCATATCGAAGTCCATCTCCGAGGTCGGCGCCATGGCCTCGATCAGGTGTTCCAGGGGATATTTGTAGACCCGGCTCCACAGGTCGAGCAGGAGCGCTGCCTCCTCCGTATCGGTCAGAAACAGGGGATGGTAGTTCCGCTGTTTGAGGTACTCGAGAACGGACTGGTAGTTGGCGAAGTCGCCGTTGTGCACCAGTGCCTCATTGAGCGCACTGAAGGGGTGGCAGCCGCCGGGATGCCACACCCGGCCTCGGGTCGGATAGCGCTGGTGGGCCAGCCAGGCGTAGGCCTTGAAATCATCCAGCTTGTAGTAGCGGACGACGTTCTCTGCATAGCCGACGATCTTCAGGATCATCATATTCCGGCCGTGGGACATGACGAAGGCCCTCTTGTCACCGAGGGAGGCATAATACTGCCTGTTGATCTTGAAGCTGTTCTGATAGACAAACTCGTCCTCGGCGTCGCGCCGGTCCAGGTCGGCAAAATGGTTGTACGCGATGAACTTGTCCAGGGCCTCGTCTTTCACGCGCACGAAGTAGCGCACGACATCCGGGGGTCTGATATCCAGACCGATGCTGCGATGGTCATCGAGCGTAGCCAGCTTCTCCGACTTGTCGATCTTGAAATACGGCTTGATGAAGGTGTTCTCCAGTTCACCCGCCACGGCGGAATCCAGGAGCGCGACGTGTAGCATATAGTCCTCGTCCAGGACCTGTTTGGAAACGCCGAGGGCCTCGGGGATGAATCCAACGGCACCGATGCCACCACCCTTCCCATTGCCCCGGTTATGCATCTGCAGAGAAGGCGCAAAGATGTTCTTACCGGTCACGGGGATGGAACAGATGAATCCGGTGACGCCGCAGCCACCCTCCTCCTCGTTGTTGGCGTTGGGAACCGGCATCTGCCGGCATAGCTCCGTGCGTGAAGATAGTATTCTCTCGGCGTTATCCATGATAGGCAGGCTCCGTTTCATGACTGTAGTCGATGTGCTCCAGCAAGTCCGTCCGTCCCACTAGTTCCCTGACGCTGCGCATGCCGAACCTCTGCAGGATCTCAACCAGTTGGACATTCCAGGCATGGTACATGTTGACCAGGCGCTGTGTGGCCCAGTCCTCCCCAAACAGGTCAGCCAGCTCGGAGTCTGTCGAGGCGATGCCCCGGGCGCAGCCGCGTCCCGATTCACAGTTGCCGCAGCGGACACACTCCAGCGAGACCAACTCCGCCGTCCCGATGACCGCCCCGTCCGCGCCCAGGCAGATAGCCTTGGCCAGGTCATGGGCGGTCCGAATGCCGCCGGAGGCGATGAGCGTCACGGCATCGCGGATGCCCTCTTCTCTGAGGAAGTCATGAACCTTAGTGATGGCGTACTCGATCGGCATAGCGATGTTCTTCTTGGCGATGTCGGGCGCTGCTCCGGTGCCGCCGTAGCCGCCGTCGATGTGAATGATATGCGCGCCAGCGTAGTACGAGCCCACAGCCACCATGTCCACGTCGCTGGGAGTGGAAACCTTCACGGAAACCAGGGCGTTGGGGTTTATCTCCTTGATCCAGTCGATGTGTTTCTTGTGGTCCTCAATGGAATACACCGAATGGAAGGGGAAG
>Ga0105101_10000650_pt1 | contig 14628 bp, 13 predicted proteins | sample PPLLak21cMay2015_2_FD_87037 | JGI IMG/M metagenome (GOLD analysis project Ga0105101, IMG submission 87037) | Freshwater sediment microbial communities from Prairie Pothole Lake near Jamestown, North Dakota, USA - PPLs Lake P8 Core (1) Depth... | ecosystem: Environmental > Aquatic > Freshwater >... | reverse complement strand
CTAGACCATTGATTAAACAGTATCTCCAAATTATTAACAACGATGTCAAAGAACGATAAAAAATATTTTTATAAAACCCTTGCAATGTCAAATGACATTAACACAGGGGAAGGAGCGCAAAGCCTTTCCCCCTTGGGGGAAACGGGAAAGGGGGTTTAAGTAAAATAGATGCGTTATAAAACATAACAGAGCCGTAATAAGCCATTGATCTTTTCATTGAACCAAAATGAAAATCCCTTCTGGTTTTTTGTTGGTTTGAGAAAATGGAGAAATGTTATAAAATATTTTTTTTGAGATACAAATGAATTAATTAAGCTGTTATCTTTGAACAAGTTAATTTCTGAATAATTACCTACGATCTAAATTGAAAGGCTATGACTAAGAATAAATATGTTATTGAACAGTCAAGTAAATATGATTTTGATAAAACAGTTAATCTCCTGATTGCTGAAGCTGAACGAAGGGATTGGAATGTACCGGCGGTTCATGATCTGCAGCAGTCTCTTGCAAAATCAGGAAAAACAGTTAAACCAGTCAAGGTAATTGAAATCTGCAAACCTGTCTATTCGGGTCAGATGCTCGAACTGAGCGATGAGCGCATCATGTCGGTAATGATGCCATGCAGGATATCAGTCTATGTCAAGGATGACGGCAGAACCTATATGGCACTCGTTGATGGGGCTGAAATGGCATCCGGCCAGCCAGGTAAAATAGCAAAAGTCATGAAGGCTGCATCCGGCGAAACTTTTGAGATAGTGAAAACCGTATCCTGGTAATTTTATTTGAATATTTTCTGAATTGACAGCCTTTCATTTTCAGTCAGTGAATCCATCTGCTGAATTGCATGCCTGATTTTTGTTTTGAAATTCCAGCAGGTCATCTGCCTGAGAGATAACCTCCTTGCATACTCATAGGTTGAAAGATCCTCTTTCCCTTTGCACACGTTGTAAGCTATATAGAACGCCTTATGAAGAGGAAACTTACAGTTATGAAAGATTGTTCCGGCGGCCGCAGACTCTTCAGTTTTACATTTCGTACACCTTCGGGAGAATGGGGTTTTCCCGGGACAATAATTATTATTCCCGCATTTATGGCAGGTAAATCCGTTTTCCCATTTTACCTCAGCAAGGAACTCAAAACACTTTTCATCACTCCGGAACAGTGCATTTAACTGTTGCTCTGATAATTCCTTCTTAAATATTGCCCCCATTTCCAATTAATTATGATGCAAAGTTAAAAAATTATAGTGATAATAAAAAGATTTAGGTGATATTATTGCGATTTAATAAATTTTTATTCTATCTTTGCATCGAAATAATATTAATACCCGATCATGGATCCAAATTGTTCTATAACTCCAAAACCAAAATCTGTAAAAGAGTTTTTTAAATCATGGTATTTCTGGAAACCTTTTCTTAGTGTCGTAATTGGCGGATTGGGGGGATTCCTTTATTACTATTTTGTTGGATGCAACTCGGGAACTTGTGCAATCACCAGCAATCCTTACAATAGCATAATTATGGGTAGTTTTCTTGGTTTCTTCCTTACAGGTTCACCATGTGCGGGACGCAAGTAGGATGACAGGGAATGTTTATTTCAAGGCATTAATAATAAGTAATAATGGATTACAGGGAAATTGATAAAAGATACAGCAACCTTGCGGAATCATCCTGCTGTCTCTCCTGTGGTGGAGCAATTAGTTATTCTGAAGCCAAAGAAGGAGAAATATGCGTAGACCTTGGCAGCGGGCGTGGTACTGATGTTCTCAGGCTGGCAGAAACAGTTGGAAACCATGGCTTTGTATATGGAATTGACATCTCTGAAGGAATGCTTCGGAAAGCAAGGAATACAGCTGACCGGCTAGGCGTTGAAAACGTTGAATTCATCAACTCTCCTCTTGACAGGATACCGCTTGCCGACGGAATAGCTGACCTTATTATATCAAACTGTACAATCAATCACTCCTCAGATAAACAGGCGGTCTGGAATCAGGTATTCAGGATCCTCAGGAAAGGCGGCAGGTTTGTTGTAAGTGATATTTATTCAGTAAATCCGGTCCCCGAAGAATACAGGAATGATCCGGTTGCAGTTTCGGAATGCTGGGCCGGATCAGTAACCCGTAATGAATACCTGGAGCAGCTCCTGAAAGCAGGATTCACATCCATAAAGATCATTGAGGAATCAGCTCCATATGAAAAAGGCAGGGTAATGGTGTCAAGCTGGACTGTTATTGGCCAAAAACCATAATAAAAATAAAGTTGCGGATAAAATGATTAATAACAATTTTAATATGACAGTAATGAAAAAGTATTCTTTTCTTTTAATAATTATGCTTTCTTTAGTTTTCAGTGAGTGTAAGGCTGATAAGCCGGGTGACCCCGGAACAAAAAGTACAGCAGCAAGTAATGTTGTCCAGCTTTCGGATGACAACTTTAAAAAAATGATTTATAATTATGAAATAAACAAAGAGTGGAAGTTTGAGGGGGAAAAACCTGCAATAATTGATTTTTATGCGGACTGGTGCGCTCCCTGCAGGCAGTTATCTCCTCTGGTTGAAGAAATTGCAAAGGAATATGCAGGTAAAATAGATGTCTTTAAGGTCGATACTGAAAAAGAAAAAATACTTGCTCAGAAGCTTGGAATTACGGGATTGCCAACTTTGTTGTTCATCCCTGAAAAGGGAATGCCACAAGTAACTATGGGTGCACTTCCAAAAGAGAGTCTGGTCAAAGCGATAAATGAAATACTGCTAATCAAATAAATTTTAAGGAAAATGAAAAGTCTTATTAAAACCAGAGTAAACAGGATCAAAACCAAAGTGGCCCAGTGCTGTGCAAAAATATCCAGAACGGTAGCCGGTTGTCACGACTGATCAACTGGTGTTACTTTCACTGCCCTTTAAGATCCATGGAGATCCACTTTATGAACCTTTGCGGTTAAATGAAATATTCCAGATATAACATTTTTTCCCGGATCAGGGATTCTGAAAATCATTTTATTGTAAATCTGCTTTCAGGTAATGCCGACATCCTCGGCAATTCTGATGCCCGAAAGATAGAGACAATCAGGAAAGGAGCCGGTTTCACGGATAAGGCATTTCTTGATGAACTTATTGAAAAAGGTTATGTAACTGATGAATCCGATGAAAGCAGGGAGTATCGAAGGAAATATCTTGATTTTATCGAATCGAGGGAAAAGGATGAGATCCAGATATTCTTTGTAACAAATTACAGCTGCAATTTTGCATGTTCATATTGTTATCAGGATCATTATCAGAATCCCGGGAATGAGCTTAATAAGGATGTAATTGATGCTTTCTTCAATTATGTGAAAAAGGAATTCGCATCCCGAAGAAAATATATTACAGTTTTCGGCGGTGAACCACTACTAAATAGCCCCAGGCAAAAGGATATAATTACATCCCTCATCAACAAGTCAGTTGAAGCTGATCTGTCACTCAGTTTTGTAACCAACGGATACTTCCTCGAAGAGTATATTCCTGTTTTAAGAAAAGGAAAAATCAGGGAGATTCAGGTAACCCTGGATGGCACTGAATCAATTCATAATAAGCGCAGATTCCTGAAAGGAGGAGGAGGGACATTTGAAAAAATAGTTAATGGAATTGATGCCTGTCTGGAGCATAATATTGATGTCAACCTGCGTATGGTCATCGATAAGGAAAATATTACCAGCCTGTCTGATCTTGCGCAATTTGCAATTGACAAAGGCTGGACAAAAAGCCGGCATTTTAAAACCCAGATCGGGCGGAATTATGAATTACATCACTGTCAGTCGTCTCCTGATAAGCTTTTTGACAGGATATCACTTTACGAAAGTATATTTGAAATGACAAAGATTCACCCGCATATTCCGGAATTTTACAAACCGGCATATTCTGTTTCAAAGTTTCTTGCCGAAAACGGTGAACTTCCGGAACCTCTTTTTGATTCATGCCCTGCGTGTAAAACTGAATGGGCCTTCGATTACACCGGAAAGATTTATTCATGTACCGCAACTGTCGGGAAAGCTGATGAATCACTTGGAACATTTTATCCTGAAATTTCGCGTAAGGAGTCAGTTATTGAACAATGGGAGACGCGGGATGTAAAATCAATCCCGGGATGCAGTGAATGTTCGCTCCAATTGGCTTGTGGAGGAGGGTGTGGATCAGTGGCAAAAAACAGGACCGGTAATATCTGCTCTCCTGATTGCAGGCCTGTAAGGGAATTAATGGAACTTGGATTTTCAGCATATTTCAACGATAAAATATAACTAAAGAAGAGTTTTAAAATAATTATGAAAGAGATTAATTCATCTGAATTCGTTAAAGAAGTCCTGGAATCTGATAAAGTGGTCCTCGATTTTTACTCAACCGAGTGTCCTCCATGTGAAGCACTTGCTTCTAAATTTAAAGACCTTTCTCTGCTTTATGGAAATGATGTTAGATTTCTTAAGAGCTTCCGCCAGCAAAACCGTGATTTAGCTGAAAAACTCGGGGTTAAATCTTCGCCAACATTACTTTTCTATAATAAAGGTCAGGAGGTTGCTCCCAGATTAACCGGAGGAATAAAAAGAAGCGATATAATTCGGAATCTCGACAGCATGCTTCCGGCTGATAAAGTGAATGAGATTAAATCCCGGATCAAGCCTTCTGTTTCAGAATTCGATGTAATCATTCTTGGTGCAGGGCCTGGTGGTCTGACTGCAGGATTATATCTTAGCCAGTCTAAAATAAGCACTGTACTCATCGACAATGCTCTGCCGGGAGGACAAGTATCAACCACTCACGAGGTATCAAACTACCCGGGTTTTATTGAACCTCAGGCCGGGTACATGCTTTCACACAATATGAGTGAACAGACTAAACTTGCCGGTACTGTTTACAAAGTTGCTGTTGATGTTACCAGCGTTGATCTTGTGAGAAAAGAGGTAGTGATCGACGATTATGAAACAATTAAAGCAAAGAGAATTATAATTGCCACAGGAACAACACCTAATCTTACCGGCGCTTTAGGTGAGAAAGAACTAAAGGGTAAAGGTATCTCTTATTGCTCCACCTGTGATGCGAAATACTTTAATGACAAGGAGGTAATTGTTATAGGAGGAGGAAATTCAGCAGTTGAGGAATCAGAATATATCACACGTTTTGCAAATAAACTGACTATTGTCCACCAGTTTGACAAGCTCACTGCAAATAAGCAGGCACAGGAGAAAGTACTCAGAAATCCTAAGATCAATATCCTTTTTGACAACGAACCAAGAGCATTTATCAGGAAAGATGACAAAATCATAACTGAAGTAGAGAATGTAAAAACCAGGGAACGCAAAGAGCTTGTAAGTAACGGAGTTTTTATTTTCATCGGTATGAAGCCTAATATCAGTCTGTTTAAGGATAAACTCGAGCTTGATCCGTGGGGATATATCAAAACTGATGAAGACATGAGAACTAATCTACCGGGAGTTTTTGCTGTCGGGGATGTGATCAGCAAAAAATGCCGCCAGATAACTACAGCAGTAGCTGACGGAACTATTGCAGCTATGGCAATTGCGAAAGAATTAGACTGATTTGCTTATACAGGTTCTGCAAATCTTACCGTAAAAGATTCAGGTATAAAAAGCGCAAATAAATCTTGTGCTTGTTTCTTTCAGACAATATATATTTTTAATGAACTCCCGGCCGGACACTGCTTCCTGAAGATTAATTACCCGAACCCGGATAGATCCGGATCTATGGTTCAGACCCTGACCACTCCGGGATAGATAATCAGGTACCCATTCTCTTTATTGTCTTTTAATATCCTTTTCAGGAAAGTTTCATAGGTTGACCTGTATGAGATGCTTCCCCGTTGAGGGGATACAACAACCAGAAGATCATCGTTCCCGATTATCTGTTTTGTTACAAGCAATTCTTTTTCACCGGCATATGAATAAGACTTATGTACTACCCGGCTTCTGATCTTTTTAAGATATTTTTCTACCGGGAAGGTGGATCGAAAATATGAATAAGAATCTATCGGGATAGTATTGCCTTCTGCAAGGGCAATGACCTTATTAAGAATATGTATGAAGCTTAACTCTTTCTCAGCGTATGGAGGTAAGAGAAGATGGACCTTTTTATATAAATTCAGTGGATTGACGGGGTTAAAAACATAGATGTTTTGCAAAGAATTCGTAATCAGATGCTCAAGAGACCTGCCAATAAGAAAGTCGACCAGATTTGGTTTGCCTGATATGCCGACAATTATATCTGTCGCACTCTTTTCCCGGGCAACACGTTTAATCCCGGCCGGGACATTATTATCAATTGTAAAAAGTGTTTCTATTTTCCTTTCTGACGCCAGTGCCCTGTCACCGGCACGCTCAAGAGTTGATCTTGCCAGAGCCAGCCTCTCGTTAGCAGTTTCATCGTCATCAACAACAAAGAGACCATAAAGGGGATTTGAGTGATTTTTCTTTTTAAGGGCGAGAGCCAGGTCGAGCAGTCTCTCCATACTCTGGGGATTTGAGAGTGACACAATTATGGTTTCTTGTATCTGATCAACATATTGATTTGTGCTTCCGTTACTGCCAAGTACAATTTTTCTTCCTGCAGACTCTGTTACAACAGAAGATACAAGACATGTTATGAGGATTAGAATGATTGTTCCGTTGACAACATTTTCATCAACGATCCCGATCCTGTAACCAACCATTATAACTGCCAGTATTGCAGCAGCATGTGAACTTGTAAGTCCGAAAAGGAGTCTGCGCTGATCGGTTGTGAATCTGAGTATACGTGAGGCTATTTCAGATGCCGCATATTTACCTGCGAGTGCCACCGTCGTGAGGACAGCCGCGATAATGATTGCCATCGGACCGGCAAAGATGATACGGAGATCAACAATCATCCCGACACTGATCAGGAAGAATGGGATGAATAAGGCGTTTCCCGTGAAATCGATCCTGTTCCGCAGGATTGATTCAGCGGGTATCAGCCGGTTGAGTACAAAACCTGCAGCAAAAGCTCCAATAATTGGTTCAAGTCTTGTTGCCATTGCCAGAATTGCACAGACGAACACCATGAAAGCGACAAAAATAAATTGTGAATAATTGTCATCCTCAAGACGACGGAATGCCCATCGTGAAACAGGTGGAATTACATAAACCATAAAAAGGAGGAAAAGGATGAATGAGACGAACAGAGTACCATAAAGGCCAAAACCGCTCCCTCCTGTTTCAGTTCCGGTAATGGCCGCCAGAACGAGCAACACAAGAGTGTCAGTAATGACCGTACCTCCGGTAGCCACTGCAACAGCTTCATTTCGGGTTAACCCCAGTCTCGTGACAACAGGATATGAAACCATCGTATGGGTGGCAAACATATTGGAGATCATCAGGCTTGAAATAAGGTTATAATCAAGGAGATAATAGCAAACTGGCAGCCCCATACCAAATGGGATGGTGTATGTAAGAAACCCGAAGAGAATGCTTTTATATTTTGTCCGGCTGAATTGCTGCTGGTCAAGATCCAGGCCTGCAATGAACATCAGGAAGAGCATGCCGATGGTGGCAAACAGATTCATGGCATGGCTTTTTTCAATTATATTAAACCCGGTGGGTCCGATTATGATGCCTGAAATTATAAGTCCGAGGATACCCGGGATTCTGAATTTTCTGAATAGAACAGGTGATATAAGTATTACAAGGAGTATAATTGCAAATACCAAAACAGGATCATTTACAGGTAACTCCGTAATGCTTCTGATATATTCACCCATGAAGTCCAATAATCAAATCCTAAACTTGATGATCAGTCCTGCAATTTAACAAAAATGAAAAAACCTGATCATATTCCGTCTTAATCAGCTGAACACCTGTTTCCTTATTAGTCAGAGTTTAAAGCTTAATCATCCAGTGTGCTCAGGTCACCTTCCGGTAATCCAAGTGCTCTCGCTTTAAGTACCCTGCGCATGATTTTACCGCTTCGCGTTTTAGGTAACATATCAGCAAACGTAATTGCTTCAGGTCGGGCAATTGGACCAAGATGTTCAACCATATGCGCAATCAATTCATGCTCAAGCTCTTTGCTGGCTGTATATCCTCCCCGTAAAACAGCCGTAATATGAATCGCATTTCCTTTTAGCTGATGCGGCAATGCTATTGCAGCCGATTCGGCAATTGCCGGATGCCTGGCCATAACACTCTCAATTTCGGCACTGCCTAACCGGTAACCACTTACTTTAATAACATCGTCAGTTCGTCCGATAATCCAAAAATATCCATCGTTATCCTTCTTGGCTGAATCCCCGGTATTATACCAGCCCTGGCTCTGATACTTCTTCCAGTATGTCTCAATAAATCGATCCGGATCCCTGAAGATACCGGCAGTCATCCCCGGCCACGGAGTTTTTATAACCAGGTTCCCTTCTTCTCCTTCCAAAACCGGGTTCCCATTTTCATTAACCACATCGACTTCATTACCGAAAAATGGTTTGGTGGCCGATCCGGGTTTTAAAGGCGTTATGGGTAAAGGTGTTATCATAAATCCTCCTGTTTCAGTCTGCCACCAGGTATCAATCAGCGGGCAGTTACCTTTTCCTATAACTTTATGAAACCATTGCCAGGCTTCAGGATTTATTGGCTCACCGACAGATCCCAATAAGCGAAGTGAACTGATATTATTTCTGTTCGGCCAGGAATCTCCGTAACGCATTAATCCTCTGATTGCAGTGGGAGAAGTATATAAAATATTAATTCCATATTTTTCAACCATCTTCCACCATCTGTCCGGATATGGATGATTAGGTGCACCCTCATAAAGCATTATCGTTGAACCGTTGATCAGCGGACCATAAACGATATAACTGTGCCCGGTAATCCATCCGGGATCTGCTGCACACCAGAAACGGTCCTCAGGTTTAATATCAAATACCATACGATGGGTAGTCCCTGTATAAACACTGTATCCTCCATGGGTATGAATAAGTGCTTTGGGTTTGCCTGTAGAGCCTGACGTATAAAGAAGAAACAGCATATCCGAAGAATCCATCCGCTCAGTATCACATTTATTGAAAGTGACTGGTAATGCTTTTAAATCATGATACCAGTAATCACGACCAGATTCCATATAAACTTCATTACCGGTCCGCTTAACAGTGATGCAGATCTCCATAGTAGGTGATAATTCCATTGCTTTGTTAACAACACTTTTCATCTCAACAATTTTACCCCGCCTATACCCCCCGTCAGCAGTAATGACAACCCTGCTGTTGGCATCATTAATCCGGTCGGCCAGAGCTTCATGACTGAAACCACCATATACAACACTATGTGCAGCTCCTATTTTTGCACAGGCAAGCATCGCAAAAATCTGTTCGGGAATCTGGGGCATGTAAATGGTTACTACATCCCCTTTCTTCACTCCCATGCTTTTTAAGATAATTGAAAAATGACATACCTCGCGATGTAATGCATGATAGGAATATGTACGGGTATCCCCCGGTTCTCCTTCCCAGATCAATGCCAGCTTATTTCTGGTTGGAGTATTTTGATGCCGGTCAATGGCATTTAAAATGATGTTGGTTTTACCACCTTCAAACCATTTAAAAAACGGAGGATGGCTTTTATCCAGAACCTTATCCCATTTTTTATACCATTCAAGATACCCGGCCTGTTCTTCCCAGAATTTTTCAGGATTCTCGATGGAATACTTATACATTTTATCGTATTCCTTAATATTTGCAATGTCTATTACCTGCTGCGAGGGATAATAAAACATTTCTTTGTTATTTAGTTCCATTTGCCAACAGTTATATTCTGAAGTTTTTTGAAAAAAATGATGTACGATTAATAATTATCCCTTAACCGTATCTGTTCAATAAATAATTAGACAATTTAAACCCGGGAATGTTAAATTTTTCATTGAAAATGCAGTACACATAGATTGTGGATAAGCCATAATACTTAGGTTTATCCTGATGGTTGCGTATCTTTGTTTCATAATCTTCGAGGAAATTACAGATTTAAATTGAGGAACTATGTCAAGAAGAAAATGCACACAAATTGTAAGAGGACAACACGCTATTGATGGAGCTGGTGTTCGTTTACGCAGGGTCCTGGGATTAAGGACAGTAAAGGATTTTGATCCTTTCTTACTGCTGGATGGTTTTGATTCTTACGATCCCAAAGATTACATCAGCGGATTCCCATGGCATCCTCACCGTGGAATTGAAACAGTCACCTATCTGTTAAAGGGAGAAATAGAACATGGCGACAGCTTAGGTAACAGTGGAGTCATCCGGGATCTTCAATGTCAATGGATGACTGCAGGATCAGGCATTATTCACCAGGAGATGCCTAAGGCCGCCGAAAGAATGTTAGGCTGCCAGCTTTGGGTTAATCTTCCTGAAAAGGATAAAATGACCCAACCGGCCTATCGTGATATCAGACAGCAGGATGTTTCAGAGATTCAGGAAAAAAATGAAACCGTCAGAGTTTTATCGGGCAACTACCGGAATAATCACGGGGCAGTGAAAGGTGAATATGTAAAAGTTCAGTATCTGGATGTTACTTTAAAACCAAATAGCGTTTGGCGTTACCAGGAAACCTCCAACGATCAGACTTTATTTCTCTATCTGATTGATGGGACTTTAGCTGCGGATGATGCACTGGCGGAATTTGAAGAAAAAGCCTGTGCTATCCTGATGTCTGGTTCATCAGCAAACAGCTCTGACTTTGATGAAGTCCTGGTTAAAGCAGGAGATGATGGAGCAAGATTTTTCCTTATAGCCGCCAAACCGCTTAAAGAACCGGTTGCCTGGGGCGGACCTATTGTTATGAATACCAGAGAAGAACTTGATGAAGCCTTCAGGGAACTTGATAATAAAACCTTCATTAAACACGACAAGCCACAGGAACTTTAACCTAAAAAAGAAGGCAACTGACAGGTTTGGGAAGTCCGGCTAAGATTTCTATCAAAATGAAATCAAATTCGTTGGCATATTACGGTTCAGAATTGATATTCGCTGCTGCCACTGCTGAGACTGCAAAAATTCAATTTCATCAATACTTTTTTCATCGGAGTCAAAAGTAAATATAAGTATAATGAGGAAGCCGGCAGCTATAACCACCTTTTGAGATTTAATATATTTTTTTTGTAATTTTCAAAATCATTTATACATTTGCACTCACAAATCAAATATTCCTGCCAGTAAAGGGTGTTTGATTTTTATTAAGAAGGGCGGAGAGATTAGGCTCTGCGAAACCCTGGCAACCAATCCTGAATTAAAAGGAAAACGGTGCCAAAACCTAATCCCGGAAAGCCGGGAGATGATAAAAATAAACACGGAAACAATGAATTCAATTCATCTTAACCACAACAATTTTATCATGCCGCTCATGCCTATGAGCATGTGCTGCTAGGCTCCGTATCAGGAAGCTACAGATTATCACCGGATCATAACGATGACATGATTCATCTATTTATGAATTTTATACAATATTAATAATCAATAATATACACAATGAATAAGAGAAATATAAATTTTGAGACACTTCAGGTACATGCAGGGCACCAGCCCGATAAGGAGACTTTATCAAGGGCAGTTCCATTGTACCAGACATCATCATATGTTTTTAAAAATACGAAACATGCTGCTGATTTGTTTAGTCTTTCCGAACCGGGTAATATTTATACCCGCATAATGAATCCGACAACTGATGTATTTGAAAAGAGAGTAGCTGCTCTTGAAGGAGGAGCGGCAGCCCTGGCAGTTTCATCAGGACATGCTGCCCAGTTTTTAGCACTTTCTACAATATTAAGAAAAGGTGAGAATTTCATAAGCTCACCATTCCTGTACGGTGGATCATTTAACCAGTTTAAGGTAACATTAACCAATTTCGGGATTGAATGCCGGTTCGCTAAAGATCTTAATATAAGTTCGTTTGAAGAGCTGATTGATGATAATACAAAAGCTGTTTACCTGGAAACAATCGGTAATCCCGGATTTGATATCCCCGATTTTGAGGCTTTTTCAAAACTAGCCGGAAAGTACGGTATTCCGATTGTGGTAGACAACACCTTCGGTGCCTGCGGTTATCTGTTTCGTCCGATAGATTACGGGGCAAATATAGTTACTGAATCTGCAACAAAATGGATAGGCGGACACGGAACAAGCATCGGAGGGGTTATTGTTGATGCAGCCAATTTCAACTGGAACAATGGGAAATTCCCTGTTTTCACAGAACCTGCTGAAGGGTATCACGGGATAGTTTTTGGTGATCTTTTCTCCCAGTCTTCTCCATCAGGTAATATAGCATTTATCGTGAAAGCACGTGTTGAGGGATTAAGAGACCTTGGCCCTTCTATAAGTCCCTTCAATTCGTTCCTGTTTCTTCAGGGACTGGAGACACTTTCTCTCAGGATGGAAAGGCATGTTCAGAATACGCTTGCTCTGGCTGTGTGGTTACAGGGACATCCGGCCATAGAAAAGGTAATTTACCCCGGGCTGCCCGGAAATCCATATTATGAACTGGCAAAGAAATATCTTCCCAGAGGAGCCGGAGGTGTTTTAAGTTTCGTTCTGAAAACAGATAAATCAAAAGCTGCAAAACTTGTTGAGAACTTTGAACTTGTAAGCCATCTGGCAAATGTGGGTGATGCAAAGACTCTGATTATTCAGCCTGCTACGACCACGCATTCACAGCTATCTGCGGAAGAACTACTGGCTGCCGGAATTGAACCCGGTCTTTTCAGGGTTTCTGTGGGGATAGAACATATCGATGATATTATTTATGATTTTGAACAGGCTTTTAAAAAGGTTTTATGACTAAATTAATAATTAAACAACCTTTTAAAACTGAGACAGGAGCAATACTTCCGGAGCTGGAAATAGCTTACAATACCTATGGAACACTCAACGGAGATGCTGACAATACCATCTGGATATGCCATGCACTTACGGCCGGCTCTGACGTTGAAGCCTGGTGGCCCGGGATGGTGGGGGGAGGATTACTTTTTGACCCGGACAAGTTTTTTATTGTTTGTGCGAATGTCCTGGGATCGTGTTATGGAACTACCGGACCCGGATCAATAAATCCGGAAACCGGGGAACCATGGCTGAGGGATTTTCCTTTAATCACTGTAAGAGACCTGGTAAATGTCTCTGATGTTGTTCGTAAATTCTGGAGTAATACAAATTAAAATGAGAAAATGACAAGAGAAAAATTGAAAATAGGGTTATTCGGTTACGGCTGTGTTGGCCAGGGTTTGCATGATGTCCTTAACAGCAGCAGTGGATTCAAAGCCGATATTGTAAGAATATGCGTTAAGGATCGTAATAAAAAACGAAGGATACCTATGTCGAATTTTACTTTCGATAAAAATGATATCCTGAATGATCCTTCAATCAACCTTGTGGTTGAACTGATTGATGATGCTGATGAGGCCCTTAGAATTGTAACAACTGCCATGAAAAACGGTAAGAATGTAGTGTCAGCAAATAAAGTTATGGTGGCTAAACATTTTAAGGAACTGGTTGATCTTCAGGAAAAGCATCATGTTTCACTGCTTTATGAAGCTTCAGCGGGAGCAAGCATTCCTATAATCAGGAATCTCGAAGAGTACTATGATAATGAGTTGCTCCACTCCCTTCGCGGCATACTGAACGGTACAACAAACTATATTCTGACCAGAATGTACAACGAAGGGATTGACTTTGCCGGAGCATTAAGAGAGGCGCAGGAACTGGGTTTTGCGGAATCTGATCCGTCTCTTGATATAGAGGGTTGGGATGCAAAATTTAAACTTTGTATAATAACCGGTCATGCTTACGGTATGTTCCTTGAACCTGAAGAAGTATTTCATTACGGAATAAACAAAATTTCAACTTTTGACATCAGGTATGCCAAAGAGAAAGGATTTAAGATCAAGCTTGTTCCCTTTGTAGGCAAGACCAATGAAAATACGATAACCAGCTTTGTCCTTCCGCGTTTCATTTCATCCGACAAATATCTGTATAATGTTGATAACGAATATAATGGGGTCATCACAGAGGCAGCATTCGCAGACAAGCAATTCTTCAGCGGGAAGGGAGCGGGAGGTCACGCCACCGGAAGTGCTGTTCTTTCTGATATCTCAGCAAACTCCTATGGTTACAGGTATGAATATAAAAAGTACCAGCAGGGTACTGTTTCAAATTATACAAGGAACTTTAAGCTGGAAATATATCTTAGGTACAAAAATGAAAAGGACAGAAAATTGTTTGGATTTAAGGAAGTGTCGGAATTCTTTAGCAGTAAACAATATAAATATGTAATTGGAGAAGTGAACCTTGAAACACTCTACAGAATAAGGGAACAATTGCGGAATATGGATGTTTTTATTGTTAATACGGGAAGAAAATACTGACAGTTTTTTCCTCAATAACTGAATTTCCGTTACTGCCTGTTTTTCATGTACTCATCCCCTTGCAGCCCTGCAGGCCGGCTCCTCACTAAAACAACCCTGCGGGATTGTTTTTTTACGTTCGGCCCCCTTCTTAAATCACACGTACTCATCCCCCAAACCCCCTTCCCTGCTACGCAAGGAAGGGGGCTTATCTCGCTGTATTACATACAGTTTCCCCCTCTTTGCGGAGCAGAGAGGGGGAT
>Ga0105101_10000649_pt1 | contig 14633 bp, 7 predicted proteins | sample PPLLak21cMay2015_2_FD_87037 | JGI IMG/M metagenome (GOLD analysis project Ga0105101, IMG submission 87037) | Freshwater sediment microbial communities from Prairie Pothole Lake near Jamestown, North Dakota, USA - PPLs Lake P8 Core (1) Depth... | ecosystem: Environmental > Aquatic > Freshwater >... | reverse complement strand
GTATATCTTGCAACATCACCCTTCTTTGTATCGTATAAATATATATGACCACCTGAATAGGACTGATAAGGTTTTTTAATATCCTCCCACAGCTGCTTTTCAATTGCTTCGACATCAACAGGAAAATCTTTTGTAATTTTCAGCGGCGAAAAAACATTTAAACCTGTTCCAATATAGATTTCCTCATTGTTGCCTTCCAAAAGACAATGATATACGCCTTTTTCATTTGCAATTTTACCCAGAGGTCTTACTTTATTGATAAAGCGGTTGTAAAAGAATAGGTAAGCCTGTGTTTTACCGCTGGTTGCTCCATAAACAAAACCATTTGAATGTGTCATCAGGGCGGTAATCCGGGAATTATCTGCCGGGATAAGATTCTGTGCCGGGTATCCCAGATCGCGGTAATCAAGACGATGTGTATCAAAATGAGGATTGATCCACTGTTGTCCGCAGGCTGACCACGAAATAAAAAAGAAACCCATTATTATTAATCCTGTTAATTTGACTCCTTTCATCGTAAGTTGTATTTTCTGAAATTATAGTTTATTTTGAAAATGGATCATAACATCCAAGCCCCATGGCATTTGGGAAACCACCGTTTTTCTTTATCACTTCCTCTGGTTGGGTAAAAGCCCCTACGAACCACACTTTTCCATCTCTGTCTGTTTCAGCTGCTTCCATACCATTAGCAATTGCACCATCTGTTGGTTTCAGGATTCCAAGGTAATCTCTTTCTCCTGTTTTCAGGTCATAACTGACAAGATATGAACGTGATTCAAACTTTTTTGAAGGAGGTTTGGAAGTTTTACTGTCTCTCCCGACATTAAAGTTAATAAGTCCATAATCAAAATCGCCCCTGGTTACCGGCAGATAGTAAATATTCCTGTTTTTCTGATTTATAGTCATCGCCAGTGTGGCATGAGGAATTTCAAACGGGTTGGCATTCAGATATGAAGGAGCACACAAATGTGTCAGCGAGGTTATTTCGCCTTCAGCGCCTTTATTTACATCAAACTTAAACAACATATTAGATCCTCCGGTGATCCCATAAGCCACTTTATCGACCGGATCCCATTCAATATATCTCCATTGAGCCCTCCTGTCAAGCATCGGATTAGCCATTGACCTGGAATCCATCGTAACAGGCAATCTCAGAAATTCGAGGTCGAGAATCCTATCCTTCTGAACATCATATTTCCATACCCGGCCCGGAGGATAGCTGCCGAACACATTTCCGGCATCATCTATGAATATTGTCCGGCATATATCCCAGTTATCGACTCTGCCCATGTCCTCGGTATAATCATCATCAATAAAATAGCGGCACAAGTGACCCAGTTCATCCAGTCCATAGATAATCCTTCGATTTTTATCCATAGTCTGACCTGTTAATCCCCAGAAGCTGTTTATTTTACTCAATGGTTCAACTTTGCCTGACTCCATATTGATCCTGAACCAACGTGGTCCGTTATAACTATTCGCATCAATTGCCGGGGGTCCGTTATCTTCGCAGAACGAACCGAAATAAACATATCCATCGAGTTCCTGCATCCTGACATGAATTTTTCCATTCGTCCATATTCCTTTGCCTCTTTCATCGAGCAATATGGATAGGTTAGCCAGATGTCGCATTGTATTTGTGCCGATATCAAATTCGTACACATTGGCAGCATCGGCATGAGTACAGAGCCCTATATAGATTTTGTTATTTCCTGACTTCTGACATTTAGTGCGGTAATAATTTCCATTTTTTGAGTAAGGGTGCCAAGGAGCTATTTGCTATTTCTGCAGTCGGCGAGGTAAACTTGAATGTCTCCTTTGTAAGGGTGTCCCTGATGTGAGTTTCAGTTATGCTCCATACCAAAGTCATGATGTTCCTCATGGTCGTTTTGGTGGTTAGCTCCAGGTACTTTTCAACCATTAACGCAACAAAGCATATAAGCACGTGGGAGCGGATTGCATCTTCTTTGTGGTGGTAAATTGGTCGTGCTTCCAAGTCGATCTTGCTCATTCTGAAGAATTTATGTAAAGCTTTACATAATGCTTTTGGTGAGATCAAGGGAACGCTCAAAACCCGTCCCATGTTCCATTGGAATGATAAAAGAATTATCAGACATCTGATGTTGTATTTTCTGGCATACCTGTGTAAAGCTCAACTAACAAAGTTACTTAGAGAAAGTGCCGGGAGTCTTGACAAAAAGTCAATTGAAAAGAAAATTATCCGCACAAGAGAATTGACAGTTGTTCAGGCAATGGATGAACTGAGCCGGGTTGATGGCAATACCTGTAAAAGTTAGAAAACAAACCATTTGGGTAAGAACAGATATACCTCCCAATGCCCAAAATCTTATAAAAAATATCGGAATGAGAATCCCACCAAAAATATTACGAAAAACGGAAATGTAGTGGCACAAAATTTTTTTGCTCGAGTAATGCGTTTAATATTAACTAGTTAAAAAATTCAACTGTCAAACTCGGGAATTACCTTAGGATTTATCGGTCTTTGCAGAATTTCAGTTGTCCCCATTTTGTTTCATTTTTGTATATTTTGATACAAAAGGTAAACCATTTATACAAATAGATAGGGTGGATAATGATTTTGTCGTTGAAATTCAACAACATGTATGCAGGTTGTTAGTTTCACTATTTGCAAAAGTGAAACAAATGAATCAGTCGAACCAGGGATTATTTTTGAATGTTTGAAAATATTTCATTCAGATATTCCTTATTATTTTCCATAAACAATATTCTGTTCTCAGAAAAATCCTCCCTTTTTACCCCTCCGTCACTCCATATTTTTGTTACTTTTTCAAATGGTGTGATTGACAAGATATAAGCGGAGATGCTAAATGTTATGCCAGTATTATTACTTGCAAGATCTGCCTGGATTTTTAGTTCCAGTTCTCTCACATCATTCTTACACCATAATACTTTGGGATTATTGAAGTGCGTTTCTCCAAGCATAATCCCTTTGGGATCAAGAAAATAAATATATTGCTTAATCCCATCAACTACCCAGATAATAAAATCAGGATAAAAAGAAGAGCTTTCCATGAAGAATCCGAATCCCTTCAATGCGAGGTTTCTGAGGACAAAAACCTCCAGACCATTAAAATTTCCGGATTCATTAATGAATTCTCGTAAATGTTTAATAAAAATTGTTTCCCCTTCGTTCAGCCTTACCGGGATTGTTTTTATTTCCCGGTATTTTTTGCCCCCGGCAATTATTGCTATTGGAGAATACAAATGCTTATCAAAATGGATTGAAGGCAAAACCTTGTTATCCTTACTGTAAATCTCACATATACTGTCTTTCCGTTCCTTTATAAAAGATTCATACTTTTTGGGAACCCTGACGATCATTTTCTGGTTTGCAGGGAATAATTCATTATGCACTTCGGAATCCAGCATATCATACGTCAGATATTCAGAAAGAAAACTCTTTTCTTTATCTGCGTAATATTTATTGATATAGTCTTTTATGATGTTAGATGCTATACTCTGAATTTTCCCCGAAACAGCATCTTCCAACACGAACTGCCCTTTATGACTGTAAATTGTGAAATTACCTTCCCGGATTATCTGATTTAAGGTTTCCTTTTTAATTATCAGATTATTATAACCTTTGAGAAGTTTATATCTGTTAGTCTCAAGAAGGACGTAATTTAAGTCAATGAAATCAGAAAACGTATGCAGGAAGTTTTCTGAATATGTAACACTGTCTTCAGCGGACTGACTACTGAAACCGCCCTCTGCAACCAGTATCCTGTTACGGAGATCTATAATAATTCTTTTTGCTATTTCCGGGCTGTAACAGAGTTCAATAAGACAGGTTTTAAATTCTTTTCCCAGGTCTTTTTTGAATGAGAGTATTTTACCATTCCAATTTTCTTCACTATTAAATTGAATATCAATCGGAAAATCCGAATAATCGGGTACTTCTTTTTCGATTTCGGATAAAAACCGGTTCATATAGGAAGCGTTAAGCCCCATGATGAAAATAGTCTGTAGAGCTCTTATATAATAATCAGTTTTCTTTTCTTCCCTTTTCAGGGAGAATTCTTTTCCTTTAAGTCTTACGCCACGACCAAAAAGTTGAATAATTTGTGCTCCTTCACTTTTTCCCATATTCATCAGACCCATGCTGGAAACTCTCCAGGAGTTCCATCCTTCGATAAACTTCTTTGATCCAATCAGAATTTTAATCGAAGAGTTTGTCTCAGAAATTGACTGGAAAAGAGACCGTGTGAAAAGATCATCCTGTACTGTTAAATCACCACCAGTGTCAGCCTCAAGTGTCTTTGCATATTTTGGTACATCTCCTATATTAATTACTGCAAAATAGCTTTCGCCGGTCTTTGTCTTTAACCCTATTTCTCCTTCAGCCTGTTTTATCTGCCATGCTTCAATATTACCGATTCCGTTAAATACTTTATCGAGAATAAGTTCTGCCCGTGGTTTCTCCCTTCGTAAATATTCAAACCTGTGTTTGAAAATATCATCTCCGTTTGAGTCTCTGAATCCGGTGTTTTCAGTGAGAATATCCTCAATGGTTTTTAGCCGCTTAGCAGGTTCAGATAAGACTTTTTTGAAAAAACCTATAATTCTGGTTACATCTGAAATGCTTAATTTGTCTTCTGCAGTAAGTGAATTAGATCCTGAACTGATAACACGGCTTCCAACAAAAACCCATAATGGTTTCTCTATGTTGTATTCTCTCAGTTCATCATGATATCTGTCAAATAACTCCAGTTGTTCGTAGTATCCCAGAAGACTTGCTGACAATAACAACCAGTTCTGATCTTCACTGTATTCATTCTTTACGTCAATATTCAGAACAGAAAAATCTTTACCGTAGCCGTCAGTATAAAAATGCCGGTACGAATAATCAAATATTATGGATTTTGCATATTCATTAAGGAGAAACTTATTCTTCCCGGTTATAACCTGTCCGAAGGTGGCTGAATATTCAAACGTAAATGAATCTTTACCCCTTGTCAGGTATTCCCGCAATGATTTCCATGTCTGTTCTTCCGACTTACTGCCCTTATGCCCTTCATCAATAAAAACAAGATTACGCGATTCCGAAAAATAATCAACATCCACGCTGACACCTTCTCCTTCTTTCTCCTTAACCAGTTTTGTTATTTCGAGGATAAGAATTTCTCCCTCCTTTGTTTTCAGGCTCTCCTCGCTTCCGGAGTATAGTTTTGCAGGTATTCCGCTTTCAGTAAAGCTCTCATAATGCTGATGGCTCAATCCTTCATTGGGTGTTATCAGTATTATGTTCTCCCAGTCCTTATTATATCGCGTTATTTGCCAGTAATTACAATGCATCAGTAAAGTCTTGCCGCTGCCTGTCGCCATCCAATAAGCCAGCTTCTTAAGATCGGTTCCGTTATATTTTTCAACCTCCCTGAAATTACCGTCAGCTTCAATGAATTCATTTAGTGCATGAATTAACTGGTCAGGGTTATTGTGGTAAACATCAAAGAAATATTCAGTAAACAACAATGCAAACCACTGATAATATTTGAAAGAAAAAAATGGTTCAGCCCGGTTTTCCCTTAATCTCATTTCATAACCCTGTATGGCTTCATCATACATTTGAATTGTCCGGTCATCAAGTAGTTTATCGGAATTGCTCATCAGGAGGCTTGCAAAATATGTATATCCGGTTGTACTTACCCCCGGCTCTCTGTTGTTGAACTCCTCCCTCAGGGCTTCAAATTCTTCATAACCGAATTGTCTGAGGATATAACGGAATAATATCAGTTGTTTACTTAACTCCATTAGCTTCCTGTATCTTTCTTTTTCCTTCTTCTGTTGTGAAATACTTCTGGTTCCTGTTGCTTGGGTTTTCAGGATTTGTCATCTGAAGCAAGCCTGTTTTTATCAGTGGTTCAATATGTCTTTTATAGTTTTTGAAATGATTGATAAGTCCTATTCTATATAATATTTCTGATCTGGGTCTGGGAACTATACAATAATTTAATATCCTTATTTCACGGTTACTTAATCCGGGTGTTTCTCCGTCACTTTCTTTGACACTTTCTTTGACACTTTCTCTGACACTTTCCTGGCCATTTACATAGTTACTTTCTTCGTTACCTGCCCGGCTGATTTTATCAATTTCTGTAAAATCCTTATTGGTATAAAGTACTGTAAGGAAATAAGTGCACTGCTCATCAGTTTGCATGATGGGAGGAGGAGAATCATTATCTTCCAGTGCTTTATAAATAGTCGGGAAACCGGTACCCCGGCCCTCGGTAAGATGCAGTTCTTTCAAAAAATCACCCACTCTCCTGTTTCTGTAATCCCGTGCAACAATTCTCCTGTTTTCTGCCAGTATTTTAGCAGTGACCGGGGGAACAGGACCCGGGAAACTAAGTATTTCAATCCGGTCGGGCCATATCTGGACTTCAATCGGTTTTCCGGTTTCATAACTTTTATGAAATACTGCGTTAGCCAGAGATTCTTCAACGGCATCATAGGGGAAATTAAAGAAACGTTGTGCCTCAGCTTTCCCCGAAATCTTTTTTACTTTTTCGGTAATTACGCTGTTTCTGATATAGTTTAAAGCATCGCGCAACTGAAGATGTAATGGTCCTTTAAAGTATTTCTCGGAAAAATCTTCTCCCGCCTCATCTTTTCTTATTACCAGTTCAATCCAGGCTCGTTCAAAAAATAGGTGTGGTTCTTTGCAGAAGAACATTAAACCGGCATTTACCGGGCGGAATGCTTCCTCAGGACCTCTTGCTATGTTCATCTGCCGGCATAAATCGGGGAAAGGCATTCGGGTGCTCTCTTCGGCCAGATCGCTTTTGATTTCATGTAGAAAATCTCGGATAAGCCCCAGGTCCAGCTCATCTATCCGGGCATTCTGATTAATACGGTCATCAAAGGGAATACGGGCAGTAAGTTCCTGCAATCTTCTCAGGTTATCACCCTGAGCTTTTATACTTCTTGAACCGCTCCTGATATAGAAAAACCTGTTTTGCATCCCCCGCTCACCGAGACTTTCGGGAGCCGAATAGGGACGCATGTCGCCTGCCGGTGCATAAATTACCAGAATATGTTTATTATGAAAAACATAAGGTTGCACAACAGGCATATAATTGGGTTGAAGCCTCTGACATAATCCTGTCAGTTCTCCCTGGATATGATCAATCTGATCAGGATTCAGTCCGGCCGGGGGTAATACAGGTCTTCCCTTGGTCTCTTCAATACCAATGACTATATAGCCTCCACCCCAGTTGTTCATATCGTTTGCGAAAGCGCTGAGGGAATGGAGTATATCTTCGGGATTCCAGCCGAGTTTAAATTCAAGCCTTTCCCATTCAATAACAAAAAGTCTCAAAGGAAAATAAAGTTGGTGGAAAAATTGGACATGGAGGAGCATTCCGAGCTATACCTAGAGCTAAGAAAATAATTATTGTTCCAAGAAAAAGAGTTTGTCCCAAACATTATGTCAAACTAAGTGGAAGCACCAGGAAAAAAGCAGTAACGACTATAACCGATTTAGTTTTTACTAAAAATACAATTCGAAAAACAGTAATAAAATATGCTGGATATAAAGGGTATAGCAATAAATGTAAACAAGACTACTCACCAAAACTCATTGATAAAATAAGACATCAACACTTTGGACATAGTTTTAAAGCCTGGATTGTATATCAGAGACTTTTTCTCCGTCTGCCAATGGAGATAATAAAGTTAAATCTCAGAGAATTGTTTAATGAATCAATAAGCCAATCCTCTGTTGCGAGTATTTTAATGGATTTTTCATCATTTTATAAGTATACAAATACTAAACACCTGAATTATATATTAAGGAGTCCATTTGTTCATGTAGATGAAACCCAAGTAAATATTAAAGGTATTAACAATTATGTTTGGATATTTACTGATGGGAAATATGTTTTCTTTCAAATAACAGAAACACGAGAAATTAAAATAGTTCATGAGTTATTGGCATCTTATCATGGGATTTTAATATCCGATTTTTATTCTGGATATGATTCCCTGAAATGCAGACATCAAAAATGTTGGGTTCATTTGATAAGAGATATTAACGATGATCTATGGAAAAATCCCTATGACAGTGAATATGAAAAGTTAGTAATCGAATTACGAAATTTAATTATTCCAATCTTTACATCAATTGAAAAATATGGATCAAAAAAAAGACATTTCAACAAATTTTGTGAAAGTCTGAATGTGTTTTACAGCCAATTACTTTTAAATGGAAGTTATAATTCTGAAATTACTTTGAAATATCAGACGCGGTTAAAAAAGCATTGGACAAATTTGTTTACCTTTCTTGAGTTTGACAATATTCCATGGAATAACAATACGGCAGAAAGAGGGCTAAGGCATTTGGCCGTACAAAGAAAAATCTCAACTCATTTCAATAATGGTATAAAGGATTACTTGTTATTTTTGGGTATTATGCAAACTTGCAAATTTCAAAACAAATCATTTCTCAAATTCTTGCTTTCGGGACGGAAGAATATATGATTAAGTTTGTAAATGAAAACTGCATAAAAGATTCCATGTCAAACAATGACAAGGCACCCTATTATTCCCCAAATCCTGGCACCAAACTGGCACCAAAAGAAAACTTTGATTTTCGGGATGTCTATTCAGAAAGTATGCGATATAATTCAAGATTCAAATAATAATGATGGCCTTCAATTTCTTTTTTCTCAAGAACATGTATATCGCATAGTCTGTTTAAATAATCCCTTGCAGTATTTTCAGAATATATTCCTGAATCAACCAGGTGTTTTACTTTAGTAAAGGGCTGAGTGAACAATGCATTTACCAGGTCTTCGGGACTTCTAACCTTCCTGGTATCTTTCTTTATAAACTCTAAAATTGAATCTTTTGCCGATACAATTTCATTGATTTTCTGGAAAGTAATCATGGATGTATATTCAATAGTTTTAAGCATAAATAATAGCCAGTCCTTCCAATTACCTCTTTGAGAAACCCCAGATAATCCCGAGTAATAATCTTCTTTGTGATCTAAAATATATCGGCTCAGAAATAGTATCGGGACATCAAGCAAGCCCTTTTTTGTCAGATAATTGATATTAAAGACCCGACCTGTCCTGCCGTTGCCATCACGAAACGGATGGATAGCTTCAAATTGATAATGAGCAATGGCCACTTTAAATAAATAGTCCATTTTGAAATTTTCATCATCGTTTAAGAAAATTACCAGATTGTCCAGTTTTTCTTTTATTATAGCCTGACCTCTTGGCGGAGTATAAATAACCTGACCAGCAGTTGGCCCAGTGCCACTTTGCTTTATTGTTGTATTTAAAAAATCAGGTCGAATCTCATCTTTTGTTTGTTTTATTTCTTGAAAGACTTTAATAAAATACTCTATATCAAAATGATCCTGGTTTCTTAAATAATTGTAACCAGACCATAGTGCCTCTTTATACATTAACACCTCCTTTGAAGCTCCATTAATTTCATTGGTTTGGTCACTATATGCTTTATATAGTTCATCATCCGTTGTGAAAATGTTCTCAATAGCACTTGAAATTTTTGCTTCTTGCAAACTGATAGTGTTGATTAATAAACCTTGATTGGGAATCACAATACTACGACCCTGAAGCCTTGCTAATGCGGCTTTAGCATCTCCCAGTTTCTCCAATATCTCTATTGTCTGATAAAGTTCTTTTCTTATTGGCAATAGGGGAAGATCGTTCCATGGGACATTTCTGTCGGGGTTGATTTGATAGAGTATTTCAGGCATTAATTAGTAAATTTTTTAATGTTTATTCAACTTCTGGCCTTAAATATAGTGTAAATATATCAATCAAACATTAAAATTATGATTTTTTAATGTATGTGGCCTGGTTGACCTTAAGCTTAATAAAGACTTCAAAAACTAACCAAACATTAAAATATTGCATTTTTAATGTTTCTGAGGGGATAATGACTTAAATCCAAGAAGTATTGTCAAAGTAAACCTTAAAATAATCCATTATTAATGTTGGTTGGGTTAATTAGATGTATAAAAAGGTTTTTCATAATTTGGCTAAAGTATGCCATTATTTTGAAGATGCCCAATGTTATGAGAGCCAGAATTAATGGCCCACTCCGACAATTAGCCAACATTTATAAATTTCGAAGATTAAACTCGCCTGAGGGGATCATCAGAATTGAACCAGACCTTTCAAATTTGACACTGGAGACACGATCACTATAAAGCTTGGAAATTTATATCTTCCAGAAAAAATTGTCGTTCTGGGCCTGTCCTAATAGACAATATTTCAAAATCCGTCCTCCTTTGACCACTTCAAAAGAAGGTCTGAAAAGACTTAACATACATAGGAAAACAAAAAGTCGGATGTGTATTATTCTTTTAGCAAGCTTTCTAACTGGTCATGACAAATTGTAATACCTTGTTCAAATCCCATTTCTACTATTTTCTCTAAATCAGTTTCTGATGGGTATATCATTTTAAACTCAACTCTTGTTCCGTTATCTGTTTTTGCAAAAGCAATTTGTCCTTTTGATACAGGAAGTTCATTGTTCAACTTTCCATTTTCATCACAAAATGCATCTTCAATTTCAATACTTTGGTATTGGTCAATGGCTAAGTAATTCATGCGTCCCCATTGTTTTTGATTTTCCGGGCTTACCATTGCATATAACCAATAGCCTCCTACTGTAAAATTTATTGTTTTTGTTTCTGCTTTCCAGGGTAAAGGGCCCCACCATTGGTCTAAGATTTCATTGTCGGTGTGCGCCTGCCAGACTTTTTCAATTGGAGCATTAAAAACTCGTGATACGAGAATTGATTTTTCATGGAGGTCTTTGGTTACCAGAGTCCTGTTGGTACTTTTCATTTTGATTTATTATGTATAACAATCTAAATATTAGTTTGTTTTTGTCAATAATGTTATGGTTACTCATAGCCTGATATCAAATGTAAAATCCGTCCTTCTTTGACATCTTCAAAAGAAGGACTGAAAACACAAAACATATCAGAAAACCTATATCAAACTATTTCAGATGTAGCGTTTAGTAATTATGTGTGTAAAATAAATTTGACTTTGGCTTTCTGGAGGTGTAATTTTCGTCATAAAATTAATCTATGGTTATTTCAGTTTCCCTTTGCTAAAACCACATTAACATGAGAAACATATTGAAACCATTATCCTGCTTTCTGCTGATAATTACTTTCTTATTCAGTTCTGGCGGACAAATTTTTGGACAAGGGAAAGTAAGCCTTTCTGCAGGATTAGGCATACCTGAATTGATAAATATGGGTATACAATATAGAATTGATCAAGCACAGATAGGGATTGGTTTTGGATATTTTCCACCATCTGGTTCTGGTTCAGATTCTTTATCGTTTCTTGCCTGGGGACCTCTGAAATCATTATCAGGAGACATCTATTACCATTTTGGAAAATTGCCAAAATCATCAGACCTGATCGATCATCCGTGGTATATAAGGTTAGGATTCGCTTATTCAAGAGAAGAACGGAGAGATAAATTCAATAGTGTATTTTTTTTATCTCCCCGAATTGGACGAGACATTAATATTTCGAAAAGAGTAGGAATTGGGATTGACTTGGGAATTAATATGGTACATTACCTGTCCGACCCATCTGTTCCTTATTTTTTATCTTTGTTTGGTTTGCCAGGTATAGGGATTAAGGTATTTTGTAGAATTTAAAAATAGTTTCCGATATCTGATGCTGGCGGAATCTTCTCTCAAAGCTAAAAACAGTAGCAACAACGAGACATTTTTATTTTAGAAAAAAATGATGCTTCATAATTCCTCATCGCTATTCTTCAGATGATGCTCGGAGGAGGAGGAATATTTCCAATTCATTTTTCGATTAAAAACACACTATTATAACTCAAATCCTGGTACCAAATGCTGACGCTTCCTGATGCAGCGGTCAGGATTTTTAATGCGGTCAGCATCCTGATCTAACTGGTTTGCAAATTAGCGTCAGGACTGGCACCAAATAATAAACAAACGATTATTAGGCGCATAATTAGTTTAATGATTTTAAAAATTATATCAATCTTTTCCTGGCAAATGCAATACCAGATCCTGACTTCAAATACCTTTCAAACTCATAGGCTTTATACTTATTTTGAAATGCAACATACCCCATGAGATTTACAGGTAATCTGTATTTTGTATATGTATTTTCTCCTTTAGAATGTCTTCTCAGACGATCGTCAAGATTTGAGGTACATCCAGTATAATAAGTGTTATCGGAACACTTTAAGATATATACAAACCACATAGTTACAGCGATGACAGAGTTTTCAATTGGTATCCTAATGGAGCAACCAATGAAATATATAATCAAAAGTAAAAATAATTATTTATAGTAGAAAATGCAGACTTTATTTACTAGGCTTCAGTGGGCTGCGCCCACCGAAGCGCGTAGAAGCTTTGGCGGCACTAAGCCTCTTATAAAGAGGCGAAGCCCTCCTACGCCAAGGCTTCGGAGGGCGAACATTGTCAGTGGGCTGCGCCCACCGAAGCCCAAAGAAGAATTGGCGGTACTAAGCTTATTTTAAAAAGCGAAGCCCTCCTACGCCAAGGCTTCGGAGGGCGAAGGTGGGCCCAGCTGGGATCGAACCAGCGACCCCCTGATTATGAGTCAGGTGCTCTAACCATCTGAGCTATGGGCCCTAAAAACAATAAATTACAAATTGGACTGCAATTATAACCAATTGTCACTAATAATCCAAAAAGCCTTTCAAAATGTTTATCCCGATTAAAACGACTAATAAAGAAATAGTTAAGTGTCTGCTAATTTATAAAGTAATGAAATTACCGTTTTAGTTTCCGGACGCACCAATCATATCTTTGGTAAAATGCTTTTAATTCGTGAAGTTATTCAAATTTACTATCTTACAACGCTAATACAGCTTAAACAGAATAATCATAATAGCAGCCGTAATGATATCATTGCGCAGCCACATCCGGAATAATATTCCTTATATCTACACTAAAATCTTAATATTAAGTCTGGCCTTTTTTGTATCTCAGCCTTGTATCAATGCCCAGTTAACCGGTAAAGCGCCAAAAGTCGCTCTTGTTCTCAGCGGAGGCGGTGCTCTCGGCATGGCACATGTGGGTGTGCTGAAAGTTATGGAGGAAGCCGGATTACGGCTTGACTTTATTACCGGGGTTAGCATGGGAAGTATAATCGGAGGAATGTATTCAGTCGGGTATACAGCCGACAGCATTTATAAATTACTGAAAAGCATGGACTGGGATCTCGCCTTTTCCCTATCCATTCCGGAAAATAAAGTAGTATTCCACGAGAAGGAGCATTTTAACAATAGTATATTATCACTTCCTTTTTCAGCCAAAAAGGTTAACCTCCCATCGGGCCTGATAAACGGTCAGCAGATTGAAAACCAGCTTAGCTATTATTTCTGGCCGGCAATAGGTATTAATGATTTTTCTAAGCTTCCAATTCCCTTTTTGTGCCTTGGGACCGATCTTATAACAGGAAGAAAGGTCGAATTAAAAACCGGGTACCTGCCTGACGCTGTAAGGGCAAGTATTGCTGTCCCAACAATCTTTACACCAATTAAGATCGATACAGCACTTTTAGTTGATGGTGGAGTTCTCAGGAACTTTGCAGCCGAAGAAGCCAGAAATATGGGAGCGGATATCATAATTGGCTCATATACTGGTTCCCATATTTATTCAGAAGACCAGATACAATCGATGTCTGAAGTAGTTAAGCGGATCGTATTCCTGGGAAGTAATGCGGATTTCCAGAAACAAAAAAGAATAACTGACTTGCTGATTGAACCGGATCTGAAGGGATTTCAACGCACCGTATTTACCAATATCGATTCAATTATTCAAAGAGGTTATTTAGCGGCTTTGCCATATAAAGAGTACTTCAGAAAACTGGCCGATTCAATAAATCTTTTTGGAGCACGCGAACCACTGGAAAAAATACTTGACAGACAAACCTTTTTAATCGATAAAATTGAAATAACAGGAAATAAAATATACTCTGATAATCTGATAATTGGCATTCTTGATATCAAGCCTGGAGAAAAAATTGATAAAAACCGTATTACTGAAAAAATAGACCTTCTTTATGGTAAAAGGTGGTTCGAAAAAGTAAAGTACAGAATTTTATCCCGCAATGATTCTTTAGTCCTTGTTATAGATTGCATCGAGGAACCTAAGGTGCTCCTTTATGGCGGAGTTTATTATGATAACTATATAAGGTCCGGATTAATATTCAGGATGACCTTCAAGGACCTGATAACCCGAAAATCCTTTATAGACTTTGATTCATATGTGGGCCAATTCTATCGGGTTAAACTAACTCTCCTCCAGTTTATCGACCGTAATCAGAAACTAGGATTAAGGCCGGTTTTTTATTCAGAAAACTCCTCTGTCTCAATGATTAAAATCAGGGGTGAATCGGGTAAGTATTTTAATCATACCTCCTTTACAGGAATATCTCTTATTAAATATTTTGGACTGAATCATCTGATGGATGTTTCGGTCAGCTTGGGAAACAGTAATTTCATCCCGGACTTCGTTTCTTCAAACCAGCTGAAAAAAGTTTCATATAACTTTTCTTCCGGAAGCTACAATT
>Ga0105101_10000648_pt1 | contig 14639 bp, 11 predicted proteins | sample PPLLak21cMay2015_2_FD_87037 | JGI IMG/M metagenome (GOLD analysis project Ga0105101, IMG submission 87037) | Freshwater sediment microbial communities from Prairie Pothole Lake near Jamestown, North Dakota, USA - PPLs Lake P8 Core (1) Depth... | ecosystem: Environmental > Aquatic > Freshwater >... | reverse complement strand
CGCCAACGGTGACAACCGGCAGCTGCGTGGTATCAGTTGCTGACATGAATATTGCTGCTTCATAATCGCTTCCCTGGGTCACATAGGTTGCCTTGGGGATAACGATAGGTATGAGCTTGTTCAGTTTGAATGCCGCTGCGTCAATTTGTGTATAAAGGTGATTCAGAACTTCTGTTTCACCGTTCCTTACGTCGACCTGCATCTTTGAAAGGATTGTAATTACGGCTACAAGCGGGAGGGTCTGGAATGACAGGTTCTCCCAACGGGCCGGCTGTCCGTCCGGATCATGGCCGTCGTCAGTGTTGAGACTTGCAATCAGCGCTTCTTCTGCAGTCGGGTTTTTCCCATCGAGTGTGGTTATAAGGAACTCGCGGTAATCATTTATCAGCGCTTTCAGGGTATATGCTTTACCGTTTTCATTTGCACCGATCAGAACTTCAGACGGAATATTGTTTTCGTCAATACGTTTTACTTCTTCAATTATAACTTCATTACCCTTGATGGCTGGAGTGTCTTCACCCTCAGCTTTGTAAATGATTTCCTTCTTGAGATCCTGAATGAAGTTAAAAAGTTCATCCGCACGGGCTTTAACCTCATAGGCAGAAGTCTTGAAACTCCCGGCTTTCGTGGGATTTTCGGCTGCTGCCCTGTCGAACTCGGCGTAGATAAGATTATTTTTTGAAACGTAATTTGTGATAGTCTGTGTCAGACTTCTGTCAACTTTTTTAAAAGCTTCAACGGCCTCCTTTGACACGTTAAGTGCAAGCATGGCGGTAAGAATCAGGTACATCATACCGATCATCTTTTGCCGTGGAGATAGCCTTTCGTGAGCCATTTTTTTAGGTAGTTTAGATGGTGTTAATTAAAATGTCACGCTATTTAACATTCATTGCGGCAAGCATATTTCCATATACATTATTCAACGCCGTCAGGTTATCGTTAAGCTTTCCGATCTGTTCGCGATATTTTTTAGTATCACCTGCTGAATCAGCAAGTTCCTTCATAATAGTCTGAATTCCTTTATACAGAGTCTCAGTTTCTTTCATGTAATTGTCCGCTCCTTTGCGCTGCAGTTCATATACAGTATTGAGGGCTGACAGGTTCTTGTTCAGTGATTCGAGTTGCTGGTGATATGATTTTCCACCGTTTTCGACCATCGAAAATGTCTCTGCCACCCTGGTATAATTTGTATTGGTATCATTCAGGGCTTTGGCTGTCGACTGATAGGTATCGTTTAATCGTCCCAGAGAATCATTTGCCGAATGGATCGTATTCATGAATTTCGATGAAGCAGCTGAGATATCGCCCATGGCGCTCAGGTTCGTCGTTGATTCGCTGAATCTTTTCATTCCCACGCCCAGTTTCTGGAAAAGATCGGGTGTGATCTCGGCTTTTTCGAGCATCTCGTCAAATTTCATGAGCGCCACTGAACCGGATCCGCCTCCGATCCCGCCTCCGAAACCGCCTCCGCCGCCTGATCCGATCCCGTGGTCGTGTCCGTGGCCAGTTCCTATTGATCCCGGTTCATCTTCCGGAATCCCTGCCAGTTCGGGATATACGAGTGTCCAGTCAACCTCTTCGTGCAGAGGTTCAAAAGCTGAGAAAAAGAAGATTATAGCTTCGGTGAACAGACCAATTGTAAGCATTGTTCCTGCATATTGCCAGTGCTGTATCTTAAAAAGTGCACCAATAATAACGATAGAAGCACCTATACCATAAAGTTTGGCCATAAAATTCTTCCATCCGCTGCTTTGTACTAATTCTGCTAGGCTCATTACCTGAATGTTTAAATGTTATTTTTTATTGATTTACTCCAATGTAGGACCGTACGTTACGGAATCCGATATATGATTTTGTTGTATCCTGGTATTCATAATCCCTCGTACTTGTCTGGAGGAAATAGGCGATATCCTTCCACGAACCTCCCCTGATCACTTTACGTTTCAACACCGGCGGATCCTGCGGCCGTGCATTGTATTCATAGTTTGGATTAAGGTCGTGCTGAAAGATATATGCTGACGGATGGTATGCACAGCATGTCCATTCCGCAACGTTGCCTGACATGTCAAACAATCCGTATTCGTTTGGTTCGTATGAACCTGCCTTGGCAGTATAAACTGTACCATCATCTATGTAGTTGCCGCGCAGCGGTTTAAAATTAGCAAGGAAGCATCCCTCGTAGTTCCTGGTATACGGACCTCCCCATGGATACATTGAAAGGTCAAGTCCGCCGCGTGCAGCATATTCCCATTCTGTTTCAAGCGGAAGCCTGTAAGCCTGAACATCGGCAATACCGTTTTTCCTGAGCGCCGTATTCATAAAGTCGGTTCTCCACCTGCTGAAAGCGCTAGCCTGTACCCATGATACGCCGACAACCGGATAATCGTCAAATGACGGGTGCCAGAAATAGAGGTCAGCCTGCGGGTCATTGAATGAATATGTAAAATCCCTGATCCAGCACAATGTGTCGGGATAGATGTTCAGGGTATCATGCCTGATAAAGGAAGAGCGGTCCCTGACAGGAGTCGTGCTTCCGTCGCGGTTGGTAACCAGTCCTTCGTATCTTCCGGTGTTGCCCGCATAGTCATAAACATACCTTGATTTGGCAGCCTGCTGGTAATCAACCCAGAAATAGGTGTAATTCAGCTTTCTGACGTCGATCTGCTTCTTCCAGTTGAACCGTTCCTCGGGAGGATAATACATCTCTTCCAGAATTGCCGCAGTCGTCTCTTCTTCAGGGTCAATTCTTTCTTCCCAGTTAAGGACATAGGGTTCAATAACATTCCCATCCCTGTCAGTCATAAAATACTCACGGTCGGGTACCTGTGCTTCGCCAAGCTTTGTTCTGAGAATGGAATCGCGGACATAATATACAAATTGACGATACTTGTTATTTGTAATCTCTGTCTGGTCCATCCAGAAGGCTTCAACAGTGACAGTCTTGGAAATACTGTTCATGGCAAAAACAGCATCCTGATCGCTTGGCCCCATTGTGAAACTCCCGGCCGGGATAAAGGCCATTTCAAAAGGTTCGGGTTCAAAGAAATTTTTTCTCCCAGCGACCCCTGTAAGTTCTCCGGTATTCGAAGATTTACAGCCACTAAACAAGACTATAATTATCAGAGCTGAAAGGATTTCCTTTTTCATAATACTTTGGGATTTTGTATTGCAAGTAATTTTTTTTTAGTTTCAATCATAAAAACCGTATGCTTTTATACCTCATCGGACTCTTGCCCAGGCTCATATCGAAACAATAATTAACCATGAACTCATGCGATCCGGTGGTGTTTTTTCTGATATCTGATATTGTGAAGTCGTAAGCATATCCTATCCTGATTCCGTTGAACAATTCAACTCCGGCGATACCTACTACGGCATTTCCGGGTCTGTAAGAAACGCCACCCCATACCTTTTTATTGTATCTTACTAAAGAAGTTACTGAAAATTGTATAACTTTTCCGTCACTAATTGCGTAAAGGGAAGGCAGCAGTTCGAAGGAGGGATTGGGAAGCTGAAGAATGTACCCTCCTGTAAGATGAAAGTGTCTGCTAACATAGGGAGTGCCCTTCGAATATTTTATCTTAGGCTGATTAATATGTGTTACCGACAGGCCGGCGTAATATTTGTCTGTTCTGTAATAAACACCGAGACCTGCATCAAAAGCAACAAAACTTTCCTTATTTTCCGGTATGAGGGGATCGCCCGACGGAGGTGTAAAGACATCACCGGTCGGAATTTCCCATGTCGGATCAAGTGTTTTGTTTAACATTCCTGCATTTATCCCTATCCCGAGCGTTCCCGTGCCAACTTCAGCCAGATAGGAATATGCGAGTGAAAGGCTGATGTCCCTGTCAAAGCCGATATTGTCGCTTTCGACACGCAGTCCAACCCCGCCTGGGATCTTAAAAGGACTGACGGGGGCGCTTATATTGAACAACGTCGTGGCAGGAGCTCCTTCAAATCCTACCCATTGCTGCCTGTTTATGGCTGTGGCGCAGATCATCCCTGAAGTGCCTGCAACACCCGGGTTATAGCCGAAAGTGTTGAACATATAATTGCTCGTCAGCGGATCCTGCTGCGATAATCCATCCAGGGATATGACAAAAAAAATCAGGAATATGATAGTTGGTCTTTTCACTGCTTTAACTTAAGAATAAGCCCATTTAATGAACCTGTAAAGTAAATAAAATTCTTAAAAGTATACAAACCGGCTGAATATATAATATAACTTATGAACAATGCCTGACAATTCTTAACATCAGGTAGTATAACAATTCATAAACGAAGAAAGATCAAAAATATTTAAAATATCAGGATTTTAATCTGTTGGCTGTATTGACCCACCTGTCGGGTACCTCATTTCTGTTGGCTTTAAGATAGTCATCATGTGAACAGGCTGCATAAACATGGTTTCCCGTCCCGTCGGTCAGTTCGATCCACCACCTCTCGGTAAGGTTGCTTTTAATAAAGATGAGATCGTCCTCAAGATCGGTCACCCTGACATTATATTTGATGAAACGCCCTTAATTACTGCTGCTTAACACCGACGATTCGTATTGCCGCTGTGAGAATCCTTCAAGAAAGAACCAGAGGACCTGGGCGGCCAGACCTGAAGTCTGTGACCGGATATCAAGCCGGGGATTAACTTCGAAAAGGCCGAATACTTTAAGGTTGTCCGAAATGCCTGCATAGCGTGCCAGAAGGCATATCTCTTCGCTATAAAAGCCGTTTGGTGAAGGAATTGCAGTTCCCGGAGCATCCGATTGCCTCACAGCCGATATGTCAAATACAGCTGCATGTGAATCCCTGAAAAGTGGTTCAGTAAGATATATAGCCTGCCTTACATCACCTATCCTTATAAGGTCCGGGTGGCGCCTGGCAATCCTGTTTAACACTTGTTGATCATTAAGGTAGGTCTGATATCCTATATTAATGTATTGTTTAAAGGTGCTTTTATGGTTTTGCATTATCCTGTTCATATAGCTGAACGAATCAAAGCCCGGGTGGTCAATTGTGAAATCAATCCTTGGATCGACGGCTATCAGCGTGTACCCGGTCTTCGAAAGCGTCAGCGCCCTGTCTATTGCAGGGACAAGAGCGCTGCTTCCGCCAATTATTACGGGAAATACATTTTCAGCGAGGAGGATACCGAGGATGTCGGTAAGCCCTGCAAGGGTATCATTGAATGCAACCCCCCGCTTCATGTTTCCAAGATCTAAAATTTTTGTCTTCCCGGGTATTTTCGCCAGTCTGAACAGTTCCCGGCGTATTGCATCGGGTGCTTCGTCTGAACCCTGATTAGGCGAATTCCTGCCGTCGGGAACACCAAGAAGGGCAACTTTGTAACCGCTTAAATTTTTTAGCGGATTATTGTCGGTATGAACAGTAATGTTGTGCGGAAAGCCGGCATTGCCTGTCAGCTGTGCGAAATCAGGTTGTTCGATGCTGACGGGATCGAGATAATCATTTAGGTCTGGCATAAATCTTTAAGAACTTTTTTTAGGTTTTTCACTGTTGCTGATGATCGCCTCGCATTCCTCCCTGGTGAGTTTTTCGGCAATTGTTCCCCTGGGCAGCCGGTAATTATTTTTATCCTTAACCAGGTAAGGCCCGTATCTCCCGTTAAGCAATTTTATGTCGCCGAAATCCTTAATTACCTTTTTCTCATCGTTCTCATTTTTCTCCCTGATTATCTCGAGAGCCCTTTCAGCAGTTACCGAATAGGGATCATCAACCCCTCTTTTAAGTGAATAGAATTTACTCTTGTACCTTACATACGGGCCGAACTTTCCGACACCAACGACTATTTCACCGCCTTCATGTTCGCCGAGCGGCCTGGGGAGGCGGAAAAGCTTCAGAGCTTCATCGAGTGTTATGGTCTCAAGCAACTGGTCTTTTGCAAGGCTCGCAAATCTTGGCTTCTCACCTTCAACTGTTCCCCCAATCTGTGCCACCGGTCCGTACCTGCCCATCTTCACCGCAACCTGTTCACCTGTTTCGGGATGGTTCCCAAGCACCCTGATACTTGTTTTCCTGTCTTTTTTCTCAAGCGTATCCTCAACGGTTTTATGAAAGGATGAGTAGAACTTTTCAAGCATCTGCGTCCATTTCAGATTTCCCTCGGCGATTTGGTCGAACTGCTCCTCAACCTCTGCAGTGAAATGGTAATCAACAATTTCTGAGAAATTCTCAATAAGGAAATCATTTACTATCATTCCGATATCCTGTGGGAAGAGTTTTGATTTCTCCTTGCCTGCAGCCTCTGTTTTGGTGGTGGGTGTTAATTTGCCCCCGGAAAGGGTGATTATTTTCAGCTGCCTTTTTTCACCCGGCCTGTCCTCCTTTAAAACATAACCCCTGTTAAGGATCGTAGAGATTGTCGGGGCATATGTTGAAGGACGACCGATACCCAGTTCTTCGAGTTTCTTGACAAGGCTCGCTTCAGTGTAACGGGGCGGAGGTGCAGTGTATTTCTGTGTAGCCGTAATAGTGTCGTAAATCAACAGCATACCTTTTTTAACAGGAGGTATTATATATTTGTCATCCTCACCGTTGTCAATGTCGCTCGATTCTGCATAGACTTTAAGAAATCCGTCAAATTTGATTACTTCGCCGGTCGATGTAAATGTTACCGGGGAATTATTCATTGCAATTGAAATCGTTGTTCTTTCGACTTCGGCATCGGCCATCTGTGAGGCAATGGTCCTTTTCCAGATCAGGTCATAAAGCTTTTTCTCGTTCTGGTTGCCCGTAATTGAAGAAGCATCGGGGTAGGCCGGTCTTATAGCCTCGTGAGCCTCCTGGGCGCCTTTGGTTTTGGTTTTGAACTGCCTGGTTTTGGAATATTTTTCTCCGAATTCCGAAACTATGACCTCCCGTGATTTTGCAAGCGCCAGCTTTGACAGGTTGGTCGAGTCGGTTCTCATGTAGGTTATCTTCCCGCCTTCATAAAGCTTTTGCGCCACTGCCATAGTCTGCGCCACCGAGAATCCGAGCTTCCTGTAAGCTTCCTGCTGAAGCGTTGAAGTCGTGAAGGGGGGAGCAGGCGACCTTGTACCCGGTTTGACGGTAATGCCCGATACGGTGAAATCAGACTTATCGCATAGTTCAAGAAACTCAGAGGCCTCTTTCTGATGGGGGAATCTTTTTGAGGCTTCCGCCCTTAAAAGGTTGTTCCCGGCATTCAGCTGGTCAATCCTGAAGATCCCGTTAATCCTGAAAGATGATTCTGTTTTAAAAGATATTATCTCCCTTTCCCTTTCAACTATAAGCCGTACGGCTACCGACTGCACCCTTCCTGCGGAAAGCGACGGCTGTACTTTTTTCCAGAGGACCGGAGAGATCTCAAACCCTACAAGTCTGTCAAGAATTCGGCGGGCCTGCTGGGAATTGACAAGGTTCATATCGACCTGCCTCGGATTGAGAATCGCATCTGAAATAGCTTCCTTTGTGATCTCGTGAAAGACGATCCTTTTCGTCGTCGGCAGATCGAGCTTCAATACATTAATAAGGTGCCAGGCAATTGCTTCCCCTTCCCGGTCCTCATCAGATGCTATCCAGACAGTTTTAGATCCTGCAGCAGCTTTGCGCAGCTCTCCTACAACTTTTGCCTTTTCTTTAGGAATTTCGTAATCCGGGGTAAAATTTTTCTTTATATCAATGCCAAGGTTCTTCTTGGCGAGGTCCCTTATATGCCCGAAACTTGATACGACGTGGAAATCTTTTCCCAGGAATTTCTCAATGGTTTTTGCTTTTGCCGGAGACTCAACTATTACAAGATTTTCGATCATATCGAACGGATTTTAGTGCATTAAAAACACGGCAAAGTAAATCATTTAGGTACCAAACTTCAAAATAAACCGTTAAGATTCTTTATTAATTGCTAATTTTGAGCGAAATTCCTGAGGCATATGAAAGGCGATTCACCGAACAAAAAGTACCTTACATGGTTCTGGTCATTATTTTCCCTCCCGTTCCTGATAATCATCCTGTTATTCATTCTTATCTCCAGGGGAAAACTGGGTGAAATGCCATCCTTTACAGAGCTTGAAAATCCTGAATATAATCTTGCTGCAGAAGTTTATTCCGAGGACGGTGTATTGCTGGGAAAAATAAGCATTGAGAACAGGACCTGGACAGAATACGAGGACCTGTCGCCCTATCTTGTTGATGCCCTTATTGCAACAGAGGACATCAGATTCTACAGGCACTCAGGAATTGACATCAGGGGACTGGGAAGAACTGCAGTAAGGACCATCCTGCTTGGGCAGAATACAGGAGGCGGCAGTACAATAACCCAGCAGCTGGCGAAACAATTGTATCCCCGCGATACTTCAAGGAGTTCCGCTTTTGTTAAGAAGATGAAGCTTGGCATTTCAAAATTCAAGGAGTGGCAGACAGCCGTAAAGCTTGAACGGAGCTATACGAAGAATGAGATCATCGCCATGTACATGAATAAATTCGACTTCAGCTATAATGCCGTGGGGATCAGGTCGGCAGCGAATGTTTATTTCAATGTGACACCCGATTCGCTCAATATTGAGCAGGCTGCGGTCCTTGTCGGGATGCTGAAGGCTTCAACACGGTATAATCCGGTAAGGAACCCCGACCTGATGCTTCAGAGAAGGAATATTGTGATCTCGCAGATGGCAAAATACGGGTATCTCACTCCTCAGGTAGCCGACTCGGTAAAACAACTGCCGATCGAACTCAACTTCAGGCTTGAAGATCATAACACCGGCCTTGCCACTTACCTCAGGGAATATATTAGGAATACGATGAATAAGCCTGAACCAGACAGGAACAGGTACGAGATGGTATCTTCTTACGAAGACGCATTGTGGGAGTGGCAAAACAACCCGCTTTACGGGTGGTGCAGCAAGAACAAGAGGCCCGACGGATCAAATTATAATATTTACAGGGATGGCTTGAAGATCTACACTACAATCAACTCAAGGATGCAGCAATATGCCGAAGAGGCCGTCAGGGAACACCTGTCGAAAGAGATGCAGCCCGATTTCGATAAACGGGCCAAAGGCTTCAGGAATCCTCCCTACTCCAATGACCTTACAACCAAGGAAGTTGAAGAGCTGATCATGCGATCGATAAGAGACAGTGAAAGGTATATAGCGATGAGAGCAAGGGGAGTTCCTTTAGACTCGATAATGCTTGCTTTCAGGACAAAGGTCCCGATGAAGGTCTTTGCCTGGAATGATAAAGGGGAGAAGGATACTGTCATGACTCCTTACGATTCGGTAAGGTATTACAAGCATTTTGCAAGGTCGTCTTTTCTGGTTGCCGATCCTCATTACGGATTTGTCAAAGCCTATGTCGGAGGTCCCGATTTCAGGCATTTCAAATGGGATGCGGTCACACAACAGAGGAAACAGGTCGGAAGTACAATAAAACCCTTCCTGTATACGGTGGCAATGCAGAACGGTTATACTCCATGCTATGAAGTAGAAAACATACCGAGATCATTTGACCTGCCGGGCGACTCTGTGCCCTGGATCCCGAGAAGCTCGGGACCGAAGGAATACCACGGCAAAATGGTAACCCTGAAATGGGGACTGGCTCAGTCGGAGAACTATATCTCAGCCTGGATCATGCAGCAGTTCAGGCCTGCGGCTGTTGTCGACCTGATGAAAAGAATGGGAATAAGAAGCTTTATTGACCCGGTGCCCTCGATTTTCCTTGGAACATCGGATATCAAGCTTGAGGAGATGGTCGGAGCATATAGCACATTCGCCAACAGAGGTGTCTATATCAGGCCAATGTATGTAACCCGGATCGACGATAAAAACGGCAATACAATTGCAAAATTCACTTCCAGTATCGAAGAGGTCCTGAGTGAGGAGCAGGCCTACCTTATGCTTGACCTCCTTCAGGGAGTCGTGCTGACCGGTTCAGGGAACAGGCTAAGGCGCGAGCCCTATTTACTGCTAAGCCAGATAGGCGGCAAAACAGGGACAACCCAGAATCATTCGAACGGATGGTTCATGGGAGTGACCCCCAACCTTGTGGGCGGCGTCTGGACAGGCTGGGAAGACCAGGCCATTCATTTCGAAACGCTCTCGGAAGGACAGGGTGCAAGCATGGCACTTCCCATATTCGGACTTTTCCTGAGAAAGGTATATAACGATCCTGAGTTCGGGATTATGGAAACAGATATGTTTGAGCGTCCCGGCAATTTCAACTACGAGCTCGACTGCGAAAAGGTGAGAAGGGAAAACTTCAGGCGCGATATTAACCAGAGGCAGAGATATTAACCAAACAACAACCTTACAAGGGTCTCAACCTTCCCGACAGGAACAACTTCTATGCCTGTTACTCTTGTTGAAATATTCTTGTGGAATTTGGAAATATAGATTTTACCGAATCCCATTTTTGAAGCTTCCCGGATTCGCTGTTCGATCCTTGAAACCGGCCTGATCTCTCCCGAAAGGCCTGTCTCGCCCGAAAAGCAGACATCCTTTGCGATCGGGATATCGAGATTAGATGAGAGTACCGAGCTTATTATCGCAAGGTCGATCGCAGGGTCATTAACCTTTATTCCACCCGCAATATTCAGAAAAACATCCTTCACACCAAGCCTGAAGCCTGCTCTTTTTTCAAGCACTGCAAGGAGCATGTTAAGGCGGCGGATATCAAATCCAGTGGAGCTTCTCTGCGGCGTTCCGTAAACAGCACTGCTGACAAGCGCCTGGGTTTCGATAAGGAAGGGCCTTATACCGTCGATTGTAGCCGCAATTGATATCCCGCTCAAAGCTTCATCATGCTGATTGATGAACATTTCTGAGGGATTGGCCACCTCCCTTAATCCGCTTTCAAGCATTTCAAATATTCCAAGTTCGGAGGTGGAGCCGAACCTGTTCTTGATCGACCTCAGTATCCGGTAGATGTAGTTGTTGTCGCCTTCAAAATAGAGCACCACATCCACGATGTGTTCCAGTACCTTGGGTCCGGCTATGGTTCCGTCCTTTGTAATGTGTCCGATCAGGAATACCGGGATGCCTGTTATCTTTGAATACTTAAGGAGCTGGGCTGCACACTCCCTTACCTGGGAGACAGATCCCGCCGAAGATTCAAGGATTCCGGTGCTGATTGTCTGGATTGAATCTATGATTATAAGTGCGGGTTTTAGATTCTCAGACTGTGCGAGTATGTTTTCAAGTTCGGTTTCACTATAGATATAGCATTGGGGATTTGACCCCCCGAGTCTTTTTGCCCTGAGGCTTATCTGCTCTTCGCTCTCCTCTCCGGAAACATAAAGTATGTTCTTGCCCCTGAGTATCAGTGCAAGCTGCAGGGCAAGGGTCGATTTGCCGATGCCTGGTTCACCGCCCAGGAGGATCAGCGAGCCGGGCACCATACCGCCGCCGAGTATCCTGTCGAGTTCTGGCATACCGGTCCTGATCCTGGAATGTTCATCCGGACTGATATTGTCGAGCAACTCCGGCTTCCTTTTTTCATGATTTGAAATGAATGCATTTCCTCGTCCCGGTGTGGCCGGTGCAACAATCTCTTCGTGGTAAGTGTTCCATTCCTTGCATGAGGGGCAGCGTCCGATCCATTTCGGGGATTCTGCGCCGCAATTCTGGCAGACGAAAGCAGTTTTGGTTTTTGGCATGAGATAAAATTAAGAGTATTCCGGGAAAAACCGAAAGGAACAGGTGTATAAAAATCTACCTGTTGTTTTTCCGGAAAATCATGTAAAACGATATCAGGCCAACCACAATGACAAGCAGGAGCTGCGATTCGTGGCTGAGGAACGCATACACCAGCCCGTCTTCGAGGTTGACACCCTCAACAAAAGCGAGCCCGCGTGAAACTGCATAATGAAACGCCCCTATACCACCCTGAACCGGCACCGACATCCCAAGTCCGCCAACAACCAGGAGGAAAATACTGTCACCCAGAGTGATATGTGCTGTAGGCTCAATGGCAAAAACAACTACCCATGTCATTAACATATAGCAGACCCAGATGAAAACGGTGTGAAAAATAAATTCCCATTTATTGCTAAGGCTGGCAATTGTCTTGAACCCGTTTAGCATTCCCCTTGCAAGATCAAACATCTTCGAAAAGAAAACGAATTTCCTGAGCTTCCTCCTGTTCCTGAAAAGCAGAAAAAGTGACAATACCAGTACAATGGTAATTAACATCCAGATCACCCATGTGAATCCAAGAAAAGAAAAGACCTTTTCCTGCAGAGGAATAAAAATTGTTTCCCTGAGGAACTCATTTATTTCTGATCCCCTGATTATAATAAGCACAAACATTATCGAAAGGAGCGACGCAAGGTCAACGGTACGTTCAATTACCACTGTTCCGATAAGCTGATCGACGGGGATCTTCTCCTTTTTCCCGAGGGCGACGCAACGCGTAATTTCACCTACCCTCGGAAGAGCCAGGTTTGCAAGGTAACCTGTCATCATTGCATAGAAGGTTGTTCCAAGAGCCGGAGAGTGTCCAAGGGGACTTATCAGGAGATTCCATCGCCTCGCCCTGCTTATATAGGCAGCCAGCCCGAAGAGCACCGATATCACAACCCATTTGTAATCAGCACCTTTTAGTCCCTCTACCAGCTTGTCAAACTTAACATTTCTGAAGGCCAGCCAGAGAAGGAGAAGTCCGATGAAAAGAAATGCAAGAAACTTTAGAATCTGAAATATGGTTTTTCTCAAATCAGACCAGTTTATTTGTTTTTGTGTCGGGGAAAATAATTTTGGGCTTGAACGTCTTTGCTTCATTGAAATCGATAGTGGCATACGACATAATAAGAACAACATCCCCTACCGCTACCTTCCTTGCTGCAGGACCATTCAGGCATATCTGTCCCGAACCCCTCTCTCCCTTTATAACATAGGTTTCGAGGCGTTCGCCGTTACAAATATTCAGAACCTGGACCTTTTCGTTCGCAATAATGTCAGCTGCATCCATCAGGTCCTCATCAATTGAAACACTCCCGACATAATTCAGATTCGCCTCAGTGACCGTAACTTTATGGATCTTCGATTTTAATATTTCTATAAACATTTCAGCAGTGAAAAATTAATTACGCTGCAAATTTAACTATCCTTTTGATTGGTTCAACGGAATTTCGACATTATCTATCAATCTGATCTTTCCGGCTTTTACAGCAATGCATCCAAAGTACCTTGTCCCCTTTTTGAAATCGGCGGTGCTCCTGACGGGAACCAGATCCTTTTCATCGACTATTTCAAAATACTCTACCTGAAATCCCACAGGTTTTTCAACAGTTTCCCTGACGTAGCCTTTTATCCGGGGAATATCGTTATCATGGACCATGCGTGAGGCGGCGAAAATTGCCTTGCAGATAACTCCTGCATTTTTTCGTATTTCGGGTTCCAGCAGACGATTACGGCTGCTCATCGCCAGCCCGTCGTCCTCGCGGACAATCGGATTTCCGATGATCCTGACCTTGTCTCCTGTCTGACGGACAAGCGCCCTGATAACGGCAAGCTGCTGAAAATCCTTCTGGCCGAAAAAGGCAAAATCGGGTCCGATGATTTCAAATAATCTGCTCACTACCTGGGCAACTCCGTTGAAGTGACCTGGCCGGTGCACCGCTTCCATTACCCTGTCAAGATTCCCGAAATCGAACACCCGCTTGTCTTCAACAGGGTAGATCTCCCTGTCATCGGGTGTAAATATTATATCGGTATCCCTCAGAATCGTTCCGAGGAGTGCCTTATCAGCTTCAATCGTCCTCGGATAATTCTTCAGATCCTGTTTGTCGTTGAACTGGGTGGGATTGACGTAGATGCTGACAACAACGACCGGACATTGGGAAATCGCGTTACTGACAAGCGACAGGTGACCCCTGTGAAGCGCTCCCATGGTCGGAATAAAGCCCAACGGGGAGAGATTTGTGCTTTTGATAAGTTTCTGCAACTCCGTTATTGAACTGACCGTCTTCATATTTGTTTAATTTTTATGCAAACCTAAATGAAATTAAATTATCAGTCCATCATACCGGGCCAAAAATCTATAAAACATTCAGAAAGAATTTGGAGCGGCAGGGTGCGGCATTAATCAGGTATTGCAAATATTCTCATTTTTTATTACTATCTTTGCACCTTGTTACGGAATGGAATATCGGGGCATTCAAATGGAAAGCAAAAAGGTATTGTTTATTTCACAAGAGATCACTCCCTATTTGGGTGAAACCAAATTATCGAAGATAGGAAGATATCTGCCGCAGGGTATTCAGGAAAGGGGTAAGGAGATCCGGACGTTCATGCCGCGCTATGGAAGTATAAATGAAAGACGGAACCAGCTTCATGAGGTGATCAGGCTTTCAGGCATGAATCTCATTATTGACGACACCGACCATCCTCTGATAATAAAAGTCGCATCGATCCAATCAGCCAGAATGCAGGTTTATTTTATTGATAATGATGACTATTTCCAGAGAAAAAATACTGTCGCCGACTCCACCGGGAAAGAGTTTGAGGATAATGACGAGAGGGCGCTTTTTTTTGCCAGGGGTGTGATTGAGACTGTAAAGAAGCTGCGATGGGCTCCCGATATAGTTCACTGTCACGGATGGATGTCATCACTCGTACCTGTTTACCTGAGGAGCATCTACAGCGATGATCCCCTTTTCCATGACT
>Ga0105101_10000645_pt1 | contig 14700 bp, 11 predicted proteins | sample PPLLak21cMay2015_2_FD_87037 | JGI IMG/M metagenome (GOLD analysis project Ga0105101, IMG submission 87037) | Freshwater sediment microbial communities from Prairie Pothole Lake near Jamestown, North Dakota, USA - PPLs Lake P8 Core (1) Depth... | ecosystem: Environmental > Aquatic > Freshwater >... | reverse complement strand
CCAGCAAAGGCGGGCAGGATGAGCAAACTACTTTCCCGATTCATCGGCTTTGTATTAATTTTGAGTTTTCTATTAACCAGTTGTGGGCCGGTAACACGTGTGCCTGGCGTGACGCAAACTCCTCCAACCGCGCCCACTGTGCGTGTCCAGGTGGAAGCGGATCAAATTGCACCTCATATCCTGGAACAGGAGCCTTCTGTGGGGCAGCGGCTTGCACTGTCTTCCCCAATTCAAATCCTCTTTGACCGCGACATGGATCAGGCGAAGACGGCGGAGGCGTTCACACTTCTCGACTCAAAGTATGAACCTGTTCCCGGCGAAATCGCCTGGCTCGACCCCCGAACGTTTTCCTTTCAACCCGACTCCCAACTCGAGCCTTCGGCTATTTACGAAGCGATTTTCTCCACCTCCGCGGGTGGCGCCGATGTAAAAGCCCGGGAGTATGAACTTCATCGCGAATTCACCACCACGGATGCGCTCGCCGTGGGACAGGTCTTTCCGATCCATGACGCCGAAGATGTGGACAGCAAAACAAACATTACCGTTATTTTCAACCAGCCGGTAGTTCCGCTGCGCATCAGGGAAGAACAAAGCGATCTGCCTCAACCCTTAAAGTTTTCGCCCGAGGTAACGGGGCAGGGAGAGTGGGTCAACTCGTCGGTGTATGTGTTTCAGCCGGAGAAACCTTTATTAACCGGTACCAATTACACAGTCCGGGTGGAGCCGGGACTCAAAGATACGCTGGGCAATCGGTTGGAGAAGTCCTACGTCTGGCAGTTCAGCACGCGCGCGCCGGTCATCGGAAACCTGGCCTTGAAGAACGGGCCCGAAAACCCACCGGAGAACCTCCCAAATGTTCTATTGGATCAGGCATTCATTGTTACATTTCTGCAGCCGATGAAAGCGGAAAGCGCGCTGGACAACATCACTCTGGTCAACCGCGAAACGAAGGAGCCTTTTCCTACGCGGTTGAAGTGGAATGACGATTCCACCGTACTGACGATTGAACCGGTTGGGCACTATAAGATCGCCAGTTTTTACGAGTTGACGATTTCAGATCAACTGCGCGCCAGCGATGGCGGGACCCTGAAAGAGGGCTGGACTCTTAAATTTGGAACCGTGCCGCTGCCGAGGATTGTGGATATCACGCCGCAACCCGACTCGCAGGCAAAGGATTTCATCTCGCTGCTAACGATCCGTTTCGCTTCACCGATGAGGCTTGCCTCATTAAAAGACAAGATCAAAATCACACCACAGCCCCGGTCAGACTTACAGTGGTATTTTAACGATTACAACTGGGAACTGAACATTTACGGTCTGGAACCTGCCACGAACTATGTCATCCGCATTTTGCCGGGCATGGCGGATATCTACGGCAATACGACCAAAAGCGAATTATCGTTCACGTTCACCAATGGGGATATGTCCCCGTACGCGCGGCTGGTGCTTCCCTGGCAGCCGTTGGTATATCGCGCCAAAGGGCCACAGGAAGTGTATTTCGAGCAGCTCAATCTTGATTCAGGGAAGGTCTCTCTGTATCCGATCACGTTCGATGACTTTACCCGCATGACGATGGGCAAGCGAGAGCCGATCTGGTTCGATCCCAACGTGGAACCGATCCGTGAATGGGACACGGTGAGGCCGGAACCCGACCGCAATCGGATGGAGTATCTTAATTTCAAGCTGCAGGACGCGAAAGAGGAGCCGCTCCCGCCGGGCTACTACTTCATCGGCGTGAACGCCGAACCGCTGGACTACACAAGTCACTTTTACCAGGGATTTGTCTTCATCGTCGCCACGGATAATATCACGCTCAAGGCCTCTGGCAGTGAAGCCTCCGCCTGGGTGGTGGACCTGGAGAGCGGAGAGCCGCAGCCGGATATTTCCGTCACATTTTACGATCAATACCTCAAAGAAGTCGGAGAGAAGATCACCGATGAAGACGGGATTGCTTCTCTCGACAAACTGAAAGAACCTTTGTACGCCCGCGTGGAAGGGACAGACCGCGTTGCCTTTACAGCCGTCGATTGGGGGAGCGGCGTTTGGGCAGGTGACTTCGGTCTGTATGAAAGTTACTACGGGAACACAAGCGCGCCGTTCGTCTACCTCTACACAGACAGACCCGTCTATCGCCCCGGGCAGGAAGTGTATTTCAAGGGTATCGTCCGCCAGAACGATGACCTGCGTTACAGTATTCCGAAAGATGAAAAAGTATACGTGGCCATCGAGCACTTTGGTGAGCGCGTCTTCGGCGAAACCATGCCGCTCTCAGAGCTCGGCAGTTTCACCGGAACCTTCAAGCTTGCCGAGGATGCCGGGCTGGGAACCTATGATATTTACGTGCGGAGATCTCCAGCAGTCGAAAGCACATTTGGTTATCTCACCTTCCGTGTGGCGGAATACCGCAAGCCCGAATATGAAGTGCTGGCGGCTTCCGATCGATCGAATATCCTGGCCGGAGAGCAGGTGACGTTCGGCCTCGACGCAAAATATTATTCCGGCGGAGATCTGGCGAACGCGGAGGTGGAATGGTTCCTCGAAGGGACTCCATATTATTTCCAACCTGCTTCCAAATACTCGCAGTTCAGTTTCATGGATTGGGACCGCGATGAGTATTGGGAACCGCAGCAAGCCGGCCAGCAGGGAACGCTGGCAGAGGGAAAAGGGGTCACCGATGCGAATGGACATCTGGAGATCACGCAAACGCTCGGGCTGGATAAGAATAAAACCAGCCAGCAGGTTTCCTTCCGAGCCAATGTGACCGACGTCGCGGGGAATGCAGTCAGTGGGAGCACGGGCGTTATCGTGCATCAAAGCGAAATCTATGCGGGAGTCCGCTCGCTCAGTTATGTCGGTAAACAGGGGGAAGAACAGCCGTTTGAAATCGTCGTGTTGGACTGGGATTCCAATCCCGTGCCTGATCAGGATGTGAGCGTCAAGTTCGTGGAACGGCGCTGGTTCAGCGTGCAGACTCAGGATAAGCAGGGCCAATTGCGCTGGGAGACGTCCGTCAGGGAGATTCCCGTCACGCAAACGAACGTTGTGACCGGCGAAGATGGCAAAGCGATCGCCTCATTCGTCCCGCCTGCGGGAGGCGTTTACAAAGCCATCGTGACTGTTCGTGATACGAAAGGTCACACACATGAGGCTTCAGCTTATATGTGGGTAGCGAGCGATGATTATGTGGCGTGGCGTCAGACCAACGACCGCGCCTTCAATCTTATTGTTGATAAAGATACGTATTCCCCTGGCGATACGGCAGAGATTCTGATCGCGCAGCCGTTCGAACATGAGGTGTACGCGCTGGTCACGTATGAGCGCGGTCACGTCTACAAACAGGATGTCCTGTTGCTCAACGGTAACAGCACCATTTACCGGTTACCGATCACAGAGGAGATGGCTCCCATCTCATACATTTCCGTTGTTGTGATCTCAGGGGCAGAGCAAAGCGGCACTCCTGATTTCAAAATCGGCATGGGCAGCATCCGTGTCGACACCAGCCATCAGGAACTGGATGTAACAGTCACAGTAGACCAGGAATCTGCGGGACCGGGCGATACCGTCACGTACACCGTGGAGACGAAGGACTACAGTGGCGAGCCGGTCTCTGCGGATGTCTCTCTGGCAGTGGTGGATAAAGCGGCGTTGGCGCTGGCTCCCTCCAATTCAGCGCGGATGCTCGACGCGTTTTATCCCGATCAGGCGCTTGGCGTCCGCACGGCGTTGGGCATCGTGCTCAACGCGGAAGATTACAACGCACAGTATCGCGAGAGTATCCCGGAGGGCGGCGGCAGCGGCGGTGGTGGCGGGGAGGACAGTCTCGGCATCATCACCGTGCGCGGGAACTTCAAGGATACGGCGTTCTTCCAGGGGCAGGCTGTCACAGATGAAAATGGCAAAGCGCAATTCACGGTCACCCTGCCTGAGAACCTCACTACCTGGCAGGCGGATGCGCGCGCGGTCACCGGCGACAGCCGCGTCGGGCAGAGTACGGGCGAACTCCTCAGTACGAAGCCGCTCTTTATCCAGTTGCAGACGCCGCGCTTCTTCGTCAACGGAGACCGGGCTACGGTCGGCGCGATCGTGCATAATAATGAAGCACAGCCTCTAACAGTGATGGTATCGCTGGATGCCAAAGGTGTCGAACTGCTCTCGCCCGTCACGCAGGACGTGGAAGTGCCTGCAGGGGGGCAAACGTATGTTAAATGGGATCTCACCGTCCAGAGTGGAACGAAGCGGGTTGACTTCACCGCGCACGTAGAGGGCTGGACGTACCGGGATTCCAGCAAGCCTCCGCTCGGTACATTGTCCGATCAGGGCATCCCCGTGTATAACTATGTCGCGACCGAAACTGTCGGCACGGCGGGCATGCTGCAAAATGAGAATTCGGCAACGGAAGCAATCCAGCTCCCAACTACGATGGATTTCACAACCGCGCAGCTTTCGATCGAGATGTCGCCCTCGCTCGCCGCGTCGATGCAGAGCGGGCTAACCTATCTCGCAGACTATCCCTACCTGTGCATGGAGCAAACCGTTTCGCGATTCCTGCCCAACGTGATCACCGCGCGCGCCCTCAAAGATTCAGGGATTTCGTCCGTCGGTTTGCAGGCCGGCCTCGGCACGAACGTGAAGATCGCGCTGCAAAGAATCTATGCCAAACAGAATTATGACGGCGGCTGGAACTGGTGGGACGGCGAAAAGAGCGATCCGCAGACCAGCGCTTATGTGGTGTATGGATTGATCGAAGCGCAGGACTCGGGCTATACCGTCTCGGAGACCGTCCTTGCGAATGGCATCGATTATCTCAAGAAAAATATCCCTGCCCTGAGGCGTAACGATGCAACGTGGCAGTTCAACCGCACGGCGTTCATGCTGTACGTGCTGGCGCGCGGCGAAGAACTGCAGGCTTCACAAACCAATTTCATTTATGAATATCGGACGTCGCTGAGTCTATATGGAAAGGCGTATCTCGCCCAGGCGCTTTATCTGTTGGACCCGGAGGACGGGCGAATCAACTCGCTTCTTTCGGACCTCGAAGCTGCTACGGTTTTATCGGCCGCGGGTGCACACTGGGAGGAATCCGCTCACGACTACTGGAACTGGAATACCGACACGCGTACGACCGCCATCGTGTTGAATGCGTTCGTGCAACTCGACCCGCAGAGTCCCGTCACGGCGAACGCGGTTCGCTGGTTGATGGCCCATCGCGAGCAGGGACGCTGGCATACCACACAGGAGACTGTCTGGTCGCTGATCGCGTTGACGAACTGGATGAGCGCCTCGAACGAATACGATACGGATTACGCCTTCGCCATCGGCTTGAACGGTGAGATGCTCGAACAGGGGGAGGCCACCAGAGAGAATCTGACTCAATCCGTCAGGCTGCAAGTGGAACTGGAAGACCTGTTGAAGGAGACCGCGAATTACCTCGTCTTCACGCGCGGGGATGGGACCGGCAACCTGTATTACAGCGCCTACCTGAGCGCGGAACTGCCCGTCGAATCGATTGAACCGTTGGATCAGGGCGTGAGTCTCTCACGGCAATATTTCGCATTGGACGATCTCAAGACACCCCTCACCGAAATCCAGCGCGGCGAACTCGTGCGCGTGCGCCTGACGGTGGTCATCCCTGCGGCGGTGCATTACATCGTGGTAGACGATCCCTTGCCTGCGGGCCTGGAAGCTATCGACTCAACCATCCTGACCGATACAGCAGTCCCTGCTTCGTACACCCTCACCGATTACGAAGAGCGCGGTTGGGGCTGGTGGTACTTCACGCATACCGAACTACGCGATGAGAAGATCGTGCTCTCCGCCGATTATCTGCCCGCGGGAACGTACGTGTACACCTATCTCGCGCGTGCCAGCACCGCCGGGATGTTCAAGGTCATCCCGCCGACCGCCAGCGAATTCTATTTCCCCGATGTGGGTGGACGAGGGGCGGGCAGTGTGTTTGAGGTGAAGCCGTAAAAGTGTAACGTGAGCTCATATCTCGCCCTACGGCGGCTCGAGCAATCAATTTGGGCCTTTTAGATTCGAGTCATCCTAAGGAGAACAATGAAGGTGTTGAGGAAATTCTTCATCGGCGCATCCATATTTATTGTGGCTTTCATCATATTTCTGGAAATAGGGAGCCGACACTATGAATGTCCTGCGACAGATCAATCTCCTCAAGAAGTATTGGTGTGTGATCCGCACTATTTTCCTGTTGACCAAATAAAAACCCAGGCCATTCAAAAGATTGTTGAATCAAGACGGCAAGGTAGGGAACCTTCCAGGCAGGATTTGGATCGAGCAATCAATACGGAGAAATATGAAAACATGCCCGGACTTAACGGCATTGCCTGTGGTGACGGCATGATATTTGTAAGAGATAATATGAGCCGTCAGGAAAAATATTTTGTAGCTCGACATGAATTAGAGCATATATTCCGAAGAAATGGCATGAATGTTGAGTGCGGCAAAGAGGAATACTGTGCCACAATGATTGCTGCTAAAGCCTATCCTGCTGGGTTTGCTGCGACTATCCTCTCTTCACTTTACATATCATCAAAAGAATCGCCGACGGTTTGGTGTTTTCTATTTGGGAGTTGGAACGTTTTTCGAGAATATGTAATACCGTCAGGGTGAAATCGGCAATCAATCGCACCAGAGCCCCATGATGTGTGTTTGAGGTGAAGCCGTAACCCCTTCTGTCCTGCGGACTGCTTCGCAATCCCCCAAATGCGACGATGAAAACTTGGGGTGCGTACCGACGGCCAAATCGTCTTATTTGGGGGAGACCGAGAGGGGGTAAATGATGATATTTGTCAGTTGTAAAAGAATTCGCAACGTGCCACAATTTTATTAATCCGGCGGGAGCGGGCTTGTACTCCTGGCGCATGATGGATGAATGAATCAGGAGAAATATAGATGAGCGAAACAAGATCAGCGAGTGCTCTGTTCGACCTGGAGACTGTTTTCGAAGTCGAAGATTATCTTTTCGCCTACCAGGATGACCTGACCGACGAACGCTCGGACAGGGAAGTCGCCTCGATCGTGAAATTGATGGAACTCGACTCGCCAATGGATATTCTCGATCTGGCCTGTGGATTTGGGCGACATACCAACCGCCTGGCCGCGCTCGGTCACTGTGTGACCGGCATGGACTATATGCCGGGCTTTCTTGCACTTGCCGGAAAGAAGGCGGCTGAGCTGGGGGTGCAGGTAGACTATCGTCAGGGAGATATGCTTCAGATCAGTTTCCATGAGGAATTCGACCGGGTTCTGTTGCTCTTCACAAGTTTTGGTTACTTCGAAGACGATGAGAATGAGCTGGTGCTAAAAAACATGGCCGTTGCACTGAAACCGGGTGGATCTCTGATGTTTGACATTCCCAACCGTGATGTGTTTCTCAAGGATCTTCCGCCCGCGGATGTGATCGAGAAGGATGGTGATCTGCTGATCAACCGATTTTCTGTTGATGTACTCACAGGACGCTTTCACAATCGACGAATCGTTGTTCGAAAAGGGATCCGAAAGGATAAGCCTTTTTCCATTCGGCTGTATAACGCTACCGAAGTTTGCAGCCTGCTGACCAGAGCCGGTCTGGTTGATTACAGGCTGCTCGGTGAAGATGAACAACCGTTATCCGCCAGGTCGCGAAGGATTTTTGTCATTGCCAAAAAGCCGCTTCGGGTTTGACGTATCGTTTTCCAGAAGGAAAAACCAACTATGGACGAGATCGAGAAAGGGTTAAGAGAATTCCTGGATTACTGGTTTGCGGGATTTGTACGTGGCATCGACTCGCTGGACGAACCATCCCAACGAAAAGTCTTATATGAGTGTGGAAAGGCATGTGCGCAATCCTATACCGTACAGGTGTTTCGCGATGTCAAACAGAACAGTGTGGATATCGATTCGTTCCTTCAGAATTTGTCGCGGAGAGGCTCCGGGTCTACCTATGAACGAATTGGTTCCAATATGATCAAAGCGACCTACAGCCAGTGTGGATGCGATTTGGTGAGATTGGGGCTGGTGAAGTCCCCGACATTGTGCGAGTGTTCCGCGGCGAATCTGCGTGAGAATTTGCAGCAATCATTAGGAGTATCGGCCTCTGTTACAGTCGAATCTTCCATACTCCGCGGTGGAACACACTGCGTTTTGATCGCCTCCTTGCAGGATGAAGCATAGCTTTTCGCGCTTTGGAACACAAACGGTTGGACAACGAAGGCGACCGATCCGCAGACAAAATGGAATTGATGAGTGAAATATGAATAGATTCACGAGCACCAAAACCCCTGATTCCCGCTGGAGCTGGCTCTACAAAGTTGGCGGAGCGGCTGCACTGCTGGCGGGAATGTTATTGCTCATTGGGATGATAAGCCTGATCATCTCAGCTCTTCAACCTGGCACCACAAGCGGCTGGTTATTCCGGGATAATTGGCTCATTGTGATATTCAAATTGCATGCTGAATTCAGCGGCATTCAGCCTGGCTTGCTTCACGGACTGAACCTTTTGGATGTAATGATCCTCGCCCTGGTTGGCCTTGTATCTCTCAGTCTCAGCACGGCTTTTAGAAAGGCCGGGAAAACCTGGTCCTTAATCGCTTTTGCCTTATCCATGATAGGCATCGTGCTCTTTATTGGGACGCAAATCGCTGGTCGAAGTACTGTTATGCTTGCAGTGTTGATCATTTCGTTTGTTATGCTGAGGAATGAAACTTTTAGCAGATTAGCCATTTATTCGGGAATACTCGGGAGCGTTTTTCTGTTTGTGGGAGACTTGAGCGTAGGTGTTCATTCAAACCTTATTACCTTCCTTTTTGGCGTTGGGTATGTGCTGTTGATCACATGGTTCTTCCTGATTGCTCAAAGCCTTATTCGCCTGGGTCGAGTGTCCTGAAAGAACAGGAAGTATGAAAGAGTTGGCCCACGCGATCACGTCACCAGACTGAAGGTTTTGAGAAGGACCGGAGATGATTATGATGATGAAATTGAGACACCTGTTTGACAATCCTAATCTGGCACAAATGTTGCTTGATAATTGGGACTATGATGAATCGTCGCTGGAGATGTTCCAGTACTATCGAATATCTGCCAATGCAACCTACCCATTCAGAAGAAATGGTGAAGCCTGCCTTCTGAGATTTAGCCCGACGTCAGAAAAACTGAAAGAAAACATGGTTGCGGAGCTGGAGTTTATTGGCTATCTGCGCAGTAAACAATACAATGTATTGGAACCGGTGCGATCCACGACCGGAGATGAATTGATACAAAAATCGACTCCATGGGGAGAATACTACGCAAGTGTTTTCAAACAGGTCAGAGGCAAGCCAATAAGTGAATCGAGTTTTGATAGCGGCCTGCTGTTCGCGTATGGCGCGTCGCTGGGCCATCTCCATAAATTGTCAAGTGAATACATCAACCCAAAAAACAAACGATGGACGCATGCAGATGTGTTGGATTGGGTTGAGAAGACATTGGCCTGTCTCGGACAGGACGGATCGCCAATGAACGAGCTAAAGATTCTCAGGGAATATTTCTCTACACTGCAAATAAATCAGGGGAACTATGGTCTGATCCACTACGATTTTGAACCGGATAACGTCTTTTATGATGACTCGACGAAATCCTGCAGCGTTATAGACTTTGATGATGCCATGTATCATTGGTACGTCATGGATGTTGTGCAGGCGCTGGATAGTCTCAAAAGCGAAATCTCAGAAGACGAATTTCCTCGGACAGAAGCTATTTTTATCGAAGGATACGGAAGTAAGTTTGACATTGACCATGATCTGTTAGCAATCACATCGGTTTTTGGACGATTTGCTAATTTATACAGATATGCCCGAATCGCCAGGTCCCTTGAGGAACGCTGGGAAAACGAGCCGGAGTGGTTAGTGAAATTAAGGTCGAGATTGAACGGTTTCCTGGGTAATGCTTCGGAACAGTTCGGAAAACAAGTGAGGCTTGAGGCTTAAGATGCATGTGGCGGATGCGGAGACGCGGGCGGCATATCTACAACCGTGCGTCAAAGCACCAGCACGAAAGGAAGTCATACAATGTTCCCTTTTTGGTTAATCCTGGGGATTGTCACGATTTTGGCAGGGCTATTGGACAGACAAATATCGCGACTATTGGGCTTCAGACCCCTGAGCGAAGTTCTCACGATCCCTAATCTAAAACGTTCCTCAAGGATGGTCGAGCGAATCGGACGTGGGCTCGTCATAACTCTTGGTATAAGTTTTCTCGTTCAAGGGCTGGGCAATGCACTGCCTGACGAGGTAGGCTACAAAATCTCTTTCTTCCTGTTAGGGTTATCCGGCCTGTTGCTTTTGGCAATTATTGGCATCGTTATCGCCAATTGGAAAGCCAGGTAAATGTGTCGACTCTTTGCTGCTTGCCGTGCTGGAGTCGTCGGGTGACCGGACGTGTCGCGACCCGCTAACGCGTGATCGCAAGGGCTTAGACGAGTGGAATGGCCGCGCCTGGACATGGAATTAGTAAGCAGGCTGACCGGAGGGAAGGTTCGAATATATGAAGAGATCTGCAAAATATACAAATGCATACAGCGTTTCGTATGCGGAATATGGCGCTGAAAATGGTTATCCCATTCTCATTAATCATGGCCTGATCGCGAGCATTGATGATGATCATCTATTTGAACGACTCATTCAGTTGGGAGCACGGCTGGTGTGTGTAGCCCGACCGGGCTATGGCGAGTCGTCACCATATGTTATGAAGAATATAGCTGAATGGGCCGATATCATATCGGTGCTTGTCGATCATTTGAACCTTACCCGGTTTGATGTGCTGGGTATGTCATCCGGAGCACCTTACAGCTACGCCCTGGGCTATAAGTTTCCTGATAAAGTGCGGAACATCTACATCTTTAGCGGGATCCCGGCTCTCTATGACGATGAGGTCGTGGCGCACTGGCCATATGAAGTGACGAAAAAAGCAAGCATCGCTGAGCTGGAAAAGCTGGCCTATCAGTTGTTCTTTTCAAGTCTGTCAGATGAAGACCGGGAAAGGAGCGACGTAAAAGACTCCATGGCGAATAACTGCTTTGGTATTGCGCAAGATCTAAAATTGCGAAGTATGGACTGGGGGTTTCGTCTGTCCGATGTAAACGCCAGCGTCTATATGCAGCATAGCAGGTCCGACGATGCCGTACCATTTATTACGGCATTGCTGACTTCGAAATTGTTGCCAAATTGCAGAGTAGAGATAAAGGAACACGGTGAACATTTTTCGAAAGACGCACTAGACGACTTCATCCGCAGCGTAATCGCAGCAAACTATGAAAGCGAAAAGTGTGAAAGAATTGCATGAACAGACATCTGGAGAAGAAAATGAACAGCATATTGTGGGCTATCCAAATCATTCTGGGTATAAAGATGATCACTGTTTCCTACACACACGGTCTTCGTCAATCCCAGCCAACCATGCAGGAAGCGGTTCAAAAGGCGGGAAGGTTTTCTAAACCGTTGCTGTATATTATTTCAATCTGCACTTTCATTGGAACCCTGGGCTTAATTCTGCCTGGCGTTTTCAGGTTGCCAGCCTGGATAACGCCGGTAACAGGAGTGGGCCTGTCTGTAATGTTATTGTTCTCGATTTTCTTTCATATCAGGTTCCGGGAAACCCCCAAAATTTTCGTTAGTATTGTTCTTCTGGCATTCGCTGTATTTGTTGCTTATGGACGGTGGCTGCTTATCCCTCTATAGACTCGCTGCGTAGGAGGTTTCGCCGTGCTATGCAAGGACGAACTTGATGTGAGAACTTCATGTTTCGAACTTGTTCTTACAAATGGTGTTGTCATCGACGGAACAGGCGCCGCCATATTTCGAGCGCTACTGCTGTCATTCGCAATGGATGTGTTCAAGCGGTCGGCAGGGACCTCGCGCCCGGATCGGACTTCAGTCCAAGGCTGGCAGGCAGGCTTGTCCGCTTTTCATGACAAACGTTACATGACTTGTGCCGGGGAAATCTGTAAAATATTATTGATCGAAACCCTCTAAAATCGACCAAATCAGGCAGGAGCCTCTCTGATGATGAGCCAGGGCTCAAGAATTCTTGTATTGATAGCAGTCTCTCTTCTAATCAGCGGCTGTGCTCTCACTCCCGAATCAACGACAGATGTAAGTTCACCTCTACCTCCACCGCAACCTACAATAGCCCTTCAAGTTAGTACACTTACCAACTCGCCTGTTGAGCCTGGCGTGCAATTGTCAGAGACAGATCGGATCATTTTTACGACTCCGAATCCGGAAGCTTTTTCTGGCAGAGAAGGCGAGCTGCGGCCGAATTGGTTGGGATGGGGAGCAGAGACATTTACGATCGCACCTGACGGTAATTTCTGGATCGCCGATACCGCGGTGGACCCCGACCGGCTGCTTCACTACAGCTCGGTCGGTGAATTGTTGAGTCAGATCTCGCTTGAGGATGTCGTTGTTTATCCTTATGATGTATTGGCTACGGAGGAAAGTATTTGGGTGCTTGACGTTTCTGCACAGCAACCAAGGATCGTCCAGCTGAGTACCGACGGCAGCTTCAAATCCCAGGTAAACATCTCGAAAGAGATCACCACATATGATGGGCAGGTGATTAGCAACGGGGTATTCAGTATATTCCTTGGAGATGAGGGCGAGCTGCTGCTGGATAGCGTGAGTGGATATTACGAGATAATCGATCCTTCCGGCAAAATCAGCGTCCAGCCACTGGATACTTTGGACTACTATGGTCACACGATTGAGAGAGGGATTTACGATGCAGCCACCAATCGGCTGCCGATTTTCCTGAATGGGACGCTGCTTGAAAATTCCCTCGATTTTTTTGTAGAAATGCCAATTCTAGGTTTTAACCCGGATGGCAGTTTTGCACTTGCTGGAATTGCTGATGACGCGGACTATGAACCGGATCATCAGGTACGCTACTTTAGCGCCACCGGACAATTGCTGGGGACGGCGCGCCAGTACCCGCAAACCTTCTATAAGGACTTCAACCACCATCTGGCATTTGGACCGGATGGCTCGATCTACCAGCTCATCTCCAATCAGGATCACTCGGTGCAGATCCTACGCCTGGGCTTTTCCACCGAGTTGCCTCCTATTAACGCTTTACCCGTTTTGACATCCACACCATTAGCTGGACTACTACCGTCCGAATCTGTGTCAACGGATGAAGAGCAAGCCCGAAATGCGTTGTTGAAGTTCTTCGCTAATTTGAGCAAGGGAAACTATGCGGAAGCAGCTGCTCATTTCGGCGGCGAAGTCAGTGAATATGCCCGCGAACCGATGCCAGGTGAAACCATTGATGAGTACTGGGAATATATGTGCGGTTTCCTATGGTGCGTGCCCGTTTCCGATATCACCGATGCAGAACAGGTCTCAGAGAAGGAATTTCTTTTCTACGTTGTGTTCATGCAGCCAGATGGAACCCGCTTCGAGATTGGTGCCTGCTGTGGAGGCGATCCGGCAGCCACCCCGCCTGTCTGGCAATTTGCATACCCTGTGAAGGAAATTGATGGCGTATGGAAAGTGATGCGCGGGCCGCTTTTCACGCCATAGCAAGGATATAGAGAATGTCCCATCCTGGCTCCAGGGTGACCCTTTTCCTTTGCCTGCTCCTGCCGATCTTCACGGCAGGATGTGGGGGTGTACATACGATCACTACTCGGGAGACGCCTGGCGTACCGGCCACAAATCAAGCATCCCTTGAGCCAACGCGAATACTGTCACCCAGCGTATCCCCCACGAGCGAACCAACGCTGGCAGCCTCGCCCACCCCCATTTTTGTGTTTGATCTCTCTGGCTATGATCCTGACATCTTCCAGCCAGTCGTTGTGGAGCATCAGCCACCATTGATCGCACAATCAGATGAAACGGTTATGCTGGTGTTCGATCTTATCAACACGATTTTTTGTGAAGAGCTGAAAAGGAATTGCCGGCTTGAGCCTCGCCTGTATTACTCTTATGGAGGTGCTGAGGCTTTTCAAAGCCTGCCACTGATCTACGAAATCGTAAACGAGATGGAATCACTGGTCGCCCGGCTGCCTGCCACGGATCAGGCAGGGAAATCATTGCGCTACTATGCGGAATTTTCGGTTCCTGAGGGAGGCTATACTCTTCGTTATCCGGTCGCAGGAACAATTGATGTATTTGCGACGGCGAATCTACGATTCATTGAATTGCCTCCCGAAAACGCAGTAGAACCGGGCGACAAAGTGTATGACATTTTCTGGGGTAAGGTGCGCTCAACATTATACAGTCCTTATGGTCACAGAGCTGGTACGCCAGCACTGGATGTGGCAAGGGATGGACGTATCGCGCTGATGGACCCTTTGAACGAGCGGGTCATCATCTTCGATCCAGAGGAAAACAGTTATTCAAGCGTTCCTCTGCCATTCACCTACAGATTTGAGGGAAACTTGGTATTCGATCAAAACGATCAACTTACAGTCTGTGACTTTCAAGGCGAAGAAGCCGATGGATCTATTGAGAGCATTCCTCATTGTTACCGCCTATTACCGGACGGAGCCGTTGGCGTTTCAGCGCCAGTCTATGTCAAGTTTCCAATGCAGCTAACGAAGGATTCTGAAGTACTTGATAGTTACGACTATAGATTAGTCGCTCCCTTCAATTCCCAGGATGGGGCAAATTCCAGGGAGGCCCAAAGACAAAAACAGACCTGGGAACTTCCGTATGGATTCGTGAT
>Ga0105101_10000641_pt1 | contig 14714 bp, 16 predicted proteins | sample PPLLak21cMay2015_2_FD_87037 | JGI IMG/M metagenome (GOLD analysis project Ga0105101, IMG submission 87037) | Freshwater sediment microbial communities from Prairie Pothole Lake near Jamestown, North Dakota, USA - PPLs Lake P8 Core (1) Depth... | ecosystem: Environmental > Aquatic > Freshwater >... | reverse complement strand
CCCTCTGCGATCTCGGCGTCTCAGCGGTGAAACCTGGGTTAGAAAGTGGCGAATGTTGATCCAGGAGCCCAATGGAATCAAGGCCAGTCGTAAGAGATTCCCCTTAATTTGGACAACTGTGATATACAATGGTAGAGTCTGCTTGCAGAACGTGGTTCTTCGAAGATTTTTAGACACGCTCCAAATTCCCCGCTGATATAAGGCTCCGGGACATCTGCCTGTCCTAATACGTATAATCCTGCTTCACAAGTATGGTTTTCTTTTTCGCAAAAAAGGCATTTCCTTCCTGAGCTTTCTTGGGCATTTTGCACAAAGCCAAATTTTCATTCTGCCTTTGGACCATGTCCGGCCGTTTGGCCAGGAATTTAACGCCAACAGGTTGGACGTCGAACCCAAATTTGTCCAAAATGCCTAAGTTCGTCTTGGTAAGAGTCATCTTCCTATGTGAAGAAGAAGCCTTATGATAAAGACAAAAGGAGATCTGGGGGCCCGATGCATTGAGCCCCCAGAATAACAGCGATTAACGTTTATAGATGTGGCGACATGGCCAGACGCCCAATGTTTCCACCTTACCCTTCTGTACCTGGTCAACACGTACCGCATCCACACCTTCGATCTTACCCGGGCCATAGGTCAAGGGTGTACTGCTCAAACCACCGGTGTCAAGGTTTTTAATCTTGAAAAATCCATGGTTCAGGACGTCAGCACGCGTCAGTCTTTCAAAAGGCAGCTCTTTTAAAGCAAGCCTCAATGCCTCAACCTGGGTCATAGCCTCAAGCATGCCTCCGACATACATGATGTGAGTAACCGGTTTGTTGGGACGATACTTCTTCTGTAGTTCGTTGCAGAACTTTATCCCAGGGGTGGAGATATCATCCAAGGGGGGAAAACTACCAGCGACGACAAAACCGTTCCCCACCTCGCCCATAGCTGGAGCGAAGACAGCAAGGTGACTTGGTGCACCCATACCAAAGGTTATCTTATAGTCCAGATGAGGTCCCATACCCAGCCTAACCGCTTCCTTGATGGTCGGTTGTGACCCAGGGTTCACCATAATACCAAGGGTAAGGTCAACCTTTTTTTCCTTTAGCCACATCAACTGGGTGGTTGGCGGAGCGGTCGGTACCAGGGGGACATATTGGCTCCCAACAAACTCATATCCAATCTTCTTGAGATAGGCCTCCAATTCAGGTATCTCGATCGACTTACCCATGGCACTATCCGAGGTAAGGTAGGCAACCCTCGGTTGCCTGGGTTCCTTCCATTTCTCTTTGAACCAATCGGCGATGGCGCCCAACTCATCACTTAAAATAGGGTAATACGTAAAGATGGTTTGTGGAGGCGTCAGAAGATAGGGTCCAGGGGCCATAGTCGGAGCCCCCATCTTGTCCTCATTTAGCCTGTCCTTTAATGCCATCGCTACGGGCGACCCTGATATCCTGTAAACCAGCATTCCTTTGGCCTTAAGCTCCTCATAAATAGATATGGCCTTAGCTGGTTTGAGCTCGTCATCTCGCCAGAGAACCTCTAGGGTGATATCGTTAGGGAATTTCTCTCTTCGCCAAGGAGCCAAACCTTTTGTCTCATTTACGTATTTAGCATAGTCCTCATAGGCGGCCAGAACCGCTGCCGTATCTTCGGCGTAGGCGCCTGTCAGTGCCATGGTACCACCGATACATACTTTTTTTTGAGCATCCGCGTTAGCAGGAAATAATAATGGTACCGCAAGCATCACAATCATGAGAGCGATTGACGCCAATTTGATTTTTGCCATTTTTCCTTCTCCCCTTTCTATTTTGTGATTTGGTTTCCCCCCGTTAGAAAATCCTCATTGTCCCAGAACTGGGGCTTTTAGGCCACTTCTCAAACCCATCATTCTAATCCTAAAACAGATGGGGTGTAAAAATGTCGAACACGAGAACATCCTCTTCATGAGCATGGGATTGGTGTTTTACACCGAGTGGGATCCCTCAATTTTACCCGGACCGTATGTGAGAGGTGTACTGCTTATACCACCGGTGTCAAGGTTCTTAATCTAATCTGATGGAAGCCATGATTAAGGACGTCACTCCGCTTTAGCTTTTCAAAAGGCACCCTTTGCAGAGTGAGTCTTAACGCTTCAGTCTGGACCATGGCCTCAAGCATGCCTCCCATATACTGGATGTGGCCAACCCATTTCCCGGGATAATACTTCTTCTGCAGTTCGGTTTGAAATTTTACCCCAGGAGCAGGGTCATCACAGTTAGGAAAGCTACCCGTACAGACACACCCGTCACCCGGCTCGCCCGTGGCCGGAACAAACACATTTGATTTTGAAAAGAATTTTTGATAAGAACTCGCTTTGGAATGCGTTAAATATATGAAAAAGGGAGTTGTAAGTCAAGAAGAAAAGATCGCAAGAAATGGGGTGTTTTCTCAAGACATTCTGACCGGGACAAAGAGATTTCGGAGCGGGATGAGGATGACCCAAGACAGGATATCCATACTCACCCGTTGACAATACTGGGGGAATCCTCGCACCCAAAAACACCTGGAACCCTGAATGCCGCCACGCATGAAGCATGAGGACTAAATCTTGGGTGGTCTTTCCCTTGCAAAGGGGCATCCGGAAAACGTGATGCTCAAAGATGGCGTTTAAATCTTAAAGCCTGCGGCATTCGGTTTCGATTTCCAGGACCGGCCTACCGGTCTTATCAGACACCCTTGTTGGACTCCCAGGCAGTGCGACCAACAACTCAGCCTCCTCAGAGCTTACGATGGTCCTGGGAATGTCCAACATCAGTTTTGTGGGTTTTACCTTCAATTTCTCCGCTACGTTTTTATAAACATCTTCAGTCATGGAACTTCCGCTCGAATGCGATCACAAATCAGGGATATTTTCCTTCTTTGTCCTCGCTCCTAGCGAGTCAGGAAAACCATTCTGTCCAACCTACGCAGCATCCGGCAATGGAACCCCCTGACTGAGCAACAAACCGCGCAGCTCAGAGAAATGGACCTCTTTGGGTGTCACGTCATCTTTCACGGCCAGTGCCGCAGCAGTCCCTGCTGCCTCGCCCATCGCCACACAAGGAGGGATCAAGTTCATGATGTCATTGGCGACCAGATCGGATGAAAAACACCGCCCTGCCACCAGCAGACCATCAACGTTCCGCGGAAGCAGGGACCTGTATGGGATGCAACGATTGGGTTCTTCCGGAGAAGCATTCGCGGTGAGGGGAGGGAAAAGGGCGACGGTATCCTCATAGATGGTTCCCTGCCGCATCTCCTCCTCCGTCAATACATGTTCGCCGATAAGCCGCCTGCTCCCCCGCGTCCCCACTTGAGATGCCGTGTCCAAAATATAGCTGTCCTCGAATCCTGGCACGTTCTTTTTGAAAAACTGATAAGTCAAAAGCATTTTCTTGCGGGTCTCCACTTCCATCTGGGTGAGATCACTGATCTTGAGGCAACTTAAATCCGGTATCCAATTGTTAAACCACACCACATCATCCCGTGGCGTTGGCATGGTTACTGTGAACCCTCCTAGCTGGTTTAATTCACCCATCGACCTGTCGTAATTGTTTTCCTCCGTTCCGGTTTCGTATATGGAGGTGGTCTGGGTTTCCTTTCCCTTGAACGCCCGAAATTTCTTGTAATCTATGTTCCCAATGCGAAAAACCAGCGCCAATTTCGACGATCTGAGGTTCGGATCCAGCGTCCCGTCAAAGTCCGCACCGGCTGATGCAAATATGTCACCGTCCCCAGTGGCGTCAACGACAACCTGGGCAAGAACCGCCAGCCGGCCTTCTTTACTCTCGAAGACGATCCCCTTTATTTCCCTTCCGTCCATAAGAGCCCGGCAACCCCAAGAGTGAAGACAAAGGGTTACACCCGCCTCCACCGCCATGTCATTCAGAACGCACTTGAGCAACTCGGGGTCTACATAGGCCGAAAGCCTTATCCTTCCATCCACGACAAAGAACCGATAATTTCCCCATCGCTCGATCAATCCAGCGTCCGCAGATCCGATTGCCTCACGAGGTGGCCTGAGCACGCCTCCGAGCGCCTCCAGCCTGTCCAACCACTCCTTTTGCTGTCCCGCGATCACCAGTTTGTCGCTTCCGTCGCTGAGGTGGGGTATGAGAATCACGAGACCCCCCGTGGCCATTCCACCCAGATGCCCGTACCTTTCCACCAGAACAGTCCTGGCACCATTCCGAGCAGCAGCTACGGCAGCACTGACCCCAGCCGGGCCGCCTCCGACCACAAGGACTTCCGTTTCCGTGTAGACTCTTACCTCCCTGCTTGGCTCGCTGATTTTCTTTTTTCCTTTTTTTCGGTTGGCCATTTCTCTTTCCTTTGTCTAAGCGGTTGCTCCTATTGCTATTTCATAAGACTTGGAGGAAACAGTGCGATTTCCGGAAATATTGTCAGCAAAATGAGCAAAGCAATGCATTCTGCCAAAAACGGAAAGATGCATCTAAAAATAGTGCTCAACTCGTCCTCCTGAAACACCCTTGATAACAAAGACGTTCAAACCTACTGGCGGTGTAATGAAACCCGCTTCGAGAATCACCGCCATAAATACACCATACCATTCTGGAACCCGGTCGGCTTGATCTCCCCTAATGGCAGTCGTCACCCTCTCGTAAGAATTCATCTTCTTATTCATCGTCCTTCCCGCACCCTATAGCAGTACGTAAAAATCTAGAAAAGATGAGGGAGAAAGATATCAAAGACCAGGATATCTTCTTCGATATCATGAGGTTGGTGTTTTACGCCGGCAGGAATTCGGAGGAAACTTCCCGCCTCGACCTCAAAGTCTCCAACGCCATCCACCCACATTTTTCCTTTCCCTTCCAAATGGTAAACGATGTCGTCCTGTGCATGGACATGAGCTGGGACTTCTGCCCCTCTTTTAACCTTCACCATGACGATACTCAGATCAACATTATCCTTTTCATATGTAAGCAGTTTCTTAACCAGCAAATCCTTGAAAAAAGGGTGCGGCTCCCAAGGAAGTTGACCAACTCTGATATCCTTTACCATAGTCGCCTCTCTTTCATGAAACTACAGGGAAATTAAGAAGGTCAGTTTTTATCGTAGTATATTCGATCCCTTTTTCTTTAATCAGAGGTTCTTTTATGTGGATCGAAACATCATCCTATATCCTCGATTTGTCCAGTATTTCTCGCGAAGGACTTTTCTCAAGATTTTGCCCTGCGGATTTCGAGGTGGCTCATTTACGAACTCCACTGACTTGGGTTTTTTGTAGCTGGCAAGGGATTTCTTGCAGAAGTCAATGATCTCCGTTTCGGATATTTGCCGACCCTCCTTTAAGGCTATGAAGGCCTTGACCGCCTCTCCCCACCGGTCGTCTGGACCCCCGATCACGGCGCATTGAGAGATGCTTGGATGTTCGTAGATCACTCTCTCTATTACAGCCGGATAAATATTCAGACCACCGCTTATGATCAAATCCTTTTCCGGTTGACCAGATAAACGTAGAAATCCTCATCGTAAGTGCCCAAGTCTCCCGCGTCAAGCCACCCATCTTTGATGGAATGATAATGAAATGATACGAACTCGCTTTGGAATGCGTTAAATATATGAAAAAGGGAGTTGTATGTCAAGAAGAAAAGATCGCAAGAAATGGGGTGTTTTCTCAAGACATTCTGACCGGGATAAAGAGATTTCGGAGCGGGATGAGGATGACCCAAGACAGGATATCCATACTCACCCGTCGACAAAAAGGGTTTTTTTACCCCCTCCTGTATACAAACCAATCCCTTATCTATCAAAGATCCATCAACCGATCAGCTCAGATAGGGATCCATCGGGTAATCCGGTTGAGCATAGGAGGAATCAGGGGGTAAAACCTGTCTTGAGCATAATCGAAAGATCTGAGACTCCGAATCATCGAGGTAAATCGTTGGGGAGGAGCCTCTGAAATAGTGGGCAGGGCTCAATATCTTGCCAATACCCACCCTCATTCACAAACACGGAAAGCGGAAGTTATGATCTTCAAATGATAACTTTTCGGAGGTTTGGAAAGGCAGCGTTCATAGCAGAAACTGAGCCTTCTCGAAAACACTTCGGCTCACTTGCTTCGTCTGTCCCTTCCTACCAGCGTGCAAGGTGAGCAAACCTCCAGCCTTGACGATTACGGGAAAAAAGGAAGTATAATCCCAGGGTCCCGGAAAGGCGGACACCTTTCCGGCCGACGGGTGCACCGGTCGTTATGCAGTTTTACTGCCATGAAGTGATGCTCGCAATTTCCACGGCAATCATTCCGACGACAAAGAGCGATTTTTCCGCTACCGTCGAGGGGGTTCGATGATTGAGACGCCGCTGTCGTCTATCTTGAAGCCCATTAGGTCCGCACCGACCACGACGCGCCCATCGTAAGTCTTCCGCGTCGCAGCCAGCAGTTCTTCCGGCGTAGGGAATGGAATCCCCGCCTTCGGAAGGCCTGACAATACTAGATGCGTGTAAACAGCCAGTTTTGGCCGGCTAGCAGTGAACAGCTTCCCTGCTAATTCCGGAGAAATGTGATGTTCATATATTGCCTTATAGACAGGGTACTGGGCAAAGAGCTTTTCAGGGATCATTGCTACTTCATGGATGAGCAGGTCAGCACCATGAGCCGCTTTCTCAACGTTTGCGCTATAACGAGTATCGCCCGAAATCACTACTGAGTGATTTCGGTAGGTGATTTTGAAACCGTAGCAAGGTTTAACGAGATCACCATGATCTACCTCAAAGGTGGTCACAACAACACCATTCTTTTCATAGACGACACCCGGCTTAAAATCGTGCGCATCTACTTGTATACCGGCTAAAGGATTCTTTTCGTCCTCAAGACGAATACGCCGGTCTTCAGAAAATGCTTCCCACAGATTAGCCATCATTTTCTCTGTTCCTGAAGGTCCATAGATCAAAAAAGGCTTCTTCCGTCCACCGAAGGCAGTTTGTATCCATCCACTTAGCCAGAGGTCAGAAAGGCCATTGATGTGATCTGAGTGCAGATGTGTAAGGAAATGTGCGTCGATGCTGCCGAGAGGAATCTGCTTCTGCCACAAACGGATAGTAACACCTCGCCCCATATCGAAGACGAGTCGCTGCCCCCCTGCTTCAATCAAGGTGCTATTTCCGAAGCGGTCGGGAGAGGGTACCGGCATCCCGGTGCCAAGCAGGGTGACTGAAAAATCATCCGCCGATAGTGTTGGAGCGGCGACGGCGAGGGTGAGACAAAAGACACCTATTACTCCTAAAGTTCTGATTCCACCGGACGTCCTTTTGCGCAAGTTTCTGGCCTTCATAATTTAATACCTCCTGCTTGAATAAATGGTGCTGCGTCTTTGGCAATATGCATTACATTATTTCTTAGGTTTCTCCTATGGTTGGAGGGATTATATAAACGTGGGACAAAAGTGTCAAGCAACTCTTGGCAAAAAAACATGTTACCAACTTTTTAAAACTGCACTGTTTTCAATTTAAAAGTGCACTCCTTCGAGATCGGAACTTTTGATTTTATAGACATTGATTAACTTTCCTTCACACCAGAATCGGATTTCAGAAAGCTGGTCGTTGAGGGGGTAAATGCGAAGGTTGACCTGTTTCCTTGGATCAGCGTGGACTTTGAATGGCACATGATGGATAGAGACTCTTCTGTAAGCATCTACGGTGCGATCCATTCTGAGACAGAAGATATCTTTAACGGATTGGAAGGGGGGCGGGATCTTGAATTCTCGAAAGAGAGATTGTTTCTCCTTTAAAGCTTTTTGGAATCGAAAGTAAGGGATTTCCTGGGTGGTCGAGTGAACCTGGCGGTAGTTATATCGATGAATTTCCTGTCGAAGAACCTGCTGGGCGGGTTTGATATCTGCAATATCTTCTCTGACACAGGTTCGGATCAACCGATCCTGGAGCCAGCCGTAAGGTCGTTCGATTTTACCTCTGGCTTGAGGTGAAAGGGAATGGGTGACCTTCACATTGCAGTCCTGCAGCACCTGTTTCCACTGAGGCGTGGTTTCATCGGTGAGGAGGTGGTGTTGATACCAGAGGGAGTCTCTTCCGCGGACAAATCGGAAGATGGAGTGAGAATCGACATAATAGGCGAAAGGGAGGCCATGGCGTAGGATGACGGTTTGGAGGGCCAGAATATGGGCCCAACTGGTCTCTTTTCTGACCAAAGCGGCATAGAGGAGGAAGCGGCTGTAATCATCCAGGGAGGTGATGAGATACCATTTCTCTTTCGCCGGGGGTGCCCAGAGATGATAGGAGGAATCATGCTGGATCAGTTCTCCCGCATAACGGGTTAAGACTTCTCGGTCGTGGAGGGTCCTTTGAGGTTTTTTGAGATAGAACCCATGCTTTTTCGCACGATGGATGATCGTGTTTAGGGAGACCTTCTGGCGATAGGTCTTTCGCAAACGGTCTTTGATATAGCTGTAATTATAGGTGGATAAGGGGATTTCTTTGTCCCGAATGATTTTCTTTTCGATGGCCAGTTCTTTGAGGATATTTTGTTCGATTTCAGTAGAGATAGATCGGGGAGGCGCAGTCCGGTGGTATTGGATGGTGAAGTGCGGCGGATCTTCTCTATATTGCTTCAGGAGCATGAAAAATCGTCTTCTGCTAATGCCGAGGGTTTCCTGAATATATTTCCGTTCGACCTCTTTCTTTAGGTAGCGTTCGAGAAGCTCTTGAACTTGATCCGAAGTAAAGCGCTTGTGTAATTGGGACATAATCGATGACCTCCTTTTGGGTTTTAGACTATGTCCCTCAAATGAAAGGTAGATGGTAGAGAGTTATCCACAGAGGGCTACGAGCGCTTCGAGATTTTGCCCTTCGGACCGCCCCGCTCCACCTGGAGGGCGCCGGGCTAAAATCTCTCCACTCTCTACCCCTCTATGGATAACTCAAAATCACCAGTGCAGTTTTAAAATGAAAATCCACTAAAAACGGTGCAGTTTTAATTTGCAAATGACACTTGGCAAAAAAACATTGAATTGAAGGGTTGTTTTCGATACAATAGTTCAAATTTTGTTATTATTCTGAAGATTTTATGCGTCGGTAAAAACAAAAATTATTAACAGGATAAAAGTGCAATAAATTAAGGTAGTTATAAAAATATCATAAAATTGCTACATTATAAAGTTCACCCCAAAAGACCCATAACTTTATAACATCACAAAATTTAATTTTAACTCATCAGGAGGAAACTAATATGAAGAAGTTATACCCGCTCAAAATCGACGCCTATTCTCACATTGCACCTCAAAAATACAGGGAGGCTCTTGAAAAAGTAGCCCCAAAACATTGCGCCTATATGCTTGATCCCTTTCCACCCCTCTATGACCTGGATGAAAGATTTCGGATCATGGACAAATATGAAGGCTTGGTACAGGTCATCGCCCCGGCCTGGCCATCTGTTGAGGATGTTGCTGATGCCAAAACGGCTTTTGATTTAGCAAAACTGGCAAACGATGAGATGGCCGCCCTGGTTCGGAAATATCCGGACAGATTCGTCGCAGCGATAGCTTCCATCCCCATGAATGACATGGATGAGGCCCTAAAAGAAGTGGACAGGGCTATAAATGACTTAAAGTTCAGAGGTGTCCTGATTTATACACCGATCAATGACAAGCCCTTGGATTTGCCGGAATTCATCCCCCTTTACGAAAAGATGGCTGAGTACAATCTGCCAATCTTAATTCACCCTATGAGAAATCCGGACTATCCGGACTACAGGACTGAAAATGCATCAAAATACAGAATATATATGACGTTCGGCTGGCCCTATGAGACCACGGTAGCTATGACTCGTCTCGTATTTAGCGGCACATTCGACAAATACCCCAATCTGAAGTTTCTTACCCATCATTGCGGCGCAATGGTTCCTTACTTTGAAGAAAGGATAAAGAATTTTTTTGATGTGGGAGAGATGCGACGAGGTGAAATCCCTCGTCTCAGGAACGCTCCCATTGACTATTTCAAGATGTTCTACAACGATACCGCCCTTTATGGCAGTACTCCCGCCCTCATGTGTGCTCATGCCTTCTTCGGCGCCGAGCATCTCCTCTTCGGAGTTGATATGCCCCTCGGCGATATGGAGTTTGGTAATAGGAATTACAGACAAACGATAAATGCCATAGAGGCGATGAACATCAGTGATGAAGACAGGAAGAAAATATACGAAGACACGGCCAAAAAACTCTATCGTTTACCGATTTAGAGGTCTGATGGAAACTGTGAAAGAGGGGAGACAAAACGCGGTTATTGAAGTTGGCTCCATGAATTTGAAGGTTATCAGAAAGGGAAGGGTGTAAGACTATTCTATAGATAGGGTTTCACAAAAATAGCTTTGGGACAAGGGATTTGAAACTATTCTTCAATTTTTTCATATTCTTGGCGGCGCTTTTTAATAAAAGGGAAGATGTTAGAAAGAAGCAAAAGGAAGCCGAAACCCAAGGCGACGGCAGAGATCGGACGGCTGATAAAGATCGTAAAACTTCCTTTTGATATCAAAAGAGATTGACGAAGGGATTGCTCCAATAGAGGACCTAAGACAAAGGCCAGAATAAGGGGAGCCGCTTCATAATCAAACTTTCTCATCAGGTACCCGACCCCTCCAAAGAAGATCATCAGGAAGAGATCGAAGGTCGTATTATTAACGCTATAAGCACCAATTAAACAGAAGAGGATGATTAATGGAAAGAGGATTCGATATGGAACTTTTAATACTCGAACCCAGATGCCGATCAGGGGAAGGTTGAGAAGAAGGAGAAGGCCATTGCCCAAATACATACTTGCGACTAAACCCCAGAAGAGATCAGGGTTATCCTTAAGCAGGAGCGGACCGGGTTGAATACCATGGATCATAAGAGCGGTATAGAGCATGGCCATGACCACATTGGGAGGAATGCCCAGAGAAAGCAGGGGAATTAAGGCACCTGTTGCGGCAGCATTATTGGCTGATTCCGGGGCGGCCACCCCTTCGATGACACCCTTTCCGAATCTTTCTGGGTGTTTGGAGACCTTTTTCTCTACGGCATAAGAGACAAAGGAAGAGAGGATGGCCCCACCCCCCGGAAGAATGCCAAGAAGAAATCCAATAAGAGTCCCTCTTAGAATAGACCATTTTGCCACTGCCCAATCCTTTAAAGAAGGCCAGAGATGACCGATCTGGGTTTGAAAGATATCCCTTTTCAGTGTGCGTTCAATATTGATGAGGACCTCGGATATTCCGAAGAGACCCATGACCACTGGGATGATGCCAACTCCATCCGTCAGTTCATCGATTCCGAAGGTGAATCTGGGGAGACCGGTGATCATATCAAGCCCAACATTTCCAATGATGATGCCAACCAGAGCCATCATCAATGCCTTCAAAATAGAACCCTGGGCCAAATAGGTTAGGATGATCAATCCGGTACACATCAGAGCAAAGTATTCGGGGGGGCCAAAACGGAGGGCAGCCTTGGCCAGAGGACGAGCAATCCACATCAGACCAATGACGCTCAGTGTCCCTGCAATAAAAGATCCCATGGCTGCCATTCCCAATGCAGGACCTGCGCGACCTTGCCTGGCCATTTGATACCCATCGAGGCAAGTGACCACAGAGGCCGCTTCTCCAGGGATATTGATTAAGATGGAGGTCGTGGATCCTCCGTACATGGCTCCATAATAGATACCCGCCAGCATGATGATGCTCGACGTGGGCGTAGCTCTAAAGGTCGCCGGAAGCAAGAGGGCCATCGCGCCGACAGGTCCTATCCCAGGGAGTACTCCCACCATGGTCCCTACCACTACTCCTATAAAACATAAAAGGAGATTCGTAGGGTCGAGCACCACTTGAAAACCTAAAAGGATGTTCTGAAAAAACTCCATTTCTTCCTTTCAAAACCCAAAGAGGCCTGGGGGAAATTGGCAGTTTAGCCACTTCGAGAAAACATAATAGGTCACGAGGGTGGCAAGTGAGGAGAGCACCAAAACCCACCGCAGCTTTTGCCTCTCGACAATAAAGAACAGGAAAGTCATCAAGAGAAATGTGCTGATGAGGTAGCCTCCGACAGGCATGAACTTTGTATAAAGAAGAAGGGCGATCAGAACAAGGAAGACCCTTTTCCACAGTGTTCCTTGGAAGGGAGATTTGGTCTTTGCCCCTTCCTTTCTAAAAGACGATTGAAGAAATAGAGTGATCGAGAGAATCCCCAGAAGTCCAGAAGCTCCAAAGGATATAAAACCGGTTTCCGGGTTTTGAAGCGTACCGATTCCTAAGCGGTTGGATTCAATAAAAACAAAGACGGAGAAAAGCAGCCAGAAGAGGCTGCTTCCCTGATCATACGCCTTCATGATGGCTATTATTTCGCGGGTTGTTTTGGAAGCTTCAGTTGCCTGATCATCTTCCCGAGGCGGACATAGGCATCGTCCAGATACTTTTCCAAATCCTTGGAGTTTCGATAGCCGACGACGATCTCCAATTTATCCATGGCCTGGATAAACTCTGGATCATCCATGGCTCTTCGAAAGGCTTCGTCTAATTTATTGACAATGGCTGGGGACGTTCCTTTTGGCGCAGCAAACATAAACACACTCTCATTGATGAAGTCGTATCCCATCTCTCGAAATGTAGGGACATCCGGGAAAGACTTAAATCGCTTCTCGTGGTGAATAGCCAAGAGACGGACACTTCCTTCCCTGACATGGGGGAAGGATTCCGAACTGCCTGACTGGGCCGTCACATGACCACCCAAAAAAGCGGTGAAAGCAGGACCGCTCCCAGGGTAGGGGACATGGGTCCATTGAATCCCTTCCTGCTTCGCAATGTATTCCATGGCCAGGTGCATGGGTGAACCGATTCCCATGGAACTGTAGGTGACCTTTCCGGGGTTCTTCTTCGCGTAATCCACAAACTCCTTTAACGTTTTCCACGGTGAATCTGCCTTTACAACGAGACAGGATGGGGGGGCCCCAAAATGCATGATGGGAGTGAAATCCTCATGCTTGTATGGAACCGTGCGGAATTGTGGGATCCTAATCAAACTGGTGCTGCTGCAGCCGGCAATGTAATAGCCATCCGGCTTTTCTTTTGCGAGAATCGCCATGGCGACGGACCCTCCCCCTCCGCCATTATTTGTAATGACAAAAGGTTGGCCCAGAAACTTTTCCGCCTTGCTTGCGATTAAGCGCATCGAGGGATCTGCAGAACCTCCGGGGGAGAAAGTAATGAGCATGTTGATCGGTTTGGTCGGATACCCCTGGGCCCACAGAAGAGAGGGGATCAGAATAAGGAGAAGTCCACATAAAAACATCCTCTTTCCCATTTTCCATCTTCTTGACTTCATACGCTACCTCCTTTGATATGGGTTTGATCCCGGATGCGACCCAACCATGTTAAAGGTGCAGTAAATTTCGAGCATTTCCCTCATAGATTTTCTTTTTGCTTGAATCCGGGATATTCATTCTCTCAATAGCTTCTATCGTTTCCCGGATCGCAATGGCACCGTTTTCGACATCATAAGGCATATCCGAACCAAAAAGGAGATGGTCTTCCCCGAAGAAGTCGTAGCCACATCTGAGACCAGAGGCACTCCCGTTCAGGGCAGTATCATTATAGAACATCCTGAAATATTCGATGGGAGGCTTTTTAAGTCCTGGAAAGAATTTTTGTCCGAGACGTTCTAAACCATTGTTGTAATGGACAGTAATCCTGTCCGCAAAGTAGGGAACCATCCCACCACAATGATGAGTGATGAACTTAATCTTAGGAAATTTTTCAAAAATACCACAAAAAACCAGGCGTGTCATTGCCGCAGTTGTATCATAGGGCCATCCGAAGATGGAGAATATCTGGTGAAATGAACTTTTTTCAGTCGGATAGTCAGGAACCGAAGACCTTCGAAGCGGATGGATCCAAATAGGCAAATCAAAATCTAGCATCATTTTATATAAAGGCATAAACTCTTCTGAACTCAATGGCTTCCCCTGAATGGAGGTGAAGATTTGAATGCCCCTGAATCCCAATTCTTTTATAGCCCTTTCTGCTTCCTTCATCGATGCGTCTATATTATTCAGCGGCAGATTTGCAATCGCAGTAATATATTTTTTGGGATATTTAACCACCAACTCCTTCATCTCGTCGTTTGCAATCCGTGCCAGTTCAACCGCCTCCTTGGGGTTGGCGATTTCTTCTAACGGAGGTAAAGTTACGGACAATACCTGAACGATATCTTCGTAACGATCGAGAATACGGAGTCTTTCATTGTGGTCGGTTAAGGTAACGCGCCTTTCCATAAAATTTTTTTCAGTCACAAATTTGTCAGAATATTTATAAAGAGCATTTTTATACTTTGATGGCATCACATGAGTGTAAATGTCTATCTTCATGAATTCCTCCGTATAAGATTTTTTGTTGGCCGAATCGGGACATCGGCCAGATAATTGTACCTCTTAATCAGGAGGGATGAAAAATCCGTGCGGACTCCGGTGCTTGGAAACCTTTTATCGGTGAAATCACAACAAGCCCGGAGACAAATGAAATGATATAAACTCGCTCTTAATCGAGTTGAATATATGCGAAAAGGGGGAGTTTGTCAAGAAAGAACTACCACTGAACTACCACTGCACGCCATGCCTGGCACACAACAAAAAAAGGGAGCCAGCGGGCTCCCTTTTTTGTAGAGTTATTTAAGTTCCGACGCTTATTTTGATTTTAGCTCCTTCATTTG
>Ga0105101_10000640_pt1 | contig 14730 bp, 15 predicted proteins | sample PPLLak21cMay2015_2_FD_87037 | JGI IMG/M metagenome (GOLD analysis project Ga0105101, IMG submission 87037) | Freshwater sediment microbial communities from Prairie Pothole Lake near Jamestown, North Dakota, USA - PPLs Lake P8 Core (1) Depth... | ecosystem: Environmental > Aquatic > Freshwater >... | reverse complement strand
CGACGGAGAGCCGGCGACGGTCACCGTCACGGCGCCCGGCTCACTGCCCCGGCCCAGAGCGTCGAACGAGAAGTTTGCGGACGACGCCGAGAGGGTAATCCCGCTGGGCGCATCGATGCTCAACGCATTCCCCGTGCTCGGGTCGGTGACGGGCGTAGCACACGCGCCGTCGAAGCAGGCCGCAAGCGAGGTCGGACCCACCAGCACAAAGACATCGGCATGCTGGGCGATGGCGACTTTCTGCGCATAGCGCACCGCCGCCAGGCACTGATCGTAGAGCTTGAGCGTGTCGAAGTCCCGTCGATCGAAGAACCTCGGCAGCACGACCACCGCCAGGATCCCCAGGATGAGGATCGTGACTGTGAGCTCGATCAGGTTGAACCCGGTTTGCCGCATGGTGTCCTGCGGCGTTGCCGCTCAGGTCATCGCCGTTCGACCTGCTTCAGACAAGCACGATGCCCGGCCACCTGAAAGGCGGCCGGGCGCTGCAAGGACTGGTCTCAAACCCGGGATCGCTTCAGTCCGAGCAGATGATCGTTGCCGTGGCGCTGGTGCTGTTCGGACCGTTCACTACGCAACCGAGGGCGAGGCCCTGGTCTTGCTCCGTGGCGTTACACGAATTCTGGCCGGCGCCGTTCGCCATGCTGTAGCCCGACGGCATGGCTCCACCCGTCAGCAGGGCGGGAATGTCTGCATCTGTACAGCCGTTGATCACGAACGTGCCGGGCTTGGTCGGATTGGCCAACCGTGCCGAGAAGTTGATGGCGGTCCCTGAAGCCACCGCGCCGGCCACTCCCGCGGAGGCCGCATTGCCCGCCTCCTCTCGCAGGTCGATGAACTTCGGCAGCGCGACCGCGGCCAGAATGCCGAGGATCACGATGACCACAATAAGCTCGATGAGCGTGAAACCCTTCTGCTTCATTTCATAATCTCCGATGGGTTGAGAGCCAAAGTAGAAGCCGATGTTGTTTTTTCTAGACGCTGAGGATCCCCTAGCAGCAACCATGCCATTGCCCGGGCGAGAATCACGAACAGTTGAGCCGATCGGTATTGTTCGTGGGATCGAGCGGAATGGAGTAGACCGGCGCAGTGCCCGGAGCGGCTTCCTGGTAGGTGATGGCACAGTTCGGATGCCCGACGTCCGTGGACACCCTGATCTGACTGATCCCAGCAACCGACACGGGTGCGCCGAGGTTGTAGTCCGGTGCCGAGATGCCGGCAGCCGCGGCAATGGAAGCCGCACTGGGGTATCCATTCACCATATTTATGGTCACGCCTTCCATGACCACCGACGTGCCGGGCGGCAATCCCTGGGTGAGCTGAAGCGAGCGCGCCAGAACGGCGCCCGCCTTGACCGAGCCGAGCGCGCCGTTGATCTTGGCTATGCGGGCATCAGTCTGCAGCGCGGCGAACTTCGGCAGAGCCACCGCCGCCAGGATCGCCAGGATGGTGATCACGACGACCAGCTCGATCAGCGTAAAGCCAGCGCATCTCGTTTTCATTGCATGCTCCTTGACTCGCCCTTCGCTTCTGGTTTGCCCGACCGGACGGTGCGAAAGCCATGCCAGCGGCAAGCGTCGATCATGGCGGCGTCATCCTTACGCGGGCCGCGGCTGGCTCAACCACCGGCCCGGCCCTGGAAGGCGACGCGACCGAGGTCCCAGATGGGGAGGAACACGCCCAGCGCCACGATCAGCACCAGTACCCCCAGCAGCACGATCAGGACCGGCTCGATTTGCGCGCCCAGGGTCTTCAAATCGTACTGCACCTCGCGCGTGTACATGTCGGCCACCTCGTCCATCATGTCGTCCAGCGACCCGGACTCCTCGCCCACCAGCACCATCTGCAACGCAACCGGGGTGAACACGCCCGAATGGATGGCGGTGCGCAACACGCTCTCGCCGCGCTCCACGCCCTCGCGCATCTTCTCGATGCGGTCGGCCATGTAGCTGTTGTCCACCACTTGGGACACCAGTGTCAATCCATGCACCGCCGTGACCCCGCTGCGTATGGCAAGCGCGAAGCTGCGCGCGAAGCGCGCGAGCGTGGCCTTCTGCACGATCGGCCCGGAGATTGGGACGCGCAACTTGAAGCGGTCCCATCGGTGGCGGCCCGCCGGGGTGGCCACCCATGCGCCAAAGCCAGCCCAGACGCCGAGCAAGGCCAGCAGCAGGACCCACCAGTACGCCACACAAAAATTGGAGAACCCGATCAGCCACTGCGTGATGGTAGGCAGCTTTGCGCCGAACCCCTCGTATACCTTGGCGAACTGCGGGATGACGAACAGGTTGATGATGCCCAATGCAATGCCCATCACCACGACGACGAAGATGGGGTAGCGCAGCGCCGACTTCACCTGCGTGCGCATCTCCTCCTGGAACTCCAGATGATGGAACAGCCGCAGGAAGATCTCTTCGAGTCGGCCGGTGGTCTCGCCGACATACACCATGGCCACATAGAAGGGCGTGAATACGCTGCCCTGCCGCTGCAGAGAGACCGACAGCTCGCGCCCGCTCTCCAGGCTCTCGCGCACCTTCTGCAGCGTGTGCTTGAAGGCCGGGTTGCCGGTGGACTCCTGCAGCCCCGCGAGCGCGCGCAGGATAGGCACGCCAGCCTTGAGCAGCGAGTACATCTGCCGGCTGAACAGCAGCAGGTCGACAGCCTTGACTCTGGGCCTGCGCAGCCGTAGCCCGTGCTCCGACCCGTCCGCACGCGGTGCGGCCGTTTCTGCGATCTCCACCGGCGTCGCCCCGGTGCCCAGCAGGCTCGTTGCCACCGCCGCGCTGTCGACGCCCTCCAACACGCCCTCGATCAGCTGGCCGCGCCCGTCGCGCGCCTTGTAGGAAAAAAAGGGCATCAGTCTTCGTATTGGCTGGACACGCGCATCGCCTCTTCCGGCGTGGTGCGGCCCTCGGCCGCCAGCATGGTGGCGTGACGACGCAGCGTGTGGCCGGACATCTGCCGGCGGGCCGCCTCCAGGAACAGGCCGTGGTCGCCGCTGTTGGCAGCCTCGACCACCGGGCGGGTCATCTCGAGCATCTCATACACACCGGTGCGGCCCAGATAGCCGGTGGCGTTGCACTGCGTGCAGCCGGCGCCGTGCATGAATTTGAAGCCGTCTACGCGCTCGCCCAGCTCGTGGCGCAGCCATTCGTGCTCGCCGGGCAGCGGCGTGTAGTCCGCCATGCAGCTTTCGCATACCAGCCGCACCAGACGCTGCGCGATGACCAGATGCAGAGACATGGCCACCATGTAGCGCGGCGCACCCATGTCCAGGAGGCGGACCGGCGTGCTCACGGCGTCGTTGGTGTGCAAGGTGGACAGCACCATGTGACCCGTCATCGCTGCGCGCAAGCCGACTTCCGCGGTCTCTTGGTCGCGCATCTCGCCCACCAGAATGACGTCCGGGTCCTGGCGCAGGGCCGAGCGCAGGATCCGCCCGAAGGTGAGATCGATCTTCTCCTGCACTTGCACCTGGTTGATGCGCGGCAGGCGATACTCCACCGGGTCCTCCACGGTGATGATCTTGTGCTCGGGCGTGTTGATCTCCTGCAGCGCCGCGTACAGCGTAGTGGTCTTGCCGCTGCCGGTGGGCCCGGTTACCAGGATCATGCCGCTCGGCCGGCGGATCACCTCGCGCACGCGCGCCAGGATGCCTGCGGGCATGCCGAGACGCTCGAGCGTGAGCAGGCCGGTGCTTTGATTCAACAGACGCATCACCACCGACTCGCCGTACTGTACCGGCATCGTCGAAATGCGCACGTCCACCTGGGCGTTGCGCACCTTGACGTTGAAGCGGCCGTCCTGCGGCAAACGCTTTTCGGAGATATCGAGCCCCGACATGAGCTTCAGGCGCAGCACCAGGGCCGAGGCGATCTTGGGGTCCGCCTCGGTCTGCACGTGCAGCACGCCGTCGATACGGAAGCGGATGATCAGCCGCGTCTCCTGCGGCTCGATGTGGATGTCGGAGGCGCGCACGCCCACAGCATCCTCGAACACGCTCTGTAGCAGGCGCACGACCGGCGCGTCCTCGATCGCAGCCGTGATGCCCAGCGCGGCGAAGTCCACGCCAGCTTCGCCCAACTCCTGGCCGAGCTCCTCGGCCAGGCCGGAGATCTCTTCGGTGCGGCGATAGACGCGATCGATGGTCTGCAGCAACAGCGACTCGGTTACCACCGCGAGCTGAATGTCGCGCTTGAGCGAGCGCGCCACCTCGTCGTAGGCGAACAGGTCGGTGGGGTCGGCCATGGCCACACGATAGAACGCGCCCGCATCCTCGAGGACAATGGCGCGGAACCGGCGCGCCTGCGTCTCGGGCAGGCGCATCGCCACCTCGGGCTTGACCGTGAAGTGCTTGAGATTCACGTAGGGCACCTGCAGCTGCCTGGCCAGCGCCGTAGAGATCTGCTCCTCCGAGACGAAGCCCTTCTCCACGAACACCCGCCCAAGCTTGCGCCCGCTGCGCTTCTGCTCGGCGAGCGCCTCCTGTAGCTGCGGTTCGGTGAGCAGCCCCTGCTGCAATAGAATCTCGCCCAGTCGGACCTTTTCCGGTCTCGGCATCGTTCCCTTCCGATCGGTTCGTGCGCTGCTGTTAGCGGCCGGGGCGGGCTATGAGTTTAGGGTGACTTTTCGAGTAATTTCTAACCTGCTGGTCCCACCCCGTTGATCGAACAGGGTCTCTTTTTTTCTTTACCGTGACAAGCGGATGTTCGAGGTCGTCCTCTACCAGCCCGAGATCCCGCCCAACACCGGCAATGTCATCCGGCTGTGTGCGAATACCGGTTGCCGGCTGCACCTGGTTACTCCACTGGGGTTCCGCATGGACGACCGGGAGCTAAAGCGGGCCGGGCTGGACTATCACGAGTACGCAGCCGTGGCGGTGCACGAGAGCTGGGCGGCCTGCCAGGGAGTCCTTGGAGAACGGCGGATGTTCGCCTTCTCGACCCGAGGGTCGGAGCGCTACGACCGCGTGGCGTTTCGACCGGGCGACGCGTTCGTCTTTGGTCCGGAGACCCGCGGGCTGCCGCAGGAACTGCTCCAGGCGCTTCCGCCGGAATGCCGACTGCGTCTGCCCATGCGACCCAGGCAGCGCAGCCTCAACCTGTCGAACGCGGTGGCGGTGGTCGTGTTCGAGGCCTGGCGTCAGGCCGGCTTTGCCGGGGCCGGCTAGCCCGGGCTAGGGCTAACTCCTGTGCTCCGGCTTGAGCTCCCGCGCGAGCAGCATCTCCACAGCCTCCTGTGGCGCCAGCCCCTCGAACAGCATGCGGCACACGGCATCGACGATAGGCATGTCCGCCTGTACTTCAAGTGCAAGCCGCCGCACTTCGCGCGCGGTGTGGACGCCTTCCGCCACGTGCCCCAGTTCGCTCAGAATGACCGCCAGCGGCTTGCCGGTCGCCAGGCGCAAACCCACTTGGCGGTTACGCGACAGGCTGCCGGTGCAGGTCAGGATGAGATCGCCCACACCCGAGAGGCCCATGAACGTCTCCGCGCGCCCGCCCAGGCGCATGCCCAGGCGGGTGACCTCGGCCAGGCCGCGGGTGATCAGTGCGGCGCGCGCGCTCTCGCCGAAGCCCAGGCCGTCGGAGATGCCGGCGGCGATGGCGATGACATTCTTCACCGCACCCCCGACCTCCACACCGGTGATGTCGTCGCTGGAGTAGATGCGCAGCCGCGGCGTATGCAGTTCGCGCGCGATCGCGGAGGCGAAGTCGAGGTCGGTCGCAGCAAGCGTGACCGCGGCCGGCACCCCGCGCGCTACTTCCAGCGCGAAGCTCGGGCCGGACAGCACGCCGCGCGGGGTAGCGGCCGGCAATTCCTCGGCCGCGACCTGGTGCGGGAGACGCGAACTGCCTGCCTCGAAGCCCTTGCACAGCCAGATTGCGGGGACTGGACGCGGGGTGGCGGCAACCAGTTTCAGCGTGGACCGCAGCCCGGCCACCGTGACGCCGAGAATCGCGAGCTCGCTGCTCGCGAGCGCGTCTGCGGGATCGTCCGCGATACTGAGCGAGGGAGGGAACGGGAAGTTCGGCAGGTAGCGAGCGTTGACGCGCGTGCGGCGCATCTGCTCGCGCTGCTGTTCGTCGCGCGCCCAGAGCCGGACCTGGTGGCGCGCAGCCAGCGTTATCGCGAAGGCGGTGCCCCAGGCCCCGCCTCCCAGCACGGTGACGATCACAAGCCCCAGACCTGGTTCACGCGGACGTAACCGGTAGCGCCGTCGCTGTGCCGAACGCGGGCAAAGGCACCTGCCAGCTCCAGGAGCTCCAGCACGACGTCCTGCTCCGCCTGGAACGCCACCGTTGCATCGTCCTGCGGCGCCGCTCGGACGTCGGCCCGCGCCACTTTCACCATCACCATCCGGGCCGGTGACAGATCCTTAGCTTCGATCCAGGCCAGCTCCCCGGTCGCGTCGCGCACCTTGTACCAACCCTCGAGCGTCACCAGCAGCTCGACAGGGTAGCCCTTGCCCAGAACGTACAGCCGGTTCGCCTTGGCCGACGGCGCATCGTAGAGAATTGCCGCCTTGGCGCCGACGGAACGGAACTCAAGCGCCGCCGCGGGCAACGCGAAGTGTGCGGCCGCAAGCGCGGCCGCAAGCGCGAGGCCGCGGCGCAGAGCCATCGCTCAGTGGGTGGTAGGCGCGGCCTCCCCCTGGCCGGGCTGCTGCTGCAGGCGCTGCTGGTACAACGCCTCGAAGTTCACCGGAGCCAGCAGGAAGGGCGGGAAGCCGCAGCGGGTAATGGCGTCGGACACCGTTTCCCGCACGTAGGGGAAGAGGATATTCGGGCAGGTGATCGAGAGCACCGGCTCCAGGCTCTCTTTCGGCAGGTTGCGCACCTGGAAGATCGCTGCCTGATGCGCTTCGACCAGAAAAACGGTCTTCTCGTTGAGCGACGCCGTGGTGGTCACGCTGAGGACGACCTCGTAGTGGCCGTCGTCTACGGGCGTGGCTTTGGTGCTCAGCTGTACATCGACGCGGGGCGTGTCCCGCTCCAGAAAGACCTGCGGCGCATTCGGGACCTCGATGGAGAGATCCTTCACGTAGATCTTCTCGATGGTGAATACCGGCTGGGGGTCCTGCTGCTCTTCGGCCATGCTCGCCTCGCCTGGATCAAAGGCGGCATTCTACCGCAAGGACGCTACGGAAAAATCTTCACCTTCAGCCTTGCTGTTGAGGTCAGGCGACGTGCCGCGACAGCCACGCACGCAACCGGCCGGGATCGAGCGCGCCCACGGCACGGTCGGCTTCGTTGCCACCCTTGAACAGCAGCAAGCTCGGGATACTGCGGATGGCGTAGCGCTGCGCCACAGTGGGGTTGGCGTCCGTGTCGAGCTTGGCGAAGCGCAGGCGCGTGCGCTGCTCGCGCGCGGCCTGAGCGAAGACCGGGGCCATCATCTTGCATGGGCCGCACCAGTCGGCCCAGAAATCCACCACGACCGGGAGGTCGTTGCGCTGGACGAAGGTATCGAACGTCTGGTCGGTCAGCTCGACCGGGCTGCCGTCCAGCAGCGCGGAATGGCACTTGCCGCACTTGGGCTCCTCGGCGAGCCGGGCCGGCGGCACCCGGTTGGTTGCGCCGCATGCGGCGCAGACGATATGGACAGGATCGCTCATCTGTTCGCCCTTTCCCCACGCAGCAACGGGTCCAGACGCCCTTCCCGGTCGAGCTCGGAGAGGTCGTCGTAGCCCCCCACGTGGTAGTCGTCGATGTAGATCTGGGGCACGGTGCGGCGCTGTGTCCGCTCCATCATCTCGATGCGCCGCTGCGGCTCCAGATCGACGCGGATCGTCTCGAACTGCACGCCCTTCTGCAGCAGCAGCCGCTCGGCCATCTGGCAGAACGGGCACCACGCCGTCGCGTACATCACTACCCTGTGTGTCATCTGTGCTCGTGTCGTTCGAGTCGATTCGCGGTCGATGCGGGTTGAGATTCAGCCTGGTGCAAGGCCGGCTGCATCGGGGCCGGCGCGCGCCGCCAGACGAGCGCAAAGTGTCCTGCGCAGCAATCATTTCGAAAGCGTTTGCTGGTGTGCATCTGCAAGCAATACGGGGGTGGCCTGGTGAAATATCCGGGCTAGCTGTCCTTCTGCACCGGCATGCTGGCGTGCTGCCAGGCGCCCATGCCGCCGCCGAGAGAGAAGACCTGGCCGAAACCCGCCTTCTGCAGGGTGCCGCCGGCCGTCGCAGAGCGGTTGCCGGTCGCACACGTCAACAATATAGGGCGGGCCTTGAACTTTTCCAGCTCCTTGAGCCGGTCGCTGACCTGCCCCAGGGGGATGTTGCGCGCGTTGGGGATGTGTCCGGACTTGAACTCCGCCGGTTCCCGCACGTCCACGATCACCGCATCCTGACGGTTGATGAGTTGGACGGCGTCGGCCACTCCGACTTCCTTGGTGCTGGAGAAGCGCTTTGCGATGAACGGCCAGATCAGCATGACGCCGCTGACGACGGCGATCATCACCAGCCACATGTTCTTCTGGATGAACTCCATGAGCTCCACTCGATGGACCCTCTTATTTCACTCGTTCAGCGTAAGCGAGCAGCGGCGCGAGCCCGCTCACCCCGTCCTCGACCCGCCTGCGCAGCACCAACAGTGCCAGTTTGCGCAGCCCCGGATACGAAATCACGGCCTGCTCCCATTGCTTGCGCGCCATTGCTTCCTCGCCCGCCAGCGCCAGCAGCATAGCCTGGCGGTAGACCACGTCGTCGATAGGGAAGGCGCGCATCGCGCGGGTGTTGACCGTAAGCTTGTCGGCCAAACCGTCGGCACTGATGTGGATCGTGCGCGCCAGCCCCAGCTCGACCCAGGGGGACAGCAGCGACGTGCGGTGCAGGTCCAGCAGCATGTCCCTGGCCTGCTGGCTCAGCTCCGCAGTGGCATGCAAGTAGCGGTAGCGGAATGCGAGGAAGTTCTCCAGCAGCAGGTAGTCCCGCACCACTTGCACGAACACCAGCCCGCCGAGCAGAAGGATGGACCAAAGCGCCAGGCGCATGCGCCGCAGGCGACCGTTCGAAGCTGTCCATTCTAGCGTGCGTTGCTCCCCCAGACCAAGGAGGACTGCAGCAACGCCCAGGAAGAAGGCGTACCAAAGCGGGAACTCGAGCATGCTGTGGATGGCCAGCACCGCGCCGAGCGCCAGCACCCACCAGAACCCGGCCGTCCGCGGTTGTCGTGGCAAACCGGCTACCCACGCTGCGATGCCGGCCGACAGAGCCAGCAGCCCGACCACGCCGAACTCGGCCATCACGTGCAAGAAAAGGTTGTGGGCGTTGTCGGTGAACCCGAGGACACGCGGTGCAGCGAGCTCCGCGTTGACGAGGAAGTTGTGCACCCCGAACTGGCGGAACCCGACGCCCAGCACCGGCGCATCTAGGAAGATGAGCCGGGCGGCGCGAAAGATCGCAGGGCGCTGCTCATTCGCGAATGTCTGCGCCAGGCGTTCCGAGGCGAGTACGGACGGGGGTGCCACCGCAGGCAGTAGCGCGGAGATCGCCAGCGGAACCAGGTACAACCCGGCCAGCGCCAGCACCGAGACAATCAACAGGCGGCGGTTGACCATGCTGCGCTCGCCCGCATAGAACGCGGCAGCGAGTGCGCTGAAGGTAGCCAGATAGAACCAGGATGCGCGCGAGCCGGTCAGCGAAAGGATGTACAGCGAGAAGATGCCGGCAGACAGCGCGTATGCCAGACGCAGGCGCCCCGTCGCGAACAAGTAGGCCAGCGACGCCAGGCCCAAGGACATGTAGTCGGCGAGGTGATTGGGCTGCGCCAGATTGCCCCACACCCGCGCCTTCGAGCCGATGGTGATGTAGCGCCCCAGAAACGCGTAGCTGCCCAGGTGCTGGGCAAACCCGATGATGCTGCAGGCGATCAGCCCTGCAAAGAGAAACCAGGCGAGGACCGTCGCGACCCGCTCCAGGCCGAGCTCGCGGCGCAGGAGCGCGGCGAGTACCATCAGCGCGGCTGCCCATAGCAGATACAACGCGCCTAGCAGCCCCTGCTGGTAGAACGCCAGCCGGCCGAGCCCGATCTGCAGGAGAATCAGCACGACGAACCCTGCCGGCAGGAGCGTCACGCGCGGAACCGGGAGCTTCGCCACCCAGGGCGGCAACGCCAGCAATGCCACCAGCCCCAGCGCCATCGCGATCGCTTCCGCGTGGAAGCTCGGCACCGGCGGCGCCTTGAACGGTGCCAGGAAAGGCAGCAGCCACATCAGCCCGACCACGAGAAGCGCAGCCTGCAGCGTCTGCCGGGGGCTGGGCGCTTGCAGCGAGCGCCACGCGATAAGCGCAGTCATGAGCGCCGGGCGGCGGGGTACGGCAGATGGCGCGACAATTACGGTCCGGCGGGTAGCTGGAGCGACGAAGGTACTAATAGAATACAGGCTTATCCATTCCCCGCACGCGCTCAAGGATCATGCATAAACTCGTCCTGCTCCGCCACGGCGAGAGCATCTGGAACCGCGAGAACCGCTTCACCGGCTGGACCGATGTGGATCTATCGGAAAAAGGCCGCGAGGAGGCCGCTGAAGCCGGCCGCCTGCTCGGGCAGGAGGGCTTCACCTTCGATCTCGCCTTCACCTCCGTGCTCAAGCGCGCGATCCGCACCCTGTGGCTGGCCCTGGATCAGATGGACCTGATGTGGATCCCGGTGCGCAACAGCTGGCGCCTCAACGAGCGTCACTACGGCGCGCTGCAGGGCCTCAACAAGGCGGAGACCGCGGACAAGTTCGGCGAGCAGCAGGTCAAGATCTGGCGGCGCAGCTACGACATCGCGCCGCCCGCGCTGGAGCGCTCCGACCCCCGCTTCCCGGGGAACGACCCGCGGTACCGCGACCTTGCCGCCGGTGAGCTGCCGCTGACGGAGTGCCTGAAGGACACGGTGGCGCGCTTCCTGCCGTTGTGGAACGCGGCCATCGCACCGGAGGTGGCCGCCGGAAAGCGCGTGATCATCGCTGCCCACGGCAACTCCTTGCGCGCGCTGGTGAAGTATCTGGACAGCGTCTCCGACCAGGCTATCGTCGAGCTCAATATCCCCACCGGCATTCCGCTCGTATACGAGCTGGACGCGTCGCTCAAGCCGATCCGCCAATACTATCTCGGCGACCAGGCGCGCATCGCGGCGGCAGTCAAGGCAGTGGCCGCCCAGGGGAAGGCAAGCGCCTGAAGCCGAACGGGAAGCAGCTTTCGCCGCAGCGCCAGGTCAGGGCCCGGCCTTGGGCACGGGCAGCCGCAGGTATCGTCGCACTGCTCCTGGCCGGGATTGCAAGTAGCGACGACCCTGCGGGCGACCTCAAGGAGCTGCGTGGTCGCATCCAGCGGCTGCAGAAGCAGCTCGCGAAGTCCGAAGAGTCGAGATCGGAAGCCGCCGACGCGCTCCGGGAGTCCGAGCGCACCATCAGCGATACCAACCGGCGGCTATTCGAGCTGGCCACCGAGCAACGTGCGGTGCGCAACCAGCTCGCCCGCATTCAGACCCACCAAGGGAAGCTCACCGCAAGCGTGCGTACCCAGCAGGAACTGCTGGCCGGCCAGCTGTACCAGCAATATCTGGGCGAAGAGAGCGAGCCGCTGCGGCTGATGCTGAGCCTCCGGGATCCCAGCGAGCTGGCGCGGCGCATGCACTACCTCACGTATGTCTATCAGGCGCGCGCCGAGCTGATCGCCGGGCTGAAAGCGGACCTCGCGGAGCTGAACGAGCTCTCGGCGCAGACGCGCGCCAGGGAACAGCACCTCGAACGTCTGCAAGCGAACCAGGCGCGGCAGCACGCCGAGCTCACGCGCGAACGGCGCGAGCACCAGGCGGTGCTGGCCAGGGTTTCCAAGGAGGTTGCGAGGCAGCGCGGTGAGATCGGCACCCTGAAGCGCAACGAGGAACGCCTGAGCCGATTGGTGCAGCGGCTGGCGCAGGAGCTTAGCCCCCGACCACGAGCGCCGGCGCGCCGCGAAGCCAATCGGTTGCGCAACGAGCAGCTGCCGGAAGCCGCGCTCACCGGCCCGTTCCATCAGCGAAAGGGCAGCTTGCGCCTGCCGGTGCGGGGGGAACTCGCCAATCGCTTCGGCAGTCCACGGGAGGGCAGTGGACTGCCCTGGAAGGGGTTGCTGATCAGGGCGCGCGGTGGCGAGGAGGTCCGGGCCATTGCGAACGGCCGGGTGGTGTTCGCCGACTGGTTCCGCGGCTTCGGTAACCTCTTGATTCTGGACCATGGAGACGGTTACCTCAGTCTGTACGGCTACAACGAGGCGTTGTTCAAGCAGGTCGGCGACGCGGTCGGCAGCGGCGAACCGATCGGCGCAGTCGGTAGCAGCGGCGGCAGCGCCGAAACGGGTTTATACTTTGAAATCCGTTATCAGGGCCGGCCGATCGATCCCCTGACGTGGGTGGCATTGAAGTAAGCCGGCTGTTCAGCCGATTAAGCAAGCTGGGAGCTGATCGAGCACGTTTGGGCCGGCGCCAACCGACCGAACCGGGCGAGCAGACCCGGTAGCAGTGCAGTTAAGGGAGTGACTAGGAGAAAGCCATGCGCACCAGACTCAAGCAAGCCGCGCTGATCGCCCTGGGGGCGGTGCTCGGCGTGCTGATCAGCCTCAACTTTTCGGCGGTCGCCCAGCGCACGCCGGGGCCGCTTCCCATCGAGGACCTGCGTGCCTTCACCGAAGTGTTCGGGCGCATCAAGTCCGACTACGTCGAGTCCGTCGACGACAAGAAGCTCATCACCGAAGCCATCAACGGTATGTTGTCCGGCCTCGATCCGCACTCGGCCTATCTCGATGCGGAGGCCTTCCGCGAGCTTCAGGTGGGCACCCAGGGCGAGTTCGGTGGCCTGGGCATCGAGGTCGGCATGGAGGACGGCTTCGTCAAGGTGATCTCCCCCATCGAGGACACCCCCGCTTACCGCGCGGGGCTCAAGCCGGGGGATCTGATCATCAAGCTCGACGACAGCAACGTGAAGGGCATGACGCTGAACGACGCGGTTAAGCGCATGCGCGGCAAGCCGAACACGGACATCACCCTGACCGTCATCCGCAAGGGCGAGCAGAAGCCACGCGTGATCACCCTGACGCGCGCGATCATCCAGATCCAGAGCGTGAAATCCAAGCTGGTCGAGCCCGGGTATGCCTACGTCAGGGTAACCCAGTTCCAGGAGCACACGCCGGAGAAGATGGTCAGCGCGCTGGAGAAGATGTTCAAGGAGAACGAGGGTCCGATGAAGGGCCTTGTGCTCGACCTGCGCAACGACCCCGGCGGCCTGCTCAACGCGGCGGTGGCGGTTTCTGCCGCATACCTGCCCGACAACTCTCTGGTGGTGTACACCGACGGCCGCACCGAGGATTCCAAGATGCGCCTGTATGCCAGCGGTGAGTACTACCTGCGCGGCAGCAAGGCCGATTACATGAAAAAGCTCCCTGCAGCGGTCAAGGACGTGCCGATGGTCGTGCTGGTCAACGGCGGCTCGGCATCGGCCTCGGAGATCGTCGCGGGCGCGCTGCAGGACCATCGCCGGGCCGTGATCATGGGCACCCAGACCTTCGGCAAGGGCTCGGTTCAGACCATCCTGCCGCTGGGCAACAGCACTGCCATCAAGCTCACCACCGCACGGTATTTCACGCCCAACGGCAGGTCGATCCAGGCCAAGGGCATCACCCCGGACATCCTGGTCGAGGAGACAACCCTCTCCGACGCGGACGCCGCGCTGCGCATGCGCGAGGCCGATCTCGAGCGGCATCTGTCCAACCCCATTGAACCCGAGGGAGGCACTGACACCAATGCGGTGCCCCAACCAAAGGACAAGGACAAGGAGAAGGACCAGGGCGTGCAGCAGCAGGTACCCAGCGGGCCCAAGGCCGAGCCCGCCGAGTTCGGCTCCAAGGGCGACTACCAACTCAACCAGGCGCTGAACCTGCTGAAGGGCCTGCAGATCATCAGCCGCAAGTGACCACGCTTGAGCGGGCACAGCCCGCGAGCGTGGTCATCCCCGCGCAGGCGGGGATCCAGTAAGCTATCGCCGGCAGGTTACCCCTGCCGGTTGTTCTTTCTACAGCCAACCTCTCACCACGAAGGCACGAAGACACGAAGAAAAGCAAAATGAAGGCTTGCTACTCGGGGTAGGGACGATTGGCTCCGGGGCACCTCGATTGGAGCCTTCGATTCGAATGCTCGGCATCGGCACTCGCGGCCGTCAGTTTCCTTGGGTCTTCTTCGTGCCTTCGTGTCTTCGTGGTGAGCGGTTGCAGTAGGGCGAGAACATGGGCGGACCCGAACCGAAAATCGACCTGAACGACGACCAGCTGCTGCGCTACAGCCGGCACATCCTGCTGCCAGAGATCGGCATAGAGGGTCAGCAGAAGCTGTTGGCTGCGCGTGCGCTGGTCATCGGGGCCGGCGGCCTGGGCTCACCCGTCTCGCTGTATCTGGCTGCCAGCGGCGTGGGGCGCATCACGCTGTGCGATCACGACAAGGTCGATCTCACCAACCTGCAGCGGCAGATCGCGCACGACACCACCACGATCGGGCAGCCGAAGGTCGAGTCGGCGCGCGCGGCGCTCGCGCGCATCAACCCGGAAGCGCAGGTCGTCCCCGTCCAGGAGCGCGTCGAAGGCGCACGGCTGGAGGCGCTGGTCGAGGCGGCCGATGTGGTCATCGATGCCACCGACAACTTCGCCACCCGGCACGCCATCAACCGCGCATGCGTCAAGCATCGCAGGCCGCTCGTGTCCGGGGCCGGCGT
>Ga0105101_10000637_pt1 | contig 14752 bp, 15 predicted proteins | sample PPLLak21cMay2015_2_FD_87037 | JGI IMG/M metagenome (GOLD analysis project Ga0105101, IMG submission 87037) | Freshwater sediment microbial communities from Prairie Pothole Lake near Jamestown, North Dakota, USA - PPLs Lake P8 Core (1) Depth... | ecosystem: Environmental > Aquatic > Freshwater >... | reverse complement strand
TGGTTGTGTTTTGTTCTCTGCGTTGCTTGCTGTGCTTATTAGTTCGCTCTTTTGCTTTATCCATAGGCCGAGCCCACCGCGAACGTATGGAACGTATGCGTGTACTGGCGACCGAGGGTCAGCTCGCCCCAGGCCTTGCTGCCCAGGCCGACCGTCGTAAGGCGGTTGGTCATGCCCGCGGCGCTGGTCGCGCCCGTGTCCGCGGTGATGTCGAACTCGATCTGGTACAGCACGTAGGTACCGGCGGCGAGGTCTTCGCTACCGCGAACGCCGAAGCGCGAGCCGCTGTGCTGGCCCGACTGGATGAAGTGCTTGTTCACGTCGCCATCGGCGTACTTCGAGTTCTGGTAGCCGAGATCGACAATGCCGTACAACGTTTGTGCGAACGCGGCAGGCGAGGCCAGCGCCCCCACGACCGCAACTGCTAGAAGCTTCTTCTTCATTGAATACTCCCCCAGGGTTAGTGGTTGGTTAACCTCTCAACTCGAGAAGTCTGCGCAGATTCTCCCAAGGGGCACTGCAGCAGAGCAACGCAAATGACGGAATTACGGGGTTTGGGGCCCCGTCTGTTGTGTTGGCGCTACAGACTTGTTCTTTAAGAATGTCAAGGGGTTACGTGAAAATCGAAGAGTTTGGCTAAGGCTTCGCCGGGGTCGGGGGCGCGCATGAAGGCCTCCCCGACCAGGAAAGCCCGGACCCCGCCATTCCGCAGCTTGTCGACGTCGGCGCGCGAAAGGATGCCGCTCTCGGCAATCAGCAGCCGGTCCTTCGGCATGTGAACGGCGAGCTCGAGCGTGGTCTCGAGGCGGGTCTCGAAGGTCTTCAGGTTGCGGTTGTTGACACCGATCAGCGGCGTCTTGAGGTGCAGCGCGAGGTCGAGTTCTGCCCGGTCATGCACTTCGACCAGGACTGCCATGCGCAGCATCTCGGCGATCGACTCGAGCTCGGACATCTGCGCGGCGGACAGGCACGCGGCGATGAGCAGGATGCAGTCCGCGCCCATCGCCCGCGACTCGAACACCTGGTAAGGATCGACGACGAAATCCTTGCGCAGCGCCGGCAGCCGGCACGCGCCGCGAGCCGCGCGCAGGTGCTCGGGCGAACCCTGGAAGAACTGCACGTCGGTAAGCACCGACATGCACGCCGCCCCGCCCTGCTCGTAGCTTCGCGCAATCGCGGCGGGATCGAAGTGCGCGCGCAGCAGGCCCTTGGACGGGCTGGCGCGCTTGATCTCGGCGATCACCGCCGGATTCTTTGCCCGCAGGGCGCCGATGAAGTCGCGTATTTCTGGAAAAACCTGGTTCTCGAGTCGCGACTGAGGGAAAGCGCGCTTCGCCGCAGCGACCTCGGCGCGCTTCACCTCCAGGATGCGATCGAGGAGGGTCACGCCTTCTTGAGCTTCTGCGTAAAGGCGACGAACTCCTCCAGCTTCTGCTTCGCGGCGCCGTTCTTGATCGCCTGGCTGGCGTGCTCGATGCCTGCCTTGAAGGTCTTCGCCAGCCCGGCGACGTAGATCGCGGCGCCGGCGTTGAGGGCGACGATGTTGTGCGCGGGGCCGGGCTGGTTTTCGAGGACGGCCTGGATCATCGCCTTGGACTCCTCGACGGTCGTGACCTGGATCGCGCGCCGGTCATACAGTTCCAGGCCGACGTGCGAGGGATGGAAGTTGTATTCGTTGATCTCTCCCTTCACCAGCTCGCCGATCAGGGTCTCGCCCGAGATCGAGATCTCGTCCAGCCCGTCCAGGCCGTAGACCACCATCACGTGCTTCGAGCCCAGGCGCTGCAGCACCCGCACCTGGATGCCGACGAGGTCGGGATGGAACACGCCCATGACCTGGTTCTTGGCGCCCGCCGGGTTGGTCAGCGGGCCGAGGATGTTGAAGATCGTGCGCACGCCGAGCTCCTTGCGCACCGGCGCGGCGTACTTCATCGCCGCGTGATGTGCCGGCGCGAACATGAAGCCGATGCCGAGCTTCTCGAGCGCCTGGCCGGTCTGCGCGGGCGTCAGGCCGATGTTCGCGCCGAGCGCTTCCAGCACCTCGGCGCTCCCCGAGGCGGAAGAGACCGAGCGGCCCATGTGCTTGGCGACCTTCGCCCCCGCCGCGGCGGCCACGAAAGCCGCGCAGGTGGAAACGTTGAAGGTGTGCGCGGAATCGCCGCCGGTGCCGCAGGTATCGACGAGATGCCGGTCGTCGCTCACCTCGACCGGCGTCGCGAGCTCGCGCATCACCTGCGCCGCCGCGGCGATCTCGCCGATCGTCTCCTTCTTGACGCGCAGCCCGATGATGAAGCCGGCGATCTGCGCGGGGCTCAGCTCGCCGCGCATGATCTGGCGCATGATGTGCAGCATCTCGTCGTGGAACACCTCGCGGTGCTCGACGGTGCGCTGGATCGCTTCCGCCACGGTGATCTGTTTCATGGTCTTCCCCCTGCGATGAAATTCTGCAGCATTTTGTGGCCGTGCTCGGTGAGCAAGGCCTCCGGATGGAACTGCACGCCCTCGACGGGCAGGCGGCGATGCCGCAGCCCCATGACCTCCCCGTCCTCGGCTTCGGCAGTGACCACAAGGTCCGCCGGCAGCGATTCGCGCTCGACCACGAGCGAGTGGTAGCGGGTAGCCGTGAAAAGATTCTCGATTTGAGAAAAGACGCCGAGCCCGTCGTGCCGGATGCGCGAAGTCTTGCCGTGCATCACCTGCCTCGCCCGCACCACCCTCCCCCCGAACGCCTGTCCGATCGCCTGGTGGCCGAGGCAGACGCCGAGCATCGGCACCTTCCCCGCCAGCCGCTCGATGAGCGCCAGCGTGATGCCAGCTTCATTCGGCGTGCACGGCCCCGGGGACAGCACGACGTGCGATGGAGCGAGCGCTTCCACTTCGGCCGCGGAGATTTCATCGTTCCTGAACACCTGAACCTCGGCGCCCAGCTCCCCGAGGTGTTGCACGAGGTTGTAGGTGAACGAATCGTAGTTGTCGATCACGACGATCATGCGCCATCCTCCGAGGCCGCTTCGGCCGCCATCAGCAGCGCGCGCGCCTTGTGGTGCGTTTCCTGCCATTCGGCGGCAGGGTCGGAGTCGGCGACCACGCCGGCCGCGGCCTGCACGTGCAGCTTGCGGTCCTTGACCACGGCGGTGCGGATGGCGATGGCGACGTCCATGTCGCCGTTGAAGCCCAGATAGCCGACCGCGCCGCTGTAGACGCCGCGCTTGACCGGCTCGAGCTCGTCGATGATCTGCATCGCGCGCACCTTGGGCGCGCCGGTGACGGTGCCGGCGGGGAAGCTCGCCTTCAGCACGTCGATGGCGTCGAGGCCGGGCGCCACGCGCCCTTCGACGTTGGAGACGATGTGCATGACGTGGGAGTAGCGCTCGACCACCATCTTCTCGGTCACCTTCACGCTGCCGACCGCGGCGACGCGCCCGACGTCGTTGCGCCCGAGGTCGATCAGCATCACGTGCTCGGCGCGCTCCTTCGGGTCGGCCAGGAGCTGCTCGGCGATCGCGGCGTCCTCCTGCGGCGTCGCGCCGCGCGGCCGCGTGCCGGCGATCGGCCGCAGCGTCACCGTATCGCCGGAGAGCCTGACCAGGATCTCCGGTGAAGCGCCCACGACGTGGTGGTCGGCGAAGTCGAAATAGAACATGTAGGGGGAAGGGTTCAGGCCCCGCAGCGCCCGGTAGAGCGACAGCGGCGAGGCCTCGAACGGCCGCGTGGCGCGCTGCGAGATCTGCACCTGCATCACGTCGCCGGCGAGGATGTACTCCTTGCAACGGCGCACCGCCGCGAGGAAAGTCTCTTCCGTGAAGGTCCGCGTGATCGAATCCGTACCCGGCGATTTTTCTTTCGATACAAACAAATGCTCCGGCAGCGGCCGGGTGAGGCGCGCTTGCAGGCTGGCGAGGCGCTGCTTCGCGGCGCGCAGCGCATCGGGCTGCTGCGGATCGGCGTAGACGACCAGGTAGAGCTTGCCGAGGACGTTGTCGAGCACCGCGAGCTCGTCCGAAACGAGCAGCAGCATGTCGGGCGTGCCGAGCGCATCGGGCTTTTCGCCCGACGACGCGCGCGGCTCGATGTGCTTTACCGTCTCGTAGCCGAAGTAGCCGGCCAGTCCGCCGGCGAAGCGAAGCTGCGCCGGGGCGGGGGCGACGCGGTGGCGCTCCAGCCAGCCGCGCACGTACTCGAAGGGATCGGCGTCGTCGAGCTTCTCCAGGCACACGTCGCCGCCGCGCGCGTCGCGCAGCAGCCGCCGCACCGTTGTGCCGCGCGCCGTGGTTTTCGCCTCGATGCGCTCGGCGCAGGCGAGGCCGACGAACGAGTAGCGCCCGAAGCGCTCGCCGCCGACCACCGACTCCAGGAGATAGCTATAGGGCCCGTTGGCGAGCTGAACGTAAACCGCGAGCGGGGTGTACAGGTCGGCGCGCGCCTCGGCGAGCACCGGGATGCGCGTATAGCCTGCGTCTGCGAGCCTGCTGAATTCTGCCTCTACCACGACAACCTCTCCGTCCAGGGATCAAGAGCAACTGCCGCGCGGGAGCGCGTGAAGGACTAGCGGCGCCAGCTACGCCAGCGGAGGGCTTGGAGAGTGCGGGAGAGAAGTGGCACGACGGTGGCGACTATAGCACGGCGAGCCGCTCGCGCATCTGGCGGATGGCGGCGGCGTAGTCCTTGGCGCCGAAGATCGCCGAGCCGGCGACGAAGGTGTCGGCGCCGGCGCGCGCGATGTCGGCGATGTTGTCGGCCTTCACGCCGCCGTCGACCTCGAGCCAGATCGGCTTGCCGGTGGCGGCGATGCGCCGGCGCACTTCCGCGATCTTGGGCAGCACCGAGGCGATGAACTGCTGGCCGCCGAAGCCCGGGTTGACCGACATCAGCAGCACCAGATCCAGCTTCTCGAGCGTGTGGTCGAGGTAGCAGACCGGCGTCGCGGGATTGAGCACCAGCCCGGCCTTGCAGCCCTGCTCCTTGATGAGCGCGATGGTGCGGTCGACGTGGTGCGAGGCCTCGGGGTGGAAGCTGATGATGTTGGCGCCGGCCTTGGCGAACTCGGGGATCAGGCGATCCACGGGCTCGACCATGAGGTGCACGTCGAGGGGGATCTTCACGTGCGGCCGCAGTGCCGCGCACACGAGCGGCCCGACCGTCAGGTTGGGAACATAGTGGTTGTCCATCACGTCGAAGTGAATGAGGTCGGCGCCGGCGGCGGCGACCGCGCGCACTTCCTCGCCCAGCCGCGCGAAGTCCGCGGAAAGAATGCTGGGCGCGATGCGAAACGTCATGGCGGGGCGCAGTTTACAATGAGCGCATGGCGCAGGAGAAACACTATGACATCGCGGTGAGCGCCGCGACCCAGTACCTCGCCGACCAGTCCGACGAGGCCACCGGCCGCTACGTCTTCGCCTACACGATCACCATCCGCAATTCCGGGAGCGTCGCGGCGCAGCTCATCAGCCGGCACTGGATCATCACCGATGCCCAGGGCATCGTCCAGGAAGTGCGCGGGCTGGGCGTGGTCGGCGCGCAGCCGCTGCTGCAGCCGGGCGAGAGCTTCGAGTACACCAGCGGCGCGTCGATCGCCACGCCGGTGGGCACGATGAAGGGCGCCTACCAGATGGTCGCCGAGGACGGCACCCGCTTCGAGGCGGACATTCCCGAGTTCACGCTGTCCGTTCCCCGCGTCCTGCACTGATCGCTACTTCTTCTTGGGCCACGTCCACCACACGATCAGGACGGCAACCGCAAGCGCGACCAGCACCTCCAGGTAGATGATCCACATCGTCCGGCCCGCCCTCTTCGGCCTGATTGTAGTCGCCGCCTCCGTCGTCGCCACCGCCTGCGCGCCGCTCCGGCAGGCAACCGAACCGAAGCCGCAGGCGACGGACAAGGCGTTCTACCTGGAATACAGCTTCGACGCGCTGCCCGGCTGGCAGGAGACGCGGCTCGAGCCGAGCCTGCAGGCGTTCCTGCGCGGCTGTCCTGCCGTGAAGCTTTTTTCCAGGGCATGCGAGCAGGCCCGCGCCGTCCCGCCGGGCGACGAGCGCTCTGCGCGCGAATTCTTCGAGGCGAGCTTCGTCCCCCATGCCGTCATCGCGCCGGAGGGGATCGACAGCGGGCTCGTGACCGGGTACTACGAGCCGCTGCTCGAAGGCAGCCGCACCGCGAGCGCGACGCACCGCTTTCCGATCTTCGGCGTGCCCGAGGATCTCATCGTGGTGGATTTCCCCGACTTCAGGCACCTGCGCCTGCGCGGCAGGCTGGAGGGTCGCCGGCTCGTGCCCTACTGGAGCCGCGCCGAGATCGACTCGAGGAACGACCTCAAGGCCCCGGTCATCGCCTGGACCGACGATCCGGTGGAGCTTTTCTTCCTGCAGATCCAGGGCTCCGGCCAGCTGCGCCTGGAAAGCGGCGAGCAGATCCGGCTCGGGTATGCGGACCAGAACGGCCATCCGTACCGCTCGCTCGGCCGCCTTCTCGTCGAGCGCGGCGAGCTCGCGCTCGAGAACGCCTCGATGCAGGGCATCAAGGCCTGGGCGGCGGCCAACCCGCACAAGCTCCAGGAGGCGCTGAACCACAATGCGAGCTATGTGTTCTTCCGCGAGCTGCCGCCGGCCGACGAAGGCCCCATCGGCGCGCTCGGCGTGCCGCTCGCCGCGGGCTACAGCCTCGCGGTCGACCGGCGCCACATCCCGCTCGGCGCGCCCGTGTACCTGGCGAGCACCTACCCGATCTCCGTCGTGCCGCTGGAGCGGCTGATGGCGGCACACGACACCGGCGGGGCGATCCGCGGCGCGGTGCGCGCCGATTTTTTCTGGGGAAGCGGCCACGAGGCCGGCGTCGCCGCCGGCCGCATGCGGCAGCCGGGCCGGCTCTGGCTGCTGTGGCCGCGCGGCGAGCCGCTGCCCGGCTAGCGCGTCTTGTCGAGCAGTTGGCGCAGGTCCGAGAGCTTCAACCCGCCGGCGACGCGCCTGTCGTTGCGAAAGACCAGCGTCGGCGTGCTGTTGACCCCGAGGCCCTGCCCGAGCTCCACGTTCTTGTCGATCGGCGTCTCGCAAGCCGGCGCGGCCCCCGCAGGCGGCTGGCCGCGCAGCGCGAGGTCGAGCCAGGCCTTGGCGCGATCCGGCGAGCACCAGACCGCCTCCGAGTGCTGGGCGAGCTCCGGCCGGATCACCGGGTACATGAACACGTAGACGGTGACGTCGTCGACCTGCTGCAGGGTTTGCTCGAACTGCTTGCAGGCCGGGCAGTACGGGTCGGAGAACATCGCCAGCACACGCTTGCCGTTGCCGCGCTGGATCTTCACCGCCTGGTCGAGCGGCAGCGAGGCGAAGCGGATCGCGTTCAGCTGCTCCAGGCGCTCCGCCGTCAGGTCGCGCTCGGTGCGCAGCTCGTGGATGTTGCCGTTGATGACGAATTTGCCGACCGCGTCGGTGTACAGCACGCGCACGCCGCGGGAGGTGCGGTAGCGCACCTCCCACAGGCCGGCGAGCGGCGCGGGCACGATGCCTTCGATGCGCACGCCTTCCAGCTTGCCTTCCAGCGCCTTGCGGATCTGCGTCTCGTTCGCCGCCGCGGGAAGCGTGGCGAGGCACAGCGCAAGGCCGACAGCTCGCAGCATTCGATCTCCGTTCATCGCATTGCCTGGCGCATCAGGACGTTCTTTAGGACCGGCATGCGCTCGGTCAGGTTCAATCCGGCGTTGCGCAGCCTCGCGGCGAGCGGATTGCCCGCGTTGAACAGCGTATGGAGCCCGTCGACGACGCTGCCCATCGCCAGTATAGGCTCGGCGCGGCTGCGCGCGTAGCGACGCAGCAGGCGCAGGTCGCCCGGGTCGCGCACCGGCGCGCGCGCAACGAGCATATCGGCGAGCGCACGCGCGTCCTGCAGCCCGAGGTTGAGCCCCTGTCCCGCCAGCGGATGGATGACATGCCCGGCGTCGCCCGCGAGCGCGACCCGCGGCGCGACCAGGCTTCGCGCCGCGAGGCGACGCAACGGATAGGTCTTTAGAGAAGAAGTCATTTCAAGGCTTCCGAGTGCGTGCCGCGAAGCGGCCTCGACCTCGCGGCACAGCGGCTGCGCCTCCATGCGCTCGATGCGCGTTGCCTCGGCCCGCGGCAGCGACCACACCATCGACAACTGGTCGCCCGGCAAAGGCAGGAACGCGAGCACTGCCCCGCCCCGGAACCACTGGAAAGCCGTATTCGCATGCGGCTTCTCGCAGCGGAAGTTGGCCACCACCGCCGTCTGCCCGTAGTCGGACTCGGCGACCTCGATGCCGGCAGCGCGGCGCACGAACGAGTTCGCGCCGTCGGCGCCGACGACGAGTCGGGCGGACAATGTCTGGCCGTCACGCAGCTTCAGTGAAACGGATTTCTCATAAACACAAAGTTCCTCGCACTGCGCCGGCGCGAAGACCTCGACATCGAATCCGGCCCACAGCGCGTCCTGCAGCGCGCTGTCCTCGACGATCCAGGCCAGTTCGGGAACGCCGGCGCGGTACGCGTCGAACTGGAGCCGCGACGCGCCGTCATCGCCGAAGATGCGCATGGCATGCACCGGCGCGACGCGGTCCGCCGGCACCGACGGCCAGGCCTTCATCCGGCGCAGGAACTCGACGTTTCCCGGGCTCAGCGCGTAGACGCGTGCATCAAAGACGCCCGGTGCGGCCGGTGCGCTGTGACGGCGCTCGTGCGACACGAGCGCGACCCGCATTCCGTGCACCGCGCGCGCCAGGCTTGCGCCGACCGGGCCCCCGCCGACGACCATGAGGTCGAAGAGCCCTGGTTTATAATGCGCGGGTTGAACCGTCACTTGGCGAATTAGCTCAGCTGGTTAGAGCAGCGGAATCATAATCCGTGTGTCCGGGGTTCGAGTCCCTGATTCGCCACCAAATTCCAAGGGGCCGGTGAAAAAGCTGTATCTCCGTACCTTCGGCTGCCAGATGAACGAGTACGACTCGGCGAAAATCGCCGACGTCATGCGCGCGGCCGAAGGGATCGAGGCGGCGGCGCGGCCCGAGGACGCCGACCTGATCGTCTTCAATACCTGCTCGGTGCGCGAGAAAGCGCAGGAGAAGGTCTTCGCCGACCTCGGCCGGGTGAAGCACCTGAAGCGCGCGCGGCCCGGCCTGATGATCGCCGTGGGCGGCTGCGTGGCGAGCCAGGAAGGCGCCGGGATCGTCGCGCGCGCGCCCTTCGTCGACGTGGTGTTCGGCCCGCAGACGCTGCACCGCCTGCCGGAGCTGCTCGAGCGCCGGCGCCGCACCGGCGCGGCGCAGGTCGACATCACCTTTCCCGAGATCGAGAAGTTCGACCACCTGCCGCCGGCGCGCGTGGCGGGCGCGCGCGCCTTCGTCTCGATCATGGAGGGCTGCAGCAAGTACTGCAGCTTCTGCGTCGTGCCTTACACGCGCGGCGAGGAAGTGTCGCGCCCCTTCGGAGACATCGTCGCCGAGATCGCCGGGCTCGCCGGGCAAGGCGTGAAGGAAGTGACGCTGCTCGGGCAGAACGTGAACGCGTGGCGCGGCGCGATCGACGGCGAGCGCGCCGATTTTGCCGAGCTGTTGCACTACATATGTGAAATGCTCGATCGGGTACGTTACACGACCTCTCATCCGCGGGAGTTCACGCAGCGCCTGATCGACGCGCACCGCGACCTGCCGCAGCTCGCCCCGCACGTGCACCTGCCGGTGCAGTCGGGCTCGGACCGCGTCCTCGCCGCGATGAAGCGCGGCTACACCGCGCTCGAGTACCGCTCGATCGCGCGGCGCCTGAAGGAGGCGCGGCCGGCGCTGTCGCTGTCGTCGGATTTCATCGTCGGCTTCCCGGGCGAGACGCGAGCCGACTTCGAGGCCACGCTGCGCCTCGCGCGCGAGGTCGGCTTCGATGACGCCTACTCCTTCGTCTACAGCCCGCGCCCCGGCACGCCGGCGGCGGAGCTGCCTGACGAAGCGACGAAGGAAGAGAAACTCCTGCGGCTGCAGCGCTTGCAGGCCCAGCTCGAGGCGCAGGCGCGCGAGACGAGCGAGCGCATGGTCGGCACGATCGAGCAGGTGCTCGTCGAGGGCGCCGCGAAGAAGAACGCCGGCGAGCTCGCCGGCCGCACCGGCAACAACCGCACGGTGAACTTCGCCGGGACGGCGGACCTGATCGGGCGCTTCGCCCCGGTCAGGATCACCGAGGCGAGGTCCCATTCGCTGCGCGGCACAGTGGTGGAAGAAATGAGCACGAATGCGCGCTAAGCCCGTCGAGGTAAAGCTGGAGCCGCTCGACAACCAGCGCCTGGCGCGGCTGTGCGGCGCGCTCGACGAGAACCTGCGCCAGATCGAGTCGGCGCTCGACGTCACCATCGCCCGGCGCGGCGCGCGCTTCACCGTGCGCGGCGAGCAGGCGGGCCGCGCCGCGCAGGCGCTCGAGCACTTCTACGATCGCGCCACCGGCGACCTCACCGTCGAGGACGTGCAGCTCGGGCTCACCGAGCTTTCGCAGAAGGGCAAAACCGAAGCCGGCAGCGGCCCGCAGCTGCTCACGCGGCGCGCCGACCTGCACGGCCGCACGCCGCACCAGGTGCAGTACATCGAGAACATCCTCGCCCACGACCTGACCTTCGGCATCGGGCCGGCGGGGACGGGCAAGACCTACCTCGCGGTGGCATGCGCCGTCGACGCGCTCGAGCGCGACAAGGTGAAGCGCATCGTGCTGGTGCGCCCGGCGGTGGAGGCGGGCGAGCGGCTGGGCTTCCTGCCCGGCGACCTCGCGCAGAAGGTCGACCCGTACCTGCGCCCGCTCTACGACGCCCTCTACGACCTGATGGGCTTCGAGAAGACGGGCAAGCTGCTCGAGCGCGGCACCATCGAGCTGGCGCCGCTCGCCTACATGCGCGGGCGCACCCTCAACCACTCCTTCATCATCCTCGACGAGGCGCAGAACACCACGCCCGAGCAGATGAAGATGTTCCTCACCCGCATTGGCTTCGGCGCCAAGGCCGTGGTCAACGGCGACGTGACGCAGATCGACCTCGGGCGCGGCCAGAAGAGCGGCCTGATCGAGGCGCGGCGCATCCTCGACGGCGTGCGCGGCATCGCCTTCACGCAGTTCGGCGCCCAGGACGTCGTACGCCACCCGCTGGTCGCGCGCATCATCGATGCCTACGACGCGCGCGCGAACGAAGAATAAAGCAGCGGTTCAATTCGCCGTCGCGCGCCGCGGCATCCCGAGCGCTGCGCGGCTGCGCCGCTGGACGCTGGGAGAGCGCGGCATCACCCTGCGCATCGTCGGCGCGCGCGAAGGACGCCGCCTGAATTCGATCTACAGAGAAAGAAATTGCCCTACCAACGTGTTGTCGTTCTCCACCGGCGACATCGTGCTGTGCCATCCGGTGATTGCCCGCGAAGCACGCGAGCAGGGCAAGGCTATTGCAGCGCACTATGCGCACCTGGTGGTGCACGGCGTTCTGCATTTGCGCGGCTATGACCATAAAAACAAAAGCGAAGCCGCGCGCATGGAGCGCGCCGAGCGCCGCATCCTCGCGCGCCTCGGGTTCGCCGATCCGTACGCGGTAAAATCCCCGCTCCCCCGATGAACGACCCCTCGCGACCCAGCCTGCTCGAGCGCCTGTCCGCGCTGCTCATGCGCGAGCCGGGCGACCGCGAGCAGCTGGTGGCGCTGCTGAGGTCGGCCTACTCGCGCAACCTGCTCGACGCCGACGCGCTGTCCATCATCGAGGGCGCGCTCACCGTCTCCGAGATGCAGGTGCGCGACATCATGATCCCGCGCGCGCAGGTGGACTTCATCGACATCAACGAGCCGGTCGAGAGCTTCATCCCGCAGGTGATCGCCACCGCGCACTCGCGCTTCCCGGTCATCGACCAGAACCGCGACGACGTCATCGGCGTGCTGCTGGCCAAGGACCTGCTGCGCCACTACGCCGGCCAGGAAGAGTTCAACGTGCGCGAGATGCTGCGCCCGGCGGTGTTCGTGCCGGAGGCGAAGCGCTTGAACGTGCTGCTGCGCGAGTTCCGCGCCAGCCGCAACCACATGGCCATCGTCGTCGACGAGTACGGCGGCGTGGCGGGCCTCGTCACCATCGAGGACGTGCTCGAGCAGATCGTCGGCGACATCGAGGACGAGTACGACTTCGACGAGGCGTCCGACAACATCCTGCCCGAGCCCGGCGGGCGCTGGCGCGTCAAGGCGCTCACCCAGATCGCCGACTTCAATGCCGCGTTCGGCACCAGCTTCTCGGACGAGACCGCGGACACGGTCGGCGGCCTGGTGATCGCCCACCTCGGGCGGCTGCCCAAGCGCGGCGAGTCGGTGTCGATCGACTCGCTGCGCTTCCAGGTGCTGCGCGCCGACAGCCGCCGCGTCTACACGCTGCTGGTGGACAAAGCCAAGGGATAAAAATGGGGTCAGACCCCATTTTCCCTACGCACAGCTTCGGAAAATGGGGTCTGACCCCGTTTTTATTGGGCGCGGCGACGGTGCTCGCATTCGCGCCGGTCGGAATGTACCCGCTCGCCGCGGCCACCTTCGGGGTGGTGGTGCACCTTTGGATGGCGGCGCCGCCGCGCCGCTGCTTCTGGCGCGGCTTCTGGTTCGGCGCCGGCCTCTTCGGCGGCGGCGTGTCCTGGGTCTATGTGAGCCTCTCCGAGTTCGGCGGCATGCCCGCGCCCCTCGCGCTGCTCGCGACGGTGCTCTTCTGCGCCCTGCTCGCGCTCTTCACCGGCGCCGCGGGCTGGCTGCAGGCGCGCGTGCCCGGCGGCCCTACGCTGCGCGCCTGCCTGCTGATCCCCGCGGCGTGGACGCTCGCCGAATGGCTGCGCAGCTGGGTGCTCACGGGCTTCCCCTGGCTCTCCGCCGGCTACGCCGCGGCCGGCTGGCCGCTGCAGGGCTACGCGCCGCTCGTCGGCGTATTCGGCGTTTCCTTCCTCACGCTTACGCTCGCCGGCCTTGCCTGGCACATCGCGCTCTTCAACCGGAAGGTGATTTTCGCGGCGTATTTCGTCGCGCTGGTGACGGCCGGACAGGCCCTGCGCGGCATCGAATGGACGGTGCCTGCCGGCGGGCCGGTGAGCGTGGCGCTGCTGCAGGGGAACATCGAGCAGGAAATGAAATTCCGCCCGGAGCGCTACCACCGCATCCTGGACACCTATGCACGCCTCGCCGAGGAAACCGGCGCGAAGCTGATCGTGCTTCCGGAGACCGCCGTGCCGCGCTTCTACGACGCCGTCGACCCGGCCTACCTCGCGCGGCTCGAGGCGGCAGCGCGGCGCAATGGCGGCGACATGCTGGTCGGCGTCCCCTACCGTCAGCACGCGAGCGTGCTCCAAGGAACTTCGCGAAACGAGTACTACAACAGCGTGATCACGCTCGGGAGCGCGCCGCGGCAGCTCTACCACAAGGTGCACCTCGTGCCCTTCGGCGAGTTCGTGCCGCCGGGATTCGCCTGGACCCTGCACCTCATCGACATCCCGCTCTCGGACTTCTCGCGCGGCGCGCCCGGGCAGGCGCCGCTCGCCGCCGCGGGCCAGCGCATCGCCATGAACGTCTGCTACGAGGATGCCTTCGGCGACGAGATCGCGCGCCGCCTGCCCGAGGCCACGCTGCTCGTCAACGTGTCGAACGTGGCCTGGTTCGGCGACTCGCTCGCGCCGGCGCAGCACCTGCAGATCGCGCGGCTGCGCGCCATCGAGACCGGCCGCATGCACCTCACCGCGGCGAATACCGGCATCACCGCGGTCATCGACCGCGACGGACGGGTGATCGACCGGCTGCCGCAGTTCGTCGAAGGCAGGCTGGATGCTTCGGCGCACGGCTATTCGGGCAGCACGCCTTACGCGCGCCTGCGCGACTGGCCGGTGGTGATCCTCTGCCTCCTCATCCTCGCCGCCGCGACGCTTGCCGCGCGACTCAGATCGCAGAACGACAGGCGGTAGAATTTTCCCGGCAATGCTCAGCTTCCAGCAGCTCATCCTCCGGCTCAACGCGTTCTGGGACCGCCGCGGCTGCGTGCTGCTGCAGCCCTACGACATGGAAGTCGGCGCCGGCACCTTCCACACCGCGACGTTCCTGCGCGCCATCGGGCCGGAGCCGTGGAACGCCGCGTACGTGCAGCCCTCCCGGCGCCCGAAAGACGGCCGCTACGGCGAGAACCCGAACCGCCTGCAGCACTACTACCAGTACCAGGTGGCGCTCAAGCCCTCGCCCGCCGACATCCAGGAGATCTATCTCGAATCGCTGAAGGACCTCGGCATCGACCCGGCGAGCCACGACATCCGCTTCGTCGAGGACGACTGGGAATCGCCCACGCTCGGCGCCTGGGGCCTGGGCTGGGAAGTGTGGCTCGACGGCATGGAGGTCACGCAGTTCACCTATTTCCAGGAAGTGGGCAGCCTGCCCTGCAAGCCGGTGCTGGGCGAGATCACCTACGGCCTGGAGCGCCTGGCGATGTACCTGCAGGACAAGCAGAGCGTGTACGACCTGGTCTGGGTCGACGGGGTGAAGTACGGGGATGTGTTTCACCAGAACGAAGTGGAACAGTCGCGCTACAACTTCGAGCTCTCGAATGTCGATTTGCAGTTTGATCTGTTCAAGAACTTCGAAAGCGAAGCAAAGAGGCTCATCGAGGCGCAATGCGTGCTGCCGGCCTACGAGATGGTGCTGAAGAGCTCGCACGCCTTCAACCTGCTCGACGCGCGCGGCGCCATCTCCACCACCGAGCGCGCCGCGTACATCGGGCGCGTGCGCACGCTGGCGCG
>Ga0105101_10000634_pt1 | contig 14786 bp, 16 predicted proteins | sample PPLLak21cMay2015_2_FD_87037 | JGI IMG/M metagenome (GOLD analysis project Ga0105101, IMG submission 87037) | Freshwater sediment microbial communities from Prairie Pothole Lake near Jamestown, North Dakota, USA - PPLs Lake P8 Core (1) Depth... | ecosystem: Environmental > Aquatic > Freshwater >... | reverse complement strand
GGCGAGGGGCGAGGAGTCGGCCGCCCGCTTCAGACGGGCCCCGTTCAGGGAGAGCCATTCGACGTCGACAGGTATAGCAGAGAGGCCGATGAGCAAGACGAGGATTGCAGCCACAAATGGGAGAGCCGCCCCCTTCTCCTCTGGGTCGGAGCGGCGGATGCCACGTGCGAGATCTCTGAGTCTTCTCATTCGAATGCCTTTGGTTCCAATCTGGTCAGGGTGGTCTCGTCGACCTGGAACGTGCCGCGGAAGGGGGGAAAGCCGGTGACCCAGCTGCGGGTCATGATCACCCTCACCCCGATGATGTCGAGCGCGTCGCTTCCCACGGTGGTCTGGCGCGAGGTCGGGCTCCAGTTCACCGGGTTGATGTCCCATCCGTCGGCGGGGGTCGACGGGACGTTGCAGACGGTCGGGTCGTTGCCCGGCACATATGTGGCGGTGTTGGTGAGACCCTGGTTCCCGGATCCCTCGTCGGCCTTGAAGATCTGGATCTCGTCGATGCGGGCCAGGTCGCCGGAGGTGGCGAGGCCGCCGATGCCGCGCAGGATGGCGCAGTCGGCGGCGGGGTCGTCGCCTGCCAGGGCACCGAGACGCGCTCCTTCCCGGGAGATGTAGGAGACGGTCAGGTAGTCCTTGAAGGCGAGGCCGATCTCGAGGGTCCCCATGACGATGAGAATGAGAATCGGAAAGACGAGGGCAGCCTCCACCAGGGTGGCCCCTCTCTCCTTGGCACGTCTCAACGCAGGCAGCCTCGACATCCAGGCTTTATCGGCCGATGGGTGCCTCCGGCTTGAGCCATAGCGCATAGGTCGGAATGCTCATTTCCCGACCCGTCGCTGACGATCGACAGTGTCGATCAGGGTGGGGGAGCCGAGCCGTAGTTGACCGGCTCGAGACGCATGACCGAGCGGTTCGACCACTCGACAGACCCACTCCACCAGAGAAAACCGGTGATCCAGTTGTGCTGGTAGGTGACCTCGACCCCGAGCCAGTCACGGTCGGTGCCCGTATTGTCGCGACTGGTCTCGACCCACGGGGTCGACGGTGTCAGGACCCAGCTCGTGCAGCGCAGGATTTCACCTGCATCTGGATCGACCGGCCCCCCGCTCAGAGGGCGGTACGCGGAGAAGGCTCCATCGGTGCCGGCCGCTGCATTGTGCTCGAAGATCTTGACTCTTATGACCCTATTGCTCGACGTGGAGGACAGAGCAGCGGCCGAGGCCTCGAGGATGGCGCAGTCGGCTCCGTCTATCGGCCCAACAGATGCTCCGACTCTGGCTCCTTCCCTCGAAGCGGCCGACAAACCAAACCAACTACGGAAAGCCATCCCGTACTCGAAGGCACCCATGACGATGAGGATGAGCAGACCCGTGATCATGGCGGTTTCGATGGCCACCGCCCCGGAGTCGTCGCGTCGTCGCCGCATCATCAGTCCACCAGGCTGACCGGATCGCCGGATATTCGTGCAGTCCAGGTGGTGCGGTCATGGGCTTGACCGCTGGACTGGATATGGGCGGTCCACCAGCAGCCATTGCCGGCCGGCGTGCAGGTATAACCGTCGAGCTGGATATCGATGTTCAGCCAGCGTGCGTTGTAACGCTGGTTGGAGATGTCGATATCACAGGTCGAGCTGAAGTTCGAACCGCCGCCAGGGGTCGAATAGGTGCAACCCCAGGTTCCTGATGGAGGGAGGATCTGTATCGATGCGCTTCCGTCGTTGTCACCCAGGTCCCAGATGTCCAGCTCGAAGAGCTTGCCCTCGTGCTCGGGTCTGACCTCCGCCAGGTAGGGCTCGGCGCTGCCACCGTTGAAGTTGACATAGATCGACATATCGAGGATGCCGTACATCTTTGGCGAAGCCCCCGACCCGACCGTGGCTCGCATCCCGAACTTGGTCGACCCTTCGTAGAGCGGGGCCGGAAGCTGCAATACCCACACTCCCTCGGTCAGGTCACCGCCGACGAAGCAGTTGTTGGGACCATTCCAAGTATCGAGATGGCCGAAGTTGAGATCGTCGTCGACAGGGAAGATCCCTGAGCACTGGAGGTTGCTGTTGTCGGTGGGATCGGTGGGTGTGGTGTCAGGAGCGAACAGGTTGTACTCGAGGTAGACCCCGCGCTGACCTTCGGGCCAGCCCCACCGCCAGGAGAGATCGCCGGTCGGCGAGCCTCCGACATCGACGTAGTGGCCGCCATCGTAGAAGTCGACGGAGAGGTTGTCGGAGTCGGGACCGATCTCGATGCCGTAGTAGTACCCACCGGGCCGATACTGCCCGGCCGGGGTGTAGGTGTTGCACGTCTCCGGTATGTTCGAGTGAGTTATGCATCTCGAGGCGTACGGATCGCCTTGCTGGATCTCGGTGTACTGCCCGTTGATCGCTGCCCAAAAGTCGACGGTGTCGCCCCCGAAGTGGTTGTCAGGGCTTCCCAGACGTACCGGTTTCACGTATTGGGCATGTGCCGACTGAGAGAGGTTGAAGGTGTCGAATCCGATGAGGCGGAGAAAGAAGGTATCGACACTGGTGTCGAGGGTGACCCGATACTCGTTCTCGGCGATCACCTCGTCATCCATGCTGGTCAAGCCCCCGATGGGGAACCGGTTGGCTGCCGCCGCCAACTCTGCGTCGGCGCGAGCCTCGTCTTCGAACCCGGGAAGGTTGACCACACCCGCCAGTGCGGCCGCGTCTGCAGCCGCCTGGAGACGGGAGTTCCAGAGCAGGATCCAGCCGAGGTCGGTGGCGAAGGCCGCCATGCTGAGCAGGATCACCAGAGTGCCGGCGATCCAGATCAGTGCCGCTCCACGATCGTCCCCGCGCCGTCTCAACCTTCTGATCATGGAGCGAATCCCTCCGGTTCGAGACGAGAGATGGTCTGCTCGTCGATGATGATGGAGCCGCGGAACGGCGGAAACCCGGTGAACCAGTCGTGCCGGTAGACGATCTGCATCCCGATCAGGTCGGGTGAGACGTCTTCGCCCACAAGGGCGTTGCGTTCGAAGGACTCTTGCTGTATCTCACAGAGCCAGGCGCCGCAATTGGGTGGTGTGGAGTCACAATCTGACGGGCTCCCCGATAGGCCCCAATACCGATTGACAGTGCCGGCAATCTCCTCGCCTGTGTTCGGGCTCGCCTGGAAGATTCTGATCTCGTCCACCCGGCTCAGGTTGTTGCCAAGACTGAGGGCGTCGGTGGCTTTGAGCAGCGCGATGCAGTCGCCGGCTTCGTCCGTCCCGCGGGCGCTCAGGATTCGTGTCCCATCCCGCACAGCGTTGGAGGTGGTGAGATAGCTCTTGAAGGCCCCACCGAGCTCGAAGATCCCGATGACGAGCATTAGCAGGATCGGGAGCAAGAGTGCCATCTCGACGATCGCGGCACCCCTGTCTTTGTGCGCGCGGCGACGATCTCTCCCCGACCCTGATGCTTTGCCCCACATCCTGAACACGCCCATCCCCTTGTTGTCCCCGGCGAATCAGCCTCCGTCACCGGGAATCGACCACAAACTAGTGGAGTCGGGGGGTTGCGTAAATGGGGCACCCCACGATGTGGCAATGAGCGCTAGTCACCAGTGCGAGACGCAGCCCGTCAGGGGATGAGGTGGATCGGGTTCCCGATCATGTAGGCCCGCCAGGTGGTGGTGTCATTGACGCCTGAGGGGTAGGAGTAGTTCATCTTCCACCAGCAGGTGCCACAGCTGTACTCGGGAGGCAGGTCCATCTCGAATTTGAGCCAGCGGCCGTTGTACTCGCCGGGCGTGACCGTCTCCTGACAGTTGCTGCCTGCACCGATGGTCTGCTGGAGCGACCAGGGTTGGGTCGGGTTGTTCCGGTCGTAGATCCGGCACTCTCCATCGTTGAACACGGTCAGGTCCGGCCCCACCACCTGGAGAGTCCCCGTCGCTGCCGACTCACCGGGGTCATACAGCTCGACCACGAACGTCTTCCCGTGGTAGTAGGTCGGCACCTCGGCCAGATGGAACGAAGTGGTCGACCCGTCCGCGTTGTTGTAGATCGAGAAGTCCCCAAGGGCGAACAGGTTCCCGCTGGTGGATCGGACCGAGTAGCGATTGAGGCCGGCCCGGTCGGCCGTGGCCCCGGGGTCGATGTGACGCACCTCGACGATGAAGATCCCCGAACCGGACTGGGTCCAGCACGACTGGCCGTCCGGGGCGGAGAAGCTGTACCCGTTGGTCACTGGCACCTGGGGCTGGGGAGGAATGTCGGCCTGGCAGAGCACGGCGTTGTCCGAGATGTCGAGCGGGGTCGGATCGGGGGCGTAGAGCGCCACGTGCATGGTCGGCCCGCACGTGGCCGCATTGCTCGGCCCCCAGTCCTCGCAGCCACGGTCGCCGGTGCGGATGTTGTCACTGGTCGGACTGCCACCGGATGTGTTGTGGAAGGCCAGGTCGTTGAACTGGAGCGTGAAGCTGGAACCGGATTCGATCCCGTACAGGTACCCGCCACTGCGGGCGATCGGGTTCTGGGCGCAACCCGGATTGTCGTTGGCCGTGGCACACCAGGACGCATAGGCGTCGCCCATGACGGTGCTCGTCCACTTGCCGTGGATGTTGGCCCAGAAATTCGAGCCACAGCCGGTGAACTCCTCGGGATCGCAGCTGTTCCCGAATTGGTTGTCCGGGCTCCCCAGCTTGAGCGGAGGGATGTACTCGGCGGTGGCGGTACGGGAGATGGTCATCGTGTGGAACCCGAGGATCCTGGCGAAGAAGGTCGGGACCACATCGGTGACGGTGACCTCGAGATGGTTGGGCTCCCCGGACACCGGGTTCGGGACAACCGTCACGTCCGCCTCTGAGTCGTCGTACCCGTTGCGTAGGGCGATGTCGAGCGCGGTCGTATTCGCGGTTCCCGGCTGTGCCGGGAGCCAGATGACCCCTCCGAGCGCGGCAGCATCGGCTGCTCGCTGAACCCTGCTCGCATTGAGGTAGAACCAGGCGAGATCGGACCCGAAGGCGGCCATCCCCATCAGGACGACCATCGAGGCCGCCACCAGGGCGAGCGCCGCTCCGCGGTCTTCCTCCCTGGCCATCCGGATCAGCTTTCTCACTGGGTCCCCCTGGTGTCGGGCTCGATCTGCATCACAGCCGTCTCGGTCCAATCGACGCTCGGGAATGGGAAGAGACCGGTGACACTGTTGTGCGAGAAGACGACCTCGACCCCGAGCACGTCCAGGGACGGCGGGACCCGGTCGCGGGAGGCCGCCGCCCAGGGGCAGCCGTTGTCGCAGGAGAGGGAGTTGAGCGGGGAGTCGCAATTGGGACTTCCCGATGGCGAATACTCGTTCATCTGACCGAGGATCGGCTCGCCATCGACATCCGCGTTGTAGATCCGCACGGTCTGAAGAGTGCCGAAACGCAGGTTGCAGGAGGCCTCTTCGACCGCTTCCAGGATCAGGTCGTCGGCGTCAACACCGCTCTGGCTGAAGTCGGCTGCCGCCGCCCCGGTCCGCGCTCCTTCCCGGGCCGCATTGGTGACGGTGAGGTAGTCCACCACGAGGAAGCCGATCTCGGAGAGACCGATCGCAATCAATATCAGGAGCGGCAGGATGATCCCGACCTCGACCAGTGATGCCCCACGGTCTTCGCAACGTCTCATGACTCGAAGACCTGCGGCTCGATCTGGAAGTCGGTGGCCGTGGTGAAGTCGGTGGAGTCGAAGAAGTAGTTGGTCAGCCAATTGTGGGTGAATTGGACCTCCACCCCGATGCGGTCGAGGTTGGGGGCTTCGACGTCCCGATCCGCGGGATCCCAATTCGGCACCGAGTAGGTGTCCCGGAATGGCTCGGGACACGGGCTCCAGTCACAACACCCGACCAGGATGTTGCCCGGCGAGTTGTCGCTGCAGTCGGACCCGGGGGTGTAGGCATACGTCTGCGTTTCGCCACCCGGGGATGCCTCGAACACCCGCACCCGCATTCCGTTGGCGATGCCCGCCGGCGCCAGGGTGCGCTCGATGTCGCGAAGCACCTGGATGTCCGCTCTGGGGTCGTCGCCGTAGGTGGCTCCCGCCCGTGCGCCTTCCCGGGCGGCGTGGCTGACCGAGAGCCAATCCTTGAAGGCGAGACCGAACTCGACGATGGCGAACAATGCGAGGAACAAGAGGGCGTAGACCAGTGCCGCCTCGACGAGGGTGGCGCCACGGTCTCCGCGTTCGGGTCTTTTCATCCGTGTCTCTATTCGGTTGAGCCCCGGGAATCTCACTCTACGTGAGACAAGCCTACCCACGGTGGTCGCAGCGAGGCTCAGGATAGGGGATGGAACCGCTGTGACAAGGAGAAATCGGCAGGACCGGGCTCGGTCGCTACTGGGCGACGAGTCTCCGGTTCTTCAGCTTCGACTTGACGTAATCGGCGTTCATCATCGCGATGAAGTCGATCGAGATCTGCTTGGGACAGGCTTTCTCGCATTCCCCGTGATTGGTGCAGGACCCGAAGTACTGCTCCATCACCTCGACCATTTTCTCGGTGCGGGTCCAACGCTCCGGCTGGCCCTGGGGAAGGAGGTTCAGGTGGCTGATCTTGGCTGCCGTGAACAGGTTGGCCGCACCATTCGGGCAGGCGGCGACACAGGCTCCACAACCGATGCACGCGGCGGCGTCGAATGCGGTGTCCGAAGCCACTTTGGGGACAGGAATCATGTTGGCGTCGGGCGCCGAGCCGGTTTCGACACTGATGTAACCGCCCGCTTCGATGATTCGGTCGAAGGCGCTTCGGTCGACGGCGAGGTCCCGCACCAGGGGGAAGCCGGCTGCCCGCCACGGTTCGACGGTGATGGTGGCGCCGTCGCGGAATTTCCGCATGTGGAGCTGACAGGTCGCGGTGCCGAGCTGCGGCCCATGGGCCTGGCCGTCGATCATGACACCACACATGCCGCAGATTCCCTCACGGCAGTCGTGGTCGAAGGCAACCGGCTCTTCGCCCTGATTGACCAGGCGCTCATTGAGTACATCCAGCATCTCGAGGAAGGACATGTCCTCCGATATGGCGGTCACCTCGTAGGTCTTGAACCCACCCGGCATATCAGGACCCGCCTGCCTCCATACCTGGAGGGTGATGTTCATTTGTAGCTCCTGGTCGCCAGCGCCACGTTCTCGAACTCGAGTGGTTCGAGGGTCAGGCCGGGCTTGGCCGCATCTCCGGTCCACTCCCACACCGAGGCATGTGCGAACTCGTCGTCGCGGCGAAGCGCCTCGCCCTCCTCGGTCTGGTGCTCCTCGCGGAAGTGGCCGCCACAAGACTCCTCACGATGGAGGGCGTCGAGACACATCGCCTGGGCAAGCTCGAAGAAGTCCTCCACCCGCCCCGCCCGTTCCAGGCTCTGATTGAAGCCGTCGCCGGTCCCGAGGATCCTGACGTCGCTCTTGAACTCCTCGTATAGGGCCGGGATCTCGGAGAGGGCCTTGAGCAGGCCGGGCTCGCTCCGGGACATCCCGCAGTAGTCGAGCATGATCTTGCCCAGCTCCTTGTGGAACCAGTCGACGGTTCGGGTGCCCCGGGTGCTCAGGAGCCGATTCACCTGTCCGGCCACACCGTCGGCGGCCTCCTTGAACACCGGGTCGTCCGAAGGCACCGGGGGCTGGTTGAGGAAGCCGGCCAGGTAGTCGCCAATGGTGTAGGGCAGCACGAAGTAACCGTCGGCCAGACCTTGCATCAGGGCGGAGGCGCCGAGCCGGTTGGCGCCGTGGTCGGAGAAGTTCGCCTCGCCGATGGCGTATAGCCCGGGCACGGTGGTCATCAGGTTGTAGTCGACCCAGAGTCCACCCATCGTGTAGTGAGGCGCCGGGTAGATCCGCATCGGGACAACGTAGGGGTCCTCATCCGTGATCCGCTCATACATCTCGAACAGGTTGCCGTAGCGCTCCTCGATGGCACGAGGGCCGTCACGCTCGATGGCGTCGGCGAAGTCGAGGTACACGCCGTTCTTGAGTGGCCCGACGCCCTTGGCCTCGTCGACGATGCGCTTGACCGCCCTGGAGGCCACGTCTCGGGGCACCAGGTTCCCGAAGGCGGGGTACCTCCTTTCCAGGAAGTAGTCGCGCTCGCTCGCCGGGATGTCACCGGCGGCCCGCTTCTCATCGGGTTGCTCCGGGACCCAGATCCGCCCGTCGTTGCGAAGGGACTCGGACATCAAGGTCAGCTTCGACTGGAACTCGTCCGACGCCGGGATGCAGGTTGGATGGATCTGGGTGAAGCAGGGATTGGCGAAACCCGCTCCCTTTCGGTGGGCCCTCCATATGGCGGTGGCGTTGCTGGCCATGGCGTTGGTGGAGAGGTAGAACACGTTGCTGTAGCCGCCGGTCGCCAGAACCACTGCATGCCCGGAGTGACTGGTCACCGCCCCCGTGATCAGGTCCCGGACCACGATGCCCACGGCCCGACCCTCTTTGAGGACCACGTCGAGCATCTCGGCTCGGGTGTGGCTCTTGACGTTGCCCAACCCGATCTGTCTCGCCAACGCCTGATCGGCGCCGAGCAGGAGTTGTTGGCCGGTCTGTCCGCGTGCGTAGAAGGTCCGTGACACCTGCGCCCCGCCAAAGGAGCGGTTGTCGAGGAGACCCCCGTAATCGCGGGCGAACGGGACACCCTGGGCGGTCGCCTGGTCGATGATGTTCACCGACTCCTGGGCGAGGCGGTAGACGTTCGCCTCCCGGCTGCGGTAGTCGCCGCCCTTGACGGTGTCATAGAAGAGCCGGTAGATCGAGTCGCCGTCGTTCTTGTAGTTCTTGGCGGCATTGATCCCACCCTGAGCCGAGATCGAGTGGGCCCGGCGCGGAGAGTCGTGGAAGGTGAACACCTCGACGTCGTATCCGAGCTCGGCGAGTGTCGCCGCGGCCGAGGCCCCGGCCAGGCCGCTGCCCACGATGATGATCTTGAACTTCCGCTTGTTGGCCGGGTTGACCAGCTTGATCGAGAACTTGTGGTTGTCCCACTTGTCCTCGATGGGCCCGGAAGGGACTCGTGCGTTCAGTTCCAGGGGCACGGTTACTCCACCCATCCGAACAGAACTGCGAGAGGCATGATCGAGTTGCCCACGGTGACGAGGGCTGCGAGCCCGATCGCGAAGTATCGACGGGCCGTGTTGAAGCGGGGGTGGTTGATGCCGAGGCTCTGGAACATCGACCAGGCCCCGTGATAGAGATGGATGCCCAGCAGTACCATGGCGATCACGTAGAAGATCGCCACCGGTGCCCTCGAGAAGGTGGCCACGAAGTTCGCGTACACCTCGCCCCGCTCCCATGTCGCCGGGGCGGCCGGAGTGATGCCCCAGGTCAGGTCGGCGAGATGGAAGAGGAGGAAGGCGGCGAAGATGACCCCGCTCCAACGCATGGTCCGGCTGGCATAGGTGGCGGCGACGTAGTGGCGGGGGGAGTGGTAATCCACCGGTCTGGCCCGCCGGTTCATGATGGTGAGCGTGTAGGCGGCGTGGACATGGAGGAGGAAGGCCACGATCAGCCCGGTCCTGAGGATCCAGAGCGTCACGTGCTCGGGGATGAACGGGACGAACAACTGACGCAGCGCCTCGGCATACACGTCGATGTCGGGCACGCCGTCGACGTCGGGGAGGAAGATCTTCCAGTTGCCGATCATGTGGGCAACGACGAACCCGATGATGACGATGCCGGTGAGCGCCATCACCCACTTCTTGCCGACCGCCGACCGGTAGAAGCTGACCGGCCAGGGGGCCCTTCTCTTTTCGATCGTCGCTGACACCGCGCTCCCATTATGGCAAGTCGCGAGGTGGTGACCGCTCCTCGAGACCCTTGGTGCAGATCGCAAAGCGCCACAAGGCAGAAATTGCCGATCCGGGTTGACGCCGCGCGCGCCGCCCCTTAATGTCAAACGTGTAATTACACGGTTGTGAGGAGTCCCTGATGCAGAGCAAGCTCATCCAAGCCCTTGCCATAGGTGAGCTGTCCTGGCAGGACTACGCCAACTGCCGTGGCGCCGACGCCGATCTCTTCTTCCCCGAGCGGGGGGCCTCCACCCGGAAGGCCAAGGCGATCTGCGCGGCCTGCGAAGTGCGGGTCGAGTGTCTCGACTATGCCGTGGACATGGGTGAGAAGTTCGGCATCTGGGGTGGTCTCAGCGAACGGGAACGGCGTCGGGTACGCCGGGAGCGGTCACAGCGAGAGCGGAAGGTCGGTTAGGGCCTAGAGATAGAGACCGGTCTGGTCCTCCCCCGGTGTCGGGGGAGTCGAAGGCCCCAACGCTCTTCTCTGCATCTCGGCCAGCTGGGCCTGGGCCGCCAGTTGCTGACTCCACAATGAGGCCTGGATCCCGTGGAACAGCCCCTCCAGCCATCCGATCAATTGTGCCTGGGCGATTCTGAGCTCGGCTTCGGTGACCTCGGCGTCGTTCAGGGGCACCATGACTTCGTTGAACTCTTCGAGCAGGTCGGTGGAGAGGACCTCACGCAACTCGGCCAGTGAGCGGGAGTGCACATCGGCGAGCCGTCGCCGGCCTCCTTCGTCCAGTGGCGCCTGCCGCACCTCGTCGAGCATTGCCCGGGTCATCGAGGCGATGCGGATGAGTTTGGTGGGCTCGGACACGGACAACTCGTCCGGCTCCTCTTTCCCCTGATCTTGTTCCACTGCATCCGGCTTCACTGCTGGCTCTTCCATGATCTCAGCCTAGATGCGGGCAGGAACCTGCTCCGGCGCGGAGGTCCCATCTCCAGGTGGGGATCTTCGCGCCGAGCGGTTTGTTGCCGGCTAGGCCCGCACCTCGTCACGCATGAAGGCGATGTAGGCGAGGGCGAACATCACCGAGGTCATCGCCAAGAGGATGGCGATCTGGGGCCACACCACCGCCAGGCTCTGCGCGAGGTTCAACTCGGACACGATGGCGCGGTCGACCTGCTCCACCGTCACCAGGCCGACCGTGCGTACCTCCGGATCGAGCAGGACCCGGGATCCCTGTTGGAACAGGGTCACCGGGGAGAGCTGTGAGATCGTCTGTGAGGTCCGCAGGTACGCCTCCTCCGCGGCGGGCGACCCGTCCTGGGGAGAGATGATCCCGGCAGCAGCCCCGAAGAGGAACGAGCCGAACAGGGTGAGGACCAGCCAAACCCCGATCGGAATCATCGCCGACGTCGAGGCGCGTTTGGCCATGACCGATGACAGTGTGGCCAGAGCCTGCCAGAACCCCACATAGATGATCGTGAAGACGAGCCAGACCGCCAACCTGGAGATCTCGCTCGGTTGTGGCACCACGCCGAGACGGAAGATCCCGATCCCTGACACGAACAGCACCAGAGAGGTGAGCATGATCGCCACGACCGTCAGGCCGGCCACGAACTTGCCCAGGATCACCTCGTCACGATGGATCGGCTGGGACATCAGCCGGGGCAGGGTGCCCTGCGACCGCTCCCCGCTCACCGCGTCGAATCCGAACATGATCCCGAGCAGCGGCGCCAGGAACCCGACGAACACGATCAGAGGGAACGGCACAGGATCGACCGTGACCGTGAACAGTTTGAGGAACAGGGCGGTGATGCCCTGGGCGTTGGGGGCAACGTCCCGGATGCCACCTGAGGCGGCGAAGACCGCTGCCGCCGTGGCGATGCCGAGCACGCCCATGAGGACCACGAACCGGCCGGAGAGGAGGTGGTCGGCGATTTCCTTGGATGCGACTACCCGCCACCCGCCCGGTGTCGAGAACTCGGCCTTCTCTCTCTCGGCCACTTCGGCCGTCATGCCGGCACCTCCTCTCTCGACTCGAAGTAGCGCCGGTATATCGACTCCAGGTCCTCGTCGAGGCGATGCACCCCGATCACCTGGGAGCCTTTCGATACGAGCCCGCTCACTGTCGGCGCCAAGTCCTTGGCATCGAGCTCGGCCACCCACGACCCGGGTGCCCGGCCCGGGGCGATTCCGGAGACCGTGCCCAACGTCTCGAGGTTGGCCCGCGCCGCCGCCGGGTCTCCCGCCACGCGGAACTCGACGTGGATTCGGCCGCCTTGTTCAACGGCAGCCAGCTCGTACGGCGTCCCCTGGGCGACCACCTTGCCCTTGACGAAGATCGCCACCCGGTCGCACACCGTCTGAACCTGGTGGAGCAGATGGCTGGCGAGGAGGACGGTCACGCCTTCCTCCTTAGCCAGCTTCTGGATCAAGTCGAGCATCTCGACGACCCCTTCCGGGTCGATTGCGGTGGTCGGCTCGTCGAGGATGAGCACGGACGGGCCCTTGACCAGTGCGTCGGCGACACCGAGGCGCTGCTTCATGCCTCGCGAGTACTCACCGGCGCGCTGATCTCCTGCGTCGGACAGGCCGACCGTCTCGAGGAGCGAGTCGATGAGCGGCTCGTAGTCGTCCAGCCCGTTGAGCCGGGCAGTGAACCTCAGGTTCTGCCGTCCGGTCATGCCGTCGTAGAAGCCGACGGCATCGGGCAGATAGCCCACCCGCCGCTTCACCTCGAGGGGGTTCCATCGCGGATCCAACCCCAGCACCTCGATCGACCCCTTGGTCGGCTCGACCAGTCCCAACAGCATGAGGATGGTGGTGGTCTTGCCCGCCCCGTTCGGGCCGAGCAGACCGAACACCTCTCCCGCCTCGATGTCGAGGTTGAGCCTGTTGACCACGGTGTGATCGCCGTATGTCTTGGTCAGGGCCTTGGCGTGGATGGTGGTGGCCATGTCAGCGTCGGCCGAAGCGGCGGAACACCCAGGCGAGCCCGGCGAGTGTGAGCGCGATCACGGCGATCCCGACGAATCCCCAGATGGCGGATGGATTCACCGTGGTGCGCACCTCGATCTGGTCGGTTGCCTGTTCGTGGGTGGCAGTGAAGGTGATGACGTAGTCCCCGGCCACAGCATCCTCGGACGGGGTGATGCTGGCGAGGACGGGGACAGTCTCACCGGGACCGATGGCCACCGTCTGATTGTCGAACGCCACCTCCCATCCGCTCGGCGGGGTCACGCCGACGATCACCTCGTCGAGCGGTGCGGTGCCCGAGTTGGTGAGAAGCAGCTGGAGATCGTTGGAGCTGCCCACGGTGACCTCGGCGTTGAGCCTCTCATCCGACGTCGTCAGCTCCAGGCTGTAGGAACCGGTGACCTCCACGATCATCTCGGTCTCCACCTGGGTGTTTGCGGCGGTGGCCTGCATCGTGATCGGGTACTGGGCCGCTTCTGCGGTCGAGGGCGGGGTGACTTCAACGTTCACCGTCTCGGTGCCTCCGGCCTCGACCAGGATGGTCGATGCCGCGGCCTGTCCCGACAGTTCGGCGGTCACGGCCCAACCGGCCGGTCCGGCGGCGGACACCTCGAACTCGAGATCGGCAGGGGTGCCGTTGTTGATCTCGACGTCGAAGGTGACTGCCTGCCCTGCCGGAGTGCGCAGACCAGGGAAGTTCGGGGTGAGTGTGACCTCGCCGCCCGCGTCCGCGGAGATTCGGATCTGGAGCGGGATCGTGACCGTGTCCCCGCCCCCGGCGGCAGTGATGGTCAGGTCGTAGGAGCCCTCGGTGGCGGAGGGTGGCACCGAGACGTTGAAGGTGACGTCCGGCTCCAGCCCGGGCCCGGCTGTGACGGAATCGACTTCGAAGCCGCCTCCCCGGAACGCCCCGGTCCATCCGTCCGGGACACCGTCGGATGTGAGTGTCACCTGCGTCTGCGTGGGTGCGGCGATGGTGAGATCGAACGTCACCTGGTCGCCAGGCTCGACGGCCACCGACGGATACGGGGTGGTGACGGTGAGATTCGCGACCGGGACCGTCGTCGCCTCGTCGGTCTGGGCCAAAGCGACAGGTGCGAGCGCCAAAGTGGCCAGAACGGCCACCGCGGCAGCCAGATACTTCTTCGAGGCCACGTTGATCAGTCTCCTTTCGGGTTTGGGCACAAGCGCTCCAACGATTTCCGATCACCCCTAAAGCGGTGATAAAGCGGAGGCAGCATATTTGCAGCCTTGGGGAATAGTGCTTGCCTCGTGGCGCCGGCTGCTGCCAGCCTGGATGTCGTGCGCTGGGTCCTCCTCTTCACCGCGGCCTACACGGTGGCTCTGTTCGCCTACGGGACGGCGGTGGAGAGCCCGCTGACCGGCATCTACACGGGGATCAACATCCTGCTCCTCGTCGTGTTCGGTTTGATCCACCGTTGGGCGAGATTCTCCGTGCCGGTGCTGTGGGGGATCTCCCTTGTCGGGCTGGGCAACATGCTCGGTGGCGTGCTCCTGGTCGATGGACAGCCGCTCTATGTGGCCCCATTCATCGGCTCGATGAGATACGACAAGTTCTTCCACGCCACCGCCTCTTTTGTCATGTTCTTCGTGGCCTGGGCAGCCACGGAGCGCTTTGCCGGCGACCGTCCGCATTTTGGAGGCCTCGTCCTGCTCGCGTTCCTGGCGACCCTGGGCGGGGGAGCAGTGGTCGAGATCGCCGAGTACATAGGCTCGATCGCAGGCAGCGTTCAGGTGAACGTGGGCGACTACGGCAACAACGCCCTCGACCTGGTGGCAAATGCGATAGGCGCCGCTCTCGGTGTGGGTCTGATGCTGGCGCTGGTACGAAAGTCGAGGCTTGGTTCGGACTCCACCGGTGACTGATTCCGCTTTCCGGCGGTCGTGCGGGTCCATTCAGGATCACAACCTGAGTCTCTGTCTTGTAGGTCTAGAGCGGACCCCCCATTGAACGTGGGCGACAGCCTGATTGCCGAATCGAAGGCGACATCTGCGGACGTCGCTCGCCACCGCCGGCGGCACAACAGGAGTTCAGTCCGCGCCCGAGCGCGGCCCGTCCTCAGACTGACCAGATACGCAGCAAGAAGAGAGGCGGGGTC
>Ga0105101_10000633_pt1 | contig 14791 bp, 11 predicted proteins | sample PPLLak21cMay2015_2_FD_87037 | JGI IMG/M metagenome (GOLD analysis project Ga0105101, IMG submission 87037) | Freshwater sediment microbial communities from Prairie Pothole Lake near Jamestown, North Dakota, USA - PPLs Lake P8 Core (1) Depth... | ecosystem: Environmental > Aquatic > Freshwater >... | reverse complement strand
GGGCTCAAGTTGTCGACAACCCGCTGAAGCATTGGCCGCCCCCCCACCATCTCCAGCAGCTTGTCCTTCCCTAGACGTTTTGCCTTGCCGCCCGCCAGCACAATTGACGCTACCGAGTGACTTGCCGACATCTCCACCTCTTGCGTCTGATGACGACCATCTTCTGAATCTATCATAGTCAACAGGCTGCCGACTGTTCAAGGTAGGTAGTGCTGGGAGGTCGCGTTTCTATGACATCCGCGCCGTGTGACTTCGCTTTGACCGTGGCCGGGTTGGGCCTTGGGGGCATTCTGCCTCCGGTGCGACCGACCGGTTCACAGCGTCGTGCCCCCATCTGATATCTATGTCTCAGCCTAAGCGGTGAATATCGTGAGAGGCGGCATCCCTGCATTGAGACACGGATGTGAACTTTTTGTTGCAGACTAACTGTCATCGGCTTAGGCACCATGTCGGGCGCTCCGGGGACCTTGTTGGTGCACCTGTCATGTCGCCTTCCGGTCGAGTCCTCGGTGACTCGATCGAACTGGGATTGCAGCGCCGACCAATGGGTCGGCCTGTGCAGGGATGATGTGCAGCCCGTTCCTGGCCGTTGTTGGGAGTGTATCGAGAAGATGTCGCTTCGCAAAAGAGGAATAGTCGTAACGGTCTTGGCGCTTACGGCGGCCATCGTTATTTCTCTCGTGGTGTCGCAGACCATACTGATGAGACGCTTCGACGAACTGGAGAAGAGAGAGACCCGCCAGAATGTCGGCCGGGCGGTGAGCGCGCTGTACAGTGATTTCTCTAAGATAAGCATTGCCTGGGGGGACCAACAGACTGCCAGCAAGGTGATTTTTGATGCCGACGCAACGTACTTGGCCTTGAGCATTGACGAGACGACATTCGGCACGCTCGGACTCAACTTCATCCTGTTTGTCCTGCCTGGCCAGCCTCCAATTGGCTACGGGTTTGACCTGGAACAGGGAACTCCATTATCTGTGCCAGCCGATCTGTCGAGTGAACTGACAGAGGGCAGTCCAATCATGCAGTCGGTGGAAGGTCAAGTGGGGACGACTGGGATTCTGATGCTTTCCGGAGGCCCCATTCTTGTCTCGACGTATCCAACGGTGATCTCCGTTGGCGACGTGCCTCTCGAAGGCAGGCTCGTTTTTGCGCGATACCTCAACGAGACACAGGTGGACACGTTGTCTGAAGTAACCCATCTGCCCCTCATTCTACATGAGTATGCTGATCCCGCGGTACCGGACAAGGTTCGCTCCGTGGAACCGGCGACCGACACTGGTGTCGCGACATACGTGCGGGCATTGAACTCAGAGACTGTTGTGGGGTACGGCGTTCTCGATGACATAAACGGCGAGCCGGCGCTGGTTCTGGAGGTTGACCTGCCGAGGGACATTCATCACCAGGGGCAGACGACTATGCTGTATCTCCTCTTGGCCCAGGCGGGAATCGCCGTATTAGCTGGCGTAGTCGGAACCTATGGTGTGGAGAGGTCTCTTCTGCTGCGCCTTTTGCGATTGAGCAACGGCGTGGTCAAAGTCCGCACCACGGGTGACCTGTCGCAGCGCGTTGACGTGACGGGGAACGACGAAATAACGACTCTGGAAATGTCCATCAATTCGATGCTGGCGTCTTTAGAGAAATCACAGAAGGAGTTGCGCGAGAGCGAGGCTCAGAACAAGGCTCTGATCAAGGGGATTCCGGACTACATGTATCGGATAGCGATGGACGGCACCCTGCTCGAAGGCAGATCAGCCAAGGGCGGCAACATGTTGGAGCCGTACCGGCAGTTGCAGGGGAAGATGCTCTATCACCCATTGAAGAAGTACAGCGATCTGACAAGAGAGGTGATCAGCAAAGGGTTGGATCATATGGATGTGGCTCTGAAGACGGGGGAGGCGCAGATCTTCGAGTTTCAGATATCTGCTGATGGCCGCGACTTCTTCTACGAGGTCCGGATGATGGCCAGCGAGAAGCAAGGCGAGTTGCTCTGTGTGGTTTTCGACGTCAGCCAGCGTCATGCGGAAGCTCAGAAGAAGGAGATACTGATCAAGGAAATCCATCACAGGGTCAAGAACAACCTCCAGGTGATCGCCAGCCTGCTCTACCTGCAGTCGACGCGGCTGGATGATGCGAAGACCATGCAGATGTTTGAGGAGAGTTCGAACAGGGTCAAGTCCATCTCGCTCATACATGAGAAACTGTACAAGGACAGGCTGCAGCCCCAGACTGAGCAAGGAGAAGTTGACTTTGGGGCGTACGTTCGTGATCTAACGGACGCCTTGTTCATTTCGTACGGCGTTGACCGTGCCGCCATCCGCCTGGTGTTCGATGTCAGTTATGCGTTCCTCAGCCTGGATGCGGCAGTACCGTGTGGGCTCATAGTCAACGAACTCGTCTCGAATGCGCTGAAGTATGCTTTCCCTGGGGGAAGGAAAGGTGAAATACGCATCAGTCTCTACGGAGACCCTGACGGCAGGGTAGCCCTGATAGTACGTGACAACGGCGTCGGACTCCCACCTGATGCCGACTTGGAGAGGTCATCCTCTCTGGGCCTTCGGTTGGTGAGGATGCTGGCGCAGCAATTGGGCGCAGAGATACACATAGACGGCAGCAAAGGTGCGGAGTTCAGGTTCATATTTGTCGATGGCAGGAAGAGAGAACCGGCACCGCCAAGCACATCAGAACCGAGGCAGACTGCCAACGCTGAGGTTAAGGGAGGATAGGAGAAATGGTGGAAAGAGCACGAATAATGGTAGTCGAAGATGAAGCCGTGATCTCACTCGAAATTCAAGACCGGCTCACCAAGATGGGACATTCGATATGCGGTACAGCCGCCAGCGGCGAGGAGGCCGTTTCGGTTGCTGCCGCCAAGCACCCTGATTTGATCTTGATGGATGTCCAGTTAAGGGGAGACGTCGATGGTGTCGAGACAGCGCAGCAGATCCGCGACCGGATCGAGGTTCCGGTTATCTATCTCACTGCCTTCGCTGACGATCGCACTGTGGAGCGAGCCAGGCTGACGGAGCCTTTTGGCTATCTGATAAAGCCTTTCTCGGAAAAGGAACTGTATGCCGCCATCGAAACGGCTCTTTACAAGCACTCGATGGAAGCGAAGCTGCGGGAGAGCGAGCGCCGGTATGCCGCTACGGTCAGGTGTATAGCTGACTGCGTCATTGTCACTGACACGGACATGAAGATAACGCTTATGAATCCTGCCGCTCAGGGTGTGACTGGCTGGGGGCAGGCAGAGGCAGCGGGCAAGAGGCTGGAGGAAATCTTCAAAATCGTGGATGAGAAGGAGCTTACTCCTGTCGAAAGCCCGATGGCTGAGACCATCAAGCTGAGAGCTGTGACCAATCTGACTGCACCGGTCCTCCTGATCACGAAGAATGGAGAGAAAGTCCCGGTCGAGGACAGCGCTGCACCTATGATCGATGAGAAGGGTGAGCTGACCGGAGCCGTGATGGTGTTCCGCGACATCACCGAGCGCAAGAATGCTGAGGCGGCCATCAAGACGGCGTTTGACTCGCTTGAGGAGAGGGTGCGGGAACAGACTGCCGAACTGAGGACCAGCTTTGACAGGCTGGGCAGGGCGATGGAGGGCACCATCCAGGCCTTGGCCACGATGGTGGAGGCGAGGGACCGTTACACCGCCGGCCACCAGGTTCGTGTTGCTGATCTTGCCTGCAGCATTGCCAGGCAAATGGGCGTCATTGAATCGCGCATTCCTATAATCCGCATTGCCGGGCTCATTCACGATGTGGGCAAGGTCTGCGTTCCGACGGAGATCTTGAACAAGCCTGCTCCGCTGTCACCGATCGAGTTTGAGATAGTCAAGCAGCATCCCAAGGCTGCCTATGATGTCCTGGAAAAGATTGAGTTCCCGTGGCCGATCGCTGACATTGTGCTTCAACACCATGAACGATTCGACGGCTCAGGCTATCCGTCCGGCCTGCGCGGTGACCAGATTCATCTGGAGGCGAGGATTCTAGGTGTGGCTGATGTGGTGGAAGCCATGTCGTCACACCGGCCATACCGAGCGGCTCTGGGAACGGAGAGGGGACTAGAGGAGATCTCCAAGGGCAGGGGCACGCAGTTCGATGCCAACGTAGTGGATGCCTGCCTGCATGTGTTTCGTCAAAGCGGCTTCAAGTTCCAAGATGTCCAGACTGCCTACTGATCTGGGGACAACGGGAATCTGAAGGCCGCACCGGTAGGTTGATTCTCAGGGCTGCCTGAGGCGTTCTTGCGCTGCCTTGAATCATGCACCCTCCTATCACTTCCTCAGTCCCATCCATTTGTACTTGCCGCGCGGCAATCGAGGGACGTCTCCCCTGCCTGGCATTCCCAAAGACCACTTCTTCACATAGCTCCGCGTGGATACACCCAGGATCCCTTGGTGATGTAGCTGCGCCGGAGGGTCCTACTGCTGGGACCGACTCGTTGCGGTGGGGTGCCCCTCCCTGCCAAGCCGGGGTCGCGATTCTGGCTCACCGTCCGCTCCTCTCAGAGACAGACAAACGGTGGTGGTGGTGGCCTCCAATGATGCGGCCGGAAGGTCACTCTAAGTGCAGCAGAAAGAATGGAAACAGGAGAGAGAATGCTACCAGCTCTACTGGACCAATGGAGGCAAGAGCTGGGGTCAAATGGGTTGCGGGCACTGTGTTGGCGAGGAATGGGGAAGGAGGTCTTGCGTGACTTGGTCAGGGTCACTCATGCGCTTCGGAATGGCTCAGCCCGAAATATATTCAATTGATCCTCCTCCCCATCCCTCCCCTGGGGGGTGTGACGATGGGATCGTCAGGACGTAGTGTAACCCCACGGACTCACCGCTGTGTCTCGGCGGGCAGGACGGATTTCACCGGTTTCCCTCAGAACGCCCCAGAAATGTCACAGAAAGATCACAATGTCCACAGCCGAGTACAGTGCTGTCCTTGGCCGGGGGCAGCGCATTCTAGGGTCATCGGTCCTGGAAGGATAGTGGTTTTCCTGCCGCCATTGGTCTGGCGGTGGAGTTGTCTCACGTCGAGACAACGAAAAGGGCAGGGCAGCTCCGCTGCGCCTCTACTTAACAAACTCCTTGAAGCGGTAGCCCAGGCCGCGCTCGCTGAGTATGTACCTGGGGTTCTTGGGGTCTTTCTCTATCTTCTGTCTCAGGTACGTGATGTAAAGCCGCACGTACTGATCCTCATCGCGGTACTCTGCCCCCCACACCCGGGAGAGAAGCACCTCGTGGGTCAGCAGCTTGCCGGCATTGGTCACCAGTTGATAGAGAAGCCGGTACTCCGTCGGCCTGAGACGGACCTCCTGCCCGCGCACTATTACTTTCCGCTGGTCGAAGTTGACCCGCAGTTCGTTGTCAACCACAATCTCCGAGTTGGTCATGGCTGCCGGCTCCGTCCGCCTCAGTACCGCCCGGATACGAGAGACCAGTTCCCTGGGGCTGAAGGGCTTGGCGATGTAGTCATCGGCGCCCAGGTCGAGGCCTTTGATGCGGTCGACCTCCTCGCTCTTGGCAGTCAGGAAGATGACCGGGACTGATGTTGTCTCACGCAGTCCCTCCAGAGTCTCGAAGCCATCCATCTCCGGCATCATGATGTCCAGCAGTACCAAGTCCGGGTGTTCCTTGGATGCCTTTTCCAGAGCTTCGGAGCCGTTGGCCGCCCTGACGACCCGGAAGCCCTCCAACTCCAGGTTCATGGATATGAATTCCACCATGCGCGATTCATCATCGACGACGAGGACGGTCTTGCCGGAAAACCCTGAACCCATAATGGCCTGCTATGACCTCATCTTTCCCTGTTCAGCGGCAGAGTGAAGGTGAACTTCGAGCCCTTGCCGGCTTCGCTGGAGACCTCTATCTTTCCGCCGTGCGCTTCGACGATGGACCTGCAAATGTACAACCCCAGCCCCATTCCCCTCACCTTTTGCACCTGGCCGTTCTCTCCCCGGTGGAAGCGCTCGAAGACCCGGCCCAGTTCCCGCTGCGGTATGCCGATGCCTTCGTCGGTGATGGTCACCTCTACACTGTCCACTTTAGCTCTCCCGGTCACGGCAATCCTTCCGCCCTTCGGCGAGTACTTGATGGCATTATCCACCAGATTGGTAAGTACTTCCTCCACCCGGTCTGGATCGGCGTACACTTCCGGAAAGTCGTCGGCAAAGTCAACCTGGAATCTGTGAATACTGGTCACCGACTCCAGCCGCCTGACCACCTTACTCGCCATGGCGGACAATTGGATAGGCTCCTTCTTGAGGGTGACCGTGCGGCTCTCGATACGTGACGCCAGTAGCAACCTGTTTACCAGCTTGCTCAGGCGGTCGCACTCCTCCTCAATTACCTGGAGCCCTTCACGCAGCGTCTTCTTGTTCCATTTCGCATCGCTGCGGGCGAGCGTGCTGGTATACCCCTTGATGATGGACAAAGGGGTCTGCAATTCGTGGCCCAGCATCGAAAGGAAGGCGGACCTCAGGTTCTCGACCTCCCGCAAGCGCCTTATGTCTCGGACGTTGATCACGGCGCTGTGCGCCCGGCCGGTGGCCCGGGAACGCGTCACCGAGTAGACCATGGCCACCTCAATGTCCTGCCCGTCGGCGGACTGGATCTTGCCCTGGAGTTCGCAAGTTGACGGTCCGCCGTCCGGACGCGTCACCATAGGGCATTTGGTAGTGTTGCAGATCGACCTGCCATCCCAATCGCGGAAGTTCAGCACCTGGTAGCAAGGCAGGCCGAGCACCTGTTCCCGGCGATGTCCGGACATCCTCTCCATCGCGGCGTTGAATCCGAGGACACGGCGCCGGGCGTCTATGCTCATGATCCCTTCGGCGCTGCCCTCGAGCATGGACTCCATCTTCGTCTTCTCTTCGACCAAGTGTTGCACCAGGCTGGCGTTGTCCACCGCAATGGCCGCCTGTCGGGCGAAGGCATGCAGTGTCGATTGGTCTGTTCTCGAAAAGGATGGCGCACCACGGGGACGCATCACGTAGATTAGTCCCAGGGATCGGCGCCCGACTTGCAGCGGCAGGGCGACTATCGGGTCCAGGATTATTCCCTGGTCGGACTTGGGCAAGGGTGGCCTCAGAACGGCAGAGAGGACGTTGAAGCTCTGCGAACTCACCGCCAAGTCGGGGAGAACCTCGTCGAGCAGGGGTAGGAGCCGTTCTAGAGCCCTTTCATCCAGACCACAGGAGTCGTTGATAACGAAGCAATGCTCCTCCTCATCCCATGTGGCGACGACACCCGCGCCGCCGCCCAGAGCCTCGATGGCGTTTCTCAGGATCATTCTTAGCGTCGCCCGGAGGTCGGCCTCCTGCGGTGCTGCATCCGGGAAGTTCATAAACCAAGCTTCATTGCTTCAGAGGCACACACCCGGCCCCTGATTTCTAATGGAATTCCAACAGTGTTCTAGCGTTATTCTAACACAGGCTTCTCTATACTCAAAGATGTATTGCCATTCGCGACATGGCTTTGACATCTGGCATCGGGTGCGAACACGAACTGCTTGATGCATGACATGGATTATCAAACAATGAAGATACAAGACTAAGGAAGGAGGAATACATGGCAACCAAGGGAAAGACCAGTAAGCTGGAGCCGCTTGGAGACAGGGTGGTGATCAAGCCCTCCAAGCGGGAGGAAGTGTCCAAGGGGGGCATAGTCCTGCCGGACACTGCCAAAGAGAAACCCCAGGAGGGCGAGGTAGTCGCTGTCGGGCCGGGGAAGATGACTGACGATGGCAAGCGGATTGCGATGGACGTGAAGGTTGGAGACATCGTTGTCTATGCCAGATACGCCGGCACCGAACTCAAGGTTGATGAAGAAGAACTAATCGTCGTTCGAGAGAGCGACATTCTGGCGAAGAAGAGCTAGGGAAGGAGGAGTAACACATGGCAGGAAAACAGATCATCTTCGGTCAGGAAGCCAGGAGAGCCCTCAAGAAGGGCGTGGACACACTGGCCGATTCAGTTAGACCTACTCTGGGACCCAAGGGACGCCCAGTAGCCATCGACAAGAAATGGGGCCCGCCTACGGTTATCAACGATGGTGTCAGCATTGCCAAGGAAATCGAGCTTCCTGACCCATACGAGAATATGGGGGCCCAGCTTCTGAAGCAGGCGTCATCCAAGACAAATGACAAGTGCGGTGACGGTACCACTACTTCCACATTGCTGGCTCAGGCGATTGTCGCCGGCGGCTTCAAGAATATCACTGCCGGGGCGGATGCCATGGCCATCAAGCATGGTATCGAGAAGGGCGTCGGCGTGCTGGTCGAGGAGCTGAAGAAGAAGGCCATTTCGGTCTCCGGCAAGGAGCAGATCGCCCAGGTGGCTACCATCTCCGCTGTCGATGCTCAGATTGGCAATCTTATTGCCGATGTGATGGAGAAGGTGGGCAAGGATGGGGTCATCACCGTAGAGGAATCCAAGGGACTCCTGTTTGAGACCGAGTTTGTAGAAGGCATGAAGTTCGACCGCGGCTACATCAGCCCCTACTTCATCACCAACCCGGACCGGATGGAGACGGTCATCGATGATCCGTACATACTGATCACGGACAAGAAGATCTCTGCCGTGGCCGACATACTGCCGGCTCTGGAGAAGATACTCCAGGTCAGCAAGAACCTGGTCATCATTGCCGAAGACATCGAGGGTGAGGCACTGGCCACGCTGGTGGTCAACAAGCTGAGAGGCACCATCAACTGTCTGGCCGTGAAGGCCCCTGGATTCGGTGATCGCCGCAAGGCCATGCTGGAGGATATGGCTATCCTCACTGGCGGTCAGGTGATCTCCGAGGAAGTCGGCCGGAAACTTGACTCGGTAACCGCTGCTGACCTCGGCCGATGCCGCAAGGTGGTGGCCGACAAGGACAACTGCACTGTGGTCGAGGGCAAGGGAACGGAAGAGAAGATCAAGGCCAGAATGAAGCAGATCAAGGCCCAGGTCGACGAGACTACTTCTGATTTCGACCGCGAGAAGCTGCAGGAGAGGCTGGCCAAGTTGGCCGGCGGTGTGGCGGTCATCAAGGTTGGCGCAGCCACCGAGACCGAACTGAAAGAGAAGAAGCACCGTGTTGAGGACGCTCTATCGGCAACCAGAGCCGCCGTAGAGGAAGGCATCCTGGCCGGTGGCGGAGTAGCTCTGCTCAATGCCTCCGCTGCTCTCGACCAGTACATCAAGGAGGGTGGCGACGTGGCGACCGGCGTCAAGGTCTTGAAAGAGGCCATCGAGGAGCCGATCAAATGGATTGCCTTCAACGCTGGTGTCGAGGGATCGGTGGTGGTGGACAATGTGAAGAAGAGCAAACCTGGCATCGGCTACGACGCGGCAAAGAACGAGTACGGAGACATGGTAAAGAAGGGCATCATTGACCCTCTGAAGGTGGTCAGAACAGCCCTGGAGAATGCATCCAGCGTGGCTGTGATGATACTGACCACAGAAGCGCTGGTCACGGACATTCCGGAGAAGGAGAAAGCTCCGGCAGGCCCGGCCATGCCGCCTGAGTACTAGGCATCAACTAGGTAAGTGCAAACTTGGGGGCGGTCCTTTTCGGGACCGCCCCCCTGATGGAGACTGGAGAAAGACGGTGCTCGCGACGGAGATGCCAGGGAAAGCTCAGATCAAGTGCGCTATCCCGTGTCTTCGCTGCGGTGAGTGCTGCCGGCGCTACCAGGTTCGCCTGGACTTGCCGGAAGCAGAGCGGATTGCCGGCGAGCTGGGCTTGTCTCTGGGGACCTTCCGGGACAGATATGCGGATCCCCGGTGGCCGGGCGAGCAGAGCATCCTTGTTCGCCAGGAGGATGGTTGCTGTCCTTTCTTGCGGCGCTCCGGCGAGAACGGCGATGAGCTTTGTGGCATCCACCACTTCAAGCCTTCGAGTTGTCGCGAGTGGACACCTGGGCTCGATCGGCCCGAGTGCCAGGCCGGGCTGGCCAGGCGCTGGGGAATCACAGTTGGCTCTTTGGGAGAACTCAAAGGCCCGGACGAGAGAATGCGGGATCTTCGTTTGTTCATAGACTCATTGGCTAGCGACAGGAGGACTTGACATGCCGATATACGAGTACAAGTGCAAGGCGTGTGACCTCAAGTTCGAGGTCAAGAGGGGCTTCAGCGAAAGCTCGGGCGCCAACTGCCCCAATTGCCAATGCCAAGCACAGCGCATTTTCTCGCCAGTGCCCATCGTGTTCAAAGGTTCCGGGTTCTATGTCACTGACAACGCGAGCGAAGGCAGAAACGGATACAATAGCAGCAAGGGGGATGGGGAGAAGCCGTCAGAGAAAGCGTCGGCGTCAGAACCTGCCAAGAACAAGACTGGCGAAAAGCCGTCAGAGGCGGAGACTGTGAAGCCGAAGCCAGCCGAAGTCAAAGCATGACAGCCTGTCCAGAGATGAGCCGCCCGGGTGGCTGGCAGTCAAGGCATCGCAAGCAACAACGATAAGAGACATTTGACACCCTTCTTTTCGTGCTTTGGGCATCAGGGCGGCCCCCTTGTATGAAACCGCACCCTATTGGACCTGTCAGACAGCAGATTGCGATGACAAAGAGGGACTACTACGAGATTCTAGGCGTAGGCAGAGACGCCGATCCAGCCGCCATAAAGAAGGCCTACCGCAACCTGGCCATGCAGCACCATCCCGATAGGAACCCTGGCAACGGCGAGGCTGCGGAGAAGATGAAAGAGGTCAACGAGGCCTATGCCGTCTTGTGCGATCCGCAGAAACGCAACCTCTACGATACCTATGGCCATGCCGGCCTCGAAGGCTACACTCAGGAAGACATCTTTCGCGGCGTTGATTTCGGCAGCCTGTTCGGGGAATTCCGTTTCGGTTTCGGGGATGACGTCTTCGACAGCTTCTTTGGTGGGAGAACCTCGAGTAGGAGAGAGCCTAGGAAGGGTGCCGATTTGCGCTACGACTTCAGTGTGACGCTGGAGGAAGCGGCTTCCGGCGTAAAGAAGACCATAGAATTGTCCAAGGCATCCGCCTGTCCGTCGTGTAGTGGGACGGGGGCGCAAGCCGACGGACTGGAAACCTGCCGGAGATGTCAGGGTAAAGGACAGGTTGTCACTGAGCACAGGTCGGGCTACGGAGTGGTCAGGCAGATTGCGGGTTGCGGCGAATGCCGCGGACGGGGGAAAATCGTCAAGAAGGCCTGCAAGGATTGCCAGGGGAAGGGGGCCGTTGAGACCAAGGAGGAACTCAAGGTCGATGTCCCTCCTGGTGCCGATACTGGCTACAGTGTTAGGATCGAGGGTGAGGGAGAAGCCAGTGCCGATGGCCACCCTGGGGACCTGTACGTTGTTATCAATGTGGAACGGCATCCGCTTTTCGAAAGGCACGGTGACGACATCTACATTCAGCACGATATCTCTCTTGTCGCGGCAGCCCTGGGCGGCCAGGCACACGTGCCTGGGCTGGGCGGTGAGGTCAAGGTGGACATAGCCGAGGGGGCCCAAAGCGGCGCTGTGACAAAAGTCCCGGGCCAGGGCATGCCTCGTCTGGGCAAACGTGGCAAGGGGGATCAGTACGTCGTGTTGAGGGTCGTCACTCCAACCAACCTTGGCCGAGAAGAGAAGGAACTTCTCAGGCAGTTTCAGAACCTGAGAAAGGAATCCGATGGCCACAGACGCGGCAAAGACAGAAAGGGTTCAACCCTGTGAGACTGCCGTCGTCGGTTGCGGCTTCGCCAAGCGGAACCGGATATGTGGGCACATAGAACCGCCTGAGTGCGCTGCAGGCAGCGCAGCGATGTGTATGAGGTTCGGGGTAGCTTCGGTACTGGAGTGCGCAGGAGAGGAGGGCACAGAGAGTGGGTGAGGAACTGGGTCACATAGACAAACCTTCAGTGGAGTCCTTTGGAGGGCAGCGGAAGCTCTTCGTTGTGCCTCTTGTGCTGCGCGGCAGCGACGCTCCCGCCGACTACAGTGAGAGGTTCGACATGTACTGGCAGCAGGTCAGAGAACAACTGGTCAAACTGGAAGAGAAGACTGGCCCGGTGGAGTGCATCTATCATGAGGCCATCGTTGCCGGGGGCGAAGACGGCCTGAAGATACTGGAGAAGATGAATACCAGCAGTTGCTCGATAGTCAAGGAGAGGTGTGAGAGGGGTGCCAGGCTTGAGGCCACGGATGACCGGGAACTGGCGGAGGAGAGCATGGATTGGGAGAGGATGCTGCTGGGCGGATTTCTCAGCGAGAAGGTGGCCAGGATGGTGAGCCAGTTCTATGTGGAAGCTTCGCGAAAGAGATACGACCACATGGCCAAGAGGATAGACGAGTCACTGAAGCCGGGAGAGAGGGGGATACTCTTCATCACCGAAGGGCATTCCCTGCAGTTCCCCGGCGACACTCAGGTCTTCAGCGTGTTCCCTCCGGCACTGGACCAGATTCACAAGTGGTTCCGAGATGCATCTGCAGCAGATCTGGGCAAGGAGTAAGCGCTTGGCGCGAGTTGGTGACTTGTCCAGGCCTGGACAAGGTTGACCAACATGGCATAATATGGGTCTAGGGTATTGACAGAGCACTATGGTGGCTGTGATATAATCAGCCATCACAGCATATACGAAGTCCTTATAGGGGGATTGGAGGGAGTCAGAGGTAGCACCGTTTGCTGTTGGCTTCCTGAGTTGCTTGTTTCTCCGGTGGACGGAACCCATGATGGTTGGCGCGAACCGTCTGGACAAGGACGAGGTGAAGTACCAGTGACAGCAACGGGTCACTTGTATTATCCTTAGTGCTGTACGTCCCCCTCTCCGGGCCGCTGCGCCCCCTCTGCTGCGCGAGTGGACTTTCTCCCTCACTGGTGGCCCGGAGGGGGTCTCCATTTTCCTCAGGTCTCCTGTAGTACTGGCGGGACATGCTAGCCTCTTTACAGAACCCCGTCGGCGTAAATGCGTGAGTGCCTCTGCGTTCTTCATCTGCAGACCGCGTTCCTTTGTTCACCTAGGCATGGGATTGGCCTCGGTTGGGGTGCAGGCCCTTTCACGCAGCGTTTCGTGGCGCGCGCTGGTCCAATGGACAGCGCGGGCGTCGCGGCTGTTGTGTGCTCAGTGGGGCCTTCGCTGGCGCCGTTGATCTTCTGACCTTCAGTCGCCGGACAGACAGATGGCGCAGTGCGGTTTGCGGCCGGTTCGTGCGGACGGATTGAGGCGGAATGCAGTCCGAGTTCGCTGCACAGCCATGAGAGAGACGGCCTCAGCACCTTGTGCCCCTTGTCATTTGGTGCCGATGAGGGCTTGGCAGTCCCAAAACAGCGGCCTTGTTTATTCTGGCTTCGTCTGGCCGCGCCCTTCTTCACTGGGCTCGGTAGGGGTAGAGATGGGCGCCAACTGGGGCTCCTGTTTGGACGGGAGGGGGTCGATATCCGCCGCGCGCCTTCCCCACTTGAGAATGCTGGGCAGCAGAAGAATCACGGCAATAAGAGAGACCGGCAATATGTAGTATTGAATGCTCTGTCCTACGTTCAGGGTCAGACCGCCCGCTATGACGACCTGGCCACCGAAGAGTGGCATGATGATGTAGACGAGGAGCAGCGTACTGAGGACGATGCCAACCGACCGTCTGGCCCAGGAATCCAAGAACCACCAGTCCCACCAGGTTGGCCGCTCAGACTCCATCTGCTGCAGGGCCTCTGCCGCCTCCTGGAAATCCTCGACTTGCTGCAGTGCCAGCCGGAAGTGGCGCACCGCCTCAAGTTTCCTTCTGAGCCGCTGGAGCACCACTCCCGTGTGGTAGTGATACATCGCATTGGCGGGGCTTATCGCGCAGGCCCTCTCGAAAGCCGCCAGCGCCTCCTGATTCGAACGCAACCGAAGCAGCAGGCACCCCTTCATATCCCAGGCATTAGCGTCCATCGGCTTTGCCCTCAGGTATTGATCGATCGCATTGAGTGAGGTCTTGTCCTGGGCCAAAGTGAACTGAACGGAGGCGATATTGAAGTGATAGCTGGGATTGCTCGGGTCAATCGCCGCCGCTCTTTCGTAGCTGACCAGGGCATCCTCAAGCGCACCGAGGTTATTCAGAGCAGCGCCGCGGTTGTTCCAGGTGTCTGCCTGGTTAACATCGATCGCCTTTGCCCTATCGTAGCTCTCCACAGCCTCCTGGTAGCGTTCAAGATTGACGAGAGCGTTGCCGCGGTTGTACCAGGTTGAGGCGTTGTTCGGGTTGACGAGAAGGGCCCGGTCGTAGCTTTCCACGGCTTCCTCGTAACGTCCCAGATAGGCCAGGGCGGTGCCGCACTCATTCCAGGCATCTCCGTAGTTCGGGTCCAGGGCCAGAGCTTCATTGTAGCTTTCGACTGCGTCCTGGTAGCGCTCCAGCTGAACCAGGGCATTGCCACGATTGTTCCAGGCTCCCACCATCGTAGCATCGAGGGCCAGAGCTTCATCGTAGCCATCCACCGCATCCTGATCCCGCCTCATCATATAGAGCGCATTGGCTCGGTTGCACCAGGTAGACGCGTTCTCCGGCTGTATAGCGAGTGCCATATCGTAGCTCTCAACAGCTTTCTGGTACCGCTCCAGACGGGCCAGCGCATTGCCGCGGTTGTGCCAGGCTCCAGCATTGCTGGAGTCAATGGTGAGCGCTTGATCATAGCTCTCTACGGCCTTCTGATGACCCTTAAGGATGTAGAGAGAATTGCCGCGATTGTTCCAGGCAGAAGCATTGTTTGGGTCCAGCGACAGTGCTTTGTCGTAGCTTTCGGATGCTTCCAGGTAACGTTTCAATGTGTACAGGGCGTTGGCCCGGTTGTTCCAGGCTTGGGCGTCATTCGGGTCCAGTGCGAGGGCCTTG
>Ga0105101_10000626_pt1 | contig 14832 bp, 10 predicted proteins | sample PPLLak21cMay2015_2_FD_87037 | JGI IMG/M metagenome (GOLD analysis project Ga0105101, IMG submission 87037) | Freshwater sediment microbial communities from Prairie Pothole Lake near Jamestown, North Dakota, USA - PPLs Lake P8 Core (1) Depth... | ecosystem: Environmental > Aquatic > Freshwater >... | reverse complement strand
GCGCACGTACAGGAAGAAGACGCCGCCTACAAGAAAAAGAGACACATCCGGGAAGGCAGGAGAGGCCCTTACCCCGAAATACCGCTCTATACCATCAAGGACGCCGAGGCCTCGCTGGATTTATTTGCGCCGGTGGAATACAACACTCCGGTAGATATCGGCAGCGGCATTACGGCCACATTCCACGACGCCGGCCACGTCCTCGGCTCGTCGATGATCAAGCTGACGGTCAGCCGGAAGGGGGAGAAAAGGAGCATCGTTTTCTCCGGGGACATCGGCCGCTGGGACCGCCCCTTCCTGCACGACCCCGACGTATTCCGACGAACCGACTACGTAGTAATGGAGTCGACCTATGGCGATAAAGCCCACAAGGGCCCCGAGACTATCGACGACGAGCTGGAGGATATCGTGAAGGCGGCCTTTGACGCCGGCGGCAATATCATCGTCCCCAGCTTCGCTTTACAGCGGACCCAGGAAATCCTTTACTACCTCAACAACCTGCTGATGGCTAAACGCATCCCCGCTATCGACGTCTTCCTCGACAGCCCGATGGCGATCAAGATCACCGGGGTCTTCAAGCAGTATGCCGGGCAGCTGGACGAGGAGATGAAGGACCTGGTACGCCGGCAACGCTCCCCCTTCGACTTCCCCGGGCTCAAATTCGTCCAGACAGTGGAAGAATCAAAGAAGCTCAACGATATCAAGGGCACGGTCATGATCATCGCCGGCTCGGGGATGGCCACCGGCGGGCGCGTCAAGCACCACCTGGCCAACAACATCTCGCGGCCGGAATGCACCGTGCTGTTCGTGGGCTACCAGGCGGAAGGCACGCTCGGCCGCCAGATACTCGACGGCGCCAGGAGTGTCCGGATACACGGCCAACAGCGCCCGGTCAGGGCCAGGATAGAGCATATCCAGGGCTTCTCGGCGCATGCCGACCGCGACGAGCTGCTGAAATGGCTCTCCCGTCTTTCAGCGGTGCCCAGGCTGGTAATGATCAACCACGGCGAGGTTAAGGCTGCCGAGAGCTTCAGGGATTTCCTGAAAGAAAAGGGCTATAAAGCTACCGTGCCGTCGTACGGAGAAAAGTTCCGTCTAACCTAAAAGCCCGCGTTCATGGAGGTAATATGCCTACCGATTACGAGATCAACCAGCTGGAAAAAGAAGAGTCCTGGCGGATGTTCCGCATCATCGGGGAGCTGGTGGAAGGCTTCGACACGCTGGCGGACATCGAGCCGGCCGTCACCATCTACGGCTCGTCGGTCCTTAAAGAGGACAACAAGTGGTACGCGCAGACCGAGGAGATTGCTTACGGCCTGGGTAAAGCCGGATTCTCCATCCTGACCGGCGGCGGCCCCGGCGTCATGGAAGCCGCCAACAAAGGGGCGCGGCGGGCGGAGGTAAAATCGGTAGGTCTGAACATCCAGCTGCCGGTGGAGCAGGCCTGCAACATCTACGCCGAACGCACCATCACGTTCCACCACTTCTTCGTGCGCAAGGTCATGCTGGTAAAGTACGCCGACGCCTTCGTCATCATGCCCGGCGGCCTGGGCACCCTCGACGAGCTGACCGAGGTGTTGACGCTGATACAGACCAAGAAGATAAAGCCCTTCCCGGTGATACTGTTTTCCAGCGACTACTGGCGCGGCTTCCTCGACTGGCTGAAAGGGACAGCGCTGGGCCACGGCTTTATTACGCAGGCGGAGTTCGAGATGCTCCGCGTGCTGGATACGCCCGCGGACGTCATCAACGCCGTAAAGACCTGGTACAAAAGCGAGAAGGTCGTGGGAAAGAAAGCAGTAGAATAACAAGAGCAACCCGGTGTTCCTAAACACACCCCCTTAATCTTTCTTCAGGAACCTCACCCCCTCGTTCCCCCTCTCCTGTCCGCAGGAGAGGGGGAGGGAATTTTTAAGAGGGGCTGGTGCCCCTCTTCGCAGGCTACTCCCTTGTTCACTCTCATCCTAACCCTCTCCCATCGAGGGAGAGAGAAAAGTTGAAACCCCGCATTAGCGGGAACTTGAATATAATTAGCCGGGGTGTATAAGAGGGGGCCCCGACCCCTCTTTCTTTTCTTCCCCCTCTCAAACAAGAAACGGAACGTATCTCAAAAAAATAACTGTTTGAGAGGGGGTTAGGGGGTGAGTCTAAAATATATAATCCAGTGAGATATTCGGAGATATTTAGAGATAATCGTTAATATTAGTTGCTTTATTATCTCTAATTTCCCAACTTCTTTATTTTAACCCCCACAGATTCCCCTGTTCATGTTTGACTTATTAATAGATTAATACTAATATTAACTTAATGCTACTGATAAATATACAACATTATAAAATTAATAGTATCGCGGTGTCAGGGGGTGAGTCCCTTGGATGAAATGATCAACGAAGCCATCAGGAAATTCCAGAAAGAGCTCAACGGCGGCACGGCGGCGCTGGCGCTGCTGGGGGTCCTGGACAAAGCTGAAAAGCCCATGTACGGCTACCAGATCGCCAAGATAATCGAGGGGCAGACGGGAGACGTGGACATTATGAAACAGGGCGCGCTCTACCCGGTGCTGAGGTCGCTGGAAAGCACCGGACTGCTGGAGAGCGAGGTCGAGCCTTCCGTGGCCGGCCCGCCGCGCCGCTACTATAAAATAACCGGTTCCGGCCGCCAGACCCTGGCCAAATGGGTCGAAATCTGGCAGCAGACGAGCGATTTCGTGAACGCCATCCTCAAGGGGGGAAACCATGATTAACACCATCGAAGAATACCTGGCGGAGCTGAAGAAGGAGCTCTCCGGGAGCGACCGCGCCACGGTGCAGGACGCGCTCGCCGACGCCGAGGAGTACCTGCGGACCGCCCTGAATAACGCCAGGGAGTCGGCGCCCGCCGCGCAAGAGGCCGAAGCGCTGGCAGGCATCATCGGCAGGTACGGTTCCCCGGGGGAAGTCGCCGCCGCCTATAAAGAAATAGAGACGCGCACTCCGCCAGCTTTGACACGGGTGGCTAAAAAGGTGGAACCAGTGGCCGTGCCTGTTTCAGCCGGGTTAGTCGCGGCCGCGCCAATCACCGCGCCCGTCGCCGTCGTGGCAGCCCGCCCGCTATATGCCCGGTTCTTTGGCATCTTCTGGGACGCCAGGGCCTGGGGGGCGCTGCTTTACCTGCTATTCGCGATGGGCTTAGGAATCATCTATTTCACCTGGGCGGTCACCGGGTTATCGGTATCGGCCGGCTTGCTGGTGCTGATCGTCGGGATACCGCTCTTCGCTTTATTCCTGCTATCGGTGCGGGGGATAGCTTTAATGGAGGGCCGGCTCGTCGAGGCGCTGATCGGCGTCAGGATGCCGCGCCGGCCACTGTTCTCGCGGCGGGACATCGGGGGGTGGCAGAAAGTAAAGAACCTGTTCTCCGAGCGGCAGACCTGGACGGCCATCCTCTACATGCTGTTACAGATGCCGCTGGGCATCATCTACTTCGCGGTCATCGTCACGCTGGCCGGGGCGTCGGTATGGCTCATCGGCCGACCGATTTGGGAGCTGGGGTTCGGTATACCGGCCTTTGTCACCCAGTCCTACGTCTTCTACACCCAGGAGTGGGCGATGCCCTTCGTCATGATCGGCGGGGTACTGCTGCTGACCGCGACGATGCACGTGGCCAAATACATCGGCCGGCTCCACGGGAACTTTGCCAAGGTTATGCTTGTAAGGGAATAAACGATTAAGGGATATCAGGAGGACTGAAATGAAAAAGATATTACTGGCGGGGCTGCTCATCGCGGTTTTGATAGGAGGGGGGACGCTGGCGCGGTGCAAGACCGTGCTGATCGACGTCGAGGAAGGGCCGGTGACCACCAGGACCTACGACTTTACCGGTTTCACGGGCATAGAGGTCGGTCACGCCTTCGAGGTGGTGGTAACGCCATCGGATAACTACAGCGTCACCATCACCGCCCGCGAAGGTATCCTCGACCGCATCGATGTGACCCTTTCCGGCAGCACGCTGAAAATAGACACGGACACCTGGTTCCTGACCTGGCACAGCAATCCGAAGGTCACCATCACCATGCCCTCGCTGCAAAGGCTCGGTCTCTCCGGGGCGGCGCAGGGCGACGCCAGGGGGTTTAAATCGAGCGGCGCATTCGAGGTTGAGCTTTCCGGCGCCAGCCACCTGGACCTGGACATGGGGGTGGGGGCTTTCCGGGCGCAGATATCCGGGGCCAGCAGCCTTGCCGGCGACCTGGAAGCGACAAGCTCAGACATCGAGCTGTCCGGGGCGAGCAACGTTACGCTGACGGGCTTCGGCGGCGACCTGGTCATCGACGCCTCCGGCGCCAGCCGGGCAAAGCTGCCGGGCTATCCCGTGAACGACGCCGGCGTCGATCTCAGCGGCGCCAGCAGCGCCGAACTTACGGTCAGCGGCCGGATGGACGTGGACCTGAGCGGGGCTTCCAAACTGGAATACTTCGGGGAGGCCACCCTCGGGACAATAGACATATCGGGCGCATCGGACATCGAACACAAGACTACGCCGTAACAAACATCAAACTAAGGGCGCGCGCGGATCCTATATCCCTTAACCCGCGTGCGCCCGTCCTTTTACCGCTTCCTGTTTCCAGCTTTCCGCTTTTTCAATCAGTTCGCGGGCGGTATGGAGCGCCGCCGGCGTATAGCGCGGGCCGGCGATCATCACCGCCAGCTCTTGATAGCGCGCTTCCCCTTTGACGGCCTCGATGGTACTGACCGTGCGGTCGCCGGCGGCCTGCTTGCTGACGCGGTACTGCGCGTCGGCGAAGGCGGCGATCTGCGGCAGGTGGGTCACGCAGATGACCTGGTGGTGCCGCGAGAGACCCCAGAGCTTGCGGCCGATGACCTCGCCGCTACGCCCACCGATGCCGATGTCTATCTCGTCGAAGATCAGGACCGGGATGGTATCAGCCTCCGCCAGGGCGCTCTTCAGTGCCAGCAGGAAGCGGGATATTTCACCCGTGGAGGCGATCTTGTCCAACGGTTTCAAAGGTTCGCCAGGGTTGGTCGAGGCTATAAATACAATATCGTCGGCGCCGGTGGCGGTGAATTTATAAAGCTTTCCGTCGGGGAAAGGTATACCGTCCGGAGAGGCTTCCTGGGTCAACGCGATATCGAAATCAACTCTGCCCATGTTGAGCTCGGCCAGCTCTTTCTTGACCGCGGACGCCAGCTTCTTCGCCGCTTTGCCCCGCTCGCGGGAGAGCCGCGAGGCCAGGTCGCCCATAGCTTTCTTCAGCTTTTCTCTTTCAGCCTGGAGCTGCCCGCGCCGCTCGCCGGAAGAGGTCAGCCCCGCCAGCTCGGCCTCGGCTCTGGCCAGGTAGCGAAATACCTCGTCAACGGAGCCGCCGTACTTCCTTTTGAGTCCCCGGATAAGCTCCAGCCTGGCCTGCACCTCGGCGAGACGCGGCGGGTCGAAGCTCAGATTATCGCCGTAGGCGCGGACCTCCCGCGCCAGCTCCTCGAGCCCGTGCACCAGCTCTTCAAGGTAGGCCAGCTGGGGCTTTAAGGAGGGGTCGGTCTCGGCAATCTGCTGCATGGCCGGGATGGCCTCGTTAGCCCTGTCCAGCGCCGAGGCGGAGTCGAGGGAGTTCTCGTCGCCGTAGATCGTCCGGTAGATATCATAAGCGGCCGCCTTCAGCTTTTCAGCCGAGGCCAGCAGGGCCAGCTCCCTTTCCAGCGCCGGTTCTTCGCCCTCGCCGAGCTTCGCCCGGTTGATCTCGTCGATCTGGAAATTGAGCAGGTCGGCCTGCCGCGCCAGCTCCTGCTCGGTCCTTGAAAGCGACTGTATCTCCCGCTCCATCTGGTGCAACTCCGCCGCCCTGGAGGCGAAGTCGCGCCGCAGGTCGAGGGTATGGGCGTAGGCGTCCAGGAACTCGCGGTGCTGCTCCTTCCGGAGCAAAGAGAGATGCTGGCTCTGGCCGTGGATGTCCACTAGAGCCGCGCCGATGTCCCGCAGCAGCGACCGCGCCACCGCCTGGCGGTTTACCCGCGGCGTGGTGCGGCCCTGCCGGCGAAAATCGGCGGAGAGCAGAACGGTATCGTCCCCGGCCAGTCCCCTCTCTGCGAGCAGCGCCCGTAAAGGCGCGCCTTTGGCGTTGTTCTCCAGGCTGAAAACGCCTTCGACGCGGGCTTCGTCCGAGCCGTGGCGGATATCTTCCTCATACGCCTGGCCGGACAACAGGGCTTCCACGGCGTCGATGACCAGCGACTTCCCGGCGCCGGTCTCCCCGGTGATCACGTTCAGGCCGCTTTCGGGCTTCCACTCGATGCCCTCGATGATGCCGAAGCCCCTGACGGTCAGCTCGTCAAGCATGCTTAATGCTCTCCCTTTTTTGTCCCGGTCTCGGCCGCGTCCTTTATCATTTCCAGGCCGCCGAACATCCCCGGCAACGGCAGCTGCAACGCCTTCTTTAGATCGCCGGCGTTCTTAGGCGCGTAGGCCTGCCAGTGGTTGTTAAAGAAAGCGAAGAGCAATTTTGTTTTTTCCGCGGCGGCTTTCACCCTCTCCGCCAGGCCGGCGATCTCCACCGGCGAATAGTAATATTTGTAACGCGTCTCGTTATCGCCCATCCACCAGTCCCTGGCATTGCGGCCGTGGAAGCGGAAATAGGCCATATCAGCCGTCACGGGAACGTCTGCAGCGACCGAGCTGCTGAATTTCGGCTCGTCGATCTGCACCCAGGCGATGTTGTTTTCACGGAGGATTTGCGCCGTGCGGGGATCGTCGCTCCAGCAGCGGTTTCTGAGCTCCACCGCCAGCGGGTACTGCCCGAACGTCCGCGCCAGCGCCGCGAGCACCCGGCGGCTGTAGTCGTCGTTCTTAAAGCTGGGCGGGAATTGAGCCAGCAGCGCCCCCAGTTTCCCGGCTTTAGCGAGGGGCTCCAGGGCGCGGCAAAAAACGTCCACGTCTTCCGGGGATATCGCCGCCGTTTCTCCGGTGGCTGCTTTGAACATCCCGGGGTGGGTGAACTTCTGCCAGAGCTTCACGGCGAACAAGAATCCCGGCGGCGTGCGCTTCACCCAGTTGTGCACGATAGAAGGCTCGGGCGGCCGGTAAAACGAGCTGTTGACCTCGACGGCGTTGAAGAACTGGCTGTAAAACTCCAGCTCGTTGATCTTGCCGGCGGGGTAGAAAAAGCCCTGCCAGGTGCCTTCGCCCTTAGGGTAAGACCAACCCGAGGTGCCAATATAAATCACAGCGCCGGACATCCTACCTCCTGAGGTCATTATACGCAAACAGCCCGAAAGTTAAAAGCTGGCCGGCCGGGCGGGATGCCGGGGGGGCGTTACGCTCGTTACGGAGTTTAAGCCTGCTGCATTTTTTACGAATCGTTTATATCAACCTGCCTTAAATTAACAAAACGTTTATTTATCCGATGGTATTATCCGATACAGGACGAAAATACCAGAGGAGCTTTATCCTTAGTCCCGGACGGTGCCCAGGGAAGGCTGTGGCTATATGCAGAGACGCTATCCCGCAATAAAGATCGGTCACAAAAACGGCGAACGCGACGCCGGAAACGCCGGCGGGCACCACTTACCTTACGCTGTACTTGAAACCGGCGATTTCTCCAGTGCGATGGCGGAAAACTCGCGCGACATCATCTTCCGCGTCCATTACCGGCCGGAGTTCGGGTACGACTTCGTTAGCCCGTCCGTTACCCACATCACCGGCTATACCCCGGAGGAGTTCTACGCGGACCCTCTCCTGATCAAGAAATGCATTCCTCCGGAAGACTTCGCTCTTCTCGGAGAGCTTAACCCGCCCGGTGCTCCCCCCGTTTACGAGCCTACCGTCCTCCGCTGGAGATGCAAAGACGGGCGGATCATCTGGACGGAACACTATATCAATATTAACCGTGACGCGGAGGGCCGGCCGGAGACAGGCCTGGTCATCGCCCGCGATATCACCGAGCGCAAGACGGCCGAGGAAGCCCTCCAGATAGAAAAGAACAAGCTGGAATCGGTCATCGATGCCACACTGGACGCTCTGACCATGATCAACCGGGATTTTGAGATCGTGTTCCAGAACGGGCGAGCAAAAGCAACCAGGGGCGACCACCTTGGAGAGAAATGCTATCGCACCTATTCCCACGCAGAAAAAGTGTGTGAAGGCTGCCCGGTGGAGATGACGTTCCGTGACGGCCATTCCCATACCGTGGAAAAGAAGCGGTTGGAGCCTTCCGGCGAAATATCTATCTGGGAGAACACGGCCAGCCCCGTGAAAGACGCCGCCGGCCAGGTCGTGATATGCCTCGAAATCGACCACGAAGTCACCGAGCGCAGAAAAGCTGAAAAGGCCCTGCAGGAAAGCCAGAAGTTCGCTTCCAGCCTCCTGGAAAACGCCCCCCACGCCACGATGGTCCTCAACCCGGATACATCGATACGATATGTCAACCCCGCCTGGGAGCGCCTCAACGGCTGGAAGCTGGCCGAGGTCGTCGGGCTGAAGGCACCCTATCCCTGGTGGCCCGAACAGTATAGAACCAAGGAATTTATGCCGACCTTCCTTAAAGCCATCCGGCAGCCCGTCGGCAAAAGCGATCTCATCGCTGTCAAGAAAAACGGCGAGTCCTACTGGATCGACATGAACTGGGTCTCGGTAATGGAGGACGGCGAGTTCCAGTACGTCATCATTAACTCGATGGACATCACCGAGCGCAAGAAAGCGGAGGAAAAGCGCCAGGCAATTCTCCAGACGGCCATCGATGGTTTCTGGATCTGCGACCTGAACGGAAAGTTCCTGGAGGTCAACGACGCGTACTGCGCGATGACCGGTTATACCCGGGAAGAGCTGCTCAAGATGTCGATTAAAGACATTGAGGCCGTCGAAAGGCCCGAACAGACTTCGCAACGCATCAAGAGAATAATCGAAAAGGGCTCCGACCGCTTTGAGACGCAGCATAAATGCAAAGACGGCCGGATAACCGATATTGAGATCAGCGTAAAATACCACAATATCGACGAAGGGCAGCTTACCGTCTTCGTCCGGGACATCACCGGGCGCAAGAAAGCCCAGAAGGCGCTGCGGGAATCCCAGGAGAAATTCTCCAAGGCATTTCAGGTCAGCCCGGTAATGATCGCCATTACCGCGGTCAATGACGGTAAATTTATCGATGTTAACGATAGCTACACGTTGAGTACCGGCTATTCCAAAGAGGAACTGATAGGCAAAACCGCCGCGGAACTGCACATGTGGACGCGCGCTGAAGACCGCGCCAGGATGTTGAATATTCTGCAAGAACAGGGAAGGGTGAACAACCTGGAAATCGCCTTCCGCATGAAATCGGGTGAAACCCGCATCTGGCTGTTCTCCGCCGAGCCCATGAATATCAGCGGAGAGCCATGCCTGATCGGCGCATCGGTCGATATCACGGAACGCAAGCTGATGGAGGAATCCCTGGCAAATGAAGCCATCCGGCGGCGTATCCTTGTCGAACACTCTAGAGACGGCATCGTTATCCTCGACGAGGACGGCCATGTATACGAGGCCAACCTCAGGTTCGCCGAGATGCTCGGCTACTCCCATGAAGAGGTCATGAAGCTGCGTGTGTGGGACTGGGAATATCTGTATAAGCCCGAGCAGGTACTGGAAATGATTCGGACCGTAGATGAGGCCGGCGACCACTTCGAGACGAAGCACCTGCGTAAAGACGGCAGCGTTTATAACGTCGAGATCAGCACCAACGGGGCGACATTTGCGGGGCAGAAGCTCATATTTTGCGTCTGCCGGGATATAACCGAACGCAAGACGTCCGAGGAAAAACGCCAGGCCATCCTCAAGACCGCCCTGGACGGCTTCTGCATCTCCAATCTGGACGGCAAATTCCTGGAGGTCAACGACTCTTATTGTGCCATGACCGGCTATACCCGGGAAGAGCTGCTCGAGATGTCGATAGCGGACATCGACGCGGCCGCGAGTACCGAGCATTTAGATGAGCTCGCCGACAGTATCGTCGAGGTGGGCTACGCGCGCCTCGAGACCAAACACCGGTGCAAAGATGGACGGTTGATCGATATCGAAATCAGTTCCAATTACCTCAATACCGGCGAAGGGCAGGTCTACTCTTTCATCCGGGACGTCACCGAGCGCAAGAAGGTCGAGGCCGCCCTGAAGGAATCCGAAGAGAAATTCTCCGCGGCTTTTCACTCCAGCCCGAGCTCCATATCCATCAGCCGTCTTAGCGACGGGCAGTTCATCGAGGTCAACGAAAGCTTCCTACGAGATAAGGGCTACACCCGGGAAGAGGTCATCGGGGACAGCGCGCTGGGTAACAGCATCCCGGCTAATCCCGAAGATATGAAGCACCTGGTAAGAACGCTCAAAGCCGGCGGCCAGGTCTGCAACGAGGTCATGCGCTTCCGGACAAAGTCGGGCGCCACCCGCACCGGCCTCCTCTCCGCCGAGATTATCAACATCGGCAGCGAGCCCTGTCTGCTCGTCCTGAATAACGACATCACGCAGCAAAAGCAGGCCGAAGAGCAGCTGAGGCTGCTCAGCTCTGTTACCCAGCAGGTCTCGGACTCAATTATGATTACCGACTCCAGGTTTAAGATTATATATATGAACCAGGCCACCCAAAACTTGTTCGGGTACACCTTTGATGAAATCAGGGGTAAAGACCTGGCCGCTTTTCACATCGTCCCGCCCGGCGAAACATTAACCCGGGAGGCAAGGGAAATTCTCCGCCAGGGCAAGGTCTGGTGCCAGATTATCCCGAAAAAGCGCAAGGACGGCAGCACTATCATCTGCGATTGCCGGCTTTCCCCCCTTTACGATGAAGCTGGCCAGATCTGCTCGTATATCGACGTCCAGCGCGACATCACCGCACAAAAAGAGGTGGAGGCTAAGCTGCAGGCGCAGAACCAGATTATCGAGAGCATCCTGTCCAACATGCTGGAGGGAGTGCTCGTCATCGATTCCAGCGATCACGTGATACTGGCCAACGAGGCCGCCCGCCGCATTTTCCAACGCGGCAACAAAGCCATGCAAAACCGGCCGCTCAAGGACGTGATCCCCTCCGAATCGCTGCTCAAGCTGTACGACGATGTGAAGCTCGGCAAACAACAGGACAACACGCTGGAGTTCAGGTACGGGTCCAAAAATATCGATAAGGTAATCGCCTGCGGCGCCGTCAGGATGGACGAGTCGCGGACGCTGCTTACTTTCAACGACGTTTCCCGCGAAAGGGAAGAAAAAGAAAAGCTCTACCTCACCGACCGACTGGCTTCGATAGGGGAGATGGCGGTAGGTCTGGCCCACGAGCTCAATAATCCGCTCACCGGCATCATTTCGCTATCCCAGATGCTGGTCGATAGCGACATCCCGGCGGAGCCTAAAGAGGACCTGCTTTGTATTAACAGCGAAGCCAGGCGCGCCGCTACCATCGTCAAGAATGTCCTGCTCTTTACCCGCAATAACAATTACGAAAACGGCCAGGCCTCGGTCAACGAGGTCGTCAGGGACGTGCTCCGCCTCCGCGAGTACGAGGAAAAGGCCAACAACATCAGCGTGGTCACCAATCTACAGGACGACCTCCCGGACGTGCTGATCGACCGCTTCCAGCTGCAGCAGGTGGTCCTGAATATAATCCTCAACGCCGAGGCAGCCATCAAAGACGTCAAACGCCACGGCCTGCTCACCGTTACCACGGAAAAGGTCAACCACCACGTGAACATCATGTTCGCCGATAACGGGTGCGGCATCAGGAAAAACGTCCTCCCCCGGATATTCGACCCCTTCTTTACGACCAAGGAAATAGGCAAGGGCACCGGCCTGGGCTTGAGCATCTGCTACGGCATAGTCACCCAGCACGGCGGCAAGATCAGCGTCAAGACCCAGGTCAACCAGGGCACTACTTTCACCGTGAGAATGCCGGCCTCGAAAAAGAGAACCTAGCGCAGGGAAGGTTTTAGCGCATTAAACCGGTGATACCGAAAGGAAACGAAGATGATTACAGCGCCACTAAGAGAAAAGATCCTGATCGTTGACGATGAAAAGACAGTACGGCGGAGCCTCAATAAGTGCCTGACCCGCAACGGTTTCTCCTGCAATGAAGCCGGCAACGCCACGGAAGCGCTGGAAAACATGGAAAAGCAGCCCGCGGACCTGGTCATCCTGGACATCATGATGCCCGGAATATCGGGCAGCGACCTGCTCCCGCAGATCAAGACCTCCTACCCGGACACCGCGGTGATCATGGCCACGGCCGTCGTGGAACCGGATACGATCATTAACTGTATGAAAAACGGGGCGCAGGATTACGTCACCAAGCCCTTCGACGTCAACGAGCTGGTAGCCAATATCCAGATGGTGCTGAAAAAGCGGCAGCTGGAGATCCACCTCAAAGAGAAGCAGCAGGTGCTCGAAGGCAAGGTGGAAGAGCAATCGCGTGAACTCCAGAAGCTGTTCATCGATGCCGTGGAGTCGCTGGTGGGCGCGCTGGAAGCCAAGGATAAGTACACCGCCGGTCATTCGCGCCGTGTCACCAAGATAGCCGTCGGTACCGGCAGTGTCCTGGGACTCAACGGCGAAGAGCTGGAAAACCTGCGCTGGTCGGCCCTCCTGCACGATATCGGTAAGATAGGCATCGACTCCAGCGTCCAGAACAAGCCGGGCATGTTGACGCCAACGGAGTACGACTACATCCTGACGCACTGCAGCATCGGCCCGGGGATCGTCGAGCCGCTGGTGAACACCAACATCGTGGAAGTCATCAGGCACCACCATGACAGCTTCGACGGCTCCGGCCTAAACCAGAAAGTCCGCGGCGCGGAGATACCGCTGGGGGCCAGGATCCTGGCCGTCGCCGACTCCTTCGACGCCATGACCTCAGACCGGCCTTACCGACCGGCCATGTCCGCCGGCAAAGCCGTGACCGAGGTTAAAAAGTGCGCCGGCACCCAGTTCGACCCCGTGGTGGTCAGGGCTTTCCTTAAGACGTCGCTGATCAACTCCCTGAAAACGTAGTCGGGCGCCTTCGGCCGGCGTGACCATAGGTAATATGACGTTTGAACTATTTACACTGGCTGGTAGCTAATGAATAATTACTCTAGAGAACCGGGCCCAGCTGCGGCTGCGGAGCTGTACGTTCCAGCCCCGTTATTTGTCGCCGCGGCCGCGCCGGGCGTATTAAAGTGAAGAAACTAAGAAGCCAAAAAGGAATCTCTCTACTGGAGACCGTGATTGCCGTGGCCATCATGGGCATCATCGCCGTGGCCTTCCTCAGCGCCCTGGCCACCACCTCCAGCGCCCGCGCCACTAACGATGAAAGGACCGCCGCCAAGATCCTGGCCGAGGGCATTATCGAGAACATAAAGTCGGAAGACTATTCCCCCACTTATTCGGCGTCTATCCCGGCGGAGTTCCCCGGCTATACCGCCAGCGTCACCACCGCCGCAGAAAGGAACGGCAACATCCAGAAAATAACCGTTGCCGTTTTCCACCAGGGACAAGAGGTACTGACGCTGGAAAGCTACAAGGTGGACCGGTCGTCTCTGGCCTCTCCCTGATATAAATAAGGTCGGACTATGATAACGCGGATATTTCGTAAACTAAAGTTGTTCCGCCGGGGCCAGGCCGGCTTTACCCTGATAGAGCTGGCGGCCACCTTGGCGATCTGTGGCATTATCGCCGTGGGAGTAACCATGGCCAACGCCCAGGTCATTAGGCAGACGGTCAGGAACAACGACTACACCACCGCCAACCGGCAGGTCCTCAACGCGATGCGGTGGATCAGCCGGGACGCCCAGATGGCGCAGACCATCTCGAATTGGGAGAATTTCCCCGCGTCCGGCAACCTCACGTTCAGCTGGGAGACCTGGGACAACCTGGACGTCGAGGCCGTCTATTCTGTAGACGCCGATTTTGAGCTCAGGCGCACCTTCACCGTCGAGGGGAGCCCGCCGCAGGTGAACCTCATCGCCCAGTACGTCGATATCGACCCGGCGTTATCCTACTGTAACTGGGACGACGAGGAGCTTACATTAACGCTGACGGGCACCGTCGGGGAAGGCACGCGCGTCGTTAATGTGACCCGGCTGGGTACCACCGCGAATCGCTCCAAGCTTTAATTTATGGATAATATTATGAAAATAATCAGGCGTTTTCTCCGTTCCCGGCAGTCGAACGGCCAGGCCGGCCAGGCTCTCATCCTGGTGCTGATGTTCCTGGCAATGGGCAGCCTTACCCTCGTGCCCACTCTTAGCCATATCAGTACCGCCCTGAAGACCGGCGAAATTTACGAGGAAAACACCAACGAGCTTTACACCGCCGACGCCGGCATCGAGGACGGCCTCTGGCGCATCAAGTACGACTACATGGGCCCGGACTATGACGCCTACGATTTTGTGAGCGCCTTCCCCTACCAGACGGAAGACCTCAACGGCATGCCGGCCAACTTCACCATCATGAACGTCTGGTTCGCCACCGACTTTAACCTGGCCGACACTGATGCCCCGGAATATATAGAGCCCGACGAGGTCCGGGCGATGATGGATTTGGAAAAGCTCATTGTAAACGGCAGCAATGACCTCAGCGATAATGTAACTCCCTATACCTATAAAATCATGGTTGACTTCAATCCCGGGGCCGGCGATAATCTTACCATAAAATCACTCGGGGTCTGGCTCCCCTCCGGCTTTACCTACGTCGCCGATTCCTGCAGCTTACAGGCCGGCGGCCAGTTCACTGATTATAACCCCGATGAAATCGTGATCGACCCCGAAGCACCGGGCGGTTCGACGGTGCTCTGGAGCTACGACGCGGACTATCCCTACCTGACCGATTTCCCGGATTACAACCCCGGTGACAACACTT
>Ga0105101_10000622_pt1 | contig 14872 bp, 18 predicted proteins | sample PPLLak21cMay2015_2_FD_87037 | JGI IMG/M metagenome (GOLD analysis project Ga0105101, IMG submission 87037) | Freshwater sediment microbial communities from Prairie Pothole Lake near Jamestown, North Dakota, USA - PPLs Lake P8 Core (1) Depth... | ecosystem: Environmental > Aquatic > Freshwater >... | reverse complement strand
TCCTTCGCGCAGGCGCTCATCGCCTCGGCGCCCGACCGGATCCTGTGGGGCACCGACTGGCCGCATCCCAACGTCGGCGCGCACATGCCCAACGACGGCGACCTGGTGGATCTCTTCGCGCAGATGGCGCCGGACCCGGCGACGCAGCGCAGGATCCTGGTGGAAAACCCGGCGAGGCTCTACGGCTTCTGAGCGCTTGCTCGGCAAGGCAGCCATCGCGATCTGGTGCCAGATCGCCGCGCCGCTTCGCGCCGAGCACGATGCCTGGCACTCGGGGGAGCACCTGCCGGAGCGCCTGGGCATCCCGGGCTTCCTGCGCGGCCGGCGCTGCCGCTCCGCGGACGAGGCGGCTGCCTGGCCGTACTTCATCCTCTACGAGGTGCGCGACGCCTCGGTCATGACTTCGGCCGCGTACCTCGAGCGGCTGAACAATCCCTCGCCCTGGTCGCGCAAGATGTTCGCTTCCTGCGGCCTGTCGCGCACGCTCTGCCGCGTCGTGGCGAGCCGCGGCAGAGGCGTCGGCGGAGAGCTCCTGGCACTGCAGAATCCCGGCGAGGTCGCGATCGACGAGATCGCTTCGATGCGCGGCGTGACGGGCGTGCACCTGCTTGAGCGCGACACATCGCTCGAGCGGCCTCGCACGAGCGAAGAGACCCTGCGTGGCGGCGACGCATCCGTCGAGCGCGTCCTCCTCGTCGAGGGCCATGACCTGCGGGCAATCGCGCTTCCAGGGGAGCGCTTCCGCCTTTCGCACGTGATGGAAGCCTCTTAGAATTTCCGCATGGCAAGGAGCACGCTGACATGATGGGAACGGTCGTCCGCAACATCCACCGCGCCGACAGCGGCGCGGTCGCCGCGCTCGAGCGCCTCGGCGTCGCCACGGTGCACGAGGCGCAAGGGCGCACCGGCCTGATGGCGCCTTACATGCGCCCGCTCTGGCGCGGCGCGCGCATCGCCGGCTCGGCCGTCACGGCGCTCTGCGCGCCCGGGGACAACTGGATGATCCACGTCGCCGCCGAGGTGCTGAAGCCCGGGGACGTGCTGGTCGTCGCCTGCATGAGCGAGAACACCGACGGCGCCTTCGGCGAGCTCCTCGCCACCTCGATCAAGGCGCGCGGCGCCAAGGGCATCGTGCTCGACATGGGCTGCCGCGACGCCGCCGAGTTGAGCGAGATGAAGTTTCCCGTCTGGTCGCGCGCCATCTCCGCCCGCGGCACGGTGAAGGCGACGCTCGGCTCGGTCAACGTGCCGGTGGTCGTCGCCGGCCTGCAGGTCAGGCCCGGCGACGTGGTGGTCGCGGACGACGACGGCGTGGTCGTCGTAAACCGGGTCCAGGCAGCTGAAATCGCGCGTCTGGGCGAAGAGCGGGAAAAGAAGGAAGCCGCGACCCGCGTGCGCCTGCAGAAGGGCGAGCTCGGGCTCGACATCTACGGCATGCGGAAGCCGCTCGAAGAGAAGGGCCTCAAGTACGTCGACGGGCCGCTCGAGGGATGAAAGCCCTCCTCGGGGATTACCCCGTCACGAAGCTTTTCAAGCAGAAGTCCGGGCTCGAGTTCGCCGACGTGAAAGTGCCGAACACCGCGTTCAAGCGGGTCGTGCGGGACTTCGAGTTCGAGTTCGCCGAGCTGGCCATCATGACGTACCTGCTCGCCAAGGCGCACGGCAAGCCCTTCCGCCTGCTCCCCGCCGTGGTCACGGCGCGCTTTCAGCACGGCACGCTCGCCTACAACACGGCGCGCGGCCCGCTGTCGCCGGGCCAGCTCGCCGGCAGGAAGGTCGGCATGCGCTCCTACTCGGTCACCACGGCGACGTGGGTGCGCGGCATCCTCGCCGACGACTACGGCGTGGACCTCTCTAAGGTGCATTGGGTGACCTTCGAGGACCCGCACGTCGCCGAGTTCCGCGACCCGCCGAACGCGACACGCATGCCCCCGGGCAAGGACATCACGGCGATGCTCCTCGCGGGCGAGCTCGACGCCGCCATCCTCGCCCAGCCGCCGAAGGACGGGCCCATCCGGACGCTCATTCCCGACCCGGCGGCGGCCGCGGAGGCCTGGAAGAAGCGCACCGGCGCCGGCCTGCAGATCAACCACATGGTGGTGGTGAAGGATTCCGTTTCCCGCCGGAAATCGGACGAGCTGTACGCGCTGCTCGCCGAGAGCCGCAAGGCCGCGGGCAATCCGCCGATGAACCCGTTCGGCATCGAGGAGAACCGCCGCAACCTCGAGGCCGCCATCGACTGCATCCACCGGCAGGGGATGATCCCGCGGCGCTACACGGTGGAGGAGCTTTTCGAATGATCGTCGACATCCACGGCCACTACACGACCGCGCCGCAGTCGCTCTGGGACTGGCGCAAGAGGCAGGCCGCCGGCGAGCGTCCCGGGCCCCTGAAGATCTCCGATGACCAGATCCGCGAGAGCCTCGAGGGCGCGCAGCTCAAGCTGCAGCGCGAGCGCGGCACCGACGTCACCTTCTTCTCGCCGCGCGCGAGCACGATGGAGCACCACGTCGGCGACGCGTCGATCAGCCTGGAGTGGACGCGCCTCTCCAACGACCTCATCCACCGCTGCTGCTCGCTGTACCCGAAAAACTTCGTGCCGGTGTGCCAGCTGCCGCAGTCCCCGGGCGTGGCGCCGAAGGAATCGGTGGGCGAGCTCTTGCGCTGCGTGAAGGAGATGGGCTTCGTCGGCCTGAACCTCAACCCCGATCCCTCGGGCGGCAACTGGAAGGACCCGCCGCTCACCGACCGCTGGTGGTACCCGGTCTACGAGATGATGGTCGAGCTCGACGTGCCGGCGATGGTGCACGTCAGCTCTTCCTGCAACCCGAACTTCCACGCCACCGGCGCGCACTACATCAACGCCGACACGACCGCGTTCATGCAGTTCCTCACCGCCGACCTCTTCAAGGACTTCCCGGCGCTGCGCTTCGTCATCCCGCACGGCGGCGGCGCCGTGCCTTACCACTGGGGCCGCTACCGCGGCCTCGCGCAGGACATGAAGCGCCCGCCGCTGAAGGAGCTCCTGCTGAAGAACGTGTACTTCGACACCTGCGTCTACCACCAGCCCGGCATCGACCTGATGCTCAAGGTGATCCCGGCGGAGAACATCCTCTTCGCCTCCGAGATGGTCGGCGCCGTGCGCGGCATCGATCCCGAGACCGGGCAGTACTACGACGATACCAAGCGCTACATCCAGGCGAGCTCGATCAGCGCCGCGGACAAGCAGAAGATCTTCGAGGGCAACGCGCGGCGCGTCTATCCGCGCTGGACCCCGCATTGACCCCCTGACAAGGGGGTCGTGAGCCTGCCGCGCAGCGGCAGTCGAGCGGGGGGTTGGTTTTCAATATGGGTACGATCGTACCCATATTGGGCGCCGCAGCCCCTTCCACCATGGCCGGTATGAGACCGCGCCTGCCGCCGGACCCCGCGATAACTACGCCGCGGTCGATTTGCGCCTGCGCCGTTCCGCGCGTAAGGTTCCTGAGGCGATGAACAACCGACACCGCGCCGTTACCGCCGCAGTCCTCCACAACGCGCCGTCAATTGACTTGTCACCTAATTTGTCAACGAATACGAGTTAGGCGGAGAACTATGACGCCTCAGCAAGCTGCTTCGCGCGAGTCTCGCCGCCCGCTCTTGCATCGAGTGCCGGTTACCTTCTCGCGAGCCTTTGCGGCTGCCGGAGTAGTGCTCACCCTGGCATTGATCATCGGGATCGCGGGCTATCATTTCCTCGCTGGACTGAGTTGGGTGGATTCGATCCTCGAGGCGTCGATGATCCTGACCGGCATGGGCCCGGTTGCCACGCTTACGTCCACAGGCGCGAAAATGTTCGCCTCCGTGTATGCACTCTTCTCGGGCACCGTGTTTCTGATCACGACCGGGATCATAGTCTCTCCTGTCATTCACCGAGTTCTTCATCGGTTTCATGTGGAGCGGGACGAAGATTGATGCAGCAGCCTCTCGGCTACCTCCGCCTAACAATACGTTCGAGAGCGGACGCGCAATGAAGCCGCGCGCCGCTCAACGCGAACGTTATGGCGCGTAGACCTATCCATGCTCTGGACAGTTATTGACGGCATCGAGCGGTTCCAGACCGGAATCGTCGGCGTAATCGGTTTCGTGGGCGTCATCTACACGATCTACAGCAATGGCAAATTGGCGCGCCAACAGCATGAGGGCTAACAACGCAATCGATTACAGCGACACTTATCCAGCGCCGCTACGCGCGCCGAACAGTGCGCGTCATTTCGGACGTTAGACGCAGAGTAGCTGGACCGGTAGACCAACCCCCCGCTCGCGAAAACCCGCTCGCTTCCCCCCTTGTCAGGGGGCGAACCGGCGTTACTTCAGATTCTTCGCCAGGAAATCCATCGTCCGCTGCCACGCCTGCTCGGCGGCTTTGGGGTTGTACTCGAGCGGCGGGAGCTTCTTCTCGTTGGCCGTCTCGTTGGCGAAGGCGTGCTTCGCGTCGTACTTGTGGAACTCGACCGTCGCGCCTGCGGCGCGCAGCTTCTTCTCCAGTTCGTCGGCCTTGGCGATGGGGAAGAACTCGTCCTTGGTCGCGTAGTGGCCGAGCATCGGCGCCTTCACCTTGGAGGCGTCGACGTACTCGAGCGGCGGGAAGCCGTACCAGGGCACGGTCGCGTCCGCCTCGGGGACGTTCACCGCGGCGAGGACGGTGAGGGCGCCGCCCATGCAGAAGCCGGTGACGCCGGCCTTGGCGCTGCCGGTGCTCTTGAGATACTGCACGGCGCCGCGGATGTCCTGCCCGGCGGCGTCGCCGAAGTTGAGGCCGGTCATGAGGTGCTCGGCCTCCTTCGCGTCGACCGTGGCCTTGCCGCGGTAGAGGTCGGGAACGAGCGCGCGGTAGCCCGCCTTGGCGAGCATGTCCGCGACGCCGCGGATCTGATCGTTCAGGCCCCACCATTCCTGGATCACCACGATGCCCGGACCCTTGCCGCCCGAGGGCTCCGCGAGGTAGCCGTTCACGCTCTTTCCGTCCGGTCGCTTGTAGCTGATGGTCTTGCCCATGGCTCGTCCTCCGTTGCAGAGGAGGGCTATGTTAGGGCAACCACTTGAGCCGGGAGAAGCCCGGCTCGCAGTCCCAGGGAATAGGGGTATTGGAAAGAAAAGCGGTTTCCCAGGGATGCCCCATCACCGGTGTGATGCGCGGGCGCTCGGCGCGCAGGCCGGCGTGGAAGAGCGCCATATGGCGCGCCTCGGTGGCGTCGAGCTGCAGGCTGAAGCCGAGGCCCGTGCCGCCGTCCTCGCGCAGCACGCGCGTCACCAGCGCCTCGTGCCCCGAGGCGAGGCGCAGCGAGTTGGTGTGGATGAATTTGATGTGGATAGACTTCAGGCGAGCAATGGGTTGAGCCCGCTGCGCGTGACGCGGCCGTAAAGCTCGCGGCCGAGCGCCTGCTCGCACAGCTCCGCGGTCGCGAGCAGGCCGTCGAGGTCGATGCCGGTGGCGATGCCCATCGACTCGAAGAGGTTGACGAGGTCCTCGGTGCAGACGTTGCCGGTGAAGCCGCCGCCGTACTTCACCTTCGCGGGATGCCCGCCGACGCCGCCGAAGGAGGAGTCGAAGTACCGCACCCCCGCCTCGTAGGCGGCGACGTAGTTCACGAGGCCGGTGCCCCGCGTGTCGTGAAAGTGGGCGATGGGGACAATTGCTTTTCCCAGTTGGGAAAACATTTCTCGAACGGCTTGAGGTGTGGCCGCGCCTATGGTGTCCCCAAGGGCGACATGCGCAACCCCCAGGGCCGCGAACCTTTCGATATCGGAAAGAACTGCATCGATGGCGACTTTTCCCTCGAACGGGCAGCCGAAGGCGACCGACACCGTGCCGACCAGCCGGAAGCGCCCCTTCGCCGCCGCGGCCATCTCGGCGATGTTCTGCCACTGCGCTTCGCGCGAGCGGTTGAGGTTCTTCTGCGAGTGCGACTCGGTGGCGGAGACGAGCAAGCTGATCTCGTTAGCGCCGTGGCCCGCGTCGAGGTCGGCGAGGGCGCGCTCGACGGCACGCACGTTGGCGCAGGTGGCCTTGTAGAACACCCCCGCTTTGCGGGGAAGATCCTTCAGCAAATCAGAAGCATCGGCGAACTGCGGCACGACCTTCGGGTTCGAATAGGACGTCGCCTCGACCCGACGGAAGCCGAGCGCGGCGAAGCGCTCGACCAGCGCGCGCTTGGTGGCGGTGGGCACGAACGCCGGCTCGTGCTGCAGGCCGTCGCGCGCGAAACACTCGCAGAGCGTCACCGCGTCCATCGTTGACAGTATCAACGATCCGGATTTATAACGTCAAGCCATGGCAATCGAGATCGTTCCCATCAACGGCTTCACCGGCGCCGAGATCCGCGGCGTCGACCTGGCGCGGCTGGACGACGCCACGTTCCGGGCGCTCCACGACGCCCTGGTGAAATACGAGGTGATCGTCCTGCGCCGGCAGGACATCGCGCTCGAGCAGCAGATGGCGTTCGGCGCACGCTTCGGCGAGCTGTCGGTCCACCCGTTCTCGCCCAACCTCGAGGACAAGCCCGAGGTCATCGTGCTCGACTACTCCGCGGACCACCCGGCGGCGCGCACCGACGTCTGGCACGCCGACGAGACCTTCCGCGCCAATCCGCCGATGGCCACGATGCTGCGCGCGCGCGTCGTTCCGGAGCGGGGCGGCGACACCTGCTTTGCCAGCATGACCGCGGCCTACCGCGGCCTGTCGGAGCGCATGCAGCGGCACATCCACGGCCTCGAGGCGCTGCACGACTTCAAGCCGTTTCGCTCGCTCTTCGACAATACGCCCGAGCACCGGCGCAAGCTGCGCGAGCTCGAGGACCAGTTCCCCAATCCGTGGCACCCGGTGGTGCGCGTGCATCCGGTGTCCGGACGGCGCGCCATCTACGTCAACCCGCAGTTCACGCTGCGCATCCGCGGCCTGAAGGACGACGAGAGCGGCGCGCTGCTCAGTTTCCTCTACGCGCAGGCGAGCGTGCCGGAGTACCAGCTGCGCGTGAAGTGGGAAGTCGACACCGTGGTGATGTGGGACAACCGCTCGGTGCAGCACTATGCGCCGCACGACTACTACCCGCAGCGCCGCACCATGGAGCGGGTCACCATCACCGGCGATGTCCCGGTCGGCGTCACCGGCGAGTACACGCCCGAGACGGCGGAGGGGCTGGGGCAAGTCAATCCGGCCGAGCCGGCGCGCAAACCTCCAGTGCGGCAGTTCGAGCGCACGCCGTGATCGCCATCGAGCCGCGCGACCCGCGCACCCAGTCGCAGGGCGTCGAGCCGGGCTACGAGCAGACTAACAAGCGCTGGCCGTCGCAGGCGCTGTGCCACCGCCCGCAGACCGCCGCGGAGCTCGCCGGGCCGATCGCCGTGCAGCGGCGACTGCAGCCAGTGCGCGGCGACCTCGCCGGCCACGGCACGAAGCGCGCCATCGGCCAGCTCATCCACCTGCGCGCGCGCGTCGTCGACGAGGACGGCGTGCCGGTGCAGGGCGCGGTGGTCGAGGTGTGGCACTGCAACGCCGCGGGCAAGTACATCCACCCGAACGACACGCACGATGCGCCGCCCGACCCGAACTTCTACGGCGCGGCGCGGCTCGTCGCCGGCGACGGCGGCCTGATCGAGCTGCGCACCATCAAGCCCGGCGCCTACCCGGTCCCGGACACGGGCGGCTGGTGGCGGCCGCCGCACGTGCACTTCTCGGTGTGGGGCAGGGTGTGGCTCTCGCGCCTGGTGACGCAGATGTTCTTCCCCGGCGACCCGCTCAACGAGAAGGACCCCATCCTGAACGCGATCCGCGACCCGCAAGCCCGCGCGCGCTGCATCGCGCGGCTCGCGCCGACCGAGAAGGGGCCGGAAAACGCCCTCGTCTACGAGTACCAGCTGGTGGTGCGCGGGCGCAAGGGCACGCCCTCATTGCCGTGAAGCGCCTCGTTCCCACCGGCGAGATGACCCTCGGGCCGTTCTTCCCGCGCGAGTTCGCGCAAGGCGCCAACGACCTCACCAGCGTCGAAGGGAAGAAGGCGGCGGGCGAGGCGATCGAGATCACCGGCAAGGTGGTGCAGGCCGACGGCCGCCCGCTCGACAACGTCGTGCTCGAGATCTGGCAGGCCGATGCGCAGGGCCGCTTCGACAACCCGGACTTCTTCGGCTGGGGCAGGGCGGCCACGGATCAGAATGGGATTTACTCGTTCAAAACCATAAAGCCGGGTGCCTGCAAGGGCCGCGCGCCGCACGTCAACTTCCTCGTCCTCTATTCCGGCCTGATGCGCGCGCTCCACACGACGATGTTCTTCGACGCGTCGAAAGATCCGGTGCTCGACGCGGTGCCGGGAGACCGGAAGATGCTTTTGATAGGAAAGAAAATCCCTTCCGGCTATCGGTTCGATCTCCGGCTCCGCGGCGAAGGCGAGACGCCGTTCTTCGACGACTGACGTGACCGCCCGATAGGATGACCGCCATACGCGACCTGCTGTCTTACCGGCTGCACGTCGTGGCGAACCTGCTCTCCCGCGGCGCGGAGCTGCGCTACCGGCGCGAGTTCGGCGTCAGCCTCTGGGAATGGCGCACCATCGCGCTGCTCGGCGCGGTGACCGAGCCGAGCAGCTTCAACCACCTCGCGCATGCCGCCGGCGTGCACAAGAGCCAGATGAGCCGCGTCGTCTCCGGCCTGGTGCGCAGGCGCCTGGTGGTGCGCGAGGCCGACCCCGGCGACGCGCGCGGCGTGCACCTCATGCTGAGCAAATCCGGGCGCAAGCTCTACGAGGGCCTGATCGCGGCGGCGGCCGAGCGCGACGAAGCCTTCAACAACTGTCTTTCCAGCAATGAAAAACAGGTGCTGGACCGCGCCCTCTCGAAGCTCGCCGGGCAGGCGCGCGAGTTCATCGCGCAGGAGAAGAAATGAAGACGCGCATCACCGAGCTGCTCGGCATCGAGGTCCCGATCTTCCAGGCGGCGATGAGCTGGGCATCGTCCAACTCGGCGCTGGTCGTCGCGGTGTCGAATGCCGGCGGCATGGGCGTGCTGGGAGCAGGACCCCTGCGGCCGGAGGATTTCAGAAAAGTATTGAAAGAGATTGCTGCAAAAACTTCCCTTCCCTACGGGGTGAACATCCCGCTCAACAGCGCCAAGGCGCCGGAGCTCCTCGATATTGCCTTCGAGCAGAAGATTCCCGTCATGGTCGCCTCGCAGGGCGGGCCGCGCGCGCAGCTCGCGCGCTTCCGCGCCATCGGCACGAAGTGGCTGCACGTCGTCGCCTCGGTCGAGCACGCGCTGAAGGCGCAGGACGCGGGCGTCGACGCGCTGGTGGTCGACGGCGCCGAGGCGGGCGGCCATCCGCCGCCTTCCGAAGTCGGGACGCTGGTGCTGGTGCGCCGCGTGGTCAAGGCGGTGAAGCTGCCGGTGGTGGCGAGCGGCGGTATCGCCGACGGCGCCGGCATCGCGGCGATGCTGGCGCTGGGCGCCGACGCGGTGCAGCTCGGCACGCGCTTCATCGCCACGCCGGAAGCGAACGTGCACGAGAACTACAAGCAGGCGGTGCTCAAGGCCGACGTGCACGAGACCGCGCTCGTCGGCCGCGGCGGCCTGCCGATCCGCCAGCTCGCGAACCGGTTCTCCGAAGAGTATTTCTCCCGGGAAAGAAAAGGTGCTTCCGCGAGCGAGCTCCTCGACCTCCTCAACTCGAGCTCGCTCAGGAAGGCGGCGCTCGAGGGCGACGTGGAGTGGGGCAAGGTCGAGGCCGGGCAGAGCGCGGGCCTGGTGGAAGACATCGTGCCGGCGGCGGAGCTCTTTCGCCGGCTGGTGCGCGAAACCGAGGAAGCGCGAAAGCGCCTGGCTTCACTATGACGCTACTGATAGAGAACCGCGGCGCGGTGCGCATCCTGACGATGAATCGCCCGGAGAAGCGCAACGCCCTGAACGCCGAGCTCGCGCAGGGGCTTCTGGATGCCATCAGAAATGCGGAGAAAGACGATGCCGTCGGCGCGGTCGTCCTCACCGGCGCCGGCCCGGGCTTCTGCGCCGGCGCCGACCTCGACGAGTTCAGGCAGACCACCGATCCGGCCGCGGGCGAGAAGCGCGCCGCGCTCACGATGGAGCTGCACAAGGCTTTCCCGAAGGTCAGGTTCCCCATCGTCACCGCCATCAACGGCTCGGCCATGGGCGGGGGCGCCGGGCTCGCCATCGCCGGCGACCTGGCGGTGATGGCGGTGGGCGCGAAGCTCGGCTATCCCGAGACGCGCCACGGCATCGTCGCGGCGATCGTCATGGCGAACCTGGTGCGGCAGGTCGGGCGCAAGGCGGCCTTCGAGCTGGTGTCGCTCGGCGAGCCGATCGATGCGCAACGCGCGCTTGCCCTGGGCCTCGTGAACCGGGTGGTTTCACGGCAGGACGTCGTCCAGGAAGCGTTTCTCCTGGCTGAAAAGCTCGCGGCGGTGCATCGGCCGGCGATGGCGGAGACGAAGCGCCTGTTCCACCAGGTCGCGGACCTGCCGCTCGAGGCGGCGCTCGAGCGCGCAAGGGAAACGAATATACGGATGAGGGGTTTTAAAAAATGAAACCTCTTGATCACCTGACAATACTGGATCTATCTCGGGTGCTCGCCTGCCCCTTCGCCTCGATGATCCTCGCCGAGCTCGGCGCGCGCGTGATCAAGGTCGAGCAGCCGGGGAGCGGCGACGAGACGAGGAGCTTCGAGCCGCAGCTCGCGCGCGACAGCGCCTACTACTTCGCCTGCAACCGCTCCAAGGAATCGATCACCGTCGACCTGCGCTCGAAGGAGGGCGCGGCGACGATCCGCGCGCTGGCGGAGAAGGCGGACGTGGTGGTGGAGAACTTCCCGGTCGGCACGCTCGGGCGGTACGGGCTCGACTACGCGATGCTGTCGTCGCTGAACCCGAAGCTCGTCTTCGTCTCCTGCACCGGTTTCGGCCAGACCGGCCCCTATGCGAAGAAGAAGGGCTACGACACGGTGTTCCAGGCGATGGGCGGCATCATGAGCCTCACCGGCGAGCGCGGCGGCGGGCCGGTGAAGCCGGGCCTGCCGGTGGCCGACCTCACCTCCGGCCTGTGGGTGGCCGTCGCGATCCTCGCGGCGCTCGCCGGGCGCACCCGCACCGGCAAGGGCTGCCATGTCGACTTCTCGATGCTCGACGGGCAGGTGGCGCTCCTCACGCTCGCCGCGGCGCGCTACTTCGCGCTCGGCGAGGTGCCGCCGCGCCTGGGCACCGAGCATCCCGGCCGCGTCCCTTCGGCGACCTTCCGCTGCAAGGACGGCAAGTACGCGCACATCACCGCGAGCGACCAGCATTGGGCGCCGCTGTGCAAGGCGCTCGATCTCGAGGAATGGGGCAAGGCGTATCCGACGAACGAGATGCGCGTCGAGAAGCGCAACGAAATCATGCCCGCCCTGACTAGCAGGATAGACGGTCTCTCAAGAGGAGAATTGATTTCGCTCCTCGACGCCGCAGAGGTTCCCGTCGGGCCGGTGAACGACGTGGCGGAGATCCTCGCCGACCCGCACGTGCGCGCGCGCAGGCTGGTGGGGAGCTTCGATTACCCCGAGGTGGGCGAGTTCAGGGCGCTCGCGCTGCCCTACAAGTTCCTCGGCTGGGACAACCCCGAGATCGGCCGGCCGCCGCTGCTCGGCGAGCACACGGAAAAGATCCTTGCCGAGCTGAAGCGATGAGCGTCGCGTATCTCGTCCGCGAAGGCGTGGCCACCGTGACGCTGGACCGCGCGGAGGCGCGCAACGCCGTGAACCTGGCGATGTGCGACGGGCTCATCGATGCTGCCAAGCGCGCGAGCGCGGACGACAGCGTGCGAGTCGTGCTGGTGCGCGCCAACGGCCCGGCGTTCTGCGCCGGCGCCGACCTCAAGGAGCGCGAGGGCATGAGCGAGGCGCGGGTGCGCGAGCGCCGCACGCGCGCCTTCGCCGCCTACGCGGCGCTCGAGGCGCTGCCGATGCCCTCGATCGCCGTCGTGCACGGTCCGGCGGTCGGCTCCGGCTGCGAGATCGCCGCCGCCTGCGACCTCATCGTCGCCACCCCGGAGGCGAGCTTCCGGACGCCCGAAGCACTGCGCGGCACGGTCGGCGCCACGCAGCGGCTGCCGCGCGTGCTCGGCAAGCGCCTCGCCAAGGACATGATGTTCACCGGCCGCACGCTCGGCGCACAGGAAGCATGCGACGCAGGGCTGGTTTCGCGCATCATTGATTCTTCGCGCCTTCAGGCTTTCCTGGACGAAATGCTTGCCGGAATCGTGAAAGCGCCCCCGCACGCCCTGCGCCTCGCGAAGCGGGCCATCGACCGCGGCGTGGAGCTCGATCCGAAGGGTGCGCTCGCCGCCGAGCTCGAGGCGATCGAGGAGCAGCTCGCCTCCGGCGAGTGGATGGGCAGGCGGTGAGCTGGACGCCGCAGACGCTCGGCGCGCTGCTCGGGAAGCAGGCGCGCGAGCGCGGCGGGGTGGAGGCAGTCGTCACGCCGGCGACCCGGGTTTCCTACGAAGAGTTATTCCGGGAAGCGAAAAGTGCCGCCGGCGCGATGCAGGCGATGGGCCTCGAGCGCGGCGACCACGTCGGCGTGCTGATGGGCAACGACGAGAAGTGGCTCGCGCTTTTCTACGGCGCGGCGCTCATCGGCGCGGTCACGGTGCCGGTCAACACGCGCTTCAAGGCGGCCGAGGTCGAGTACTGCGTGAAGCAGGCCGACTGCAAGGCGCTCTTCTACGTGCCGCGATTCATGAAGCAGGATTTCGCGTCTTTCGTCCAGGGCCTGGAAATTTTGAAAGTCGATGTATCGGCCGGCCTGCCGCAAGGGCAGCTCAGGCCGGTGGACGTCTCGCCGGACGAGGTGCTGCTGATCCAGTTCACTTCCGGGACCACCGCCTATCCCAAGGGCGTGATGCTCACGCACGACATGATGCTGCGCGACGCGTGGGCGGCGGGGACGCGGGTGGGCATCCGGCCCGAGGACCGCTACTTCAACTGCCGGCCGTTCTTCCACGTCGCCGGCTCGACGCTCTCGGCGCTGATGTCGCTCGTCGCCGGCGCGACGCTGGTGACGCTGCCCGCGTTCGAGGCCGGCCCGGCGCTCGAGATGATGGAGCGCGAGCGCTGCACGCTCGTCTCCGGCAACGACACCATCTTCCAGATGCTGATGGGGCACGAGGACTTCCCGAAGCGCAAACTGTCGCTGCGCGGCGGCTGGGCGGCGGCGGGACCGCAGACCATGCGCCGGATCATCGATGTCCTGGGCGCGAAGCAGATCTGCGCCGCCTACGGGCTCTCGGAAGCGTCGCCGAACGTGGTGATGAGCGACTGGCGCGAGCCGGAGGAGCTGCGCGTGCAGGGATTGCCTCTTCCGCTCCCCGGCGTGGAGGTCAGAATAAATGAAGGCGAGATACAGGTGCGCGGCTGGAACGTCATGAAGGGCTACTACAACAACTCCGAGGCCACGGCCAAGGCGTTCACCGAGGACGGGTGGCTGCGCACCGGCGACCTCGGCGAGCTGACGCCTGACGGGCGCCTGCGCATGGTCGGGCGGCTGAAGGACGTGTTCCGCGTTGGCGGCGAGAACGTCGCGCCGGCGGAGGTCGAGGAAGTCCTGCTCGCGCACCCGGCGGTGGAGACGGCGCAGGTGATCGGCGTGCCCGACGCGCGGCTGGGGGAGGTGCCTTGCGCGTATGTAACACTGAAAAGCAAAGCAAATGAATTGGAATTGATCGAATGGTGCAAAACCAGGATGGCGGGCTTCCGCGTGCCGCGCTACCTTAGGATCGTCGAGGACTTCGAGGCTATCGGCATGACCGCGAGCGGCAAGGTGCAGAAGGCGAAGCTGCGCGAGCACGCTCTGCGGGAGCTCAAGCTGTGAAGCGCCGCGGCGCCGAGGTGCTGGTGCGCGGCCTCGCGGCGGCCGGCGTCCGGCATGTGTTCGCGCTCTCCGGCAACCATGTCATGCCGATCTTCGACGCCGCGCTCGACGCCGGGCTGAACCTGGTCCACGTGCGCCACGAGGCGGCGGCGGTGCACATGGCCGACGCGTGGGGACGGCTCACCGGCGAGGTGGGCGTCGCGCTCGTCACCGGCGGCCCCGGCCATGCGAATGCCGTGGCGGCGCTCTATACGGCGCTCGAAGCGGAATCGCCGGTGCTGCTGCTCTCCGGGCACGCGGCCATCGCCGAGCTCGGCAGGGGCGCTTTCCAGGAAATGCGCCAGGCGGAGATGGCCGAGCCCGTCTGCAAGGGCTCCTGGACGGTGCAGGCGCCGGAGCGGCTCGCCGACAATCTCGCCCGCGCCTTCAGGAAAGCTCGCCGGCGCCTTCCCGGGCCGGTGCACCTCAGCATCCCGCAGGACGTGCTGGAAGCCGAGTGCGGCGCAACGGTGTCGAACGTCTCGGTCGAGGAGCCGACGCAGGGACCGTTTCCGGACGAGGTCCGGAAAGCGAGCCGCCCGGTCATCATCGCCGGCCCGGCGATGATGCGCGACCCCGACGTGCGCGAGCTCGAAGAGGCGAGCGGCGTGCCGGTCGTCGGCATGGAGAGCCCGCGCGGCGTGAACGACCCGAGCCTCGGCCGGCTCGCCGACGTGCTCTCGCGCGCGGACGTGGTGCTGCTGCTGGGCAAGAAGCCCGACTACTCGTTGAAGTTCGGCAAGGTATTCGCCGAGGATTGCCGCGTCTTTCGTACGGACGCCGTTCCGCAGCGGCCCAGGAGTCCGGTGAAGAGCGGCTGGCTGGCCGAGGTCAAGGCCGCACTGGCGTACCGGCCGCCGGAGTGGGGGGCGATCGACAAGTCCCTGCACCCGGTGGCGGTGTGCCGCGCGGTGCAAAGGTTCCTCGACGCGCCGGGATCGGTGCTCGTCAGC
>Ga0105101_10000621_pt1 | contig 14879 bp, 9 predicted proteins | sample PPLLak21cMay2015_2_FD_87037 | JGI IMG/M metagenome (GOLD analysis project Ga0105101, IMG submission 87037) | Freshwater sediment microbial communities from Prairie Pothole Lake near Jamestown, North Dakota, USA - PPLs Lake P8 Core (1) Depth... | ecosystem: Environmental > Aquatic > Freshwater >... | reverse complement strand
ATCCATCCGACCAGGATCGTATCAAAACCACCCGTTATAATAACATTATATCCACCTGCGCCCAGGGATGCTGCTGATGAATTCATGACTCCATTTTCAGTCTTTACAGGTATGCTGAAGCTGTTGGAAACGGTACTCCATTTGTACCAGGCAAAGTTGAAAGGCCCTGTCCCCCCGGGACTTACGGCATTAAGCGTGCCTGTCTGGGAACCTGATTCATTGCAGTAAACAAATATTGGATGCCTGAGTGCCGGATCAGAGATATATGAGGTAAACCGTACCGATGTTGATCCGGGTGCCGATAGCTGTGCCAGTACTGACAATGGTATAAGAAAGAGAACTATCGAAAAAATACTACGCACAGGCTATCTGAAGTTTTTCTATTAACGGTCACTGCAGACCAATTGGTATAATCCTCTGCAAGTTTAATAAAATCTCCAGAGTTTTCAGTCCAAATGGAAAACTTCTTCCATCATTGTCACCATTTCCGGGTTTTCGGATAGGTCGACATTTTAATTATATCGGCTTCAAAATCAATTAAATAAATGCTTCAGCCCATTCTTCAGGGACTTAAATCTTTAATTAAGAAACATAATTTCATAAATCTGCACAGTGCTCTTCCCGGAACCGATAAGCAACCTTACAATACCAGCCTCAACAGGTTCAAAGGTAATTTCAGATCTCTCTCCTATACCCGTTCCTTTGTAAAAAGTTTTCCATTGATCACCTGCTTTGCACTGAAGTTCAAACGATTCCACATTATTCCCGCTTTCATACAGAATTGCTTTTGAGATCTTTTGCGACTTTCCCAGGTCAAACTCAATCCATGGAGTCTTATCATCATCAGCCGGCTGCCAGAAACTCCCTGACCAGTCGCCGTTATTTATCGCCTTAAGATCGACCCACTGATGATTGATCCATTGCCCCTTTTCATTTGACGATGCAGTAACTTTTTTCATGTATGAGATTGACTGTGAAACAACATCCACAGGTGTTGCATTCATAATATTGCCCTCGTATTCAATTTCAGCAATCGTATTTAAGGGCCGGAGCAGTTTGCCATCAAACTCAATGACATATGAATTTCCGGTTCCGGTGCATTTAATTAATCCACCATCTGCAAGGGTTACATCAGATATTTTGGTTCCAATATCCGGTATTGCTATTTTCGGAGAGTCTCCCGACCATTTGAGGATATGGAGGTAGACTTTATTCTCCTTCCTGGTACTTACTCCCCAGTCGGCCGGTTTGAATGGTCCGCCACGCGTCCCATAAATTGAGTATCCGTATTTATTCAGCCACTCTCCCATCTCCTTCAGTCTTTCAACCTGAAGCGGCTCTATTGTTCCGTCCGGTCGCGGACCAACATTAAAGAGAAGGTTACCGTCACCTCCTGCAGAACGGATGAGATTATGAAGACACTGCTCCAGTGACTTAACTTCGTCATCTGGTTTCCAAGCCCACTGACGTCCGATAGTCATACAAGTTTCCCATGCCCGGGTTGTCTGAAAATTTCCTACCCTTTGCTCGGGAGTGTCAAAATCACCCTTTGCTCCCGTCCGGTTATTTACAAGTATATCCGGCTGAATTTTACGGATGTGGTCAATAACCCCCTGTCCCCTGACAGAATCAAACTGTTGTGGCACATCATACCACATAACCAGAAGTGGACCGTAGTTTTTTATAATTTCAACTGACTGATTTTTAAGATACTCTGTGTATCTGTCAAGGTTAAAGGTTTCCCTTTTTACGCTTCCCCCCGGGCTGGTAAGGGGAAAATCCGGATGGTGCCAGTCGCAGGTAGAGTGGTAAAATCCCAGCGCTATTCCCTCCTTTTTACATGCTTCGGATAATTCTTTCATGACATCCCGTTTGAAGGGTGAATTCATAATGTTGAAATCGGTATACTTTGTATCCCACATACAGAATCCGTCATGGTGCTTGGAAGTAAAAACAATGTACTTCATACCGGCAGCCTTTGCTATCCTGACCCATTCAAGTGCATTGAAATTAACAGGATTGAACTGCTTATAAAGGGTATCATATTCTTCGACAGTCCATTCCCTGCCCCTTGACCATCCAATTTCAGTACCCTTTATGCTGACCGGCCCCCAGTGGATGAACATCCCGAAACGGGAATCTTTCCACCATTCAAGCCGCTCTCCTACAGTAGAGGAGGGCTGCCTGTTGTTACAGGCAAGTAAAACCATACTTAAAATAAACAGGATAAATTTCTTCATGTTGACAGAATAATGAAATTAAACTATAATAATAGTAAAAAATCAGGATTTAAAGAAGTAGAGATCAATACTGTTAAATAAAAGTCAGCTTATTAGTTTTCAACATTGTGGTTCACTCAATTTGTAATTGTTAATTTTGCCCCACCCTGTATACTGAAATTCTGATAAAACAAATGGTCCAGGACTATCTTAACGATCTGAACGACGCTCAGAAGCAGGCAGTCATTAACACGGAAGGACCTGCCCTGGTGATTGCCGGTGCCGGTGCAGGCAAGACACGTGTGCTTACCTGGCGCATTGCAAACCTGCTTCAGAAAGGCGTCCAGGCCGGAAAGATACTTGCCCTGACATTTACAAATAAAGCGGCAGGTGAAATGAAAGAGAGGATCGCCGGTATTGCCGGAAATGAAATTGCGCGATTCCTCTGGATGGGGACATTTCATTCAATTTTTGCCAGGATACTCAGGATCGAGGGTGACAGGCTGGGATACAAATCAAATTATACAATCTACGATTCCGTTGATTCAAAAAGCCTTATCCGTACAATTATAAGGGAGCTTAATCTCGAAGATACCATTTACAAACCCGGAATGATCTCCTCAAGGATATCCACCGCCAAGAATAATCTTGTCACAGCCAGTATGTATGCAGCCAATAATTCGACTCATGAATATGACAAAGCCAACAGGATACCGTTACTGGCTGAAATCTACAAAATATATGCAAGCCGCTGCTTCAGGGCTAACGCAATGGATTTTGATGATCTGTTGCTGAATACCAATATTCTTTTCAGGGATTTTCCTGATGTACTGGCATCCTACCAGGAGAAATTCAGATATATACTTGTGGATGAGTATCAGGATACAAACTATGCTCAGTACCTGATAATTAAAAAACTTGCAGCCAGCCACAGGAATGTCTGTGTGGTGGGAGACGACGCCCAGAGCATCTATTCATTCAGGGGCGCCAGGATCGAAAATATACTTGAATTCAGGAATGATTATCCCGAATACCATCTCTTTAAGCTTGAGCAGAATTACCGGTCGACCCAGACCATCGTAAACGCTGCCAACGGGATCATTGCGAACAATGAGGGACAGATCCATAAAACTGTCTTCTCAAAGAATGAACAAGGAGAAAAGATAATGGTGATGCAGGCAATGACAGACACCGAGGAAGGATTCAACATCACAACAGATATTTTCGATAAACGCCTGACACTGCAGATGAAATGGGAGGATTTTGCAATTCTCTACAGAACCAATGCCCAGAGCAGGATATTTGAAGAGACTCTCCGCAGGAAAAACATCCCTTACAAGATCTATGGCGGCCTTTCATTTTATGAGCGCAAGGAGATAAAAGACATCCTTGCGTATTTCAGGATGGTTATTAATCCGGAGGACGAAGAAGCCCTTAAAAGATCCATCAACTATCCGAAAAGAGGAATCGGCGATACTACAGTCCAGAAGATCCTGGATCTTGCCGGGGAAAGAAATGTACCGGCCTGGAATATCATGACGGAATCGGCAAAATATCCTGGTTATTTCAATCCGGGAACAGTTAAAAAATTGTCTCTTTATGCTGATCTTATTACAACATTATCTCAGAATACCGGTAAAATGGATGCGTACTCAAAGGCTAAAGAGATCGCTTTCGGATCGGGGATAATGAAAGATCTGAGGGATGGAAATCTGCCTGAGGAGGTAAGCCGTTATGAGAACATGCAGGAGTTGCTGAATGCCATAAAGATATTCACCGAAGCCGCTGAAACAAACGGTGAACCCTCAATCCTCGAAGCGTACCTGGCAAATGTCGCCCTGCTTACTGACCAGGATAATGAAAAGGCCGGAGATCGTGATAAGGTGACACTGATGACAATGCATTCGGCTAAAGGTCTGGAATTCAACTATGTGTATATTGTGGGCATGGAGGATACTCTTTTCCCGTCTCCCCTGTCGGCAGGCAGTTCCAGGGAACTTGAGGAGGAGAGGCGCCTTTTTTATGTGGCACTTACCAGGGCAAAGAAGCAGGCTGTCTTCAGCTATGCGCTGAACAGATATAAGTGGGGAAACCTTGAAAGAAGCAATCCAAGCAGATTTCTCCGTGAGGTCGATCAGAGTTTTCTTCATTATCCGCAGACAGGGGGAAAACCGTTTCGGCCCGGATCTGGCAGGGAGGAAAAACCATATCGCTTTCGTGAAGAACCGGTCCTCTATACCCCGGCGCCGAGACTGAAAAAATTCCGGACACCATCAGAATTACCAGCGACTGCCGTTTCCGGTTCATCAGGTATCGATCCGTCGGAATTAGCCGAAGGTGATCCAGTGCTGCATGAAAGGTTCGGAAATGGTGTTATTGTTTCCATCGAAGGTGAACCACCGAATACGACAGCGTCTGTTGAGTTTGAAAATGGTGGCAGAAAGAAGCTGCTGCTGAGGTTTGCAAAACTGAGGAAAAAATAACCCTGCCTTCTTTTCTTTGCCTCTGCCTGTCCGAAAATCATTTTTATCAATGTATATCCTGCAGGAGATATTGAATGATTCTTCAAAAGGACTTCATTATTGCTCATGCCGGTTACTGGTGAGTTTGTAATCAACGTTTAATAAAACGTTTAATAAAACGTTTTATTAAACGTTTTATTAAACGTTGATTAAAAAATTAAACAACCCTTACCGGCTATCTATGCTGCCACAGCAACTTCAGTTGGTTTTTCTTTTTCAAGAAGCACCGACTGATACAGTGATGCGAACGAACTCTTTACCCAAATCAATGCAGGCAAAATACCTACTATCATAAGGATCAGGCCAAACATCAGGATAAAGAATGATACAAAACCCATCAGGAATATTGTCCAGCCATGGCCTTTTGTAAGCTTCCAGCTAAGTTCAACAGCTTCAATCGGATCAAGCTTCTTGTCCATTACTATATACCCGGTAAATGCAAGCCGGCATCCTATTATTATCCCGGGAACAATAAGTGCGAACAATCCCAGAACCACAAGTGCAAATACCATCAGGTTTGCGAGTATAATATTAAGGTAATTCTCCCAGAATCCTTTGATAAGCAATTCAAAATCCGGCTTTACCTTTCTGACAGCCTGAACGAAGATCATTTTGCCGCCATACTCGACAACAGGCCTGGCCAGGAATGTGTAGAGCAAAGCAATGAGTCCGATAAATACTGCAAAGACTCCCAACGATGCAAGTCCGAATATCTGCTCCCAATTACCATCCCATTTCCAGGGAAATCCTTTAAAATTCGATTGGTCAAGCTTAAAATCTATCCCGCTCATCGGGCCTGACAGAATAGTCAGGACAAAAACAACAAGGAGAAGTCTCAGGAAGTTATCCGACATTACCCGCCATCCTGTGCCGAAGGCATCACCGAAGGTGGGAAGCAGTTTGTATTGATTTTCATTTTCCATGGTTACTTTTAATTTTAATTGGTGAATATTATGTGGCAAATGTAAACCCTGATTTTTTTATGGAATCAATACTATTGTAGTGTTTTTCAGGAATCCTACCAAAGTATGGAAAGCAATACTTAAGTAGTGTCTGCCTTTATACCGGTATTATTTCCAATTTTTATACCTTTATATAATTATGCTCACAATCCTGGTTTATCTTCTTTTTATGTTGTCTGTGGCTCTTGCCTCAGGAGGAATTATTCTGGCATCCAGATTAAGGACTAAATACAGGACGGAGCTCTTCTCCACTCTGTTATATTTCCTGGTCTTCATTTACACATTTGGTTTTTATGGTATCTGGGGACAGGTACTTATCAAGGCTTTTCTGGCTCCGTACATAAACGCGGGACTAAATGAAAGGTTTTCAGATATTGCAATGTTCATGGGATTGCCATTCCTGGTATTCGCCTGGCTGATGCTTGTCCAGTTTGCTTCAGGGATCTCAGGATGGAGAAGCAGCAAATGGTTTATTTTCGGGTTTCTTTTTTTCAATTTCTCCATGCTGATACTGCTGGGCTATCTGATTGCCCGTGAGGAAACATTTGAACCTGCAACACTTATCATGAATTATTTTATTGTAATGAATCTGTTATATTCAGTACTGGCATCCTATATAATCCATTTCCCGAAACAAAGCCGCACCATAATCCACGAATATGACAGAAGGATAATTGCTCCGGTCCTGTTTCTGATAATGGCGACACAGGGAACTCCATTATTGTTCTATAAATCGCAACTCTGGCTGGGAGCGATATTTATCCTGGCATTTTTTGCCGGCAATACTTTCCTTCCGGTCTGGTTCACCTACGGAACACTTTTATCCCTGAGTTCTGCTGAACCGCTAAAGGATGCTTCATTTGGAGAGTTCTGCAGGAAGTATGAAGTATCGCCACGGGAATCGGAAATTATACGTGAAATATGTAACGGACTCAGTAACAAAGAGATATCTAATAAGTTATTTATAAGCCTTCAGACAGTAAAGGACCACACTCACCGGATCTACATCAAAACCAATGTAAAGAGCCGTGTACAGCTTATTAACCTGGTAAAAGAGCTTAAAATGATTTGATCTATTCAGGGAGCTCGAGGTAAACGATTACCGGACCTCCGGAGAATTCAAGAATAAAGCTTTCTCCGACTGCCTCATTAAGTGTTGCATTCCACCAGTTTTTCAGTTTCCTGTTTTTGAGAGGGTATTTCAATCCCTTTGAATTTAAAACGGTATCAGGGTCAATCGAAAAGATTGAAACCTGCTGTCCGGGGAATGACGGGACCTTGCAACTTTCAAGGAAAGGACGTAAAATCCCGGTATCGGTTATCATTATAATATCCGCATCTTTTACATATTCTGCAAGCAATGATATATTTCCAACTGTATGATCTTCTCTTTTGCCCGTAGCGCCCAGGATAACGAGATCCCTGAAATCCCTTTTTATACACCAATGTACTGCCTTAGTCAGATCGTTAATATCCTGATCCTTATCACGATAAATGCGATCAGAAAATCTTTTTGCTATTCCCTTTTTGAGGGAATCCATATCACCCACAATTGCTTCTGGTATCATTCCCGCATTTATCAGGGTTTCGGCGCTTCCGTCGCAACAGACTATCCTTTCGGCATTTTTAAGGTAGCCAAGAGGTATTTCATGCACAGGGAACCTGCCGTCAGCGAGTATGATTGTTTTTGCAGACATGTGAATAAAGATACGTTATTTCCTCGAAACTCTTTTTTGTTATATTTTTGAAATGTTTAACGGATTAATCATGCGCATTGTTTCAATATTTATAATCCTTGCGGGCTTTTCGGCAGCCTGCACGCATGGCAGGGGAGGCAATTCTCCGGAGGCGACAGCCAGAAGCCAGGTAATCACTGTTGCAAAAGAATATGCATTACATATCATGAAGGATGCAAGAGTGTCAACCGACAGAGATGGTATCATCACACTTTCCACGGACAGAATGAGGTATGTGATCGATCCGGCTAAAATTGTCATCAGTGAGATTGATGAAGATCCGGAAAAGGATGCCATTGTTCCCCTGACCCTTCTGCAAGGACAAAAACTTATAATGAGAGAGCATCTGCTTATCTTAACTACAGGGGAGAAAATGGTGATTGACACTGTGTTATATGATATCATCAGTATCCTGAAAGTAGAAGACAGGATAATTAATGCCGAGATTTCAAAAGTGGGGATTGACTCACCGGGATATGGATGTGCTACATGCATGGAGATTGCCAGATATAAGTTCAGGGGCGGCAAGTTTGCAAAAACTGAATGATACAGGATAAAAAGAAAGAGGCTGTCCAAATGAAACAGCCTCTTTTATTTAAATAAAATAATCCGATTCTACCAACCGGTATTTTGCGTAAGAACGCCAGGTTGAAGATCTAATTGGGTTTGAGGTAATGGCCAGTATTCATTTTTATTAGCAGCGAATACTGCTGGTTTTACACCTCCCAACAATGATCTGAAATGTCTGTCCTGAGTTAAATACATATTAATTGTGGGTGCGGCGATGCCCCAGCGGACAAGATCAAAAAACCTATACCCTTCCATTGCAAATTCCAGTCTCATTTCATACCGTATTGCCTTACGTGCAACATCCACGCTGGCAAAAGTAACCGGATATGGATTTACTAAATAATTTGCGGCTGGCTTTGAATTATCAACATATGGTTCAATTGCCGTCTGGGTAGTCTGCAGTTCGAACAACCTGCATCTTCCCATTAAAACATGGTTAGCTGCTCTGGTGCGGATTTGATTTACGAGTTGGGTTGCTGTCGCAAGATCTGCCGGAGTAGATTCAGCAGCTACCTCAGCTCTCCAAAGCAGAATATGGGCATACCTGATAGCCCTGTAACTGTTTGAATTTACACCTGTAGCCCATCCTGTGGTTGTTGACAGGGTTCCTTTATCCTTTTTCAGAAACATGTTCTTCTTATTAACGTAAGGACCTGCATTACCCTGGTCACGAATCCACGTTGAGCCACGCATAATTCCCCAATCCAGATAAGGAACCCCCCTGCGGCCCACTGTCCAGTCCAACCTTGGATCTACCGTAGTTACCGTATCCTGGACAAAGAATTTGTCGGAGGTAAGTTTCATATCATTTTTAAAGTTTGCGAGAGTATCCGCATCCAGGAATGGTAAACCAGTCGCAGGATCAACTTTAAATGCATTTACCAGATTCTGTGTCGGTTGATAAAATCCACAGCAGGTTCCGGTACCATCAATATCTACCGGGAAATTAAGTGCATCTCCCCAACCGGCATTCGGTGAACCACTTGCTCCGTCATTTACACTGTACTGAATCTCAAAAACTGATTCTTTATTATTCCTTTTGGCAGCAAGGAAGTTATCATCAAAGTTGGGTGTAAGTTCATATTTAAGACTTGAAATTATATCATCCAACAATGGTTTTGCATCGTTCCATTTCTTCTGGAACATATAAACTCTTGCCAAAACAGCCTCTGCAGCATACCTGGTAGGACGACCTACGTCAGCCTGAGTTGTCGGAAGGTTTGAAACGGCATATTTCAGATCATTCTCGATTAACGGCCATGTATCAGCTGTATTAACCACAGTAACGGCATCAACATCATCGGTTATGTATGGAATATTGTTATATACCCTTTTCAGCTCAAAATGAATAAATCCTCTGATAAATAAAACCTGTGCTTTAATACTTGCCTGGACAGCATCCGGGAGAGGAGGGTCACATAATGCCATTACTTTAAGCACATCGTTAGCCCGTGATATACCGTCATAGTTAACATACCACTTATCGGAAATATATCCGTTTGTGGCATCAACCGAGTAGTTTTCAATTGGATTAATAGTAGACTGGTCACTAATATCTGACCCCTTGGTAGCATCATCCGATGCCACGCCGCCCCATACCCAGTTGGATACTGAGCCTGCCCAGGATGCACCTGCGGTACCGCGGGTTTGCCCATCAATTGCAGCATAGGCACCAATTAAAAGGGCATTAACACCTTTTTCATTCGCAAGTACCACATTATTTGCCGATGCAGTTGGTGTTGTATTCAGGAATTCATCAGAACAGCCGGCCAACAATGCAATCAGTAATCCGACAGCGATTGTAGAAAATATAATATTCCTTTTCATATTCTGTTTATTTTTATCGGTTTTCATCACATCAATTTGCCTATATATCAAGCCTGATTCCAAATACAAACTGCCTGGCTGTAGGCCACTGACCGTCATCAACACCAAGATTAACGCCTCCTCTTGAAACTTCCGGATCGAGTCCGCTGTATTTTGTCAGTGTAAAGAGATTAGTTCCCTGAATATAAACTTCCATATTGTTCAAAGTTAGCTTCTGGCTAATCGATTTCGGCAGAGCATACGATAGCTGTAAAGTTTTTAACCTTAGGAAAGAACCATCTTCAAGAAAGAAAGTTGAAGGATATTGGCTAACAGTAGTCTCATCGGCCAAAGGCAGAACTGCATCTGCATTATCATCAAGATATGGGCTCCCCCAGGACCTGTACAGACGGTCTTTTGTGCGGTCGCCGGTAAACTGTGTAAAATCAATCCAGCGTCTGACATAGTTACACAGTTTGTTACCATAACTTGAATAAAAGAATGCACTTAAAGAAAGACCTTTATAGCCCAGGTCAGCATTAAACCCTCCGGTAAACTTAGGATGTGGACTACCTATGTAAGTACGGTCATTATCATTAACAATATCATCTCCGGATATATTACGGTATTTAAAATGACCGGCTACATTATAAGTACCTCCATACATTTCGGCATACTCATCAGCTTCATCCTGGGACTCTAGAAATCCGTCAACAATTAATCCATAAAATTCCGGGAAGGAAGTACCTTTTGTTGCACGTGTATAAACCATCTGCCTGAAATCACCACCGCCTATAAATTCAGCTTCTTTACCTGAGATCTTAACAATTTCATTCTTATAGTGCGACAGGGTTAAACCTATATTATAAGTTAAATCACCTCCCATAGTACTATTCTGATAGCTTATATTCAGGTCAAAACCCTTATTATCCATATCGCCGATATTGACTGAAGGAGCTGAAGCAGCACCAACTACACGGGGAATAGCAACTGCGAAAAGCATATCTTTTGTTTTTCTTACCCATACATCAAGAGTTGCGGTAAGGGAATTGTTTAATGCAGTAACATCGATCCCAACGTTTGTAGTTGTCGTCGTCTCCCATTTTGCGTCCGGGTTCCCAATTGCAGATGCATAGAAACCTGATGCCAGGGAGCTGACACTACCGTTAATTGAATAAAAGGAATAATCATTTCTGGACCCGAATGTTGTAAAGCCATTATAGTTACCTACTTCATCATTACCCGACATTCCCCATCCTGCACGGATTTTGAGGTTATCAATATAGTCTCTGGAGTTCGCCATAAAGGACTCTTCCGATATTCTCCAACCTGCTGAAAAAGCAGGGAAATTACCCCAGCGACTGTTGGCTCCAAACCTTGATGAACCATCACGACGAAAAGTAACTTCGGCCAGATACTTCCCACTATAATCATAATTAATCCTTCCGAAGTAAGACATCCATCTTACTTCACTGCCACCTCCGCCGCTCGTCTGATCTTTCTCACCTGCATTCAGGTACATATAAATTGCATCATCAGAAAAGAAGGTTGACCGGCTGGCGCTGACGTCTTTACTTGAAACAGAAACAGCCTCAGTACCGGCGAGGAAGTTCAATGTATGCACACTTGCAAAGGTTTTAATAAAATTAATCGTATTAGTCCAGTTCCACTGAGTAGTGTAACCACTGTTCATAGTCAGGATATCGGATGGTTTTGATTCCTGAAATTCCGGGTTTTGACGGAAAATATCCCTGCTGTCGTTAGGTCTGTAGTCAAATCCAAATAATGATTTAACCCTTAGCCCATTAATTATCTGGACTTCACCATATACATTACCTATTCCCCTGAGATTATGCGAGTAATCATCCCTGTCACGGTATAAAACAGCTAAAGGATTTTCCCCGTTTCCGGTTCCGGTCGCTTTTGTTCCTGCAAAATTACCCATGATATCATACACCGGGATAATGGGTTGCATACGATAAGCTTGTGAAATCGGAATTCCTTCACCAAATTCAGACCGGTTGCCTTTACCTACAGTATAAGATATACCCAGGGATTCTCCCAGTGTCAGCCATTTGGTTATTTTATTATCTGCATTTGAACGGAGGGTATAGCGGTCAAAACTGGTGTATTTGATAATTCCTCTTTCGCTAAAATAACCCATGGTGAAAGCATGAGTACCTCTATCGGTACCACCAGTAAGCGACAGATTATATTCATTCATGATCCCTGGTTGAAGTATTACATCATACCAGTCAGTTCCCTCTTTGTTAGCCATGGTAATATTGTAAAAAGCAGCACCAGGTGTATGATTATATTTGGCCGGATCAGCCAGCGGATCCCCCAGCATCTTACCTGCGGGAACAACATAGTCAGGAATTTGTGGAGTAGTCCCCGTACCATAAAGAATATTGGAGGGTGCTTTACCCTGATTTTTAGCTTCGAGCCAAAGCAATTCACCGTATTCCTGTGTATTAAGCAGGTCATAATAATTTGAAAAACTGCTGATGCCAAATCGGGCATTTAATGTAACTTTCGATTTTCCGGCAGTTCCATGTTTTGTAGTTATTAAAATAACTCCATTAGCACCACGAGCTCCATAGATTGCAGCAGAAGATGCATCCTTAAGAACTGTTACTGTTTCAATTTCATCAGGATTTAGCTGGGAAATAGCAGATTTTGTCGGCACTCCATCTATAACGTACAGAGGGGAATTGTTATTAATGGTACCCAGGCCACGAATAGTTACTTCGGCACCACCACCGGGCGCTTTTGCATTAATGATATTAACTCCGGAGGCTTTGCCTTGCAACCTCGTAATAGCATTTGCCGTGGTTTCTCTTGCCATTTCATCAGCACTCACAGTCGAGACAGCCCCCGTTAAGGATTTCCTCACCTGGGTTGTATATCCGACAACAACTATTTCTTCAAGCCTGGAAAGGCTTTCAATAAGGGTAATATCAACAGAGTTCCGGGAACCGACAACCACTTCCTGTGTGCTATACCCGATAAAAGAGAATACAAGGGTGGAATTTGTCGAAGCTACTGTGATGGAATATACTCCATCAGCATTTGTTATTGCACCGTTAGTGGTTCCCTTTTCAATAACATTTACCCCGATCATGTTATTGCCGGATTCATCAATAACACGTCCGGTTATAGCTCTTTGCAGCAGATTGTATGAGGTTTCATCCCCGTCAACGTATGCTAATGCTGTCAACCGGAACGCCCCCAACAATAAGATAAGGGTAATTAGTCTCATTACCGGCTTTTTCCTTAGGAAGTACCAAGGCAATGAAACAGATTTTCCAAAGTTTTTTGTCATACTTTTAAGGTTTTAAGATTTAAAGTCTAAACATGAAATATATTGTTCAGGTATTACCTGAATAAACCGGGAAAGGCATAGCTTCCGGGAAGCTCTACCATTTTAGAAAGTAACGTAGAGGATTTGGGTAGATTTTTTTCATAGGCACATCAGGTTAGATCAGGTTTAGGACAGGCCACAAAAAATCAATAAAAAGTAGAATCTTACTAATTTACAAAGGATAAATGAAATTTCCAAATAATTTGGAATCAATTTACTGCAAAGTCAGCCTCCAGGCTTTCAGCCCTGCGAATGACATGATCAGGTATATAATATAAAGTAACGTGGTTGGATATAAACCCCTGAAGAAAAAGAGACCGGCAGCTACGGTATTAACAATGATCCACAGAAACCAATGCTCATATATTTTCCTGGCCAGCATCCAGGTAGCTATTATCGAAAGGGAGGTAATGAATGAATCCCATCCCGGCACGGGAGAATCTGTCAGCCGGTCCAGCACCAGCCACATTACTGAGAATAATAAGGTAAAAACAACGCTTAGAGTAATTCCTGTTCTCAGTTTCAGGCGAGAAACCTTTAATCTCTCAGTCTCTTCAAAACCCACCCCTTGCCCCTCCCGGGAGGGGAGTTTTGAAGCCTCAGTCCCTTCGTCTCTCAGTCTTTTAGTCTCAATAGATCCTCCCCTCCCGCCCTCTCCCCCTCTCATCATCCTCTTCCTGACCCACCAATACCCCCCCAATACACTGATAACCAGATAATATCCCTGCAGACCCATATCAGCGTAAAGTTTCCCGCTGAAAAAAATCCAGATGTATACCGCTGAAGTGATTATCCCGACCGGCCAGAGCCAGATATTCTGCCTTATTTCAAGGAAGACATAGATAATTCCGGTTATGGCTCCGAAGATCTCTATATAATTATTTGATATCCAGTCTGTTATTTGCATGATAGATGATTAATTGGCAGAAGGCAGAAGGCAGAAGGCAGTAGGCAGTCGGCAGTCGGCAATTATTAGACTTTGCCAATTGCTTTTTACCAATTGCCAACTTACTGATTCCATTAAGAAATGTTTCTATAAACTCAAAAAGTAAAACTGCCCCTGAGCATAAAGTGGATGCCGGCCTGCGGAAAGTAGTATGACCAGGTTTTTTCAATGCCATCCTCATACCAGTTGCCTCCATAGGCATTGCTTTCATATTTATGATTCAGAATATTATTGATAAGAAGCTGGAATTCAGTGCTTTTAATCCCCCGGATAGCCGGATCAAAGTCGATCCTGAGATTATTCACAAAATATGGATCAATGGATCTTTCAGCATTCATTGTGTTATCGAAGTATTGCTTGCCGACATATTTGCTGATAAAGTGAAGCTCTTCATTCTTCAGGATTTTAAAATTCAGATCGCTGGTACCGGTCACAGAAGGGGAATATGCTATATCGACCGTTCCCAGGTTTTTACTTCCGTACTCTTCCGACCAGTCAGAAGTATTATAATCAATATAGTATTCTACAAAATCCGGGATCTTGTTGCGGCTCAGCGTAAGGTTGAAGTCCCAGTTAAAATATTCCACCGGCCTTAAGGAAGTTATAAATTCAATTCCGAGGCGGCGGCTTTTCTCAACATTCGTCATAACCGGATAACCGGTGTTACTCAATTCGCCTGTGGGAACTAGCTGGTCTTTATACAGCATTGCATAAAGGTTTATTGCCGCTGAATACTTTTTTCCCCTCAGCTTAT
>Ga0105101_10000620_pt1 | contig 14966 bp, 16 predicted proteins | sample PPLLak21cMay2015_2_FD_87037 | JGI IMG/M metagenome (GOLD analysis project Ga0105101, IMG submission 87037) | Freshwater sediment microbial communities from Prairie Pothole Lake near Jamestown, North Dakota, USA - PPLs Lake P8 Core (1) Depth... | ecosystem: Environmental > Aquatic > Freshwater >... | reverse complement strand
GTCGCGCCCGCTTCCGTGGCGAATTCCGTGGCGCGCTGCACCGCAAGTTCCACGGCCGTTTCGTGCATCTGTTGCTGTTCGATCCAGTAGGCCATCCCTGCGGCCACACTGGCAATCAGAAGCGCGGTGAGGCCGATACGGCGCAGCAACACCCGGTGCAGCGCCGAGTAGGCGCAGTGCGTGTGGCTGGACATCATGATGATGCCCCCTGTCACGGAAATTGAACCGGATCACCCCTTGCGGCGGCTGGTGCGGTCCTGGACTTCCTGCGACACCAGACGGGCAATCAGTATCGCCGGGTAAAGCTGGCCGACCAGCGCCTCCATGACGGCCAGGGAACGGGCGATGGGGTGATGCGCCACGATATCGCCGTAGCCTACGGTGCTGAGTGTTGCGTAGCTGAAGTACAGCCAGCTTTCCGACAAAGCAGTCTCGTTTCCGACCGCACCCGTGAAAGCACCTGGAAAAAGCAGTGCCACCAGCTTGTAGGCCCCGGCCCATGTCACCCCCAGCAGCAGATACGCGGCAATCGCCCCCTGAATGCGGTGATAGGTCACCGGACCATCGCGGAATACCTGGCCCAGAATCACCAGCGCCAGCATCCCGAACGACAGGATGATGAACAGGGCTTGCCATTGCGCGAGGATGACTGAAGAGGTGTCCCTGTCGACCCAGTGCAGGATCAGCGCGATGGCAATCACCACCGTAATTGCAACCATATTGCGGCTCCGTTCCGAAGCCGCCACGATGCCGCCCAGCATGAGCAGCGAGAAGGCGATGTCGTCCAGAACCCCCCCCAATCCCCATACCGAGACAAGCGGGGGCAGCACCAGCACGCTCAGGATCAGCAGCGTCAGGAAGGCCGACAATCCGGGGTCGGACCGCCAGAACCGCACCATCATGCCTCGGAATCTATTGAGCGTCACGCAATCTCCGTGGGAAGGTTGCTTGTCCAGGCAGGGTGGATCGGCTGGCTTGAACGAGGATCATTTGCCGTTGGCTGCAATCAAGTCGGCTCCACGAGAAGAATGACATAGCGAAGCGTGTCAGTCTTGTCAGGCGTCCTTCTCTTCTTTCGGCACTTTCTGCGGGATGTTCGCGTCGTATGCCGCCTGCATCCGCTTGAGTTTGAGAATGCCGTAAAAAATGGTGGCGGCCATCGAGAGGACCAGAATGCTGACGAACAGCCTTTCCGTGCCGAAAGCGGCTTCACGGTTGGCAACGTAGCTGGCAATGATCAGGCCGAGAATGGCAAGGTTGATGATCCAGTTAACCGGCTTCGACAAGACATAATGCAAGGTGCCGAACCCGGCGAGCTGGTAGAGCATGAAGGGAAGGATCGCGACTGCCGGTAGCAGTTCGGCGCCCAGGTTCGTGTCGGGGGTAACGCTCATTGTGGAATGCAGCAGCGTGCTGGTCGCAAGTTGATGGAACAGCGGCGGCACCGCGCAGAGAAACGGAACCGCGGCCAGCAGTTCGAGTACCAGCGCGCCGCTCCAGACACCGGTCTTCGACGAATTGTCAGCACCGGCGCCAGTCGATTGCGTGCCAATGAACAGGCCGGCGATGATGGCTGCCGCACTCGACAGCATCAGCAGTTCCACAGTGACGCCGAAGCTTGCGGCATCGCCGGTCTTGACCAGCAGCAAGGCGAGGAAACCGGGAAGATAGAACATGACGCGAACCATTCGGGCCCAGACACGCGGGTCGCGCTCCGGGGGCAGGATCGGAAGTGGGCGTCCGTCCGTTCCGATTGTGGGTCTGCTTTTTGACATGTTTCCCTCCTCGATGAAAATCTTGTTTTGCGCCCGCTACAAGCTGGGCATGCCCTTGGTTTTTGCAGAATATGGGGCAACACCATCAACATGGATGGTCCGCATCAATCATAATCCAGCCGAGGACTTGTCTGGAAGACTTCGACCGTACCAGGCAGACCTTGGGATTGCCCGCTTTGAATGCGGGGCGCACTCATGACCCGGATCCATGATGAATTGTTTTCCTGACGCACTGGCTGGAGTCTCGACCCGCATCGCGGCCGCCGCGCTTGCGGTGCTGGCTGGCTGCGGTGCCGTGCCAAAACCGGACGCGCCAGCGCCACGCGCTGAAATCCAGATCAACCTCTGCGCCCCGCCGCAGGCCATCATTCAGGGGCTGGCACTGCAACCCGACACTGAAGTGCCAACGGAAGCCTGGTATTTCGATACGCCAGAGCTGGAATTCGCTCGACGTGGACTCGTTTTCCGCTTGCGGCAGGGTGACCGCACACCCGAACTGACGCTGAAGGTGGCCAATCAGGATTGCATGGAAATCAAGCCTGCCTGGATTCCCAAGGATGAAGGCAAGTGCGAGTACGACAATCATGGCGCCGTCTTCAGCGGCTCGGTTTCCCTCACCCACACGCTCGACGCGGAAAACGCTCGCGCCCTGACCATGGGCCATCTGCCACTCGAGCAGGCACTCGGTCCTGCGCAGATTGCCTATCTGCGCGATGTCGTCTCGGCCTGGCCGCTGGTGTCCGACATCCGGCCACTCGGACCCGTGCACATCCGGCAATACCGCGCCCAGAACGCAGGATTCGATGTCAATGTCTGGACCCTGCCTGCGGGCGAAACGGAGATCGAGCTGTCGGAGAAGGCATCCTTCAAGGCGGTGCTGCGCCGACGCCTCGAGCTGTTGGATAGGGTGTCGCGCGCCGGGATCGCGCTGTGTCCCGATCAGGCGGGGAAGGGGATCGATCGCCTCAGAGTGCTTCTGGCGAGGCCCTGAACCGGCTCGCTACTTGTGGTGGTGTGGCTTGTCGGGCTCCAGCGCCAGCTTGGCGACCGCTTTCTCGGGTTCGCGGCCCTGGAGGTCGGCCAGCAGGCCGGCATCGCTCAGGTCGAGCGGGTGCGAGTTTTCCCAGTCGTGGTGTGCGATGCGGTGCAGGCGCTCGACCACATCGGCGTCGCGTGACTCGATGGCGAGTTCGCGCCGGCCGTCGAAACTTCCGGGCGCTAGATTGATCGACCCGACGACACCGGCGACGCCGTCCGCCAGCAGCATCTTGGCATGGAGCTTCAGGTGCTTGAGCGTGTGCACCTTGACGCCCAGGTCATCGAGGATGCGCAGGCCGCTTACGCCCTCCACCAGCTTGTCCTTCTTGAGCGTGTGGGGCGGGCGCACCATGAGGTGCAATTTCACCCCGCGGCTCGCCGCCCGCACCAGGTGCTCGATGACGACTTCGTCCTGGTAGCGCTCGTTTTGCAGGAAGAGCGTGTGCTTCGCTTCGTCGATGAATTCGCAGAGCCGCCTGCGTCCGTTGATCGGGCACCAGATGAGGTGCGCCTTGTCGCCCGGGTTGAAATCCTGGCGATTCCAGTCGGCATCGAAGCAGTCGACGATCTCGCCCACCTCGTGGCGGTGCGCCGTGACGATCGCGTAGTCGCGGGTTTCGGTCAGGTTGCGGGGTTCCCAGTTCAGCGACTTCACCAGGGCGATCTCGTCGTCCGCCACCATCGACTTCTCGTGGGTGAGGGCGAAAGCCGGGTTGCTTTCGGCCACCTCGATGCCGGCCGCCTCCAGTGTTGCGCGGGTGGCCTCGTTTTCGGGCTCGCCGCCGCGACGGGCGGGATTCAGCATGACCTGGACCTTGACGCCGCGGAGATGTGCTGCGATCACTGCATTGAGCAGTGCCGGGTCGGAAAACAGGAACATCTTGATTCGCAGTGATTTACGGGCCGACCCGATGGCATCGAGGATCGGACGGGCAGAGTCGTCAGGTAGAACGATCAGGGAACGGTGCATAGGAACTCCTGGGTTCGAGCGCGGGAATATGCCGGTACGGAATCGGTGCGCACATGTCTATGCAAAGCATAGATAAGGTCCAAGGAACGCATAAGCGGACAGCCCGCCCTCGGGCTATCGGACGGGATGCGGTCGGCGTGTCGCTGCAGGCGAGTGTGGCTTGGTTCGCGGATCATGGCCCGGGCGTATCCAGGCAAAAACCGAATTGTATTCCTGGACGGTTCGACCCGCGAGATGATTTGAGCAGTTCCTGGGGAACGACGCATGCAGTTTAACAAGGCGGCGCATGGGTCTGACCATGCGGGTCTAGTCATCGATGGGCAGATCAAGGGTTGCGAACAGGGCATAGCCTTCGGGTCGGTTCTGCGCCCAGAACTCCCAGTAGCCGCGCAGGTTCAGGGAGGCCTGCCCGCCGCTGACATCGAAGCTGTAGCCCAGTTCGGGTCCGATGGCAGCAACACGCGACTTGAAATCGCCCAGGATCTCGGACTGCAGTGCGCCGAGCGCCCCGGCGGTTGGGTAGCGATCCGCACTGAGCTGGTAGTAGACATACCCCGCCAGCCCGGCCTGCCAGTTGCCTGACAAAGTCTGGGATACACCCCAGTCCAGATGCGCGTCCACGCCACTCGTATAGTCGGTGTCTGGATTCTCGAAGTTGTAGGTGAGGCCGAACACTGCGGAAAACTCGCGCCCGCTGTGCGGATTGAAATAGGTGTAGCCGCCGCCCGCGTCGATCGCGCCATGGCCGAGGCCGATGTTGGCGAGGCGCTGGCTGTCGTAGGCGCCCATCGGAATGTTGCCGGTGAGGTAGGCCATCCAGTTGTGTACGCCTTCATTCCAGGCGAGGCTCGCATAGGGTGACAGATCGGTGCCCCCGCTGTCCGAACTAGAGATATCGGACTGCGCATCGAGGGAACCGATCGAAATGGACTGATCCGCCCGAACACGCTCGTTACCCACCCCGAAGCCCAAACCGATGAATCCCTGCCCACCGAGGATGCTCGTTTCCGGCGCATAGCCCGGCTGCACGTCCAGCAGGGCCAGCTGCGTTTCGTTGCCGCTGGATAGGACCAGGCCCTGCGGCAGGATCCGCGATTCCACCATGCGGCCGCTGTAGTAGTAGGGCATCAGGTTGAGCGACCCCCCCGGGGTCGGGGGCACTGCCGCCATGCTGGCGAACTGTCCTGGCAGCCAGAACGAGCTGCCCCCTTCGTCGGCACGACCGTCAGGCGATGCCAGCGCAGCTGCGAGAAGCAGGGCTGTTCCAGCCCCGATTGGCTTGCGGCGTGGCATCTGATGCCGTGTCATCACCGTGGATGTTGGCGAGTGCACGCCATCAGGGCAGTTCCAAGGCATTGTCAGGTCACCGGATATGGCCATGCAGGCGGGGCTTCCTTCCATGGGTACCGGGAAGTGGCTCCGCTCATCTGAACAGCTTTCCCGGATTTATAAGTGTGCATCGTTGCCCGGTAGTGTCCGGTTAAAAACCACAAAAATTCAGTTGGTTAGAAAAAACAGTCTGTTCTGTAACCAGCTTACTGCGTGCGAAGGCTTGAGATAGCTGGGTTTTCTCAAAAACGGACACCGAAAAAATCTGCAGCAAAGAGTAGAGCGAGGCGTCGATTTGGAGCTCCTTTTTTACAATGGCAATCAGCACGTAAGTTGCGACGGCGCACCAGACATATTGCGCGAGGTCGCCACATCTTTGCGTCTTGACTGCATTCTCGCTGTTGCCGAAGAAACGCTTGATACGCAGATGCTGCTTGATCCACTTGAAGAACAGTTCGACTTGCCAGCGGCTCCTGTAGAGCGCTGCATTGGTCAACGCGGGCAAAGCGGTATTGTTGGTCAGGAACACCAGCGTCTTGCCGGATTCCGGATCTTTGAAACGGATGCGCCGCAGCAGTTCGGGGTAATCCTGCGAGGCATAGAAGCCGTTCAGTGCGATGCGCTGATCGCAGATGATGCCGGTGCTGCGGTCGGTCGGCATCGAATACACCCGGTGTGCATCCATGCTGCGTTTGGCCCGGGTCACGAAGAAAGCTCCCGCCTGATGCAGCGTAAACAGGCGACTGAAATCGAGATAACCGCGATCCATCAGATAGAACGCGCCAGCCTCGAAGGTCAGCATATCCAGCACGTTGACCTCGTGGGTCTTGCCATCCGAGATATGGATGAAAGCCGGGATGTTGCCACGCAGGTCGAGCAGCGTATGCAGCCTGACCGCCGCCTTTGTGGTGCGAAACGGAGTCCACGGAAACAGCGACAGGCACAGGTCGATGGTCGTGGCATCCAGGGCGTAGACCGCGTTGTCCAGGTCGATACCGAAGCTGTCGTTGCAGTACAGCTTGCGCGCACGCCGGATGAGCAAGGCGGCCAGGTCCGCCCAGATGCGCCAGTCGCGCCCCTCGTTGGCATCGGCCAGCGTCGAGCGCCGGACCGGCGTGCGGAAGCCCATGCTGTACAGCTTCGCTTGATTGGCCAGCAGGCAGGCTTCGATGTCGCGCAGGCTCTCGCGGTAAGTAAGTTGCGCGAAGGCCATGGCACGGAATTGCTCGGTGCAGGCCAAACTGCGCACTCTGGAATCGCCGCCATGGCGCGCCACGATCCGCGCAAAGCTGGTCCATGGCACGAACTCCATGAGCTGCGCGAACAAGGTCTTGCCCGTGTTCATTGTTCACTTCCAGAGGTGTCGACCGCTGGAAGTTACGCGAACCTGAATAGGGGAAAACAGATTTCAAATCGGCACCAAAATAAATCGCCCTGCAACCCGTGCCAGTTCTTGGTCTCGGCTCGTGGATTTGCATGTTAACCGGACACTACTGGGGATTTTTCAGCCTTTACAGTACACCCGCATGGTCAGATCCTGTGCGCCCTGGCCATGCGGCCTTGGAGATTTCCGACCCATTCAGGCGAGGGCCGCTATTTCCTGGCGGGTTCGGTGTTCCTGGCGGGTTCGGTGTCGGTCTTCTGGAGCGGTGCGTGTTCGAGCCTTCGCAGTGCATCGGCGATGTCCTGTGACATCTGTGCGATGGCGCGGCTGTGAGCGGCTGCGAGGGCGTCGTAGCCCTTCTCCTTGACGGGTTCGCGAGCGGTCGTGCGCCCCGTTTCGGCACTGCCATCCTGCATGCGACGCACCGTCCAGACGGCATCCAGCGCCGCGGATTCCCCGGGGGCCGATACGAAGCCCTGCACCTCGATCGCGACGCGATATTCGGTGTCCGCGCTCAGGACCTGTGAAAACAGCGTGACATGCGGGGTGCCCAGCATCGCGACGAGATTCTCGGCGACCACGCGCGTGATGGCGTTCTGCAGAGGCGCCGCCCAGCGATTGAACTCGTCGAACTGCACCTGGTTCGGCCCTGTGCTGACGACGATCTGGGGCTGATCCACCTCCGCCGGCACCGACACCGGCCCCACTGCGACCGAAATCTTCGAGGCAGGGGCCGCCGGAACCGTCGCGGCACTGAGTGTGTAGAAATGCGACGTTGGCGTGGACGAGCAGCCACTTGCGAGCATAAGCGTCACAACGGGGATCAACAGGGCGTTCAGGCGGCGCATCAGGGTTTCTCCTCGGTTTTGCCACGGATCAGCGCTTCGGGATGGCGCGCGAGATAATCGGTCAGCACGCGCAGCGACCGCGCGGCGCGGGCGACTTCCTGCATGGCGTTGCGCAGTTCCTGCTGGCCGGGCGCGTCCGGGCTGACGAGCGTCGCGTCCGTGTTCTGGATCACCTTGTTGGCGGAAACCGTGGCGCGGCGGAATTCCTCGATGGCCGACTTGAGCTCGGGCGTGACGTCGGAGTCGAAGCGGATCAGGGCCTTGTCTGCTTCATTCATCACCTGAGTAAACGATTCGAGTGCCTTTTGGGTGTTGGCACCGATTTTCTCCCACTGCAGGTTGTCGAGCTTGGTCAGGATGCTGCCGACTTTCGCCTCGAGGTTCGGCAGCGTACCCGGGACCGCCGGAAGCTCCGGCATTTCCTGATTCCAGTCGATCTTCACCTTCTTCGCATTGGGGAAGAAGTCGAAGGCCACGAAAAGTTGTCCGGTCAGCAGGCTGCCGCTCTGGAGCTGGGCGCGCATGCCAAAATGCTCGATCATCTGCCGCACGAGCTCATGGCGCCTCTCGATATTGTGCGCCATGGCACTGTCGGCTGCCGTCTGCTGGCCGCGCATCTGCCCAAAGATCCGCTCGGGATAGCTCACTATCTCCACGCGTCCACGAATCTTCTTGGTTTTCGGATCGATGTCGAGCCCGACGTCGGTGACCTCGCCTCCAGGCAAGCCGACGATGGTGACTGGCGCACCGACGGACAGGCCGCGCAGCGACTCGTTGAAATAAAGTACATAGCGTTGGGCGATCGCTTCAGGCTGCTTCATCGCACTGGCCTCATCGGCGAAGAGCTTGAAGACCGTGCTGGCGGTGGCTTGCACGCGATCGAAGGGGAAGATGGGGTCGTCGAAGGCGACTCCACCCGCGATCAGCGCGACCAGTGACTCCGTGCGCACGTTCACGCCGCTGGCGCCGACCGAAACGTCGAGTCCGCTTGCGTTCCAGAAGCGGGTCTCGGTATTGACGTATTTGTCGTAGGGCGACCTGACAAAAATATCGATCTCGACAGACTTGCCACCGGGTGCAAGTTTGTACCCGATCACCCGGCCTGCTTCCAGGCTGCGGTAGTAGACCGGAGCGCCTATCCCCAGAGACCCGAGTCTGGTGGCATGGAGAGTGAATTTATGGCCTGACTCGCCCTCGGTGAGGGGCGGCGGTTCATCCAGGCCTGAGAATGCCACCTGCTTGCTGGCAGACTTGCCGGCCTCGAAGCCGATGTAGTTGCCGGAGAGCAGCGTGCCAAGACCGGATACGCCGCTCAGACTGATGCGTGGCTCGACGACCCAGAACTGCGCGTCCTCGACCATCAGGCCCGCGGCATTCTTGGCGATCTTCGCCGTGACCTTGACCTTGGAAAAATCGTCGGTGAGCTGCACGGCCGAGACCTGGCCGATGTTCACGTCCTTGTACTTGATGAAGGTCTTGCCGGCCTCGATGCCCTGCGCGGCCTTGAACACGATGGTGATGGTGGGGCCTTCGCTGAGAATGCGCTGGACCGCAATCCCGATGGCGATGGCCGCGGCGAGGATCGGGATGATCCACACGACCGAGATCCGCCGGTGCTTTTTCGGCACCAGGGTGGCCTGCGGGAGATCGTCGTGATGGTTGTTCTCGTTCATTTCTTTTGCTCCATGCGTGTGCCGCTATCCCAGATCAGCCGCGGGTCGAATGTCTCGGCCGCAAGCATCGTCAGCACCACCACCGCCGCGAAGAAGAGCACGCCCATGCCAGGCTCCACCGACATCAGCGGCTTCAACTGCAGCAGCGCGACGGTGAAGGTGTCGACGAAGACGTCCAGCATCGACCAGCGGCCGATGATTTCGACCATTCTATAAAGACGCGTACGCTCCCGGAACCCGCCCTTGACGCCGCGCTGCACCGTGACGAGCAGATACGTCAGCGCGATCAGCTTGCCGATCGGCACCATGACGCTCGCAATCAGCACGACCAGCGCCAGCGGCCACGACCCCGAGGTGTAGAGGAACACCACGCCGCCCATGATGGTGTCGGGCTCGGTGGTGCCGAGCGTGGTCGTGTTCATCACCGGCAGCAGGTTCGCCGGGATGTAGCAGATCGCGGCGGCGATCACCAGCGCCCAGGTTAACTGAATCGAATGTGGACGGCGGGATTCGAGTACGGCCCCGCAGCGCGGACAGTGCCCGGGACGCTCGGGATGTTCGGGACGCGTCAGAAGCTCGCAGGTCTCGCAGCAGATCAGTCCTGCCTGCGCTGCCGTCAGCCCGGGGGTACTCATCCCGGATACTCCATTGGCCCCGGAACCGTTCGCCCTGAGCTTATCGAAGGGCCGTTCGTGCGACCGTTCGCCCAGCCCCCTTCAACTACGTTCAGGAGCGTCTTGTTGAAGGGCCGTTCATGGTTCGACAGGCTCACCACGAACGGCGACAGGCTCACCACGAGCGTTGAGATGAGTCCAGTTTCATCGGTTGGGCAAACCAGGCTCATTGCCTCTGCTCCATGCGGGGCGTTCCGCGAACCGCAGACAAGGGGTGCATCGTGCCATCGTCCCACTCGACCCGCTTCCACACCTCGCGCGGATCGAACGTCACCATGATCGCCGGAAACAGCACCACCAGCACGCCGACCGCAACCATCCCGATGCCGGGGTCGACCGTCGCCAGTTCGGCGATCTTGATCAGGGCGACCAGGATGCCGAGCATCATCACTTCGATCATCGACCAGGGCTGCATGGATTGCGCCCAGCGCAGCATCTCCCCGACCCAGTGCGGCGCGGGGGGGCGACGGGCGGCGATGAGGACGGTCAGCATGAACAGGGTGTAGAGGCCGGGCGCAATCACGGCGCAGAACGCGACGACCGCCGCCGTGACCGGCTCGCCCGTCTGCCACATTTCGAGGGCACCGCCGAGGATGGTCGTGCTCGCCGTGAGACCGAGCACCGACAGTCCCATTAGCGGGATGGTGTTGGCGATGATGAGGAAAATTGCTGCGGTGAAGGTGAGGGCGAGCGGGAGGTCGAGCGGATCGCGCGATGCAGTGGCCAGGATGTGACCGCAGCGGGTGCAGCGTGCCCGGTCGCCGGGATTGAGCCGTGGAATCCGCTGCAGCAGGTCACAGTCGGGGCAGGCGACGGTTTCCGCGACGACAGATGGCTTAGGTTCGGGCTGCATCAATCGGCGCCGGATATCACCCGGTGCGCGTGGCCGAACTCGCCGCCGTGGGGGGAAACCTGACAATCAGGCGATCAATGCACATGAGCGAAACATCTCCGTCTAGAGGTGGATCGAGCGGCAGACCGAATCAAGATCTTGCTCCGTCGATCCTCAGATCACATCGCGCCGAATCTCGGCATTCGCGTTGCCGTTCAACTTGAGAACGGGCGGCATCCAGGTCTTGATGCGTGCCATGGGCGAAGCCATGTCGGCGGAGCGGTCCTCGCTTCCCGATCCTGTCAGGCAACTTGAACACATTAAGCCGCTCTCGCACCCGGTGGGATGCAGCGCGGCTCACGTTCCAGCCCGTTCCGCCGGGCTGCACTGTCGATGTCTACCGGATTTGTACCGACCACACTACAGCAGTGCTATTTACCAATTGAAGCTTGCGCCGAAGAGCGGCCCGTTCAGGCTCACGCTCTTGATCGGATTACTCGAGTCGAATTCGTAGTCCAGGTAGCGCCAGGTCGCGACCAGTGCGCCCCAGTTGTAGCGGTAGCCGATGCCGGCGTTGACCTGCCAGGTGAGATCCGACTGGCCGGTGCCGACGTCGAGGTAATAGGGGATGAACCATTTGTGCTCGCTTCCCAGGTCGGCCACGCCCTTGACGCCGACGATGCCGTCCCAGACGTCCGCGCTCACTTCAGCCGAGCCGGTGCGCGAAACGGGTGGCAGCGCGCTGATGTCGCCGTTGATTGTCCAGTCGAGCGACTGGCTCACGTCGAGATAGCGCGCACCGCCCAGCACGTCGAGCGTGTAGTTCGGCTTCTTGACCAGTTCGTAGGTGCCGGCCACGGTCCAGACCCAGGTCTTGATGTCGTACTTCAGGTTGGCATTGACGCTGGCGGGTATCTGCAGGTGGCCGATTTCAAAGTCGCGAGAACCACTTTTCTTGGCGCCGAAGTCGGCATAGACCAGATCCGTCCACACCCCCCATTGGCCCTTCTTCGCACTGGCGGTGCCCATGAACGCCATCTTCAATGCGTCGAGGACGTCTTTTGCCGAAATGTCGATGCTGGAACCGCCGCTATTGGCCGGAAAGGACGTTTCGCCACCGAGGGCCGGAAGCCAGAGGTAGATGGCCGCTTGGTATTGCCAGTCATCGTCCACGGCTTCTGCCTGGGCGGCAACGGGGGCGAGTCCGGCAAGGGCCAAAGTGAGCAGGGTGGTCGTGCTGCGTGCGGTTGTGCGTGCGTTCATTGATGAAACTCCAGGAGATAAGTCGTAACAAGTGCAATTTTCGAGGTTTGTAGCTGCACGTAACCTGCCCCGTAATCCTCGAACCACGAATTATAGGCGCCTTCCGGGTCATCCTTGACAATATGGCCCCCGCCGACGCGCAGTATTTGGCTTTGTGTAACATTCTTACCAAGGCATCCCTGATTCGCCGGGGATGAGCCAATCGCCACATCAGTAAAGACACAAGAAAAGCAATATTGTCTTCTGTCACGAATCTGGCGTCGGACCCGCGCCGAAGCGCCCCCCAAGCCGCCGCCATCGAAACCCTCTCCGCGAGCACATCCTTACAGGTTTGCAGATCCGCGTGGCGTTCGGTACCCATGGCCCAGAAGACCCGCTACTTTCCCATTACCAAAGCACGCGCGCGAACTTCACAAAGGGTCGCTCTAGTTCGCTGAGTCTTCGCTTTTGAGAAGCGCTTGCCATGCTTGTCAGAAGGCGGGCTGGCTACCGTGTTTTTTTCGCATCCCGTGTGCCAGGCGGAATTGAAGTGACTATTATTAGTTCAGCTAGAGATTTGTTTGTCTTTATTCAACGATCACGGAGCTCAATCATGAAACACACCCTTTCAACAAAACTGTTCGGTTTGCTGGCATTGTCATCTTTCGCACTGGGGTCGATGCAGGCTTTAGCCGGTGATGACGCGGCCAAAGACAAGGCCGAAGCTGTCAAGACGGTGAATGGCGCCGTTACGGTCCTCAAGGACTTTTCGGCCGATCCCAACATGACCTGGTATCGAGATAACATCACCAAGGCCAAGGCCGTGCTGATCATCCCGACGCTGGTCAAGGCCGGCTTCATTTTCGGCGGCTCCGGCGGTACCGGGGTGGTGCTGGCGCGTGACGAAGCGACCAATACGTGGAAAGGCCCGTCCTTCGCCACCGCAGCTTCGGTGAGCTGGGGCCTTCAGGCCGGCGGTTCGGCAGCCCAGGTGGTGATGATGGCGATGACCGACAAGGGCAAGGATGCGCTGCTCAGCAACAAATTCCAGGCCGGCGCGGATGCCAGCGTGGCGGCAGGCCCGGTAGGCGCAGGCGCGCAGGCCGCAACAGTCGATATCCTCCAGTTCACGCGCACCAAGGGCCTGTTCGGCGGCCTGAGTCTTGAAGGCTCCGTCATCGCCGTGCGCGACAGCCTCAACCATGCTTATTACGGCAAGCCAGTGACGCCGGTGGATATCCTGGTCAAGGGTGATGTGAGGAACCCCCAGGCCGATGTTCTGATCAAGCAGCTGACAGCCGGCGCCAAATAGACGTCAAATTAAAATTGCCGTCAAATTAAGTAACCAGGTCTGATCGATCCCCCTCGCCTGGCAGGGAGGGGGATTTCTTTTGCCCCCATCGTTCCATCAAGCCGCATCATTCCTCGACCTTGAAACACCGGGTTTCGGGGACCTGTAAACCTGATTGATCCGATTTGCTGTGGGTCGTGCGGGTCGATGCACGTAAAAAAGGGACTTCCTTTTGAAGCCCCCTTGGGTCGAATCCATTTCCCCCTGCCTGGCTGGCCGATTCGTTGCCCGCTTATTTCGGAAACATGAACTGCGCCTGCAGCCGCGTCGACCATTCCGCGCCGTTATCGGGGTGAACCACGTTGTAGTACGCGCCCACCTGGGTGTTCACCGGCAGGCGACCGAGGTGGAAGATCTTGCCGATACCTGCGCCGAGCGGCACGGTCCATTGATCGCCGCTGTCGGCCTTCCAGTTGGCCGTGATGATTGGTGCGCTGTTGATATAGAAGCCTTGCGGGAAGTTGTAGTTGACAAATGGCTGGACCAGGAAGTTATTGTAGGCCCCGCCGCGATTGTCGCTCGACAGCGACCACACGTTGTTGACGAGCGCTCCGTACACCCAGGGGTCGCCTTGTTGCATGTGGAGTGCAACGGCGGACGGGCCGAGGCCCCAGTTCTTGTTGCCCAGACCATTGGTGTTGGTGGGCATCTGCACGATGGCGCCGGCGCCCCAGATCAGGCCGGAAGGCGTGGGGCTGCTCGGTGATGCGAAGGCGGAGAGCTGGGTGTCGCCGAGGCCGAAGGTGGTGCCCTGGCTGGGCGCGAACTCGGGTTGCCAGATGAGCGGCATGATGGTCCGCGTGATCAGGTTCCAGTTTTCATTCAGCGTGATAGGAATCACCGGCTGGATATTGAGGATGTTCTGCGTGCGGTCGGTCGGCCCTACGTTGAAGTTGGTGTTGTTCTGGAACGGCACGCTGACCAGGTTGCCCACCGGGTTCTGCGCCAGCTTCGCCAGTTCCTCGTCGCTCATCCCTGCGTGGGCGGGGGTACACACAAGCGCTGCCAGAAGCAGCCCGCAAGATTTCCGTTTGTTCATGTTTACTCCTGGCTTCATTGAAGTCGATCGGTATGCCTGGCTACCATTGATTGCTTGTTTGCAATTCTACCTGCGGCAGAGGAGAGAGAGGCCACTTCCATGCCGTGCGCAGATCACTGCCGACCATTGCATGCATATCCGTTGTTGCGCCCGACTGTTCGACAAGTTCGGTCTGGCCCGTGCGCCGGTGCTCGAGGGCGGCAAGATTGTCGGCATCGTGAGCTACACGGACAGGGTCATGAAATGGCTGGGGGGAGCGTGCTGCTGATCGTCGGTGGGCGCTCATGTCTGCTTGATCGGGTACAGACCGGGGAGTTTGGGTGAGCTTTGCATTGCCACCTGAGTGTTTGTTGACCGCAGGGCGGGGGATTCAATTCAAGCCTGAAAATCTTGAGTGGTAGCAAGAGACTGCATCGCAATCGCCGTAAGTCGTCTATAAACAATCGAGCGATGCAATGACTCGAATAATCAACCAAGGCGGAGACTCCCATGAATGCCAAGCTATTTTTTATGTCCTGTGCTGTTGCGGCAGGTGTTTCAGGATTCATCGGCCCGGTGGTTGCCGGGGATGCTCCCCAGACCCGCCCGGGGTCGAAAATCAGCTTCTCCCCGTTGCCTCTGGAAATCTACACGCAGGAAGGGCAAAGGCCGGCGGTCGTTTTCAGCACACCCTGCATCCAGATCGAAAAAATGACCAACGGCTTCCCGCCCATCCTCGCCTTCGAGAACTTCATGCTCGCAATGATCGGCAAGGTGAACGATTCCGGGCTCCTGCCGATAAGTCTCGAACCGGTCTGCATCTAGGGTCTGT
>Ga0105101_10000619_pt1 | contig 14977 bp, 40 predicted proteins | sample PPLLak21cMay2015_2_FD_87037 | JGI IMG/M metagenome (GOLD analysis project Ga0105101, IMG submission 87037) | Freshwater sediment microbial communities from Prairie Pothole Lake near Jamestown, North Dakota, USA - PPLs Lake P8 Core (1) Depth... | ecosystem: Environmental > Aquatic > Freshwater >... | reverse complement strand
ACCCTGGTTTTACGAATGTTTTACAGTATTTGAACAACACATAGTTCAAATCCCCATCGGCCTTTATATCTGCCCATTCCATCATGTCAACAACCGTGTCCAGAGCCGGCCTTCTTTCTTCTTTAACGTATGGCATTCCAGTAATCCTCCATAATCTTGTGTTTTGTTTTGTCTTTTAAACCACACGGCCACCAATAGGGTGCATCTTTGTCAGCGTATGGCCAAATTTTTCCATAGTACTCAGGGTCTTTTCTCGCCAGGTTTGCTCGATGTGATTCGTGTAATCGAAAATCACCAATCCAAGGAGGTAGGACAACTTCACTTGCCCTAGCAATATAGTAAAGCATATTGTTCTTGAAGCCTCTTTTCTCCCATTCCAGCATCATAATGTCCATATAATAACCGAGCGTGTCCTCATATCCTTTCCACATAAGAACAGCTGGGTGGTTTTCCCAACGCCCACCATAGGCCAATGTTTTAAGTATCTGAAAGGCCTCTACCCTTTGTTTTCCAAGACGTTTGTCGTCTAGGATTTTAGCAGTATGTATAAAATCAGGAAACGGGAGGAATGTCTGCATCTTTCTCGTCCTCTTCTCCTAATAAAGAATCCATGTTCTCAATGTGGTTGACCAATCCCATAAGCGGCTCTTCAAAAATTAAAACACTGCGAATTTTGCCATCACGTGCAACACATTCACTGTGTGTGACAAGATTCATTTTGTCGTTTTCCTTAAGTTTCTTTCTAAGCCAGCTCTTGACCTTTCCTGATGGTAACTCACTCATTTCAAATGTGAATCTTTCCATAGCGCCCTCCATAAAAATGGCGGATTTAGACGCAAAAACGCATCTTTACCCGCCAACGGCGTTGAAAACTAATATGTTTAGGAGATTTATCATCCTAGTGTAATATAATACACGAACCTCATTTTGTCAAGGGCAATTTTAAATAAATTCCTCTTGATTTAGTGTAAATGTAATCCTCAATAATGTAGCGCAGAATAAGTCCTGCCTTTTCCCGATCTGGATAATCTGGAAGCGGTGAGTTTTCTTTAGCAATATTTGCCAAATCAAATAATTTATTTGCCTCGTTTTTTACAGCATCGAGTTCCCACTTACCGAGTTTTATGTCTCTTAACATATCGTAATCTGTGGTTCTAAAAACATTGAGTTCACCTGTGTTAAGAAACTCTATGGCCATATGCATGAGCCTAATTAAGTGCGCCGCATTTTTTGTGTCATACCCATATTTTTCAACGAGTTTCTTTCTTTTGTCTCCCATATACCCCATATGTGCATGATGTGTCATTCTTTTCAGTTGTCCTTGTGCATAACCTATGAAAGCGACAAACGCGATTTTTGAAGAAAATATGTGTTTATTTTCCAGAATTAATTTTCCGTACCAACCAAATTTCGTAGGAAAATGATATTCGTCTTTAATCCACAGCAAAGATAACACATTCGGGTTGGACTTTAACAACAGTTGGAAAAACTTTCTGATTTCATAGCTGACCACGTCCCACTCATTTATAAATCTCTCCACGGCACTTGTATAGTCCTCTGTCTTTCCATCGAATGTAAAAAACTTATCTCCAAGACCAGTATAGTATTCTGGCTCCGCAAGATAAACGGACATGAGGTCAGTGTCGTCCACGCTGTTTGGATCTGTATTTGGGATGTACGTGTTTTGCGCGTAACTACCTCTAAAACCAAGTAAAACAGTGTCTTCCGGGTAAAGCTTGTTTTTTAGTTCTTCGGGTATTGTTTTCATGTTGTAAATATAAGCATCTTTTTCATCTTGTCAAGTACTATGATGGTCGAATAGGTCAAAAACTGTCCAGATTTCGTGTGTGGCACCCCATTGGTGATGAGGGGGGAAACATTCCCTTTCAGAAAATTATAGGGCCGGCCTTTTAGACGCGGGCTAAATTTTACTCGGGACATAACTTGAAAAAAGATGTTTCTAAAAACCAATTTAAAAAGGAGGTACACCATGATGGAAGAAATCTATTACGAAAAAGACCTTAACTATCACCTGGAAGCCCCGGCATCCGGGTGTGATATCTGCGAGAGTATCGCAGAGCTCAAACAAAAACTTTTAACACTCAACCTGTGGACTGAGCAGTCCATAGAAGAAGATATCCTCCCATCTTTGAGCGAAGGTGATTTGTATGAATACCTTCGCATCTTGGATGGCAAGTAAACCTAGTATCTTCCGTGCCCATCACTTCGGTGGTGGGCACGATTGGATACTAAGTTTCTTTAGGGAGGTGGTACTATGCAAGGACTTGTCACCAAGAAACATTTCTTCCTGATTCTTAGGTACTTCAGACTCAGGAAGGCATTGTCCGTACTGTTTTCTAGGAAACGTGTCGCTTTGAACATACTCATTAAATAGGAGGTGTGTACTATGGAAATGTTGATTGGTCTTGTCATCGGCGCAGTTCTGGCAGTTTGGTGGGGTTCGTGCTCGTGGTTTGTTACCAAACTCATTCGTGAATGGAGGAGGAACTAATCATGAAATGCAAAAAGTGCAACTCTGAGAACTTGACTATTGTGAAATCTGGCCCGCATCAGAAACTGGTGTGTAGTGACTGTTTGGCTTTCCAGAAGTTTCTCTCGCAGGAGGATGCGAAAACATTCAATCAACTTCAAGCACTGAAAAAGGAGGTGTAATCATGTATACTGCAAAAGAAATTCAGGAAGAGTACAGGTTAAACACGTGGCGTACGAGGACCAACGACCGTAAACATTCACACAGCTGTATTCCTTTGGCCCTCATGGCAGAATCCATTCGTCAGCTCACCCAGGGTAAAACGCCTGATCATGAGGCAATTCTGGAGGAAATCCGCGTCAGTGATAATGTCATTCGGCGCCCAAGAAGTTAGTACCAAAGGAGTGGTAGGGGCCTCTACCCCTACCATTCTCTACGAGGTCGTTAGGCGAAACGGCCCCGTTAGGCATGAGGGAAGACGGATCCCTACCCGTAACTCGGCCACATTTGTGAGGGACATCCTCATTGTCCCGGCCGACCTCCTTTCAGCTTAGCGACCTCATAGAGGATTAACATTATCAACAACATAGAACGTAGGAGGTGTAGTATGACATTGAAAGAGTTTTACAAGGAACACGAGGATCGATTGGAGCTTATGCTCAATCACCCGAGCTACAAGGAAGGTGATGGGCACATCTCTCGGATGGTTGACCGCGTCATGGAACAGCTCGAGAAGATTGAGAAAGGTGCTCAAAAGCACGGATGGAATGCCAACAGGTTGTTTGTCAAGGTTGACTAAGATTGATTTTTAGTTTTCTCCATACCTATCAGTGAGAACTGGTAGGTATGAATGGAGACTATAAAATCACCCTAATAGAGGAGGTATATATGGATATTGCTACCTGGATTCTTACTTTGTTGGCTATTGTTGGCGTTGTTTTAAACGCTCAAAAGAAGGTTTCTGGTTTTTATTTCTGGATTCCTTCTAACCTTGGTTGGCTTGTTGTTGGTATTATTACCGGTGTTTGGGCACAAGCCGCTCTTTTCGGATTCTATACCTTTATGTGTTTCTATGGAATCAAGAAGTGGAACTCATAACAACTTACAAATTTTTAAAAGGGGGTGATACGCAATGTTTCATGTAGTCGTCAAGGACTATGAAAATTCTGGATTCGTCTGGGATGCCTTCTACTGCCAAGCATGCCTGGAAAAAAATATTGCGACAGCCAAACATCTAGAAATCCTACAACAACACACAGTAACACCAGAACATTTATCCAGAATCTACCCTCCACTTGTGGACGAACCTGTTTGTGAAAACTGTGGCACAATCTTCAATTATTTGTCGTGCAAATGAAATAACCTGTCTTTCTAATTGGAGGTTTTTATGAAATTCGTATTAGAAGAACATTCAAATGGAAGGATGTTTATGGTTAGAGAACACGAATCAGATTGGATTCACACGTTTGCATGGGGGTATGCGGATTGTGAAAAAGCAAGAAAGATACAAAGTCGATTTAACAAACAAGGAGCCTTCATAACGAAGGAAAGAGCGCTGTACATTTCAAGTAGAATAAGAGGAAACTCAACAATTCATTAAAAGGAGGTAACTATGACGATGAATAACATGCCGAGAAGACTTCCTATAGTGACAGTAAACGGGAAGAAGTACTTTCTGGATGAACGCTTAAGACAACTCAGAAACGTTTCAAATCCGAGTGATTACATAAATTTGCCGAGAGAAGGTGAGTCGTGTGCAACGAATCTCAAGTATGGTGTTGACTTTTTACCAGAAACCACTAACTCATAAGAAGGAGGTATACCATGAGATGCCCAAAATGCAACACCGATGAACATTTTCGTGTCAATGAGTTCATGCTGGTTCTCAACCAGGGCCCTGAAGGCCCTTTGCATGAGGTTAGTTGTACAAAGTGCAACACAAGCATGCATTCGGCACGGCTTCCGGAACACTTCACCAATAAGGAGGTGAGAGCGCTTGAACAATCCAATTAAAATTGCATTAATTCTGTTTGCCGGGTATGCATGGGCAACTGTCTTGGGCATGTTTGTTGGCGAAGAGGTGGTAGGGGGCGTGTTCCTATTCCAAGCCATATACTGTAGACTCAAGTACTTCGGCTACAGAACGATCAAGATTGACCCAAACGACATACCAGTACTCATTCCAGAGGTTGTGACAACAACTAACTAAGGAGGTGTTTTATGAGCAAGAATGAAGCGATTTTACTGAAAAAGGCTATGGACCGGCTTGAGAGAAAGATGGAAAAGGCTAAGGGGCCGATTGAGCAAAACCGGATTGTGAAGGCCTACCTGGCAAAACGGAAGAAGTACAACAAGATCATGGGTATACAGGATGAGGAGTAAAGGAGGTGTGTATGGCGGCGTTTACGGACGAACAGATTGCGTTCATGAGAGCAGACCTCGAGAATGACATGGCACTCTCGAAACTTATTAACGTCGTTAAGGAAAATCTTAGAAAGGAAGGTAAGAACTTCGATGAAGAGTTCGACAATTGGAAAAAACAAAATAACAGAGTTTGAAGTTACAGAGATTGATTGGTCAAAGGCATGCCCGACCGAAGAAGAGATAAAGGAGCGCTTCGCCGGCCAAGAAATCGAAGACATATCCTATGACACCAAATATCCCAGGGTTGAGGTGTTGGTCGATAACCAGATATGGGCATGGGACAAGTTCCACGGCGGTGGATTCTGGTACACAACATAACTTAGAAGGGAGGTGATATCATGAAAAAGCTACTCTATGTACTAGTGATGACCGTTGTGCTTTCTATACCTTCAGTGATTGAGCCATCCTGCATAGAGCTTGGCTTTCATCCAGGAAGTGGCCCTTGGGTAATCATGGAAAGTCCGGATGGGACGAAGTATACTTTAACCGAAGCTGGCGGTACTATTATCGCCGAAAGGTAGGAAAAGATGGAAAAGAAACTTGAGAATCTGGAAATGATTGCTGGCCGTCTTGGTAAAGACCCCGTTGTGTACACACGGAACATTCAAGGTAAACCTGTGCAGGTTGCAAAGTTCGACCTTGCTGTGCCGGAAATCCGAAACGGAAAGAAAGAAACCGTCTGGGTCAAGGTCTCTGCTTGGAGGGAAAGAATCAACGCAGCAAAGCTTCTTCACAAGGGCGAAGCTGTAATGCTACATGGTAAGAAAAAGACTGAGACATACACTAACAAAGCCGGTGAACAGGTTGTATGCCCAGCCTTCGACGCCATTTGGTTCACATTCCTCGGCAACAAGAAACAAGAACAAGAAGCACAAGCTGGTGCATAAGGAGGTGATTCACATGGTAATAAAAGAAATCCAATTTGATACTACACACTACCCAGAGTACACCTGTGGTGGATTCAAACATTGCGGCCGCAGAGAGTGTAATCCCAACAACATAGATTGTAGAGAGTGCATATCTGATGCGTTTAAAGCAATAAACGAGGAGCATGAAGGGGGGTGCAACTATGCTACCAGGTGAAACGATTGCAAGTGGTGCTTCGTCTACGTGTCCTGATTGTGGAATGAAACTCGAACTTAAGGTTCTCCGCTCCGGTGGTGGCTACTACATCGGAACATTTTGTTGTTGTGGCCCATACTCTCGTGAGAGTGGATACTACAGAACCAGTAAGGAGGCACAAGATGCGCTGGATTCTGGATTTTTTGGTCGCTGATTACTTTCCCGGCATAAGGCTTGGACGATGGTTAGGACTGTACATCCTAATCTGGCTGGTATTTTCAGGAATCTACTTAGGAGGACTATAACATAGGAGGTGTAATCATGGCATTACCAGGTAAAACAATTGCTAACGAAAGGAGGTTTTTAATGATTAATGAACCATTTAATATGGACAAGAGTTGTACATACTGTGAGTATGCGACACACAACGACAAAACGGACGAAATGAATTCATATTCACCGGAAACAATCTACTTCTGCACAAAAAACAGTAGATATGTATGTCATCTGAACAGTTGTGAGGAGTATTCGAGAAAGAACAGAGAAAGTGTAATCATGGCTAAAACAACTGAAAATGGTGTTATGTATATCTGTAAAAGATGTGGTGAACAACTCGAACTATATTCTACCCGCACATGTGAAGGTGAACGCTTCTACCTTTGTGATTGTGGATTCATCAGTAAAGAGGAGATTGAGGATGACCTTGCTTCTGGAATGCTTATTAGTAGTTGATTACTGTCCTGGCATAACCTAATAAGGAGGTGTAATCATGACAAAACGTGAATTACTCGAATTCTTGAGGCCATTCAGAGATGAGATTCAACTCATCATCACAACGGCCAACGGCGCAACACTCATCGAAAATGCGGATTACTGGTTATCACCAGGCGGAACCGGATTTGTGAGGTTGCAGTCAACAAGAGAGCTCACCGTGGCAGATTGTGTCAAACAGCGACAAGTTATGGAAAAGTCGGACGCGCCAAAGGACGCAGACTCTCCCTATCTTTGTTGGGAAGGTGAAACTGAGTATGAAGACCATCCTGAAATCCAGGCCAAGTACGACGACGGTTCTGAAGAATGGTACAAAATCATCTCATAACAAGAAAGGAAGGTGTACAATGAAATTCGAATATCTCTGTTGTTCCTGCATGAAACAGGTTGACGAATTGACGGAAGAAGGTGTGTGTCAGGAATGTCTTTCCAAACAGACATGGTACAAAACCGGCGTCTATCCACAGCCTGGCGAGAGTGATACTGTTTCGGTGAAGATCGTCTCTGACGGGTGGGTTATAACCAGCAACCAGCACAGCGAACATGTAAGGAGGTAGTTATGAAAACTGAACAAGAAATGCTGGACATGATGGCAAGAATCGCACAGAAAAACAAGGAGGCAGTGGCCAAGGCGTTAGGAAAGAAACCACAACACACATTCAGTCCATACGTAAAGTATGCTGAACCAACAAAAAAGTAAGGAGGTGATGTACATGAAACGGTTTTACCTGAAAATTCCGGAAGGAAGAAAAGTACATCCACTGTTCAGTAACTGTGCAATGAAAACAATTGACTACATGTATGAAGTACTCATAGGGTCTTACCACGCAGCGAAGGTAGATCCAAACACAAACACACGCCGCGTCAAACTTCCCATGCAAATCAATCACAATTAGGAGGTGGCCACGTGAATATTGGTAAAGTCAACTTATCTCCGGACATTTGGAAGAATATTCTTCCAACAACACCTGTTGTTCCAAACAACACCATTTGGGATAATTTCCCACAGAAAGACATCATCACGGGTCTTCTTCCGCAGATTCAGGCACTTAAACTGAACTGGATTCAGCTGAAACTCTCCATGATGAACGGGGAGAAGATAGAAGACCCAGTACTGGCGAATGAATACGCCCAATATCTTGACTACCCATCAAAAGAGATTGCCAATCTTGCGGCCAGAATTGTAGACCCGAATGACAGTGACGATGTCAAGGCATACAAGATTCTCTCTTGGGTACAAGACAACCTGAAGTACGTGTCCGACCGTGTAAACTACGGTATGAATGAATACTGGACAACCCCCATGGAAACATTGAAAAAAATGTCCGGAGATTGTGAGGATGGTGCATTCCTCATTCACAGCCTCATGCTGAATGCAGGAATTCCATGGGAACGTATACGCACCTATGGTGGTGATGTATACGCTGGGGTAGGTGCTTCCACTGGTGGTCATGGGTGGACAGCCTACCAACGAGAAACCGACAACGAATGGGTAGTTCTGGATTGGTGCTATTATCCAAACACCAAAGAAATCTCGGAGCGAACACCCATGAAAGACGATATGAAGTATGTTGATGACTGGTTCTACATCAACGAATATTCTACCGTCGAAACGCCGTATGCCAATAAGGTGAGAAACCCCGCTATGGCATATAGTTCTGTAAAGACCATGAAGTTCGTTGAAGGCCAGAGAGTAAGTCTAACGGCCTAAACCAGTCTTTGAACGGACATCAACAATTAACAATGGAGGTGAATATGTATCTACAAATGACAGAAGATGACATGAAACACAGCAGGTTTCTTATGGAAAGAATACACGAAGCACAAAAGGCTGTCTACGAGTCCATTAACTCCAAAAGTATTTCTGGGTTTTATGAAAACAAGAAGCAGTATGAGAATGCATGTCTGAATTTCTGGGAGTTCAATTACACTCGATTTGGCATACTGCCGACTGTGACCGTCAAACTACCTTTCTAAGGAGGTGCGTATGGGAGACTTAATTCGTCTTCGTGATTGGATTATACAGAGGTTGGAGAGTGGAAAGGTTCTTGCTCCGCCGGAAGTTGACAAACTATACAAGGCATACCACAGAATGAGAATGTGGGAGGCCGAGTGTCGTGAAGAAAAAGAAGGAGGAAGAAAATGTCCACAGAGAACATAGTAACTCTTGACACTCTAAATGGTACTCCGGCAAAGGTATTCGTACACCTCAAGATATCTAAACTTGAGATCGGACGACATTACGCACGTATCACCTGTGTTGGGCACGACAAAGGGTTTGTGCTGGCCGGCGAAGAATATGTCAAGAAACTCAAAAAGACATTCAAAGTCGGCGATTACACCAACATTGTAGCATCTGGAGAAGCCCGCATCATCATTCGAATCAACAAAGGAATAGACTTGGAGGTGTAACTATGAGAGTCAATGTATCTTTCAACGGACTGAAAATCACAAGGGCCCCGAAGTATTACTCTGACAGCAACACCGTGGAAATCATGGCGGCAGACATTGACGATAAGTCCATATACCCATGTGAGTACAAACTCGTGTACAGAAGATGGGATGCTTTGAGATTCTTCAAACTCTTCAAAAAGGGTGATGTGATTAGTGGACAGGGTGGCCTCGAGGCCTACAAAGCAGAAGTCTACGGTTGTCGTCAGAAGCCACTACACAACACCAATGGAAAAGGTCTTCGACATGTCACAAAGGATCGGATTGTCGTCAGCAGCATGGTTCCAACAACTATCTACCACGAAAAACGCTAAGGAGGTGTAATCATGATAAAAGCAGTTTGTTTCACTGGACATCGCCCTGACAAACTTGGTGGATATTATGGAGAGCGCGCCGAGAAGATTCAAAATGATGTCTTCGACACACTGGTCGACGTGATTACACGGGCATACAACAATGGGTTCCACATCTTCATATCAGGAGGGGCGCTCGGTGTTGACCAGTTGGCCGCTGAAGCAGTTATCCACCTCCGGGATGAACAAAAAATGCCCATCAGGCTGGTGATTGCAAAACCATTTCCATCTCAGTCGTGTAAGTGGCCGAAATCGGCTCAGAACAAGTTCGACATACTCTGCGAGAAGGCCGATCATGTGTTCAACGTATCAGAAGACCCATACACGCCGGAGAAGATGACCCTTCGCAACGAATGGATGGTGAACCGTTCCGGTTGTGTGGTTGCTGTATGGAACGGCTGCAAGGGTGGTACTGGAAACTGTGTCGACTACGCACGAAAGATGTACAAGCCGATACACATCATCAACCCATACACCTTGGAAGAACGCTGGGAATTGCCCGGCAAGGTGACATGGTGATGCTAAACATCGGGTGTCTCACATCGGGACGATGCTAAAGTCCTGGTGTCTCGAAGGCCGACGGCGAAAACACAAAGCCGTCAAAAACAGAAACGCGTTGTTCGGCGGCCGGCGGCGCTCGGCATCCTCCGCTTCGCTCCGGCCGCCTCGCAGCCGCCTCCGTGTGCCCTTTGATCGGCTATTGCGGATGAAAGAGGCCACGAGCGCCGTGGAAAAAGCAGGGGTGTCTCGTCACCGGGGTATGGTGGGGGGGGGTAAACAACAAAAGGAGACAAAATGATAAAAACCGTGATGGGGTTAAGAAGAGTGGCAAAAGTAATCGCCGAAGGAAAAAAAGCAGAAAAACGATTTCAACAGGCGATTGAAAAGAACCCGGAGCTGAAAAAGGAATATTACTCCGGGTCTTGGTACCCGAAATCCTGGGGCGACGACTACGAACAGTAAGGAGGCAAGCGTGAACAAACACACAGCGTTCCTCATCTGGTTCACACCAAGTGAGAGAGAACACAACGATTTCCATGCAGCGAAACACACATGTGCGCTACGTGGACATTCAACAAGACTATGCCCATTCTGTCTCGATAAAAACTACTGCGACAACAGACACAGCGTCTACTGCCATCGACACATGTGGGAGTAGGGGTGTCTCGTTCCCGGGGTGGAGAGGGTTGGCGGGAGGAAGGGTTTGGACAGTTAACCATTCATCATAGGAGGTTGTTATGGACGAAAAAGTGGTGAAAATCAACGACAAAGTGTGGCTGTTTGGTGCTGAGTTGCTTCCAGAAAGCATTCAGCGTGTGATTAGTTACATGCTGAATCTGGAAAAACTCAACAACATGAAAGCAGTGTTCATCTCGACCACGGGGCCCAATGACCGGTATGGCGAATACTGCAAACACACGAGGTCATTCGTGATATCACTTCCATACGCCGTCAAGAAGGCTATGGAAGGTGGAGTGGGAGGCGTAAACGTGAGGACCCAAGTATGGGTGAACATCATGTACGTCATCGCACATGAATTCCACCACAACGTGGCATTTGTCGCCATTCCGAACATGGACGCTAAGGAAGAAAACGAAGAAGAAGAAATAGCGCACCTGTACGGCCTCGAAATGTATGAAAGAATGATTATCGACTGCGAGGCCGAAATGCCGGAAAGAGGCGAATTCCCGATCTTCGACGGACTGATTGAGGCGGCCCTGCTCAACGAAATGAAAGATCATGAAAAAAGAGACTGGGCTCGGGAACAGATGAGGCAAATCAAAGAAGGCATCGTCTTCCAGAACGAAAAGTACAAGCACACGTCCGTCATCGAATACATGAAGGACACGGAAGACGAGACAAAGAAGTACGAAAAAGAGAACCCGGGCGCGCTGATGGAAATGACGGCGAAAGCCGACAGCACAATCCCGAACCTGTTCGACCAACACCTGCTGCCGGGTCAGCAGGGCAGTCTGCTTCCGGAAACTCACGCCGCGGCTGCTGCGCCGAGTGTCTCGACGGCAAAAACAGAAACAGCGTTCCAGGACAACAGTCCAAAAGGAGAGTGCATGGTAGAAGACGATTATCCTTGTGATGGGGAGGAGGGAGAATGGTGGATTGAGAAGGACACCGGTAACGCTTTCGTCGACGGTGAAATGGATCCGCCGGACCATTCGGAAGAAGACGACGTAGAGCCTACTCCTCCGGTCGTAGCGACAAAACCCACGGAAACATTTCACAGGCCGTTTGAAACGGGTGTCAAGCCAGTGGCTTCTTCCACGGCAAAAACGGAAACCACTAACGACCCGTCTATCATGAGAAACTTCTGGAGACGGTTGGCCACGCACATGTTTGAACACTGCGGATTTTCGATGGGGTTCTTCTCCAAACCGCAAGGCGTGTTCGAACCAATGGCACTAACTCCAGAAGAGAAACCGTTCATCGTCAGCAGCAAAACGCTGTTGAGGGATGGTTATGGCCACGAAGACGTCAAAGTGACGGGTGTGATAAGGGGCCAACTCTTCAAAGACGGCAATCTGCCGGCGTATGAAATTCTTGTCGCTTGGGGCAACAAGACTCGAACGGTACGGCTCATTGCGCAAAATCCGAACAAGAACAGTCGGCCAGCAGCCGAAGCAAAGGCCGGTAATCAAATCGCCTGGGTGATCGACGTTGAAGGGTTTGCCCAACCAGACGGCACAGTGAAAAACTGGGTAGGTGAATTCCGGAATGGGGTGTACAAATCATTATGAAAGCACTCGAAGGAGTTGCCACCGGCAAAGACACCGTCGTATTGGCGAATGGGACGCCCGTCCACTGTCCTCACAAATGCAAAATGGGTGAAAGATGCTGGGTTTACTGGGATTTCACGCACAACCAAGCAAAAACAGTAGAGCCGCGTGAAGTCCCAGAAGAAAACAACTTCGAATACGATGAAGAAGAAAATGACTTCGAATTCGATTATGACCTCCTCAATGTGTATGATGAAGAGTGGATGTAAACCTCCACGTTTGGGGGTTTGCGGAGGGTGTTTTGTCTCGATACCGTTGGGTGCGTAGGGTGTGACCGCTGGTCGTGGACCAGCCGTCAGCACCGGTCTGTTGTTGAATGTGGATCGCCTGGCTGCCCCATTCGTCCGGAAGATAGCGGCACTCCTGGGCGATCCGCATCCGTTTTGTGTCTCTGCACAGCCAAGTGCAGAGGTTTTCGGAGAATGTGGTCCGTCGAAGCGACGCTAATGCTGCATAGCGAAGCGAGACATAGCGGCAACATAAATACGTCTGATGCGTTTTAACGCATCGTGAGTAGACGTTAACGCCGTGAGTTCGGAACACATAGTGAAACAGCAGCGTCCAAAACGTAGTTTAATCGAAAAGGAGAAAAACCATGGCAGGATCTGGAATGGGAATGAATGTGGTTCACCTCACTGGTTGTCGTGTTGCCGCAATCCCGACGTACATCCCGGCTTACGTGAAGAACGGTCAGACCATCGATCAGCAACTCAAGGTTAGAGTTGCAATCAACATGAAGACCCGGAAGAATTCACCCAAGAAAGTGGTCTACGTCGACCTCTGCATCTGGGGCAAGCTGGCCGACAAGTGCGCATTGTCCTTCAACATCGGCAAAGAGTTCAACATCATGGGCGAGTTGGACGACTACAAAGGAAGAGTATTTGTGGACAAGAAGCCGGTGGTCGGTGCAGACGGACAGCCCATAAGGACGAGCAAGATGAGCGTCAAGGTGAATGACCTGACATTCGGCGAGGAAGCCGATACCACCGTCGAAAAAGAGATCGCGAACAACGAGAGACCGGCTACCTGGAACATCATGGGCACGGAAGGATACGCGTTCTGGCAGAAGTTCCTGAGCGAGCAGGCCGGCCTGACGTACACGAAGGGTGACAAGTTCGGTTATGCGAACGTCTCCAAATCGACCGTGTCGGAATCCGCCCCGTTGCAAGAGCAGGTGAAGGCGGCGGTGAACGCAGACCAGAGGCCGTACTAGTCCACGGCAAAAACATCTGTAGTGTAGTAGAATAGTAGTACAAGGGTGGGTGGGGGCTGTAATGCCCCTACCTACCCTTTTTTTTATTTAAACCGTATCATTTTTCTCCTCGTACTGAAATTTTTTTTGGTCAAGGCGTTTTATGGGTCTTTGACCGGCGAAAGGAAATCATACCATGGAAGAAAATGAAAAGTTAGTCGCGATGGCTATTGACACAGATTTTCGGCGGGCGTGTGAAATTCTGAAATTGGACCCTGATGAAGCGCAGGATGACCCGGATTTGTTTGCAGAAGTGGCATTTCTCTTGATGACGTCAGAGGTCCTATAGACCAGCGAAAGGAGAACATACCATGGAAGAAAAAGACAAGACTGTTATATTCTCTCAAACAGAACTCGACCTTGACTTCTGCATAGTGGGAAACATGCTTTACCGCAACATGACATATGAAGAAGCCAAGAAACAAGCTCTTCTTGATCTTGAGGAAGCAAAGGAAGCAGAAGAAGATTAAGGAGGTCATACAATGATAAACTCATTCAGCGGGGTTCATCGGTTCCTTAGTAACTTCTATTATGTTAACATACTATACTATGATAGGGTATATCCGTCGGTGGAGCATTTTTACCAGGCCATGAAGTCCCTATCCGATGTAGACCGCGTTAACATTTTAAACGCGCCAAGTGCGGCTGCAGCAAAGAAGATGGGTGCTGGTCTAACACTAAGACCCGATTGGGATCTCGTTAAAATACCCATCATGGATCTTGGTCTCCGCAAAAAGTTTTCGAATGCGGACCTCGCGCAGAAGCTGATAGAAACCTACCCGAACGCGCTGGTGGAAGGAAACTATTGGAATGACAAGTTCTGGGGTTTCTGCCTTAAGACAGGCATCGGAGAAAACCATCTCGGAGAACTATTGGACCGAGTTAGGCTTGATCTCCTTTGCGACGTTCCTCTTCTCGCCGGGCCCGATCCCGTCTTCTGAGGTTTATGTACTGCTTAAGTATCATTTCACCGTTGAAATTTTCGCCGGCCAAAGAAAGGGCGATTCGTACAGCATCCGTCATACTACACCCCGTCTCATCCATCATCCACTTAACATACTTTTCCTCTTCGGGAGAGATAACAGTGGTAATTCTCTTCATAAAAATCCTCCGGTTGTTATTTATCAGGCACTTACATCGTATAGTTAAAGTCAAACGCGACAAGACGCGACAACAAACATATCGGAACATACGCGAACATATCGGAACATATACCACGCGACAAGACGCGCATTCACGCGACAACACGCGACTACCTGCATATCCGATATGCAGGTTTCATACGCAGTATGAATGTATTATAATGAACGCGACAAGACGCGACTGTTGTATAATCTCAACATATCGGACGCGACACCACGCGCATCGACGCGACTGTTGT
>Ga0105101_10000618_pt1 | contig 14983 bp, 15 predicted proteins | sample PPLLak21cMay2015_2_FD_87037 | JGI IMG/M metagenome (GOLD analysis project Ga0105101, IMG submission 87037) | Freshwater sediment microbial communities from Prairie Pothole Lake near Jamestown, North Dakota, USA - PPLs Lake P8 Core (1) Depth... | ecosystem: Environmental > Aquatic > Freshwater >... | reverse complement strand
CCGATCCCCGGAAGAATGAGCGCGGTTGTGTTCATGGTTTCCGATTCATGTCACGTAACGCAGCGTGCGAGCTACGAGGCGCCAACGTAGCGAGTCAGGCAGCGCGCCGTGTCATGCAGCATTTATTACCTTGTACTTACTTTGCACAAACCCGCTTTCAAAGGCTCTAGTCGATAAATGTTGGAGCTTAATATCATGAACCAATGGGCCAAAGAGCGATATACCATCGCCAATTAGAATGGGAATTCTAGTAATAGTCATTTCATGGATTAAATTGGCTTGCAGGAAACTCTGAATTGTTTTTCCACCGTCAACATAGACGTGCACAGAACCGGATGAAGCCAATCGGTGAATCAGTTCTTTGGGCGACGATGACGTACCTTCCACGCCCTCGGCAAGGTTCTTCGGTGTCTTTGGGAAGCCGCTACTCAACACAGTAACGTTCTTGCCACGATATGGCCATTCCTTGAAGGTCAATGCCAAGTCGTAAGTGTTGCGGCCCACAACAAGAGTGTCTATCGACATGAAGAATTCGTTAAAGCCGTAGTCTTCGCCTCCTGTCTCACCATCACTACCCGGCAGCCAATCAAGACTCCCGTTCTTTCTGGCGATAAAGCCATCCAGGCTAGATGCAATAAATACCGAGCACTTAATGGCCACGAGAACCTCTTCGTGCAGCATCGTTCGCCATAGCCTACAGTGAAAAGCGGGGCGACGAAGGCGCGCCGCTTTTTACTTTCCGTGTAACAACTCCAACATTTCATTGAGTGTTGGCATTTCAACAAACTGCTTTCCTTCGAAATTGTCTTTATCCCATTGCGCTCTTGAACCGAGATGCAACTTAACAATCACGTTTATGTCTGGCGAGCCATCAATACTTCCAACAGGAACGCTATATAGCGGGAAGTTTCTGAATTTGTTCGGAACCGGGCTCCCGCAATGCGAACAGAAACTAACCCTGTATCCGCCTTCTTTCGAGTATGACGAAACACTGTCTTCACCACGAGCCCAAGAGAAGGTGCTCTCCGGCGCCATTAGTGTAGTGCTAAATGATGAACCAGTGGCCTTGCGGCAAATTGAGCAATGGCATTGATAGGCCAGCAATGACTCAGGCGAGAATTTAAATTCAACCGCCCCACATGAACATTGACCGCGGATCTCTGTCATACTTTTCCGGGATAGGTTCAGTCTGCCTCACACACAGAGTTAGGCTTTTGGCCGATGGACATAATTTTTCCAGGCCCCACTTTCGGGATCTTTGACAAACTGAGAATCACTCCTTTGAAAACATCGCTTAGTTAATTTCCAAAAGTCTGCATCACTTCTAGAAAGGACAACGAAGGAAACGACCTCTTTGTCAGTGGCAAACACTATAACGTTATGTCCATCCGAGGTTAACACGTCGGTTTTATCTTCAATCTTCCAAGGAAAACCCAGGACTTCACTCGACCCGCCGGAGTATGGTCCGAAAAAGCAAACCCTCGACCATTGGCGGCCGGCAATTTCCTTAAAATCGAGCGATTTATAGCCTGTTGATTCTAGGTGTGCCGTTATCTCTTTCTTCACGAGACTTTGCGGATCATCGGATATGGAACATCCGACCATCATTAAAGAAGTAACTAGCGCGATGAATAATTTCATTGGCCTAGACGTTCGGAGGTCAGAGAGAAATTTTTGCTAATATTAGCGAAAACTACTCTCTGACCCGGATTAATTCCCAGAGGCTTGTCCTCTCCACCAGAGAGTCCTGTCATCAAAGTGTCGAGTTGCCGCAATTACGGCATTCAGCAGAGAACCGATGTCTGTGGCTACATAAGCTTGGATTGCGGACATGATTCGTCGATGGTCCTAGTCTAATCTTGAGGCATAATGTTTGAGCTCAGGCCACGGCCAGTCAGGTCCGTCGCTCCTGCAACAAATTGTTAGCGGTGGCGTTCCATAAAGTCACGTTGTTCCGCCAGCAAGCGCTGCGTAACTAAATTGGTGAGCCACGAATATGCCATATCGCACTCGGAAAGGTCATGGTCTGATATCTCGACATCAGCCGTCACCTTAGGGTGTGTGATGCGATCCCTGAGCTTCACCGAGTTCTTAAAGTGAGACCAGCCCTCTTCCTTGAAGATTTCCTCGTTGAATGGGACAAGGTCAAACATTACCCGCAACGAGAAAGCAAAGTGATCTGTGAACTGTACCTTGTGCTTAGCTGAATGGACCCTTCCATTCGTTCCGATCTTGGGCAGCTCGTCCCTAAGAAGAAAACTCAGATCCTCATCTACCGGGAAACCTCTCCTAGCCTTGACCTCATTGATCTCGACGGCATGAGAGCGGTATGTGAACGCCAGTGCCTCGTACCAAGCGAATAGCGCTCGGACATAGGTTCGGCGATTGGTTTGTGTTGAGGCAGAGTTAAGGCTGGCTCTCGCCGCTTCAGCATCTGCTGCAAGTATTTCGACAGCCGTGTCCATGCGTACCTCCGCCAACGTCAGCGCTCAGCCGCGCCGCTTTTTGGCGTCGGCTGGAGCGCCTTGTTCGCTTTTCTTTGGAAAATCGTATTGACATGGTCAACGAGATTGCGGTTGCTGGTAGACGCGATTACGCCATATCGTGGAACCGTGCCGTTACTATTTCGGTAGTGATCGTAGAATATCTCTACGGCTTCGGTTCCGACACTGGATTCTCGGCCTTGAATCTTACATTCGATATGATCTCTCGTTGCCCCTAACACCAAGTCCGCAAGCTGCATTAATGGACTGTGATTGGCTCTGGTGAAATGTAACGAATGTGAGAACCCTAGGGGCTCAAGCGCACCGCAAAGAGCTGATTTAGGAGAAGATGCTTTCCCAAAATGAAAGAGCTGGTAGTAGCCTCGGTCGAACGGCTTTGAATCGTTGTCTGGCGGCCAATCTAGGACGCACTGCCATTTACCACCGAGGTCCTTTGCCTCCAACCCCGCCCTCATGAGCACATTTTCGAAGCAATACGTATTCAACTCATTCTTCACCCGGTGAATGACTTCTTTGTCTTCCGAATGTGCCTCGATGCACGACACAATGATCTGATAATCAAGTTCGTTTATCTGTCGAAATAACTCGAGCCGCCATTCCCGCGATGCGTCGAGCATATTTCTGTACTCAGCGCTTCTGCCAAATTCTTCGTATTTCTTCTTGATGGACGTGTCTTTGAAGTTCCATTTCACGGGCATGTTCGGATGCGTGTACTGTCTTTTTACGTCCCTGATCTTCTCGATTATTGCGTCTTCTGACTCTCTATTGACGACCACACCGCCGAAAAGGTGGACCCTTTTTGGGATATCCTCGGATGAGGTCTTTGCGTATGTGTCGTCAGCGTAGAGTATGTGCATCATTTACAAGCGAACAGTGTATTAGACAGAGTTCTGTGTTTTCCGGTAATACAGAATTCTGTCTATTCCGGTTCTCCCATTTCTGTTGAGAAGCAGGCATAACCACGATATTCCGGCCTGTTCAAGCCCATAAGTTACGCCGGGTGCAGCGTTTTGTCTTCTGTAAAATACAGAATGCCGACCTGCGCAGTCGAAGGTTGCTTGCTTGGCTGACTGCGGCACGCCTCGATATGACGACTATCCATTACCGGTCGAGAGCAGGCGTGCTTCCGTTCGCGCCCGACTACCGCAACAACTCCAACAGCATTCGTAACCAGAACAGCGCAAAGTTGCGCCACAACACAGTCTCCGGCAGGTGATGGCGAGACGCGTGCCGGACGGCGGGCCGGAAAACTGGCTTGCCGGCTGGCGGTGGATACGCTTCAATGCCAGCGAGACTTCGACCCTCCTTCATGGAAACACTGCTGACCTATCTCGCCGTTGGTGCGTTCGCCGGTACCCTTGCCGGGTTGTTCGGCGTGGGTGGTGGGCTGGTCATCGTTCCGGTGCTGGTGTTCGTGTTCAAGAGTCAGGGCATCAGCGAGGCGGTGATCATGCACCTCGCAGTCGGCACTTCGCTCGCGACCATTGTGTTTACCGCGATCTCGTCGGTGCGCGCACACCACAAGCGCGGTGCGGTACGCTGGGATGCAGTGCAGCGGCTGACGCCTGGGATCGTGGTCGGTGCGCTGGTAGGCGCGGTGATCGCCGATGCCATGCCGACTCCGGTGCTGCGCGTCTTTTTTGCGGTATTCGAGTTGACCGTCGCTGCCCTGCTCTGGTGGAACCGCCAGCCGGCGGCGCATCGCGGTCTGCCGGGAACCGTTGGCATGAGCGTCGCGGGCGGCGTGATCGGCGCGGTGTCGTCAATCGTCGGCATTGGCGGTGGCACGCTGACCGTGCCGTTTCTGGCGTGGTGCAACGTGCAGCTGCGCGCCGCGGTGGCTACGTCTTCGGCCTGCGGCCTGCCGATTGCCGTTGCCGGCGCGGTCGGGTTCCTGATCATGGGCTGGAACGAGCCGCAACTGCCGGCCTTGGCGAGCGGTTACATCTACTGGCCGGCGTTCGCCGGCATTGGCGTGGCCAGCGTGCTGTTCGCGCCGCTCGGCGCCATGCTTGCGCATGCGCTGCCGGTTGCCACGTTGCGCAAATTCTTCGCGCTGTTTCTGGCCGTGCTCGGCGTGCGCATGTTGCTTTACTGAGTGTGGCGTTCTTCTTGACGTCGTAGGGTGCGTTTCACGCACCGATCGAAATAAAACGGTGCGTGGAACGCACCCTACATTAGCGATGATACTGAGTTTCCAATCTCAGAATCGGTAACTCATACCAGCTGCCAAACTCAAGCTATACAGATCGGGGCTGAACCCGTTGTAATCAGGGGAGCCAGCCTGAACCATTCCCTCAATATTAAACCGCAGGTTCTGCGTAATATTGAATTCCCCACCTACTCCTGCGCCAAAGGTGACAACAGCATCGGTAGAACTAGTACCTAAAGCAACATTCGTGTAAGTGGTGTCCCAGAGCGAGAAGCCGACCAATCCGTAGACATTGGCCGTTGCAAAGGAAGTCTTTGGCTTGGCATAGACGCCAATGATCGTGCCCGTATCCAGCTCATACAGGTCTCCGAATGGATCGATGTCGGTGTCATTCCCGGCAGTCATTACATGCGCCTCAACTGCGAGGAACTTCAGAATCTCGTAGCCGCCCTTGATGCGCACATGGCTCGTCGTGTAAGACTCGGTACCCTCAAAATAGTCCAGATCGGTTGTGCGCTGGACCAGGTCCGCACCGATATAAAATCCCGAGGCCAATGCAGAGGTCGGCAAGGATGCTGTCCCAATAATGGTAAGCCCGAGCACTGCAAATCCGAAAAACGATTTCTGGTTGTTCATCTTCATAAACTTCCCTTAGTTAGATTGTTTCTGCACGGCAATTGCCAGACAGCCGATACTACTCATTCTTCTTTCGATATGCCCACACCATCAACCCGACACCGAACAGGATCATCGGCACGCTCAACACCTGGCCCATGGTCAGCCAGCCGAACGCGAGATAGCCGAGCTGCGGATCCGGCTCGCGCACAAACTCTACCAGGATGCGGAACAGGCCATAGCAGATGAGGAACAGGCCGGAGACGCTGGCGGTCGGGCGCGGCTTGCGCGCAAACAGCCACAGGATCACGAACAGCGCGAGACCTTCGAGCGCCGCCTGGTAGAGCTGCGACGGATGGCGCGGCAGCGGGCCGGCGTCGCGGAACACCATGCCCCACGGGCCATCGGTGGTGCGGCCCCAGAGTTCGTGGTTGATGAAGTTACCAAGGCGTCCGAGGCCGAGGCCAATCGGCACCCACGGCGCGAAGAAATCCGCCACCGTGAAAAATGTCTTGCCGGTCTTGCGCGCGAAATACAGCATCGCCAGTAGTACACCGATAAGGCCACCGTGGAACGACATGCCGCCCTGCCAGACCTTGAACACATCGAACGGGTGGGCGAGATAGTGCGGCAGGTTGTAGAACAGCATGTAACCGAGGCGCCCGCCGAGAATTACGCCGAGCGCACCATAGAATACGAAGTCGCTGACCTGTTCCACCGTCCAGCCGGAATCTGGCCGCTTCGCGCGCCGCGAGGCTAAGAACCAGAGTGCGAGAAAACCGATGACGTACATCAGCCCGTACCAGTGAATCTTGATCGGGCCGAGGGAAATCGCGACGGGGTCTATGTTCGGGGCGAGCATGATTGTTAATCCTCCAAAAACATTTTTAAATCAGGACCGGCGCACAGAACGAAAAGATCGACGCAGCTCTCTTGACGTCATTCCGGCGCAAGCCGGAATCCAGGGATCTTGCCGAAACCACTGGATTCCGGCTTGCGCCGGAATGACGAAGGTGGTGGTGATTTTCACGATCGATTTCTTCGCGTCCTTTGCGCCTTTGCGGCAGATGTCAGTTCTCAATTCGGCAGCACTCGCGCGAAGAACGCCTTGAGGTAGGCAGTCTCGGGGATCGCCGGGTGCATGGGATGGTCCGGCCCTTGATGGCCTTCCTCGACGATCTGCAGGAAGCGATCGAGGTGACGGCTGTTCTTGAGCAGCAGGTCGCGCAGCGTGTCGCGTTCCAGATGATACGAACACGAGCAGGACACGAGGATGCCGTCCTTCGCCAGCACCTGCATGGCCATCTGGTTGAGGCGCTGGTAGGCCAGGGTGCCTTCCTTGATATCCTTGCGGCGCTTGATGAGCGCCGGCGGGTCGAGGATCACGACGTCGAACTTCTCGCGCGCGGCGCGCAGTTCCTTGAGCAGTTCGAAGGCGTCGGCCTGGCGGGTCTGCACGCTCGCTTCGACATGGTTTAGCTGCGCATTGCGCGTTACACCTTCGAGCGCGAGCGCCGAACTGTCCACACACAGTACCGATTCGGCGCCAGCGGCCGCGGCCTGCACGCCCCAGGCGCCGAGATCACTGAACACATCAAGCCCGCGCTTGCCCTTCACATAGGCCGCGGCGCGCGCGCGGTTCATGCGGTGATCGAAGAACCAGCCGGTCTTCTGGCCACGCGCCAGCGGCACCTCGAAGCGCAGGCCGTTCTCTTCCAGCGCCAGCCACTCCGGTATCTCGCCGTGCACGGTCTCGATGTAGCTCGGCAGATTTTCCATGGCGCGCATCGAGGAATCGTTGCGCAGCAGGATGGCGTGCGGCTTCAGCACCTTGTCGAGCGCGGCGATGATTTCGGCCTTCAGGCGCTCCATGCCGGCGGTGGTGATCTGCGCCACCAGCACGTCGGAGAAACGATCCACCACCAGGCCCGGCAGGCCGTCGCTGTCGCCGAACACCAGACGGTAATACGGCTTGTCGAACAGGCGTTCGCGCAGGCTCAACGCAACATTCAGGCGATGGGTGATGAGCGACTGATCGAGCAGCATGGCCGGGTCGCGGCTCACCAGGCGCGCGCTGATGAGCGTGGCCGGATTCACATAACCGCTGCCGATCGCGCGGCCCGAGGACTCTTCGATGACGCACGCCTCGCCCGGCTCGAAGGCATCGAGCGGCGTGACCTTGGTGTCGACCTCGTTGCTGAACACCCAGGTGTGGCCGGTGTGCAGGCGGCGGTCTTCGTGCTTCTTGAGTCGCAGGGACTTGGGGGACATGCGCGGGGCTCGGCGGGATAACGCTACGCATTATAACGGAATTGCGCGCCAGGGAAGCTCTGATTAAGTCCAATTGCCGTCATGCCGGCGAAAGCCGGCATGACGACTTAATCAGTTCCCTAACCGCCTTTCAGCGCCGCCACCGGCCAGATACGCAACTGCGTGTCGCCATACGATTGCTCGTACAGCGGCATCGCTCCCGGCACCAGCGCCGGTTGCCCGACATTCGTGTCAGTGACGACCAGTCCGTCCGGATGGCCGACGGCCCACAGCTCCAGTTGCGCGGGGGAAACAATGTCGAGCGGCCTGGTCAGGCGCCCGGCGAACTGGTATTGCCCGGCGTAGTCGCCGATATGCGCCACTGCCTTGCCCTGCTGCTGGGCCGTGGCCAGCACGCGCGCCGCGCCGCTCGCATCGAAATTGGCATTCAGCTGCCAGCCACTGACCAGCAACACCAGCGTCGTGATTACCACCACCGTGACCGCCATGTTGGCGATGCGCGCCTCGATCGCCGGCAACGGCAGCCAGCCGACGGCCACGCCGACGCCGATGATGCCGACGCCCACGAACGGCGACAGCTGCCACAGGAATTCCGGCAGAACCGGGACACGCGGCAAGCCCGGCAGAATGGCGAGCAGGCCGCCGAGCAGAAGCAGCGGAAAAATCATGGTCGATACGAGCCGGCTGTGATCGTGCGCCGCGTGCTGTTCATCCAGCAGCAGCCAGGCGCCGGCCAGAAAAAACGCCGGCACCACCGGCAGCAGGAACTGCGGCTGCTTCACGTCGAAGAACGAAAACAGCACAATCACCGAAACCGCCCACAGCATGCAAAACGCCAGACCGTTGCTGATCGGCTCGCGCCGGATGTGCCAGAAGCGCAGCCACGGCAGCGGCCACAACGCCCACGGAAAGGCCAGCCCCGGCAGCAGGAACAGATACCACCACCACGGGCGCACGCCGGCAAACAGGTCGAGCGTGTGCGCAGTCAGCGGCGCCAGCAGCGGGCCGAGCACACCGGCCGCGCCCATGATTTTCGATGCCGGTACCGCCCACGCGGCATAAATCGCGAGGCCGACGAACGCCGCCTTGAAGATATCGACATACCAGAACCGCCACGGCATGGTCGGCGTGCCGCGCGCCCAGAGCGGCGCCAGCAGCGCCACCGGCAGGACATACAGGAATATCAGGCTGCCGGAAGCGAGCAGCCCAAGGCCGAATGCCAGCGCGAGCAACAGCCACACACGCTGGTCGCGCGTGCGCCACATCCACAACACGCAGGTGAGCGCGTACAGCGTGAAGAACACAGTGAGCAGATCGGCGCTGAGCAGGGTCGCACTGAACACCCAGTAGAATCCGCCGAGTAATGCGAGCGGCACATAGCGTGTTGCATCGCCCAGCCCCGGCCAGAGAAAGCGCGCCATGCGCGCCGCGAGTACCAGGCTGCCGAGCATGAACAAGGCCGGCAACAACCGTGGCCACCATTCGTCCACGCCGAACGCCGTCCAGCCAGCATGCACCAGCCAGAAGAACAGCGGCGCCACGCTGGCGGGCGCGCCGTTCAGGCGCGGCGCGAGCAGATCGCCGCTGGCCCACATTTCCCAGGCAATGGCGAGCCAGCGGGTTTCGTCGCTCGGCCAGGCGGCGCGCGTCACCAGCGCCGCCAGCACGGCAATCGACAGCAGACTGGTGACCCCGGCCGCGATCCGGATGATATGCCACCAGCGCGACGATTTCTTGATCGAAAAAATATCCGAAGTCGTTTTATGCCGCAGGCTGCGCGGTGGCGGTGGTGTCGTATCGCTAAGCTCGATTTCCTCGATCACGAAACCCTTGAGGTTGCGCAGCATCGGGTCGGTCTTGCTGGCCGTTGCAGCGTGTTTCGACGCAATGGTCTTGCGCTTTTTCTTGTCTTTATTGCTACGAAAAATCATAGAGGATTCGGTGCAATGTCTATCCGTGAAACTGTTTCATTCCTTCCTTCACTCCCCTCTCCCGCGAGCGGGAGAGCCACGTAGGGTGGGCACACATGTGCCCACGCGCCGCTCATTCGCCAAACTCACCTGCGATTTGTTCCGCACTCGCGCCCCAATCCGCTGGGTAAATTCCTGCGCTGACGCACCGTTGAAACGTGGAATACGGCCACTCGTACGGCGAGCGACATAGGCCATGCTTGACCGGATTAAAGTGAATATAGTCGATGTGTTGCGCATAATCTGTTTCTGTCCGGATCCGGTGTTCCCAGTAACGGCGTTGCCATAATGTCGATTCGCGGTGTTTCCTTTTTGACGCCGTCAGCCATTCAGTATGTTTGTATTGCCCGCCGCATGCCACGCTCACCCTCCGTTTGATCAGTGACCAGCGGGTGGCGAAATTGGCATCTTCCGACGGCAGCGTCCAGATACAATGCAGGTGATCGGGCAACAACACCCAGGCATCAATAATAAAGGGGCGCCGGGTTCTCACTTCTGATATGGCGTCGCGCAATGCAGCGCGGATCGACGCGTCACAGAGAATGGTTTGGCGTCGATAGGTAACAAGCGTGAAGAAATAGGTTGCGCCTGCAATGTTTGCTCGCCGATAGCGCGACATGCTTGGGTCTGACTATTTTCGCGTGGGCACTGGCGTGCCCACCCTACCGAATTTTGGCATCGTGCCAACCCATGTTTTCATGCCTTATGGCCGTGAAGCCGGTTCATTCCATTATTATCGTTTACAAAATATCATTCCGCGATGCATTGAGGCCAGTCAGCGCAGACCGGACATCTCAGCGCCGGACCGATGGCGCAAACCGCCAGACCACGGCACCCAGCAGCGCAAGCGTGCAGACGATCACCGGCGCGGCCGGCAGATCGGCGACCAGCGACAAAACCAGGCCAATCACATAAGCCAAAGCCCCCAGTGCATAGGCGAACGGCAGGCGTGGCGCGGCCAGCGCCGGGATGATGAGGCTGGCGAACACCAGGTACACGCCGACCAGCTGCACCGAGGCGGTAACGGTGAGCGCGAACAGAAAATAGAAACCGGCGCGCCCGAAGTGCCGGCGCGCGCCGAACCAGAGTGCGAGCACGGCGGCATACAACAACGCGACCGGTAACAGGGTTTTGATTTCGGTCCAGAGAATCTGGCCTTCGAGCACGTCCTTGAGATGCTCGGCCCCATGTGGGTGGCTGTGCAACAGCAGCAGCGCCACGCTCGCGGCCAGCACGAACAACGCGCCGATCAGCGCTTCCTGCTGGGCGGCGAAGCGCCGCTCGGCATACGACAGCAGCGCGGCGCCGGCGAGCGCGGCGCCGGCGGCGATGGCCTGCACCGCCCAGCCATGCGCCTCGAAGCCGAGCACCTCGGCGGCGATTACGCCCAGCACCGCCACCTGGGCAATGGCCAGATCAATGAACACAATGCCGCGTTTCAGCACTTCCTGTCCGAGCGGCACATGGGTAGCAAGCACCAGCAGCCCGGCGAGCAGCGCCGGCAGCAGCACATTCAGTTCCAGGGCCAGATTCATCGCGCCGCCCCTTTGAGTCGTGCAATGGTGATATCGAACAGTTTGAACAGATCGTCCGCGCCTTCGGCGCCCACGGTATAGGGCAACACCAGCGCCGGAATCCGCGCGCGCTCGGAAAGCCAGGCGTCGGCGCGCCCGTCTTCGTAGGCCGCGCGCACGATGGCACGCGCTGGCTGCGTCTTGAGCTGAGTGAGTAGTTGCGTCAAATGTGCCGCGGTCGGCGGCAGTCCGGGCTTGGGCTCCAGCACGCCGACTTCTTTCAGTCTCAGCCAGTGCGCGAGATACACCCAGCTGCGGTGGTGATAGATCACCGGCATGCCCTTGAGCGGCGACGCCTCGCGCTCCCAGCGCGCCAGCGCCGTCTGCCAGCGGCGCGCGAAGTCGGCGTGCCGTGCAGTGTAGTGTGTGGTGTTAGCAGGATCGATCTGCTTGAGACGCGTGGCCAGTTGTTCGGCAACGCGCGCGATGTTGCGCGCATCCAGGTGCAGATGCGGATTGCCTTGCGGATGCACATCGCCCTCGGCGCGGTCGGCGCGTGTCTGGACTTCAAGCAGCGCGGCGGCACTCGCGGCTTCGAAGTAGCCGGGCTGGCCGGGTTGCACCTTGGCATTACCGGCGGTGCGCAACAGCGGCGGTAGCCAGCCAGCCTCCAGCCCGGCACCGGTGCAGATCAGCAAATCCGCCTGGCGGGTTTTGGCGATCAGGCTGGGACGCGCCTCGATGTGATGCGGGTCCTGAAGCGCCGTGGTAGCGCTTGAAACCGTGACCTGTGCACCGCCCAATTCCTGCACCAGCGCCGCCCATTCCGGTTCGCAGGCAAACACCTTGAGCGCGGCCTGCGCCGGCGCAACGAACAGAAACAGAATCACGACTGACAAGAGTATTTTCATTTTGTATTCCTTGGCGTTCTTGGCGTCTTGGCGGTTGAGGATCAAAACGCATGCGCGCCATGCGCGCCCAGACTCATGATGTATTGCACGAACACCTGACTGTCGGTGTCCGGCTGCGAGCGGTCGCGGCTCACTTGCAGGCGCAGGCGGCTGAATTCGCTGCGTGACCAGTCGAGCATCACGCTCGCCCGCCGCGGGGTGTGCCCCTGGGTATCGAACAGCGCAGCATTGGCGCCGGCCGCGATCTCCTGCGCGCGCAGCTGATCGTAGCGCAGCCCCGCGCGCCACTGCGGCATGAACTGGTAAACCGCCTGTGCGTACCAGCCGGAATGGGTCGCGCGATAGGCATCGGTGACCGCCGGTCCGTTCACGCTGTTGACATCGGCGGTGAATTCACCGTCCTCGTCGCGCCACAGATACTCGGCCTGGAACTTGAAGTTGGTCTGGCGCGGGTTGCCGCCCGGCGACCACTTCCACACCAGGTCGGCGATCGCGACCCGGCTATCGCCGCTGAAGGCGTCGGGCGCCGTGTCGAGCGCGCCGGACTCGCGTCCTTCGGAGCGCGCGCGCAGGAATGAAAGTCCCGCGCGCCATGCGTGGCTCGCTCCGACATCGCCGCCGAGATGCGCGAACAGCGTGGCCGCGCCCTGACCATCGTTGGCCGCGCCGCCGGCCGGGAAATTTTCGCCGCGCAACCATTCGCCGCCGAGTTCGACGAACAGGTCGGTCGGCGCCACCCAACTCAGCCGCACGCCATCGTCGCCGTACTGGTTGGCGAGTAGCGTGCGGTAAGCGAGCGCGGTGTCCACGAAATCCCAGGCGTGCGGATGCTGACTGTTGAGATAGCCGATGCCGGAGAAAAACCGGCCGGCGCGGATGCTCAGGCCATGCGTCAAGCCGAGCGTCTGCACAAACGCCTCCTCCACTTCCATTTCGTTCTCGGGCGTGAGCGCGGCGGTGAACTGGCCGTAGAACAGGTCGTCCACGTTGGCGCTGATAATCAACTCGGATTCACCGAGCGACAAGCCGCGCGTTCCCGGCCCGGTTTCGGCGCCGAGCATGAAACCGGGGATGGCGTAATTATCCGGGTCGTTGCTGAGGTGCGTGGCGGTGCCGGACAGGATGAGCGAGATATCCGGATTGAAATTGGCAGGCTGGCCTTTAGGCGGTGCGGCGGACTCCGCCGCGCCGACGGACAGCGGTAACAACAGGCACAACATAAAAATACTGAGACGCATGGGTGACTCCTCCACGTGCAATCTTCCGGCCTGGCCGGAAAATGAATGATTCAACCGCGCGCCGGAACGGCGCGCATCGGTTTACACGGAGACGAGAAACGGCGGAGCGCGGCTGCTATAGACCGGTTGCGCAATGCTGGCCGGGACAACGAGGACGACAGCCGGAAGAATGGATGCTCCGGCCACAACCGGCGGCGGCGTTGCCGCTGCCGGCACGCCGGCCTGAAGCGGTGCGTGTGTCAGGCACCATTCGCAAGCATGGTTGGCTGCATGCTGTTCGAGGTTGGCGCCATGCTGCGCCAGCAGCCACTGCGCCAGCAGCAGCACGGCCGCGAGTGACAGCGCAAGCAAAGGACGTGACAGGAGGCGATGCCGGAACATGCGGCCGTTATACCCGCTCGCATTGCACGCGGCAAGCTCAGCGGCGCTGCGCACCGGTCCACCATTGCACGCCCGCGCCGAGCGGAGCGCGGCCAAGGCGCGGCAGCACCCAGTATTGCAGTATGACGAGGCTCGCCACCATGGCAATAACCGCGCCGGCCAGCGCATCGCTCGGATAGTGTTTGGCGAGCGCCAGTCGGCTCATGGCCAGCGCTCCGGCCCAGACCAGGCACACGGCAACAGCCAACGGATTGCGCAACAGCAGCGCGGCGAACAGGGTGCTGATCACGATGTCGGCGGTATGCCCGGAAGGAAACGAGTGATGCGCCGCGTCCCAGCTGAAGCCGGCCCACTCGCTGGCGAAATCCGGCAACGGCGTGGCATCCGGGCGGGCGCGGCCGAGCGTCATTTTGAGAATGCGCACGATCAGCACGCTGCCCAGCAGCTGCGCCAGGAGGTAGCCCTGCGCGAGAAGTTTTAACCCGGGCGCATGTCGGTACCAGCCCCAAGCCAGCAACGCGAGAAAGAAAATATAAAAAGGATACAAACCGTAATTGGTGAACACCCGCAAGAAAGCATAATGCTCCTGCGTCCACGCCGCGCGGTGCACGAGTGCGACGCTGCCGCTGTCACCGTACACCAGCGCGAGCAGCAGACCAAGTACAGCGAGTGCGGCAAACGCGGCCGTTACCAACTGCAGGCGGCGAGTGAGCGGTGCGAACTTCGGTTTCTTGGGGCGCGGCATGGGCGGAAACTATACCACGGGTGTAGCGCGCGAATGCCGGGAAGGAAGGCATGTACGACAGCGGTCGGGCACTATCCAATAACAGGACGAACAAGTGAAACGCGCAGGGCTTCCGTTACGGCCCGCGGCCCCCGGACTCATGTTCCTGACGTCCCTCTTAGTTGCTGAGTAGAACAGTAAATAGTGCGCACCACAGCATTTGTTGAGTCCCTCTCCCTCCGGGAGAGGGTAAGGGTGAGGGGAAAATAGCCGTAAATCTCCCCTCATCCTCGACCGCCAGTTCCCGACGCGGTCTACCGCCTCCATCCCTGGAGGCGTGTCCTTCTCGGCAATTGCTCCCGGCGTTGCTCTCGACTGCCAGCTCCCGGCGCAGTCTACCGCCCACATCCCTGTGGGCGTACCTCCTCGGCGGCTGTTCCCGACGCCGCTCTACCTCCTCCATCCATGGAGTCGTGCATCCATGCAGTCGTCCCGGAGGGAGAAGGGAAAACGATGCGCACTATTTACCGGTCGGATCAGTAATACGTCTCCCATCGGCGAAACCGCAAACGGGCCATCCTTGGCCCGCGGCCCTCGGACACGTGTCCCTGACGTCCCGCTTAATACGTCTCCCATCGGCGAAACCGCAAACGGGCCATCCCTGGCCCGCGGCCCTCGCCTCGATCCCATCGGCGAATGCTAT
>Ga0105101_10000616_pt1 | contig 14995 bp, 15 predicted proteins | sample PPLLak21cMay2015_2_FD_87037 | JGI IMG/M metagenome (GOLD analysis project Ga0105101, IMG submission 87037) | Freshwater sediment microbial communities from Prairie Pothole Lake near Jamestown, North Dakota, USA - PPLs Lake P8 Core (1) Depth... | ecosystem: Environmental > Aquatic > Freshwater >... | reverse complement strand
TTGAACTGCTGCAGGTTACATGCGGTAAATCCGCTATACCTGTTGCAACGGTGGGCCTTAAAATTAATGGTGAAATCCATACCTCCACGGCATCTGGTAATGGACCGGTAGATGCAGCTTTCACCGCTGTAAAGCACCTGATCAGCAGAACCGTTCACCTTGAGGAGTTTCTCATACAGGCAATAACCAAAGGTAGTGACGATCTTGGCAAGGTTCACGTCCAGGTTGAACATGAAGGAAAGATATATTACGGATTCGGCACCAACACCGATATTGTAACTGCTTCGGTGGAAGCGTTTATAGATGCAATTGCTAAGATAAAATGATACCAAAAACACTTTTTGACAAGATATGGGACAGTCACGTGGTACAGTCAATTGAAGGCGGTCCGGATGTTCTTTATATCGATCAGCAATATATTCATGAGGTTACAAGTCCTCAGGCATTTGCCGGGCTTAAAGCCAGGGGAATTCCTGTTATGCGTCCGGCACAAACGCTTGCCACGGCCGATCACAATATCCCCACAAAGGATCAGGATCAGCCCATTAAAGATGCATTATCACGTAACCAGGTTGACAAGCTGGATGAGAATACCAGGGAATTCGGTATCACATACTACGGACTTAACCATCCTCTGAACGGTATTGTCCATGTTATAGGACCTGAGCAGGGTTTTACCCTCCCGGGAATGACAATTGTATGCGGCGACAGCCACACATCTACTCACGGGGCTTTCGGAAGCGTTGCGTTCGGTATCGGAACCAGCGAGGTTGAAATGGTGCTCGCCACTCAGTGTATCCTTCAACCCAAACCCAAAAAGATGAGGATCACGGTCAATGGGAAACTACAGAAGGGTGTTACCTCAAAGGATATTATTCTCTACATCATCTCACAGATATCAACCGGTGGTGCCACTGGTTATTTTGTCGAATACGCCGGACCGGCCATTGAGACTCTCAGCATGGAAAGCAGGATGACAATCTGCAATATGAGTATCGAGATGGGTGCCCGCGGAGGACTGATCGCTCCTGACGAAATAACTTTTGAATACCTGAAGCTGATACCAAATGTTGTCAATAAGCCTGACTTCGCTTCACAACAGGAGAAATGGAATCTGCTGAAGAGTGATACGGGAGCCGGATTTGACCGTGAACTGACATTTGACGCCGGAAAAATCAGACCGATGATCACTTATGGTACCAATCCCGGGATGGGTATTGCAATTGATGATTCAATCCCGGCGCTAGACGATATAAGTGAGGACAGAACAGCTTCATTCCTCAAATCACTTGATTATATGGGATTTATTCCTGGCATGAGGATGCTGGGTCATCCTGTTGACTACGTGTTTCTTGGCAGTTGCACCAATGGCAGAATTGAGGATCTGAGAGCCTTTACTAAATTTGTAAAGGGCAGAAAGAAAGCTAACAATGTCACTGCGCTGATAGTACCAGGATCAAAAAAAGTTGAACAACAGGCAATTAAAGAGGGACTCGCAACAATTCTGAAAAAAGCCGGGTTTGAACTGAGACAACCCGGATGCTCCTCATGCCTTGCAATGAACGAAGATAAAGTCCCTCCCGGAAAGTATGCCGTTTCAACCTCGAACAGGAATTTCGAGGGAAGACAGGGTCCGGGTGCAAGAACATTGCTTGCAAGCCCTCTTACGGCAGCGGCTGCAGCAATCACCGGAAAAATTACTGATCCGAGGGATCTGTTAAATGAATAACAATACTTCAATTCAGACTAATATGCCCAAAGCAAAATTTGATATTCTTGAATCGAGATGCGTTCCTCTTCCCCTGGAAAATGTCGATACCGACCAGATCATACCCGCAAGGTTCCTGAGCGCCACAACAAGGGATGGATTCGGTGAGAACCTTTTCCGCGACTGGCGTTATGATAAGTCGGGGAATAAAAATAAAGATTTCGTACTCAATGACCCGATATATTCCGGACAGGTGCTTGTTGCCGGAAAGAATTTCGGGTCCGGATCAAGCCGTGAACACGCTGTCTGGGCTATTGCAGATTACGGATTCAGGGCTGTGATATCAAGTTTTTTTGCCGATATTTTCCGCAACAACTCTCTGAATAACGGACTCCTGCCCGTAGTTGTCAGGGAAGATTTTCTGTCAGACCTTCTTGAGGAGATAAGAAAGAAACCTGAAACCATGGTCAGAATTGACCTCGGCCGGCAGCTGTTTACAATATTGCCTGTTGGAAAATCAGTGAGCTTTGAGATCAATCCATACAAAAAAGAATGCATGATGAAAGGTCTTGATGATATTGATTATCTGTTGAGTATCAGGAATATAATAACAGCTTACGAATTGAGAAATAATCCTGGAAAATGAGAATCGAAATAATGGATACAACCCTTCGCGATGGGGAACAAACCCAGGGGGTCTCCTACTCACCCCTTGAAAAGCTTCATATTGCAAAGCTCCTCCTGAAGGATCTGAGGGTTGATCGTATTGAAGTAGCTTCGGCCCGTGTTTCGAAGGGTGAATTCGAAGCTATCAGACAGATCACCGACTGGGCCAGGCACAATAATCTTCACCGGAAGGTCGAGGTGCTTGGTTTTGTGGATTGTGAAATTTCACTCAACTGGATAAGAGACGCCGGCGCTCAGGTTATAAATCTGCTTTGCAAGGGATCCCTCCGTCATCTTGAAAAACAACTGAGAAAGACTCCGGAAAATCATGTAAAGGATATTAAAGAAATTATAGGAAAAGCCGGAGTATCTGATATGGCCGTAAACATCTATCTCGAGGACTGGTCGAACGGTATGATAAGCTCCGAGGATTACGTTTTATATATGATCGATTCCCTGAAGGATGAAAACATTGAAAGATTCATGCTGCCCGACACACTCGGCATCCTGAATCCTGACCAGACATATGAATTCTGTAAAAGGATGGTTGACAGATATCCTTCGCTTCATTTTGACTTTCATCCTCATAACGATTATGACCTGGCAGTTGCAAATATCTTTTCGGCTGTCAGGGCAGGATTTAAAGGTGTCCATACGACCATAAACGGGTTGGGTGAAAGGGCAGGTAATGCACCCCTTTCGAGCGTGATTGGTGTTTTACATGATCAACTTAAAGCTGAAACCGGAGTAAATGAATTTGAAATTACAAAAGCAAGCAAGATTGTTGAAACATTCAGCGGGATTCGTATCCCGGTCAATAAACCGCTTATTGGTGAGAATGTTTTTACACAAACCTCGGGTGTACACGCCGACGGTGACAGCAAGGATAACCTGTACTACAATAACCTCCTCCCTGAACGGTTCGGAAGAAGAAGGAAATATGCACTTGGAAAACAATCCGGAAAAGCTACAATAAAGAAGAACCTTGAAGAATTCGGTTTATCACTGAGCCCGGAATCGATATATAAAGTCACACAAAGGGTGATAGAGCTTGGAGACAAGAAAGAGAATGTCACAACCGAGGATCTTCCGTTTATAATTGCAGATGTGCTGGGTAATGAACAAATTAACTTTAAAATATTCATTAAAAACTATTCCCTCTCCCTCTCCTACGGACTTAGGCCATTTGCCAGCATCAAGATCGAGATAGACGGACGGTTGTACGAAGAAACCTCCTCCGGCGACGGGCAGTACGACGCTTTTATGAAAGCCATGCGGTCCGTTTATGACCGGATCGGAAAGGAACTCCCTTCCCTCACTGATTACCAGGTTTCGATCCCTCCCGGAGGCAAGACCGATGCACTGGTTGAGACAATAATTACATGGAATTTCCATGGCAAGGAATTCAAAACCAAAGGACTTGATGCCGACCAGACGGAATCAGCAATCAAAGCAACCGAAAAAATGCTGAACCTCATTGAAGGACTAAATGGTAAAGAAATTAAAAATTTTGTCGTCTGATCACTTGCAGATGAAACTACAATTGATAAAACAATATACTAAAAGAACCTATGAGCAAATCGTACAATATTGCAGTAGTCCCCGGTGACGGCACCGGACCTGAGGTGGTCAGAGAGGGCAAAAAAGTACTCACAACTGCAGCTGCAAAATTTGGTTTTAAGCTTAATTATGAGGATTTCGATTTCGGAGGAGAGCGTTATCTGAGAACAGGTGAAGTGCTCCCGGATTCTGCAACGAAACAACTGAAAAAATTCGATTCAATTCTTCTTGGAGCTATCGGGCATCCCGATGTCAAACCCGGTATCCTCGAAAAGGGAATTCTTCTCAGGCTCCGTTTTGAACTGGATCAGTATATTAATCTCCGGCCGGTCAGACTTTATCCCGGAGTAGCCACCCCGCTTAAGGACAAAGGGCCCGAACATATTGATTATGTGGTAGTAAGGGAAAATACGGGAGATGTATACACCGGAATGGGTGGTGTCATGATGAAGGGCACACCCCACGAAGTTGCGGTCCAGAATATGGTTTACAGCAGGATGCAGGTTGAACGCTGCCTCAGGTACGCTTTCGAATATACTAAAAAAAGAAAGAAAAAAAATACTCTGGCGCTATGCGGAAAGACCAATGTACTGACTTATGTTTTTGATCTCTGGGAAAGGGCTTTCCATGAAATCGGAAAAGCAGACTACCCGGGTATCACCCGCGAGTATTACCACGTGGATGCAACCTGTATGTGGATGATTAAAAACCCTGAATGGTTCGACGTGATAGTTACAAGTAATATGTTCGGTGATATAATTACTGATCTTGGAGCAATCACCCAGGGAGGAATGGGGATCGCTGCCGGTGGTAATATAAATCCCGGGGGTGTTTCTATGTTTGAACCGATAGGCGGCTCAGCCCCGAAGTATACGGGCAAGAATGTCATTAATCCGCTGGCCGCTATTGCCAGTGGCTCAATGATGCTCGAACACCTTGGCGAGGAAAAGGCTGCAAATGCTATAGAAAATGCTGTTATGTATGTAACTGCCAACAAGTTGAAGGATATGGGTGCCGGGCGAATGGGTTATTCGACAACCGAGGTCGGGGACCTTGTAGCAGAACGGGTGTGATCCCCGTCCCGCTTCGCGGAACTGCCCCCTATAGTGGGGTTGTGGGGGTTAAATTAAGGATTCTTCGATTTTAGCTTATTTTTTTGCTGAATTGAAATTTTGTCCGTACCTTTGCATTATATTATAAAGGGATGACCAATTTACAATTACATCACCATCATTTTCATACTTGCTCTCAGGCGAGGTGATGATGATATGAGTGTAATTAAAGAATATCTGTAACCCGTCTGAGCATATCAGGCGGGTTTTTAAATTCCTGCCGGTATACCCGGACATAAAAAAGAAAAAATGAGCAAACTGAAAATCGCAATCCAGAAAAGCGGACGGCTGAGTGAAAACTCACACAAATTACTGGAAGAGTGCGGAATAAAATTCTCAAACGGGACAAGTGTTCTCAAAACTTCAGCCCGGAATTTCCCGGTCGAGATCCTGTTTCTGAGGGATGACGACATTCCCCAGTATGTGGAACAGCAGGTCGCCGACATAGGGATACTCGGTGAAAATGTTGTATTTGAAAAGAACAAGGATGTAACAATCCATGAAAAGCTTGGATTTGCAAATTGCCGGTTGAGCCTGGCAGTTCCGAAGGAGGATAACTTTCCTGGTCCCGAATATTTCAATAATAAAAAAATCGCAACCAGTTACCCCAGGCTCCTTTCGGAATACCTTGAAAAAAACGGGATCAATGCCCGGATTGAGGAAATCAGCGGTAGCGTTGAGATCGCACCCGGAATCGGACTGGCGGATGCAGTATGTGATATTGTAAGCTCAGGCAGCACCCTTCTTACCAACGGCCTTCGTGAAGTGATAACGATCCTGAAAAGCCAGGCTGTAATAATCGGAAATAAAAACCTTACCACTGCAAAAAAAGCTATTCTCAGCAGATTCCTTTTCAGGATCAGAGCCGTGAAGAATTCAAAAGCGAACAAATATATTCTTTTAAATGCGCCTGATTCTGCGGTATCTGAAATTTGCAGAATACTGCCCGGAATGAAAAGCCCGACAATACTGCCCCTTGTCGAAAAAGGCTGGTGCTCTATTCACTCTGTTGTGAGGGAGGATGACTTCTGGGAAAGGATCGATCAGCTGAAAACCGCAGGAGCTGAAGGTATACTTGTAATTCCAATTGAAAAAATGATACTGTAATGAAAACTCTCTTCTACCCGCTTAAAGAAACATGGGATACCCTATGCCGGCGTCCTGTAATGGATTCATCAGGTCTTAATGACACTGTAAAAGAGATACTGGCCAGGGTAAAAGCAGAGGGAGATAAAGCGCTGCTGGACTATTCTGAAAAATTCGACAGGGTATCCCTGTCAGGATTTAAAGTATCTCAATCCGAACTTTATGAATTTACTGCGCTTATCCCGTCCGACCTGAAGACTGCAATAAATATCGCCTTTGAGAATATAGATAAATTCCACTCAACTCAGCTGATCAGCGAAGAATCTGTTGAAACAATTCCGGGTGTCAGATGCTGGAGAAAAAATGTTCCGATAGAAAAGGTCGGACTCTACATCCCCGGAGGGACCGCCCCTCTCTTTTCAACAGTCCTGATGCTGTGTGTTCCGGCAAAAATTGCAGGCTGCAGCCAGATTATCCTCTGTACTCCTCCTGACTGCAATGGGAATGTGAATCCCCTGATCCTGTATGCAGCCGCACTTACGGGCGTTACTGATATATTCAAAATTGGCGGAGCCCAGGCTATCGCTGCAATGGCTTACGGAACTGAGACTGTACCTAAGGTCAGCAAGATCTTTGGTCCGGGTAATCAGTATGTTACAAAAGCCAAGGAGCTGGTTCAGAGTGAAGGAGTTGCAATAGATTTGCCCGCAGGACCAAGCGAGGTACTTGTAATTGCAGATTCAGCTGCCAATCCGGCATTTGTTGCTTCCGACTTATTGTCGCAGGCGGAACATGGTCCCGACAGCCAGGTGGTTTTCGTGACCGAAAATATGAATATGCTTATCAGTGCCATGGATGAACTGACACGACAGATGGAATCTCTCCCGAGGAAAACTATTGCTGATCGGGCACTTGAAAACAGCCTCGCAATTGTCCTTCAGACTATGGAAGAGTGCATTGAATTCAGCAACTGCTATGCTCCCGAACATCTGATAATCAACACCGCACAACCTGCTGACCTGGCTGGAAAAGTTGTCAATGCCGGTTCTGTGTTTTTAGGTAGTTACAGCTGCGAAAGTGCAGGCGATTATGTTTCGGGTACAAACCACACCCTGCCTACAAACGGATTCGCACGGAGCTACAGTGGCGTTTCTACCGAAAGTTTTGTAAGAAAGATCACCTTCCAGGAGGTCAGCCGTGAAGGTCTTCTGACTATCGGACCGGCAATTGAATTGATGGCTCAGGCCGAAAATCTTTCCGGCCACAAAAACGCAGTGCGTGTCAGATTAAAAAAATCAGATGATGTTTGACTTAGAGAAGCTTGTCCGTCGAAACGTATGGAAACTTGTTCCCTATTCATCCGCCAGGGATGACTTCCACGGGAAAGCCGATATCTTTCTGGATGCGAATGAGAATCCGTTCGGGAGTCTCAACAGGTATCCCGATCCTTATCAGAGAGAGCTTAAATCGGTGATCAGCAGGGTCAAAAACATTCCTGTAGAAAATATTTTTCTCGGTAATGGAAGCGACGAAATAATAGATCTCTGCTTTCGTATTTTCTGCAATCCCGGGAGGGATAAAGCACTTACCTTCTCTCCCACTTACGGGATGTATGAAGTATCGGCATCTGTAAACGATATACAGATCATCAAAATCCCCCTCAACCGATGGTTCAATATCAACTTTCATGATGTGGAACCATGGCTGTCTGACACAAAGTTGAAGCTGATAATCATCTGTTCGCCGAATAATCCGACCGGTAATTGCATGGAAAAATCTATTATTGAGAAAATCATCGGATCCTTTAGCGGGATTGTTCTTCTTGATGAAGCATATATCGATTTTGCAGAAAATCCTTCAATGAAAGAGAGTATTGACAGGTACTCCAATCTTATAGTGATGCAAACGTTCAGCAAAGCCTTCGGAATGGCTTCGATAAGGGTTGGCATGGCGTTCACAAATCCCGCGATCGTCAGTTATTTTAACAAGATGAAGCCACCTTATAATATAAGTACCATCAATCAGAAGACTGTACTCCGGAGGCTTGCAAAGACTGAAGAGTATGAGATGCAGGTGAGAAAAATAATGGAAGAGAGGGCCCGGCTCTCGGCAGAACTTGCTAAATTATCAATTGTTTCGGAAGTCTTTCATTCAGATGCCAACTTCCTGCTGGTGAGGGTAAAGGATGCCGGATTTATCTATAATTATCTGGTTAGCAGGGGAATAATAGTCAGGAACAGGAGCAGTGTGGTTGAAAATTGTCTCAGGATAACCGTCGGAACAAAGACTGAAAACACCAGACTTCTCCGGGCCTTAAAAAGAATTGATATATGAAAAAGATACTTTTTATCGACAGGGACGGCACCATAATAAAAGAACCGGAGGATGAACAAGTTGACAGCATTGAAAAGTTCAGGTTTATACCGGGCGCAATAACCGGCCTTGCCAGGATCGCGAAAGAAACTGACTTCGAGCTGGTGATTGTTACAAACCAGGATGGTCTGGGCACTCCGGTCTTTCCCGAAGAGACATTCTGGCCTCCTCATTTTAAAATGCTGGAGATTCTCAGGGACGAGGGTGTGGAGTTTGCGGAAGTGTTTATTGACAGGACTCTTCCTGAAGAAAATGCTCCCACCCGTAAACCCGGAACTGCCCTTCTGGTGCATTATCTTGCAAAGGGAGTCGATCTGGAGAATTCTTATGTTATCGGTGACAGGCTTACAGATGTTGAACTGGCTAAAAATCTGGGATGCAATGCTATTCTTTTCGGAAACAAAACATCAGAGGATGCCGTTCTTTCTGCAGCCGGATGGAATGAGATATACAGATTTCTTGTTTCAAAACCACGGAGAGCCTCCTGCAAAAGGAAAACCAGGGAGACAGATATCCGGGTTGATATCAATATCGATGGGACTGGTAATGGTACAATAAATACAGGTATTGGATTTTTTGACCATATGCTCGATCAGATTGCAAAACATGGTGGTTTCGATCTGATAATTGAAGCTACAGGGGACACCAATGTTGATGTTCACCATCTTGTAGAAGATGTTGCTATATGTCTGGGAAAAGCTGTTTCTGATGCTCTCGGCAGCAAAAAAGGAATCGAACGTTACAGCTTCGTCCTGCCGATGGACGATTGCCTGGCACAGGTTGCCGTTGATCTTGGTGGCAGACCCTGGCTGGTGTGGGAAGCTGAATTTAAGAACATGAAAATCGGCGAAATGCCGACAGAAATGTTCTTCCATTTCTTTAAATCGTTCAGTGACAATGCCTTGTGCAATCTAAATATCAGGGCTGACGGCACAAATGAGCATCATAAGATCGAAGCAATATTCAAGGCATTTGCGAGGGCACTTAAATCAGCTGTAAAAAAAAGCGGTAACACCGGAATGCCATCAACAAAAGGGAAATTATGATCGCTATTATTAAATATAATGCAGGTAATATAAGGTCGGTACAGAATGCACTGTCAAGGCTTGGATCTGATAGCATTATTACTGATGACCATGATGAGATCAGGAAAGCTTTAAAAGTCATTTTCCCGGGTGTTGGAGAGGCAGGCTCAGCAATGAGGTATCTGAGAGAGAGAGGATTGGACAAGCTTATAACCTCATTGACACAACCGGTACTTGGAATATGCCTCGGATTACAACTGATGTGCAGGCATTCCGAAGAAGCGGATACAAAATGTCTTGATATATTTGATGCTGATGTCAAACTGTTCCCGAAAACAAATAAGGTACCTCACATGGGATGGAACAATTTTACCACGCTGAAAGGAGATCTGTTTAAAGGTGTTTCGGAAAAAGATGATGTTTATTTTGTCCATAGCTACTATGCAACTTTATCATCCTGTACCACAGCAATATGCGACTATATTCTGCCATTCAGTGCCGGCATGAGGAAAGATAATTTTTACTCGGTACAGTTTCATCCCGAAAAATCAGCGCTAGTGGGTGAAAGGATACTTAAGAACTTCCTTGAATTATGAGAATAATAGTGGCAATAGATATCCTGGGAGGGAAATGTGTCAGGCTTACACGTGGCGACTATGGCACAAAAAAGATCTATAACGAAGATCCGCTGGATTTTGCTAAAGAGATCGAGGCAAACGGGATCAGATATCTGCATCTCGTCGATCTTGACGGTGCAAGGGATAAGAAAATAATCAATTACACAATCCTTGAAAAGATCTCTTCCCGGACAGGTTTGTTAATTGACTTTGGAGGGGGCATAAGATCAGACGATGATTTAAGGATCGCATTTAACTCGGGAGCAAAACAGATAACCGCAGGCAGTATAGCAATTACTGCTCCGGACCTCTTTCTCGACTGGCTTACCCGGTTCGGAAATGAAAAGATAATCCTGGGTGCCGACTGTAAAGACCGGAAGATCTCCACCGCAGGCTGGTCAGAAACCTCAGACGAGGATGTAATCGAATTCATTTCCCGGTATCTGGCAAAAGGGATTAAATATGCGATCTGCACCGATATTGAAAGGGACGGCATGCTGACCGGTCCTTCAACAGAATTGTACAGGGAGATCCTTGCCACAGTTAAAATTGACCTGATTGCCAGCGGGGGAATTACTTCATTAAAGGACCTTGAAGAGTTAGCCGCCACTGGTTGTGAGGGTGCGATCATTGGTAAAGCAATTTATGAGGGCAAAATTAAACTGAAGGAGCTGAGAGAACTATGTTAAAGAAAAGGATCATTCCCTGTCTTGATATAAGGGATGGCAGGACAGTGAAGGGTGTCAGATTCCTTGAGATCAGGGATGCCGGCGACCCGGTGGAACTGGCTAAGATCTACGCTTCACGGGGAGCTGATGAGCTCGTTTTCCTTGATATAACCGCAACAATCGAAAACAGGCAGACTCTTGCAGTACTGGTCGAAAGAATTGCAGCTGAATTAAATATTCCCTTTACTGTCGGAGGGGGCATAAACAGTATTGATGATGTTGCGCTTCTTCTTAAAGCAGGTGCCGATAAGATCACAATAAACTCCGCGGCAGTCCGGAGACCGGGGCTGATAACTGAAATCGCAGGTGAGTTTGGCAGTCAATGTGTCGTGTTAGCTATAGATACAAATTACAGCAATAATGAATGGAGTGTATTTGTTGACGGCGGCCGGACTCCGGTGGAACTTAAAACTGTTGAGTGGGCAATGAAGGTCGCTGAACTGGGCGCCGGCGAGATATTACTCACCTCCATGATGAATGATGGTACAAAATCAGGTTTTTCACTTGACATTACAGCCGAGGTCAGCAGTCAGGTCAATATCCCTGTGATAGCTTCAGGAGGCGCCGGAAAAATGGAACATTTCAGCGAGGTTTTCAATAGCACCGGCTGCAGCGCCGCCCTTGCCGCAAGCATATTTCATTACGGTGAAATAGATATCGGTGAATTAAAGGAATATCTTAAGAATGAAGGAATTGCAGTAAGAATTTAATAAATAGCACGTACTCATCACCCTTGTCCCCGTGGTGATCGACCTCATCCTCCTGCCCCCTTCTCCCAGGGGAAAAGGGGGTAATAATCTCAATATTAATGCCTTAGCCCCTCTCCCTTGGGAGATGGGTTGGGGTGAGGTCAAAGAAAGAGAGGGGGAAAAGAAGGGGGTGATTACGTGTGTTTCAGAAGCAGTGACACAGAGGAAGAAATAGCATATTTGATTAAAATTGTAAATACATGACTTATGAACCAGATTGATTTTAAAAAAGGTAACGGCCTTATTCCGGCAGTTATTCAGGATAACACAACTCTTCAGGTGCTGATGGTGGGATTTATGAACGGGGAAGCACTTGAAAAAACTATAAAAGAAGGAAAGGTTACTTTCTTCAGCCGATCCAAAAACCGGCTCTGGACAAAAGGTGAAACATCGGGTAACTTTTTGACTGTTAATAAAATAACAACAGACTGCGATAATGATACACTTCTCATTACGGTCGACCCGGCCGGACCTGTATGCCACACGGGAAGCAGGTCATGCTTCAGCAATGATACACCCAAAGGATTTCTTTATAAACTCGAAAAAATCGTAGAGCAGAGGATTGATGAAAATATTGCGGATTCATATACAAATAAGATATTCCGGCAGGGGATCAACAGAACAGCACAAAAAGTCGGTGAAGAGGCAGTGGAATTAATAATTGAAGCAAAGGACAACAACATCGACCAGTTCAAAAATGAAGCAGCCGATCTGCTATATCATCTTTTGATCCTTTTTAAAGCCAAAGGCGTCAGCTTGCCTGAAATCGAGGAGTGTCTGGAAAAAAGACATAAGTAGTTCACAGATTAGTTAACGTTGGCTTCAGCCAACGGTTCAGGGCTTTCCTCCAAACCGGGCTTTAGCCCAGTCTTAATTGTGGACTAAAGTCCCTGATCTATTAAGATCCTCAGACCATCGGTTAAAACCGATGGCAATCTTTGTCAATAAACACCAATTAATCTTTCAAAAAACCAATCATTTTTATTAATATTTTCCACTTTTTTCGCCTTTTTACTTGTTTTTTTAAAAATTCCGCTACTTTTGTAACCCGATATAATGACAATATGAATTTAATACACAACTTTACTACCCTTTATTTTTACTTCTTTTTTTACTTTGAGAAGAGATAAGGGGATTTTGTGTATAGACAACTAAGCTCAATAATACATGGTCCCCGGAAAAAGGGGACTTTTTTTTTAAAGGATACTATATGAAAATAGCAGTTCAGGGAGAAAAAGGATGTTTTCACGAGGTGGCAGCAAGGCAATACTTCAAAAACAATAACATTGATATTGTGCCATGCAGAACGTTTGATCTCTCATTAATGGCGATAAAGGATAACCTCGCGGATTTTGCAATGATGGCAATAGAAAATGCCAGGTCAGGAAGCATTCTGTACAATTATACCCTTATAAGGGAGTCAGGGGTGAAAATACTCGGTGAACATAACCTTCGGATAAAACAGAATCTGATGGCATTGCCCGGACAAACAATAATGGCAATCAGGGAGGTAAGGTCACATCCGATAGCTCTCGCCCAATGCATGACATTCCTGAATCATCTCAGGGGTGTGACCCTTATTGAAAGTGATGATACGGCAGGAAGTGCAAGATTTATAAGTGAAAACAAACTCAGAGGTGTTGCTGCAATATCATCAGCAATATCTGCTGAGATTTACGGCCTCGAAATACTTGCCCCGGGCATCGAGACTTACAAAAAGAATTATACCCGCTTCCTTGTGCTTGGAAATGAAAAGGATGCCGGAACGGACGGAAACAAGGTTTCGATCAGCTTTGCTACCGGACATCAGCCCGGTTCTCTGGCCGCTGTACTGGTACGTCTTGCCGAACTGGAGATCAACCTGTCAAAGATCCAGTCAGTACCGAAACTGAACAGCGAATGGGAATATATGTTTTACGCCGACCTTGAGCTCAAACCCGACCACGATATTGAGCTCGTAAAGAACGTACTGGAGAATTATGCCCTTAATCTGGAGGTTCTTGGTATATATAATAAAGGAGACAGTTTGTATGAAAGTTAAACCTGCGAAACGCACCGAAAGCGTAAAGGAATACTATTTTTCACAGAAGCTCAGACAGATTGATCAGATGCGTAAAGCGGGAGCCGATGTTATCAGCCTCGGTATCGGCAGTCCCGATCAGCCACCATCGGAAAATACAATCTCTGCCCTTAGCAGCGAAGCTGTCAGGCCAACATCGCACGGCTACCAAAGCTATAACGGGATTCCGGCTCTGCGAAAGGCTTTTGCCGACTGGTACAGGAAATACTTTAATGTTGAACTTGATCCTGACAGCGAGATTCTCCCCCTTATGGGAAGCAAGGAAGGAATTATGCATATCAGCATGGCTTTCGTAAATCCCGGTGATGAGGTGCTCGTTCCTGATCCCGGATATCCGACATATTCATCTGTTACAAACCTGGTTAGCGGAAAAGTCAGATATTATGGATTGTATGAAGATAACGGGTGGTATCCTGATATTCAGAAACTTGAGGACACAGATCTGAGCAGGGTGAAGCTGATGTGGATCAATTATCCACACATGCCAACAGGAGCTAAAGGGACTGCCAGGCTTTTTGAAAATCTTGTCGCTTTCGCATCAAAGCATGGATTTCTTCTGTGTAATGATAATCCATACAGCTTTATCCTGAATACTGAATACCTGAGCCTTCTTTCGGTTGACGGTGCAAAGGATACCGCACTAGAGCTTAACTCACTAAGCAAATCACATAACATGGCAGGCTGGAGGATCGGCATGGTCGCCGGCCACCGTGAGTATATATACGATATATTGAAAGTAAAGAGCAATATGGATTCCGGGATGTTCAGGGCAATGCAGACCGCTGCGGTTGAGGCACTGGGCAATCCGCCATCGTGGTATGAAACGGTCAATGCTGTTTATTCCCGCAGGCGCCGGATAGTTGAGGAGATCATGGATATTCTGAAATGCAGGTTTGACAAAAAACAGGCCGGTCTCTTTGTATGGGGACGGATCCCTGATGAAATAAAAAGTTGTGAAGAGTTCGTGGAGGAAATCCTTACAAAAGCGCATGTCTTCATAACACCAGGATTTATCTTCGGAAGCCGTGGCGACCGGTATATTCGTATCTCCCTGTGCGCCGATGAAAAACCCCTGCAGGAAGCAAAAAGACGGATCAACAGTCACCAATCACTAAAAACCAATCACCAGTCACCAGTATGACAGTCACAGTTGTAGGCGTAGGACTTATAGGGGGATCAATGATGATCGATCTTCGCAAACGTAATTTCACTGACAGAATAATCGGTGTGGATATGAGTGTTCAGCATCAGAATATAGCCCTCCTATGCGGTCTCATTGACGAAGCTGACA
>Ga0105101_10000615_pt1 | contig 15020 bp, 10 predicted proteins | sample PPLLak21cMay2015_2_FD_87037 | JGI IMG/M metagenome (GOLD analysis project Ga0105101, IMG submission 87037) | Freshwater sediment microbial communities from Prairie Pothole Lake near Jamestown, North Dakota, USA - PPLs Lake P8 Core (1) Depth... | ecosystem: Environmental > Aquatic > Freshwater >... | reverse complement strand
GTTGAAGACCGTGAAGGAAAATGTGCTTGCTGTTAAAAAATTAAGAGACAATGGTATCCTGGTCATGGCTTCATTAATTTTTGGCCTTGATTCTGATACAGAGGAGGTTTTTGATATGAGCTATGAGTTTTTATCAAAATCAAAATCGGCTTTTTTTCAGGCATGTTTAATGACACCATATCCAGGCACATTGGTATTTGAGAACTTAAAAAAGGAAGGAAGAATTTTAACAGATGATTGGAGTAAATTTGATACCAAGAAGGTGATTATTTCACCTAAAAACATGTCACCGGAAAGACTGCAGAAAGGATACTATGATATCAGAAAAGCCATATACAGTTATAATTCAATTTTAAGCCGATCTATACCTTATCTGATAAAAGGTCCCATAGAGTCTTTATTATACTTTTCATTAAATATGGGAGCCCGCAACAGATATAAGCAGAGCCGGGACGGAATTATATACAAAAATCAGGTTGGTTCCCCTGTTGATTTTGATGTCACTAAATATGTGAAGCCATTTAAACAGAAAAACCAATAATATTAAACTATGTATTTATTAGTATTAGCCGTGTTTGACTGATTTGCTTTGATATATTAATACGTGCGAATATGGGTGTTTTAATGGCTTGCTTCATTTTGCTGTGCTGGGGATTGCACCTTGTATACGTGCTGAACTTCCAGCCCGTTGACCCTCTAGATGGTTGGCTATGGCTTCATATCATTGTACAAACCTGGTTATTCACCGGGCTGTTTATAACAGGGCATGATGCTATGCATGGAAGCATCAGTCGAAATCGAAAAGTGAATGGTTTTCTCGGATTTACCGCTACCATCCTGTATGCAGGGCTCTGGTATCCTACCCTTTTGAAAAAACACGCTCTGCATCACCTTCATGTGGCGACCGAGAATGATCCTGACTATCGCACAGGAAACCAAAACTTCTTTGTTTGGTGGTTTTCATTTATGAAAAATTATATTTCAGTCTGGCAACTTCTCTTTATGGCGGGATTATTCAACGTTGGACTTCTTTTTTTCAATGAACTACAGCTCATCGTTTTATGGATAGTTCCCTCCGTTCTCTCAACTTTCCAGCTCTTTTATTTTGGGACCTATTTACCGCATCGCCTTCCTCATACTGCTGAAATGGATACGCATATAGCCCGCTCACGAGCGTGCTATCATGTATTGGCAATTCTCACTTTCTACTTTTTTGGGTATCACTACGAACACCATGAATCGCCACGGACCCCATGGTGGTTGCTTTTCCGCATCAAGCTGAAGGGTGCAGCCTAAAATGTGCTTTTTCTGTAATTGAATAGAAAGGGATTTTGCCGTTGTAGTGTGGTGTTTATTCATGCATATTCTCAATATCTGCTTCACATAAATCACAAAGCAATTTACTTATCTTAATTGTAACATCGTGAAAATATCTTGCTCCTTTATCAATCGTGGCTAGTTTCGGGTTTCCTATTCCTGTATCTTCACTTATCTGAGTCCATTTGCGTTCAGTCCAAACCCAACCTTCCGAGAACGCTTTAATTTTATTCTTTTTCTCTTTTCCTTCCCCCCACTTATCAATGGGCAAAACTAAATCAGGTCGAAGATATAACAACAAACTTGTCTCCATTTCTTCTGCATGGTCTCCCGAATTTTCAAAATACTCCATCCTATCCAAAGCCTGATACCAATTGGAAACACAAATAAACATTTTTGGATATTTTAAACCTAGTTCTCTTACTATTGCTTTAAAATCATTTCCTCCATGACTATTAAATATTAATAGTTTATAAATCTTCTGGTGGTTTAAAACTTCTATTATATCTGACAATATTGCAAATTGGGTACTTGGATTTATATTAATATCAAGATAAATATCCCTTTGTCCGGTGTTTACTCCAAATGGAATGGTTGGCAATACTATTACTTTTGCTCCTTTATCCCACGCTAATCTAGCAGATTCGGCAGCTATTAAATCAGCCTGAATATTATCAGTTGAGTAGGGCAAATGAAAATTATGAGCCTCGGTTGCTCCCCATGGTAAAATTGCTAATTCAAAATTCTCATTTCTAAGAGCATCCCAATTAGTTTCTGTTAGAATATAGGGTCTCATTTTTAAATTTTTAATTGTGTATATCTCTTAAAAATCCTGCAAAATCAATACCACACAATCGAGATAGGATAGCGTTATTCCGCATACCCCCTCGTAGATCCGGACGTATGGATTTCCCGCATCCGGTTCCTCAGGTTAATGATTCGCTATCTGTTGAGATATACTCAGCTATTTGTCCAAGTTTTGTTTCCATTTTATTGTTCCCTCTGTGTGGAATTAATGTTTCCCTTGCACAAGCCATTAACCTGACCTCATGAAATAGTACTCAGTAACAAATATAGCAGCATTATAATAATGAAAAAAAGCAGGATTTCGAATACCAGCAGAATCAATACTTTTCCTTGCCCAAAGAACTTTCTCATTCGATTGCCCTTTAAATATAAAAATATGAACATATTTTTCATATTGAGTTAAACACTTTCATAAAAAGGTCTGCTATTTTTTATCCGATAAACAATAAAAAGGATAATTTAGCTATGCATATATTCCTTGGGGGATTTTGAAAACAGCTCACTGAAGCAGGAAGAAAAGTATTTCGGGTTGCTGAATCCAACTGCATAGGCAACCTCAGAGATATTATAATTACCATTCTTTAACAACTTGGCCGCTATTTTTAACCGGATTGTCCGGAGATAAATATTGACGGTCATACCCGTCAGTGCTTTTAACTTTTTATAAAGGTTGCCTTTGCTCATATTGAGCTCAAATGCAAGCCGGTCACCTGACAATTCGGGGTCATCAATATTATCTTCAACGATCTTAACAAACTTTTCAAGGAATCCCTGGTCAATTTGTGTAATTTTAATATTGGCAGGAATTATACTGTTGTCTTTTGAAAACCTCTCGGCCAGTTGTTTCCTGACATCAAGTGTGTTTTTTAAGCGAAGTTTCAGGACTTCAGGACTGAAGGGTTTAACTATATAATCATCAGCACCGGTCTCCAATCCACTAATCTGATGTTCAACATCCGATTTGGCAGTTAATAACAAAACGGGTATATGACTGGTTAGCTCATCGGTTTTGATTTTTTCGCACAGTGAGATACCGTCCATTTCGGGCATCATTATATCGCTTAAAATCAGATCCGGCAGTTGAGTTTTAGCAATATCCAATCCTTCAATACCGTCCTTTGCCAATACTACAGTGAAATCACCCTTTAACTCATTGTACAAAAACTGTTGCATATCGGTATTATCTTCCACCACTAAAATTCTTGGATTGCCTTCAGCATCAATCACCCCCGTGATTTTATCGTTGTCGTTGTATGCAGGAGATTCCAGCATCGATTTCATATACTCAAAAGAATAATCTATCCCGGATTCATTGCTGATCTCTTCAGGTTTCAAATGTTCCATTGATTTGGGAAGAAAGACCGAGAAAGTAGTTCCCTTGTTCAACTGACTGGAAAAGCTGATTTCACCATAATGAGACTCTACCAGGTCTTTTGAAAGCGAAAGTCCAATCCCCGTGCTGATCGTTCCCGATGCAGCTTTATTTGAAATCTGGTAAAAACGCTCAAAAATATGAGGTTGATATTTTTCTTCAATTCCCGGGCCGGAATCAGAGACATCAATCCGGATCATTTCACGGTCTCCAAGCCTTTGATTACCGGCAATGGACAGGACTATCTTGCCTCCAATGGGGGTGTGCTTAAATGCATTGGATAAAAGATTGTAAAAAATCTTTTCAATTTTATCGGTATCAATGAACAGTTCATCTACCTCTTTATGGCTTATAAACTGGAAATCAATATCCTTTTTCTCCGCAAAGGGACGGAATAGCTGAAATATCTCATATAAGTATTTCACGATATCTTCCTTCTGGGTCTGGAGTTTGAGATTGCCTGTTTCCACTCTCCGGATCTCCAACAGCTGATTAATCAGTTTGTAAAGCCTTTTAATATTTCTATGAATGAGCGACAAATTCTCTTTAACGGCAGGAAGATCGTTATAATTGTTCTGCGCCAGAAGTTTTTCGGTAGGACTCATGATAAGGGTAAGAGGGGTCCTGAATTCATGAGATATATTGGTAAAGAAACTGAGTTTCATCTGATCAGACTCATGGAGTTTTTCAGCCATCTTTTGGATTTCACTTTTCTGTTCTTCCAGTGCTACATTTTTTTCTTTCAGAAAATCGCGCTGCTGGCTGATTTTTTCACTCTGGGCTATTATTTCACTTTGTTTGCTTTCGAGCAGTTCATTTGCCTGCTTAAGTTCGTGGGTTCTTTTCTCTACCTGGTATTGCAATAATTTCTTCTGGCGGTGCAACAGTTGTGTCCTGACCTGTACAATAGTCATAATCACTATCAGGATAAAAAGAATAATTAATCCTTTAAACCAGAATTTCTCATAAAAGGGCGGCATTATATGAATTTTTAAAATAGCAGGGTGTTGCGACCAGATGCCGTCATTATTACAGCCTGTTACCTTCAGGATATAATCTCCACTGGGTAAATTCGTGTAATTTGCAAACCGATGTGATGCATCGACTTCGTTCCATTCTGTTTCAAATCCCTCAAGCATATATTTATATTTCATTTTGTCAGGAGCAGCGAAGTGTAATCCTGCAAATTCAAAAGACATAATTTTATCTTTATATAACAAGAAGATTTCATCGGTACATGAGATTGTTTTCTTCAGAATCACCCGCTTATCAAATGTATCATTGGCAAGAACCGGTTTGTTATAAAGTTTGAAATTCGTAAAGACTACCTTTACGTCAAACGGATTATCCTTTATCCCGGCCGGATCAAAGTAAGTTATCCCGTTCGTTCCTCCAAAATACAGGATCCCTTCTTTATTTTTAAAGTACGATCCCTCATTGAACTCGTTACTCTGAAGTCCGTCGTCCACTGTATATATGCGGATATCACCCCGTACCGGATCAAATAAAACCAATCCTTTGTTTGTGCTAACCCATAATCTTCCCTTATTGTCTTCCAGAATACCATGAATGGTATTGCTTGGAAATCCTTCTTTGATGGAATAGCATGTAAACCTTCCGGTTTTCTTATCAAATTTGTTTAATCCGCCATGGGTTCCAATCCACAGAATATTATCATCCGCAATTTCAGGTTCGAGTATGCATTTTACCACTTCATTTGACAAGGAGGCCGGATTATCAGGCTCATTCAAATAATGTGTAAACTTCTGCGTTTCGGGGTCAAATCGGTTTAGTCCGCCAGAAAGGGTTCCGATCCAGATTATGCTATCCTTATCTTCATATAGAATATTGATCCATTGGTCTGTGGTTCCCTGTTCTCCGGGATTAACAACCGGAAAATACCGGAATGACCTTCTATCGTTGCCGAGCATACAAAGGCCAATTCCGGTTGCCCCGAAATAAACCCGGCCGGTTTTTGTAATACAAATGGAACGCAGGGACCAGGGAAGAAACGAATTGATGTTTCCTTCATCGTGATGAAAATTAAGAAATAGTTCCGTTGACGGATCATACAGGCTGATCTTATAATCAAAGGCACCCATCCAGAGTTTTTTTCCATCGGAATCTTCCTTTATGACACCAATTAGTTCAGCCGGAAGATGTCCCGAATATTCATAATTAATCCCTCGATGTATATCCTGCTTATTTTGAAATCTCTTCACCTGCAGGGATTCAAAATTTATCCGGTTCAGTTCCGTTTTCGTTCCGACCCATAAATTTCGTTTCTCATCTTCATATAGGGCATACACATCACGGTTGCTTAAATAGATCTTTTTATGGGGATTGTCATCGATAATCTTAAATTTTTTGGCTTCCAGGTCAACCTTGAACAATCCGTTTTTTTCGACACTAATCCAGATAATTCCGGTTTTGCTTTTTTGAATGAACAGTACCCTGTTTCCGCGGAAGCTATAAATGTCCCTGTCGTCATAAGAAAAAACATCCGTTGTCTTCATATCGGGATGCAAACGGTATAAACCAGGCCCCAGCGATGATCCTACCCATACGTAACCCGAATTGTCCTCCACAAGGGAATATACATTATTGTTTTGTGTTTCGCGAATGATATAAGGATCGGCATTTTCATCACGAAATACATAAAGTCCGTTTAAGGATCCAACCAAAATCTGTCCATTTTTCAATTTCCGGATAATATATACGGTGGGCACATTGTTCTTGTTCAATGATTCGGTAATGAAATGGGAAATATAAAAACTGTCAGGATTGTTAGGATGATGAATGATATTAAGACCCCCGTGAAGGGTCCCGATCCAGATATCGCGATCGGGTTCAAAATGTATATAGGTGATCACCGTATCATTGAGACTCTTTGTTTTATCGTCTCCCGGAAGAAACCTTTTGAACTCTCCAGTGTTAGGATTAAATCGATTCAATCCGTTTAGGGTTCCGATCCAGAGATTTTGGAAACCATCTTCGGAAATAAATGTAATCCGGTCATCACTCAGGCTGTTCTCATCATCCGGATCAGACCGAAGCGTGACAAAGCTGTCGGTTGCACGATTATACCGGTTCAGGCCTTTATTGGTGCCAATCCATAAATTACCCGCAGAATCATCGAAAAAGACTTCATATAACAATACATTCGAGGCCATAGTGGAATTAATCGAAATGGTCTCCGGCTTTGAAGTATCCGGATGATATTTATAGAATATCTCTGTCTCAGGATCAAGTCTGTCGATTCCTCCGCCCTGATAATAAATCCAGATCTGCCCGAATTTATCTTTATACAGATTGGTAATCCATGTTTTTGACGGATTCCGGCAACCTTTGGCTGCAGAAAAAATTTTGAATTCATACCCATCATAACGGTTAAGGCCTTCCTGGGTTGCAAACCAAAGGAAGCCCAGTTCATCCTCAACCATATCGCTGACCAATGTATGAGACAGCCCGTCCTTTAATCCGATATTATAAAACCTGATATCGGAAGACTGGCTGTGCAAAAGGTGGGGGATGGCGAAAACAAGCCATAGTATGATCGGGTATGTTTTCCTTATTCGAAACATGATGATACAGGCTTCAGGATGTACGATTCGACCTTGGGTTCATTCTGGCAAAACCATGCAGGTGCATTTGCTTTCCTAAAATTAATCATTTCCTTTAAAGTCCATTGCCTGCGGTTCTCATTTATTTTTACCCCTCCCGGGATTCTTTAACCGGCTGCTGAAAAATTCCGAATCGGTTTCAAAGGCTGTTCGCACTATTGGTTCTGAGGCCTGGTTACAAATAACGCAACATCATGTGATAGCACCTTGACGGTATAGGAATTACCGAAAATCCCCATGTCTTTCTGACGCCAAACATCACGCACTTTCTGGTTTGGTGTCAATTTCAGGTCACTCCAGTTAACCACAATTTCTTTATCAATATTATCCAGATTAAACACACCAATGGCCTTTGATCCATCCTCCAGTTCCTTGACCCAGATTTGTGTCATTTCACCCGTCTTTACCTGCATGGCTTGTTTTCCAAGTGGATCCTGGTTAATGGCCAGAACTTCATCATTGGTGAGCAGGTTAAGGGTGAAATCATCAAGACGGCTGAGATCGTTACCAAGCAGTAGTGGTGCAGCAAGCAATGCCCACAAGCTGATATGCGTATATTGCTCGGAGGCGGTTAACCGCGTAGTATGCAGGTTTGGTCCCCAACCCACCCATCCCACGATCAGCATATCGGGATCGTTCCAATGGCCAGGACCAGCATATTGTCCCTGGACGGTCTGGTTAAATCCGATACCCGACATGCTTGCCCAGGTGTCGGTAATATCACCTGTTGTACGCCAGAGATTACCGCCAACTTCTTCACCCCACTCCCATACATTGCCCATACCGTACTGACACAAACTGAAAACGATATCCCGGTTGGTCTGGTTTAATGCTTCACGCATCATCCGGTATGGTTTTTTTAATTCCGGCAGACTATTGTCACGGGCAATCTGCCCGTAAGAGCACCAGTCGTACTTTAAATAATCAATCCCCCATCGGGCAAAGGACCGGGCATCCTGCATCTCGTGTCCATAGGTGCCGAGATATCCGCCGCAGGTCATTGGCCCAGGCGACGAGTATATCCCTAATTTCAGTCCCTTTCCGTGCACGTATTCACTCAGTTCTTTAAAATCGGGGAATTTCTCATTGCCGGTTATTTCTCCGGACGACAAACGCCTGTCGGTTTCCCAGCCGTCATCAATGTTTATATATGACCAGCCATGGTCCCTCAGGCCTGATGACACCATAAAATCAGCTGCCTGCTTCACTTTATTGGCATCCACACTCAGACCCCAGCAGTTCCAGCTGTTCCAGCCCATGGGTGGTGTAAGGGCAAGATCATTTCCACTGACAATCGTTAATTCACGACGGCATTCACCAAGCAGATTTTTCACCATAAGTTGAATCACATATTTTCCTGCCCTGGGCGTTATGCCGGTAATAATGCCGGTTTCCGGGTCAATTTTTAAACCAGGAGGCAGATTTTCTGCAGCGAATTCAAGGGGTCTTTTTCCGGTAGCCGGAACGGCAAATAAAAATTCATTTCCGGGACGGGATCCGACTATTTTGGCGCCATTTATGCGCGGCATATCTGATGTTACGGGTGTGAGGATGTAGGGCAATATTTCAGTCTCTGCAACAGGTACACGGATTCCCTTTTGTTCAAACCGATATGAGGCAACATGAATGCTGGTAATATCAGCCTTGAATCTCATGGTTAGCCGAAAGGATTCACCGGGTTTTATGCTTATTCTTTCAGCCCTGGTGAAAATAACCTCCCCGGTTTCATCCTTTGTAATTTCTGCAGATAATAATCCCGAGAATGAATAGCCTGCCGACAAATTGCGCACTAGCAACGTTTTCTCACATGAATCAGCAACGGATTTTAGAAAAGGACTAGCAGCATAATCCAGTTTTACAAAATCTTTCACGTCGAGCATGGAAACTGTTTGCTGATCAAGTTCATATAATCCACCCATTCCGCCATGATCGTGTACCCTGATAGAAAGGATATTTTGTTTGTTCCATTTTAGCCGTGGATCGCTGACTGCTAAAAGATACCTTCTGAAAAGGCTGTACGCTTGATTGTCACCCTCAAAACTGTCTGGTTTTTGTCCGGCAGGAATCAATCTGGCATTCTCGCCGATTAGTTCACCATTCAAAAAAGTCTGTTCGGTATCATCAATCTTTCCTATTGTAATTAAAACACTGTCTTTAAAATATGAGTTTTTCTTAAGTGAATTGGGAAGGTTAAATGCTACCCTGTACCAGGCATATCCGTCATATTCTGGAAAACCCTGTTGTTCCCAATAAATGGCCGGATTAATAGACCTCCAGTCACCATCATTATAATCCGATTTCGCATAAGCAAGACTGTCACCTGTTTTAAATCTCCAGTTGTCGAGCAACACCAGTCCGGCAGGGTGTTTTGTCTGCCTGCACATGCTAAAAAGCAGCGCCAGAAAAATAATGATTGTTATGGATTGGTGTTTCATGGTTGTTTGATTTTAGCGTTTTTAATAACTTTATGTTAAAGTTCAAGGATTGATTTTATTTTTCACTTCGACAAAGAAGAAAAAAGGTTAACCATTTTCTCAAATGGGTCCTGCAGATTGTTTTACTGTTGGAAGATCAGCTGTAAAGTTGTAAATTTATTATAAACTTAAACTATTTAATCTATGAAAAAGCTTTTTACACTGCTAGTATTACTAGTAATAATGGCCTATACGACTCATCTGTTTGGCCAGGATACCCTTAAACCTATTGGCTGGATAACCTATCCCAGTGATGTTGACTGGAGTGTTGAAAAGTTTGAAAAAAAGGCAGTTACTATCAAAAAAGCCCCTGTCGATTGGACATTCGATGCGGGCACTTTTGTCCTTAGCGAAATATGGGACAAATTGGGAAATGAGAATGAAATAAAGAATAATACCCGCTCGGAGGGTGGCGATCTTTACCAGAAAGACGTTTTCGGCACCACCTGGAAAGCCTTTTACGACAACGAATTCTTATACGTTGGTTTAAAATATGTTGACGTCAACCAGCAAGTCCCTAATGAAAATAAGGGATTTGAAATATGTTTTCAGACCAAATACCGAGACCGGTATGAACCAGGCTGGCAAAAGGCTCAAAGCATTGAGGGGAAGAATAAGCAATATGCCCGGTATACTCAGTTGGGAGGAGGAAAAACCCGGTTGGTGGCTACCTCATCGGGAGCCACCCTTGATGAATTCAACAGCAGCAATGGAATAGCCGGTACCTGGGAAAATAATGCTGTTGTGCTGACATCCCTGGGAGATCCGCTTAATGAATTCTTCACCTGGGAAATAGATGGGGACAATACGGTATGGGCCATAGTCCGTTATAGCTTTGCCGATCACATGTATTACCTTACCGATGAATTTGCAGCCGATGAGCCGTCTAACCGGACAGCTTTTAATCCTGTCGACAAAGACACTATCTCATGGGAAGTCAAGAATAATTCGAGCAATGTAACGGGATCGGAGATCGAGTACTGGTGGAACAGTGATGTAAACGACGCATTTGAAGCTATCTATTACAATGGCTACCTGATCTTTGGTACCGAGATATGGGGATCTACCGGTATTCATGAGGTTAATCAGGCCGGTAACGATACCGGTGTATACCTTACCGGGAATGTATTGCATCTGAAAGGAATTGACCGTTCCGATTTAGCGGTATACTCATTGCTGGGTCAGCATGTATGCTCGGCTGAAAACGTGAGCGAGCTGGATTTATCAGGACTCAATCAGGGATTTTACTTTGTAAAGATCGGCAATCAAAGTCGGTCTTATAAAATCGTCATCCGGTAGCAGTAATTAATCAACAGTATGCCCCAAAAGCTTATTTGTTGTATGTCATTGACATTTATACCCTGAAATTCCGGGGATATTTCGAAGTGATGACAACAGAGCTTTTGAGGCATACTTTTTCTATGCCATTATAGATTCTTATCTTAACGGGTATGAAACCAATCTATGAAAAAAGTGCATTTTCTCTTCATCTTATTGCTTTTGTTGTTTAGTGTTTCTTCCTGCCCAAAGGATTCATATGCTTCTCAACAGGTCAACGATACGATAATGATAAGTGATACCATAATGTATCATGCTGTCCGCATCAATAAGGCCGATTCATCCATTCTTCCCTGGTTTTCTTCCGACCCCGGAGCTTCCTATGATACAGTGCTGATGCTGGTATGGGATTTTTGGAAGCATATGGAAACCGATTCAAACGGCCTGAAGTACTACATGAATCACCAGGTCTGGAAACCCGAACATGACATGCGGGGATTGGGGGGCGATCAGATCAGCATGGCCTTGTCATCGTGGACATTGCTTTATGCATACACAGGTGATCAGGCTATTATTGAAAACATGAAATACCTTGCCGATACATACCTGGAGCGCTCATTATCAGATTCAACCGATATCTGGCCATGGCTGCCCTATCCGTATAATACGGTTATTCACTCGGGTAAATACGATGGAGATATGCGTAACGGGAAGGGCTATTTGCAACCCGACAAGGCCGGAAATTTCGGCTATGAATTGGTGAATTTATATAAAATAACCGGAGAAAAGCGATACCTCCTGGCGGCCAAACAAATCGCAAATACCTTGATGTCGAAAGTTGAACCGGGGGATAATGAACGATCACCAATGCCCTTTCGTGTAAATGCCAAAACAGGTAAGCCCGGATTTTTCTTTGACAACAATGGATCAGGAAATACGGTAAATCAGGCATTATATACCGCTGACTGGACAGGGACACTTCTGCTATTCAGTGAGTTGGGGAAAGTTAATCAGGCAAATATGACAGCTTATCATCAGGCATTTAATACCATTCTTGACTGGATGAAAGCCTTTCCGCTAAAAACCAACAAATGGGGGCCTTTTTTCGAGGATATCCCCGGGTGGAGCGATACACAAACCAATGCCATTACCTTTGCCAAGTTCATATTGAATCATCCTGACCTCTTTCCCGACTGGAGGAACGAGGTTAAAGGGATTATTGAATGGACCTACAGAGAACTGGGGAATGACGAATTCCGGAAATACAATGTCAGGGTGATGAATGAACAAACCGTATACAGAGTCCCGGGAAACAGTCATTCATCGCGACAGGCATCAGTGGAATTGCTATATACCCTGCTGTCAGGAGATACATCATATAAATCCAATGCCGTCCGTACCTTAAACTGGGCGACATATACTGTGGCCGATGACGGCCGTAACCGGTATATCCGTGATGATATCTGGCTTACTGATGGTTACGGGGATTATGTCCGTCATTATCTCAGGGCGATGGCGGCCGTGCCTGAACTGGCTCCTTCAAATAAAAACAGGTTCCTGAGCACAAGTTCCCTTGTTACATTCATAAATTATAAAGCGGAAACTATCAACTATTCTACTTATGGCTCAGCATCCGATATCCTAAGGTTAACTAAAAAACCGGAAAAAATTACCTGTGATGGAACAGAGATGAATGAGACAGCCGATGTAAATTCAGAAGGATTCAACTGGAAGGTCTTGCCAGTAGGAGGTATATTGCAGATACATCATATTGGAAGAGAAATAAGCATCTGTTTTTAATACTTACGATCATAAATAGCATAACACGACCGAATGAAATGAGTTTCAGGCTTCTCTCCTGAGCTTGCTGGTTCCTAATAATTCCAGCCTCAACTTGTGGTGATAAACCTTTGTCATAACACTTTTATCCCTTCAGCAAATTCACAATAGATGTGTGCATCTTCCCTGGAGGTAATTTTCTTGCCTTTGACCTGAAGGTTTTCAATCGTAATATTTTTAACCATATGATTTGCATCATAACCGCAGAAAAGGGAGAATGGAAAAATACCGTCTGTGATGTATATGTTCCTGAAATTGATGTTCTCGATGTATCCCCGGTAAATGGCATGTTCTTTTTTCTCAGCCGGGCTGAGATAAAGAACCCCATCCCAGGCTCCGTTTAGGTACCTGCGATCGCTTTCTTCTTGTGTATTAGGGCGGTCCACACCATAACGATTGTAGAATATTGACAGATCGAAGAGTTTCTGGTTACAATCTTCAATCCGGATATCTTCAAACAAAACATTAGAAACCCTGGCTTTGTCACCGTTATGTATACTAATGACTGCCCCCTTATCCACATGAATAAAGTCGCAGTTTTTCACTGTAATATTTTTGACTTCGTTGCATTGAAGCTCAAAGCCAATGTCGATGCCATTGCCCCAGGCAGCATTCCAGAATGTGCAGCCAGAAATATGGATATCATTGGTAATCACAGTATCTGGATAATTGAGATGGCCTTTTATGGCTATGCAATCATCTTTGGTACGGATAAAACAATTCAGAATTTTCACATGCCGGCTCCGGACAATATCAATGCCATCATCGCTGGGATTATCTGAAATAATTCTGATACCACTGATAAATACATTTTCACAGTTTTCAGGCACAATTTGCCAGGTATGACTATCTACTAAAGTGATGCCCTGAATGGTGATATTTTTACTATCAGCAAAGCGGATCATGCGATAGTGATTCCAGTTGTCCGATTTATCATTGCCTGATCCGGATAGAATTCCACTGCCACAAATCTTTACGTTTTCAACATTTTTTGCATCAATTGATCCTTCCACAATTGCTCCACGGGCTATGTAAATGGTTTGATTTGAAACGGGCCTTATAATGCCGGCTTTATGGACTCTTCCACCTTCGAAGTAAATTACTCCGGGTCCGGAAGATTCAGGAGAATTTTTTTCAGAAGCATCTGCAAAAAAGAATAAAGGAAATGTAAGAGGATTGCCGTTAAGTTCAATACTTAAATGGCAGGGCTGATCTATTGAAAACCATATGGTGCTGTCTTTCCATCGGGCTTTGATACCTAGCCTGAAGGGACGAATGTCCACCCATTTAACATCGCGGTCAGCACAAACCTCAATTTGCGTTTTTCCGTTGACTTCAGCAAAAGTATATGCTGCCGATGGGGTATCATACACAAAAAGCATCTTTCCATTCGCCTTAACTTGATAATGAATTGATTGTGAAGTATCTGCAGAGAATGCATTACAACTTTGTTTGCTTAATAAAGAGCTCACTGCCAAAGCAGCTAAACAAAAACCAATAGACTTTATTTTCATATTTTCAATATTCAATTTTAATACTTGCTTTACCTTTAAATGGCATAATTAACACTGATTCAGCATCATAGTCATAGGTCCCCCCGGTAATATTCACAGGTCTCTCTACTCTTTGAGTATCCTGTACGTTTTGGTATAATGCAATCTCTTTCGCTGATTTATAAGCAAAACAGTCACCACCATAAAGGATCAAATGAATAAGGGCAAAAACCAGAATGGGCAGATAGATTCGTTTCATAGGATCACTAATTATATTGGCTTATGGGTACTTTGTCAAAAGGGACCAATTATTACTGGAATAATCCAATGACATATGTTTTTATTATTATAGTTCTTGACTTAATGCAACGTATCGGAGCCATTCCACTTTGTGTCTGGTACAAAACTTAAAGTTACATAATTACATGCTAATTCTCTCAGAATTCCGTTCAATGGAGATTAGCTTGTTGAGGTCCACCAATACCTTACTTTTCAATTACCGCCAAAATCAGGCTTCAAAACACGAAAGACTTTGTTATTGGATGATATCACAATCTCCTGGGTATTTATGTATCTTTATACTTTCTCGTATTCAATAAACCATCTGGCTGATATTAATCCCGGATGAAAGAAAATACAAAAATAGTAGTGGATTCTTCTGTCTCATTGAAGAAATGGTGGTTTGAGAGAAACCCATTCCTTACCCTCCTGATCTTCCTGTTCTTTATCATAACGTTAACAGACTTCTTGTTGGGCTTATTTCTGATTCCTCCGGATATTACCCTTTTCAGGTCATTACACCCTTATTACCACCATG
>Ga0105101_10000614_pt1 | contig 15033 bp, 16 predicted proteins | sample PPLLak21cMay2015_2_FD_87037 | JGI IMG/M metagenome (GOLD analysis project Ga0105101, IMG submission 87037) | Freshwater sediment microbial communities from Prairie Pothole Lake near Jamestown, North Dakota, USA - PPLs Lake P8 Core (1) Depth... | ecosystem: Environmental > Aquatic > Freshwater >... | reverse complement strand
TTGCTTGGCCACGGTGCGCGAGTTGCGCCATCTTGCGCAGCGCATGCATGTGGACATGCCGATCACCGAGCAGGTCTACCGGGTGTTGTTCGAGGGCGTGGCGCCGCAGACGGCGGTCGAAGCGCTGCTCAAGCGCGAGGTGCGCCCGGAGTAGTCCCGCGTCATGTTCCCGATGCCGTACTTCAGTCTCGCCAGTCTGGCGCAATTATTGCACTGGCGCTTGTAGGTTCCTCGTATAGACTCTTTAAGTAAGAGTGCACAACAAGGCTCGGCAGGGTTGCCGGCCAGGGAAAATCGCATGTCCGTGACGACCGTCAAACCCAAGAAAATCCGCATCGGTGACCTGCTCATCGAGCACAAGGTCATTTCGCAGGAGCAGCTCAACACCGCGCTCGCCGACCAGAAGAAAAGCGGCCGCAAGCTTGGGCGGGTGCTGATCGAAAGCGGCTATCTCACCGAAGACCAGCTGCTCGATTTCCTGTCCCGTCAGCTCAACATTCCATACATCGAGCTCAAACGTTACCAGGTCAAACCCGAAGTGGTGCGCCTCATTCCCGAGGTGCACGCCCGCCGTTTCCGGGTGCTGGCGCTCGAAGACGCGCGCGACGCGCTGCTGATTGGCATGGCCGATCCGACCGATATCTTCGCATACGATGAATTGACCCGCGTGCTGCGCCGGCCGATCAGGCTGGCCGTGGTGCGCGAGTCCGATCTGCTCAAGACCATCGATATCATGTACCGGCGCACCGCCGAGATCTCGGGTTTTGCCCAGGAGCTCGAACAGGAAATGTCGGCCTACGACGTCGATCTCGGGGCGCTGGCATCGGCCGAGGGACTGACCGATGCGCCGGTGGTCAAGCTCCTGCAGACCGTGTTCGAGGATGCCATCCAGGTGAACGCCTCCGACGTCCACATCGAACCGGACGAGAAAGAACTGCGCATCCGCTTCCGCCAGGATGGTGTGCTGCGCGTGCAGACCACGGCCGAACGCAAAATCGCGTCGGCGCTGGTTTCGCGTCTGAAACTCATGGCCGGTCTCGACATTTCCGAAAAGCGCCTGCCGCAGGACGGCCGCTTCAACGTGCGGGTGCGCGACAAGAGCATCGACGTGCGCCTATCCACAATGCCGGTGCAATACGGCGAGTCGGCCGTGATGCGCCTGCTCAACCAGTCTTCCGGCATACTCGACCTGGAACAGCTCGGCTTGCCGGCGGACCTGCTGGTGCGTGTGCGCCGTCTGATCAACCACCCGCACGGCATGTTGCTGGTGACCGGCCCGACCGGCAGCGGCAAGACCACGACGCTTTACGGCGCCCTCAAGGAACTCAACAAACCGGCAAACAAAATTATTACCGTTGAAGATCCGATCGAGTACCGCCTTCACGGCATCAATCAGGTTCAGGTGAATCCCAAAATAGAGCTGACGTTCGCGCGTGTGCTGCGGTCGGTCCTGCGCCAGGATCCGGACATCATCCTGGTCGGCGAAATGCGCGATCAGGAGACCGCCGAAATCGGCCTGCGCGCCGCCATGACCGGCCATATGGTGCTGTCGACCCTGCACACCAACGACGCCATTTCGACCGTGGCGCGCCTGCTCGATATGGACGCCGCGCCGTTCCTGATCGCGGCCAGCCTGCGCGGTATTCTCGCCCAGCGCCTGGTGCGCAGGGTGTGCGATGCCTGCGCCGAACCGGTTGAGCTCGAACCGGGCCAGGCGACGATTGCCAGGGAAGAGCTGGGCGCGGCCTTTGCCACCGCACAGTTCAAGCGCGGTCGCGGTTGCACCTACTGCAACCACAGCGGCTATCAGGGTCGTATCGGCGTGTACGAGCTGGTCGAAATCGACGACAGCATGGCCGCTTCCCTGCACCACGGCGACCCGGTGGCGTTCGGCGAGGCGGTGCACGCCCAACCCGGCTACCTGAACCTGCGCCAGAGCGCCATGCAGCTGGCGGCGCGCGGGCAAACCACCATGGATCAGGTGTTGCGCGCCACCTACGGCCTCGAGGACTGACGCCCGGTGCCGCAGTTTCAGTATTCCGGGCGCAACCGGCGCGGCGAGTCCGTGAATGGCCGCATGGATGGCGCCTCGATCGACGCCGTCGCCACCCAGCTGTTCAACAACGGCATCACCCCGATCGACATCAACGTGGCGGATGTGCGGCGCGACGTGCTCGGTTCCCTGCGGGGCTTGCGTTTGCAGTGGAACGAAGGCCGTGTCCGGATCGTCGACCAGATTTTTTTCTGCCGCCAGATGTACACCCTGCTCAAGGCCGGTGTGCCGATCATGCAGGCGCTGCGCGGCCTGCGCGACACCACCCAGAATCAGGCGTTGGCCAAGGTCATCGGCAGTCTCATCGACGGGCTGGATGCCGGTCTCGACCTGACCAGTGCCGTAAAACGGCACGCCGAGGTGTTTCCGCCGGTGTTTGTCAGCTTGATCAGTGTCGGTGAAAACACCGGCAGCCTGCCCGAGGCGTTCGCGCAGCTGGCGGATTACTTTAACCGCGAAAAAGACACTCGCGACCGTATCAAGCAGGCAGTTCGATATCCGGTATTCGTGATCATTGCCATGGTCATCGCCCTGCTGATCGTGAACATTTTCGTGATTCCGGCGTTTGCCAAGGTGTATGCCAACCTCAAGGTCGCCCTGCCGTTGCCGACACGCATGCTGATCGGTTTCTCGACCTTCACTTTGCAAAATTGGTATTGGATTATTATCGGCATGGTGGGCGCGGGGGTCGGTGCACGTCTGTACGTGCAGACCCCGGATGGCCGCTACCGCTGGGATCGCTTCCGGCTGCGGATTCCGGTGATTGGCGGCATCATTTACCGGGCGAGCCTAGGACGGTTTGCACGTGCGTTGTCCATGACCATGCGCTCGGGCGTGCCGGTGGTGCAGGGCATGACGGTCATCAGCAATGCCGTGGACAACGAATACATCGCCACGCGCATACTGCAAATGCGCGACGGACTGGAACGCGGCGAATCCATCACCCGCACGGCCGGGGCCACGGAAATGTTTCCGCCCCTGGTTTTGCAGATGATTTCGGTCGGCGAAGAATCGGGCGCGGTCGATACCCTGCTCACGGAAGTGGCCGAATACTATGAGCGCGAAGTGGACTACGACCTCAAGAACCTGAGCAGTTCCATCGAACCCATACTCTTGGTAGCAGTAGGCGGCCTGGTTCTGGTGCTGGCGCTGGGCGTGTTTCTGCCCATGTGGGACATGGCCGCAGCGTTTCGTGGCAAGTGAACCCCGTGTCCTGCCAGTGTTACCCCAGGCAGCCTGAATCCTCCTGTTCTGGACAAACTCTGTCTCGTAACCTATCTAATTGTAATGGGTTTCTGGATGGGTGGATCATCGAAAAGCGTCACCCAGGCGTCACAAAACGTCATACGAATGCCGGGTTTACCCTGGCTGAACTGACGGTTGTATTGCTGGTGATCGCGATCCTGGCGGCTGTCGCGCTGCATAAACTCTGGTCTTTTCAAGCCGAAGCCGAGCGCAGCGCGCTTGAAAACACGGTGGGAGGGCTGCGCAGCGCTCTTGGCATGAACGTTGCTAGTTACATTGCCAAGGACGACCTACGTGGTGCCCAGGTTCTGGCCGGCAGCAATCCGATGGATCTGCTGTCCGAAAGCCCGAAAAACTACCGGGGCGCCGTGGATGGCGAGCCGGCGGTTGCGGACGGTGAGTGGTACTTCGACCGGAAGCGCGGCGAACTGGCGTACCGGGTGCGAAATGCCGACGTGTTCCGCGGCGGTTACGGCCCACCGGCCGAGGCGCGATTCGCGATCCGGCCGGTGTACGAGGATCGCAACCGGAACGGCCGGTTGGATGCCGGGGACAGTTTTTATGGGGTACGGCTGGAAGCGCTCACGCCTTACCGTTGGGTGCCGGATTGACGACAGGGAACTTACAGGAGACAGACATGCTGATTAGCAGATTTCGGAAGGATCGCGGCTTTACCTTGATCGAACTCGTGATCGTCATGGCGATCGTGGGCTTGCTCGCCATCGTGGTGCTGCCGCGGTTCGTGAACCTCACGGGCGATGCGCGTGCCGCGCGTCTCAACGGTGCGCTGGGTTCGGTGCGCTCGGCCGCGGTGATTGCACACGGTACCGCCCTGGCCAGAAATCTCGGCAACGGCGCGGCCTCGGTGCTCGCCGAGGGCGTCAACATCACCATCGTTAACGGTTATCCGACCGCCGATACCAACGGTATTTTGACCGCCGCCCAGGTCACTGCCGCCGATTTCACCATTGTGGGTGGGGGCGCCGCCGCTGGTGACGCCATTACCGTACAAGCCACAGGTGCCGTGACGCTGGCCAATTGCCAGTTCACCTACACGAATCCGGCCGTTGCCGGCAACCCGCCCGCTTACACCGTGGATACCACTGGTTGCTAACGGACGTACTTTAACTTTGACGTACTTTAACTTTCCACAGGAGACAGCAAACATGCACAAGCAACAGAGTGGTTTTACCTTGATTGAACTGGTGATGGTCATTGTCATCCTCGGCATTCTGGCCGCGGTGGCCGTGCCACGTTACTTCGACATGAGCACCGACGCGCAGGATGCCGCCGAAGCCGGCGCGCGTAGCGCCGTCGCCTCGGGTCTGGCGATTGCCGCGGCCCGCGCCCGCGCGGCACCCACCGGGACCCTGGTCGCAGCCGATGTGCCGGGCACGACCTGCGGCGGCGGTGGCGTTATCACCGTCACAGGTACGGGCGGGGATACAATCACGGTTCAGCTCCTCGACGGCACCGGCGCGGCGCCGACGGCCTGCGCGGACGCGGTCGCCAGCGTGGGTACGGCGACCTACGTTCCCGCTCCTTAAAAGAGAGAGCGACACTACACCGTCGGGTTGACGAGTTCTGCAGGCAAGTTGGATTGTGTAGCTAGCGGGGTGTCGGCGGTGTCGACATCCCGCTTGTCGTTTCGAGGGACAAAGTAATGCTGATTCGCTGCCGTCATCATCCGCATCGAATCGGGGGGTTCACCCTGATCGAACTGGTCATGATTATCGTCGTGGTGTCGATTCTCGGGGTCGTGATGCTGACGCGTTACCACGACCCGGCCGAAACCACGGTCAGCATCGAGGCCGATCATCTGGCGCGCGACATTCGCCACATGCAGAGGCTGGCCATGACCTGGGGACAGACCCTGCGGTTCACCATTCTCCCCGGCAATACCCGCTATCGGGTAACCTGTGCATCGGGCAGTGCTGTGGCCCCTTGCACCGGCGCCGTGACGGCGGTGGTTGACCCGGCAACCGGAGCGCCCTTCGAGACACCGGTGGCCGGACTTCAGAACGGCGTGACCGTGGCCGGCGCCACGCTCGACATTGACGCCCTCGGCCGCCCCCTGTCGGGTGTTGGCGCCTTGCTCAACGGCGACACCACCTATACGCTTGCCGGCGGCACCGAGACTTCGACCGTTACCGTGTTGCGTCTCACCGGTTTCGTGGACGTGGTGCACTGATCATGCACACCGCACGTGGATTCAGCCTGATCGAACTCATCATGATCATCGTCGCGCTCGGTGTCGCGAGCGCGTTTCTTACCACGACGTTCACCCAGTTGCCACGCTCGCTGGAGGTGAGCGAAGACGCTCAGACCGCCTCCCAGCTTGCCCAGCAGTGCAGCGAGCGGGTACTGGCGCAGCGGCGCAATCCTGCGATCGGTTTTGGTCCGATCGCAAGCGGCACGTGCGCGGGTTTGCCGACGCTGGGTTACGTTGTCACCGATACCGTGACGGACGTGTCCGGGCCCCCCTGTCCGTCGGCCTTGGCCAATACCTGCAAACAGGTCGTCGTGACGGTGACACGCAATGGCGTCCCGGTGGCCGTTAACGATCTCCTGTTGGTGAATTTCTGAGCCATGCCTGATCCGTTCCGGAAAATGCAACCGCGCGCGCGCCGCCACAGAGCCCGGCGCAGCACCGGATTTACGCTCATCGAGCTGATCATGGTCATCGTGCTGGTCGGTATTCTTGCCGGCGCTACCGTCCCGCTGCTGGTCACCAGTTTTCGCGCCTACGAAACCAACCAGACAAACTATGTGACGCTCTCCAAGCTGCGCTATGCCACCGAGCGCGTGGCGCGCGAAATCCGTGACATTCAATACACCGGTGGTGCGTACGCGATCGTCATGGGGGCCAGCACGCTGCAATTCACCAAGAACGACGCCGCGGGCACGGTAGTCACCATCACGGCCACACCGCCGCTCGTGACCTTGCAATACAGCACGCCTGCCATGAGCGCCACGCTCACCGACCAAGTGGCCGGTCTGCAATTTGAGTATTTCGACATCAACAACAGTAACGTCGGTGTGACCAGCGCCAACGTCGCCTATGTGGACGTGGATCTCACGCTCACCGACCCGAACAGCGGCGCTGCGCAACAGCGCACCCGCATTGCCATGAGGAACCGCTGATGAACCATTCCCGGTTTGCATCCCAGCGCGGCGTGGTGGCGCTCATGGCGGTGCTGCTCCTGCTGTTTATGCTGCTGGTGGTGCTGGTGATCGCGAACCAGATGGCCACGACCGATGTACACGACAGCAGTACGCAGAATATGAGCGTCGAGGCCCTGTTCCTGGCGGAAAGCGGGCTGGAGACCGGGGGCTATCGTTACCGCAGCGGCACGGCCTGCAATTCACCCGGCTTCGACCTGACGCAGCCGCTCGGTTCGGGTAGCTTCGCGCTGACCGCCGCGACCTATAAGCCGGCGGCGACCACACTGACCGCGGGTCTCACCGCCGCGAGCAGTATCGTCCCGGTCGCGTCCACTGCCGGGTTCGCGCCGCACGGGCGCATCGCAATCGCGAACGAGGAAATCAACTACGCCGGCCTGTCTTCGGACGCCGCCAGCTGCGCCCCCGGCGCCGCGCCCTGCTTCACCGGCGCGACGCGCGGCGCGGTCGGCTCGCCCACGCCGGCAAACCACCCGGCCGGCACCGCGGTCAACCAGAACCAGTGCCTGATCCGCTCCGTGGGCGCCACCAACATCGCCCAGCGCACGCTGGAGGCGGCGACCACGGTCAAGAACGTTCAGTCTGGTTCGGTCACGATGAACCCGTCGCTACGTAACGTGGCGCTGACGGCGGTCGATATGGGCAGGACTTTCGTTTTGTGCAACAACCGGACCGACGGTAGCGACGACCCGGACCAGCGCGTGACCTGCGAGCTCACCAGCGCCACGAACCTGCAGATCAGGTCGGAAGACTCGGACAGCGATAATATCGTTCAGTGGCACGTCGTCGAATTCACCAGCGGCATTGCCGTGCAGCGCGGGGTGGCTACTATCCCCCGATTCCAGCCAAATCCGGCACCACACAACTTCATTGTCACGCTGCCGACGGCCGTGGACCTGACCCGGAGCTTCGTGCTGATCAGTGAGCGAATTGAAGAGGACAGCTCGAACCGCGACGAAGTCTGGACGATTCGCGCGCGCCTCAGCTCGCCCACCACTCTCGAGCTCTCACGCGATGAGGATGGTGGGGACGACGTCGTTTTAGTCGCCTGGCAGGTGATCCAGATGCAGGACGCCACGGTGCAAGCTGGGTTGACGACTATCAACAACAACTGGACCACGGCAACGGCCACGATCGCCGCGGTTGATACGACCAAAACGTTTCTGGTCTTTTCCCGGCGCGCGGACCGCAATACCGCTGGCCGGGAGGAGGATTACCAGATACGGGGGGAGCTGACCAACGCCACCACCCTGACCTTTACCCGTGTCGACAATGACAATGACATGGACATCGCCTGGTATGTCGTAACCCTCAACGACGGCACTACGGTTCAGCGAGGCACCACCACGCTCGCCAACAACACTAATACAGAGGATGTGACCCTCGCCCCGGCGATCGTGCCCAACCGCAGCTTTCCGATAATCTCGGTCAGCGGCGGCGTCAACAACAGCGGGTACCTCGACGACACCTCGATCACGGCCGACCTCACCTCAACTACGAACCTGCGGTTGGAGCGGGATTCTAATGCTGACAGAGGCAATACCACGGTCGCCTGGTTCGTCGTCAACCTGGGCTCCCCCCGGATCGACTGGCAGGAGATCATCCCCTAGTGAAATGCCATTCAGAAATTGAGGGTTTATTTTTGGAAAATCCATTGACAACAATATGTTACTTTGGGAATCTTCTGCTATGGTTTAAGAATCACGGGGTGTCAAAGCCACTTTGCTGTGTCAATAGCATCGGCGAGACGAAGCGACGGCATGTCGCGGCACATGCGCTGAGTCTAATTACAAGGGGCTGAAGTTGCTGAGTTTTTTCAAGAAACGAACTGCCGGGACGGACCTCGCTGCACTCAGCCTGCAGGCCGACGGGGTGTGCCTGGCGCATGTCGATCGCCAGGGGGCGAATCGCCCGCGCCTGCTGGCCTGCGAGTTCCAGGCGATGCGCCCCGGAGAGGAAGCCAAAATCCTCGACCAGTTGGCCTCGCAACACGACCTCAAGCGGGTGCGCAGCACCACGCTCCTGGGCACGGGCGATTACCAGCTGTTGCTCACCGAAGCGCCGGACGTCGGCGCGGACGAACTGAAACAGGCGCTGCGCTGGAAGATCAAGGACCTCATCGATTTTCACATCAACGACGCCACCCTCGATGTGTTCGACTTGCCGGGTTATGTCCCCGGCGCGCCGGCGCGCGAAATGTATACCGTGGCCGCGCGCAACGAGGCGATCCAGAAGCGCGTGGACCTGCTCACCGGCGCCGGCATCGGTCTCGAGGTCATCGATATCCCCGAACTTGCGCAACGCAATCTGGCCGCGCTGCTGCCGGAGGACACCGCCGGCGTCGCCCTGCTGTCCTTGCAGGAACAGAGCGGCCTGATCACCATCACCCGGCAGGGATTCCTTTACCTCAGCCGCTCGCTCAATCTCGGCCACGAGTCCTTGCGGTCGGCCGCCGATCCCATGAAGTATTTTGACCATATCGCGCTGGAGGTGCAGCGTTCGCTCGACTACTTCGAGAGCCACTTCCGCGAAACGCCCATCCGCCATCTGGTGCTCGCGCCGCTGGCCGAACCGATCCCGGATTTTGTGGAATATCTGAGCGCCAATCTCAATGTTACGGTCGACAGCATGGACCTGGCCGCATTGCTGGACAGCAACGTTGAATTGACCCCGGCGCTGCAGGCGCGTTGCCTCACCACCATCGGCGCTGCATTGCGCCAGGAGGTCAAGGCGCTGTGAGCCAGCAGGTTAATCTCTATCACCCGATCTTCCGCAAGCAAGAGAAGAAATTTTCGGCCGCCACCATGTTGCAGGCCGGGATCATCGTGCTGACCGGCGTCGCCTTGATGTACGGCTATGCCGCGTGGCGCACGCACGCCCTGCGCATGCAGCAGCAGGACATCAATGCCCAATACGTGGCGGCGCTGGCGCGTCTCAGCGAGGTGAGCGCCAAGCTGCCGATGCGTCACGCCGGGACGCGTCTTGAACAGGATGTACGCGATCTGGAACGTCGTGTCGAGGCGATCCAGGCGATCCGCATGGTCGCGCAGCGGGATCTTTTTAAAGGCAACGCCGGTTATTCGGATATGTTGCTGGCGCTGGCGCGTCAGTCGACCCCCGGCCTGTGGATCACCGGCCTGACCATCCGTGGCGCGGGCGATTCGGTGGTGTTGGCCGGGCGCACCCAGTCGGCGGAACTGGTGCCGGGCTATTTGCAGCGCCTCGCGAACGAAAGAACGCTGGCCGGCCAGCAGTTTGAAATTTTCCAGATGACACGGCCGGTGCGCATCCCGGCGGATGAGACCAAACAAACCGATGCCGTTCTGCAGCCGTATATCGAATTCGAAGTGCGCAGCAAGCCGCTGGAGAAGCTGAAATGAACTTGCCCATGCCGGAATCTGTCAAGCGTTTCGGCGCGCGCATAGACGCCATGACATTGCGCGAGCGCACGATCCTGTTTGTGTCGCTGCTGGTGGCCCTGTTTCTGTTTGCCGATCAGGTCCTGTTCCCAGGCCTGCGCAAACAGCAAAAACAATTGGAGCAGCAGGTCAGCAGCCAGATCGGCCAGCTCAACACCATCAATGAGCAGATCGCGCGTATCGTCCGGGGCAGCACCGAAGACCCGGATGCCGTGCTGCGCGAACGGCTCGCGCAGCTGCAAAAGACCTATGCCGAGCTGGAAGTTTCGTCCGCCGACATCACGCGCGGCCTGGTCAGTCCCCGCGAGATGGCGCACATGGTGCACACCCTGCTGCGTAAAAACAGCGCGCTGCAACTGGTGAAGGCCGAGAACCTGGTGGCCGAGGCAATCCCGATTGCCGGCTCGGCGAAGCCGGCGACCACGGGCGCGCCGGCCGGTCCGACGGTCTATCGTCACGGACTGCGCCTGCAAGTGAAGGGGCGTTATGCCGATATCGTCCGCTACCTGCATTCGCTCGAACGACTCGAATGGCGGGTGATCTGGGACGAGGTCCGGCTGGAAACCGGGCAGTATCCGGCGACCACCGCCACGTTGACCCTTTATACCCTGAGCCTCGACAAGGCCTGGATCGGTGTATGAGCAGTAAACTAATAACAAGTTGGCATGATTCTTGGAGTAGTACGGGTATGCGCCTGCACTGCTGCATCTGGATTTTGAGTCTGGGACTGACTGCGATGACGGCGGCCGGTGCCGCGGACCCGTTTGCGAATATCCCCGATCCGACCCGCCCAAGCGGCTGGCACGATGGAGGCGGTTCCACTGTCAACCAGGGCCTGGTCTTGCAGGGAACCACCATTTCGGCCAGCCGGCGGATTGCCGTGATCAACGGCCAACGCCTGGCGGTGGGTGACCGTGTGCAGGGTGCCACGGTTGTGGAAGTTTTGCCGTTCCAGGTCAGGCTGCAACGCGCCGGACGCGACATCACGCTGCGCCTGACCCCGCCGCTCTCCAGAGAGAAAAGTTAACTGACATGAATATCACGCGTTTCGACACATCCCGGTCCGGTACACTGCCGTTCGTGGTCATGTTGGCCTTGCTGCTGGGCGGTTGCCAGAGCAACCCCTACCAGTGGGACAACCAGACGGCGAAGACCGTGGAAGGTGCCATGGACGACGCGGCGCGCGAATCCGCTGGCAAGCCGCAAGTGCCCGCCGACGTGAGCCAGGCGCTGCTGCCGCCCATCGAAGGCCGCCCGGCCGGGGAGACCGGCAAGCTGCTGGAACCGCGTTTCGATCTGTCCGTCAACAATGCGCCGGCCCGGCAGGTGTTCATGGGTCTGGTGGAAGGCACGCCGTACAGCATGGTGGTGCATAACGATATTACCGGCACGATCACGTTGCACCTCAAAAACGCCACCGTACCCGAAGCCATGGAGGCCCTGCGCGCGGTGTACGGCTACGACTTCCGGCGCGACGGCAACCGCTTTTTCGTTCTCGGCCGCGGCATGGCGTCGCGCATTTTCCCGGTGAACTATCTCAACCTCGACCGCAAGGGGCGTTCGCTGACGCGTGTGTCGAGCGGCGAGCTGACCCAATCGAACATCCCGAGCGGCACCGCTGGCACGACGGGCACGACCCCGACCGGCGCCGCGACCGGCTCATCCTCATCCAGTGTGCGGGTGGAGACCGACTCCAAGTCGGATTTCTGGAAGGAATTGCACGAAAGCCTGTCCGCGATCGTCGGCACGGTCAACGGCCGCAAGGTGGTGGTGAATCCGCAGGCCGGGATTGTCGTGGTGCGCGCCATGCCGGATGAGATGCACATGGTCGAGCAGTTTCTCGGCATCACCCACGCCACGGTCAATCGCCAGGTAATCCTGGAAGCCAAGGTGCTCGAAGTCGAGCTCAAGGACGGCTACCAGACCGGCATCAACTGGGCGGCGCTCGGCACCAACTCGACCTTCGGACAGGTGGGTGGTGGCACCATCTTTAATGGCGGCGGTGTCAGCGAAATCGCCGGTCAGACAGGCAATCTCGACCCAGGCAGCGGCTTCAGTGCGATCAACGGCACCTTGGCCTCGGCGTTCGGCGGTGTGTTCAGTGCCGCCGTCCGGACCGCGGACTTCGCCGCTTTCCTGGAACTGCTCAAGACCCAGGGCAATGTGCACGTGCTGTCCAGCCCGCGCGTCTCCACGGTGAATAACCAGAAGGCCGTGATCAAGGTCGGCGGCGACGAGTTTTTCGTGACCAGTGTCACCGGCGGCACGGCGGCGGTCGTCGGGGTTTCGGCCGCGACTTCGCCGACTGTGATCCTCACGCCGTTTTTCTCCGGCATCTCCCTGGACGTGACACCGCAGATCGACGACGGCAACAATATTATCCTGCACATCCATCCGGCGGTCAGCGAGGTGGTGCAGAAGAGCAAAGTGTTCCGGGTGTCCGGCGAGGACTTCAACCTGCCGCTTGCCTCCAGTTCCATCCAGGAATCCGACAACGTGGTGCGCGCCCTGAATGGCCAGATTATCGTCATCGGCGGCCTGATGAAGGAAGGCAGCAGCGACGAGGACGCCGCGATTCCGTTCCTCGGCGACATCCCGATCCTCGGCAATGCCTTCAAGCACAAGCGCGTGGCGCGCATCAAGCGGGAGCTGGTCATCCTGCTCAAGCCCACTATCGTGGACAACAACCAGGTGTGGGAAACCGCTATTCAGAATTCACAAGGTCGCATCCAGAAACTGACCCGCTAAGCTGATTATCAATGTGCAGGCCTGTTTTCCGATAACGGCGTTTTTTACTCGGGCCTGCCTTCCCTAGGGACGAAGGCCATGTACACGGAGCATTACGGTCTCCAGCAACCCCCGTTCGGGATTACCCCCGACACGCATTTTTTCTTCGCCCACAGTTCCTATCAGGAAGCGCTCAACACGCTGCTGCTTGCGGTGCGCAGTGGCGAAGGATTTCTCAAGGTCGTGGGCGAGGTCGGCACCGGCAAGACACTGCTGTGCCGCAAGTTTCTGAACCAGCTTGAGTCCGAAGGGGTGGTCACGGCTTTTATTCCAAACCCCTACCTGGAACCCATGACCCTGTTGTTGGCGGTGGCCGATGAACTTGGCGTGGTGTATCCCGAGAATCCCAACCAGCATCTGTTGCTGAAGGCGCTCACCGGATTCCTGATCTCGACCCACGCGGACGACAAGCGCGTGGTGCTGTGTCTGGACGAGGCGCAGGCGATGCCGACGGAATCGCTGGAGGCACTGCGCCTGCTGACCAACCTCGAAACCGAATCGCGCAAATTGCTGCAAGTGGTGTTGTTCGGTCAACCGGAACTGGACATCCGCCTCGATGAGCCTTCGGTCCGTCAACTCAAGCAACGCATCACCTTCAGCAGCAACCTGGGCACGCTCAATGCGCAGGATGTGGAATATTACCTGGCGCACCGGCTCGGCATCGCCGGCTACCGTGGCGCGCGCCTGTTCTCGCGCGAGGCGGTGCACCGGCTGCACCGCGCCAGTCGCGGCGTGCCGCGGCTCATCAACATCCTGGCGCACAAGGCGTTGATGGCCGGTTTTGGCGAGGGTGCGCGCTATATTACCGATCGTTACGTGAAACTGGCGATCCTCGATACCGAATCGACGCGCGCGCATGCCATGGCGGCACGCCGTCGCTGGCTGCGGTTCGGTGCGTTGCTGGCGGCACTGGCGGCTTCAACCGGTGCACTGGTCTGGGCGCACTGGCTATGAGCCTGATCAACAAAATGCTCAAGGACCTGGAGGTTCGCAAGGATGGCGGCGAGCGCGCGGCGCGACCGATTTTTCAGGACCTGCATTCGGCCCACGGCGAGCGGCGCCGTGGACGCGGACCGTGGGTGGTTGCACTGGTGCTGGCGATTCTGGGCGGTGGTGCGCTCTATTCCTGGGGCCGCTGGAGTGATCAACCGACCGGGCTCGCCCGCGAGTCGGCACCGGTTATAACCATGGCACAGGCGCCGCCCGCGATTCCAGAATCACTCACCCCGGCGCCAACACCGCTGCCACGGCAGGTTCAGGAAAGTGCATCAGCGCCAGCAGTTGTGGCCAAGCCCCCGGCTCCTGCGGCCAGGCCGATGGGTCCAGGGAAGGACAAGATAAACCGCGTCGGGAAAGATCGGTCGAAGCCAGCCAAGGCATCCAGCACGTCGGTTGTAAAACCAGCCCCCCAGGTCGAACGCAGCAGGTCTACATCGTTTGCCGAGGCCGCACCGGGGCAGATGGAAAAAACCGATCGACCCTACACGCCGGCAGAGCAGGCCGAGAACGCTTATCAGGCTGCCGCGCGTCAGAAGGCGCAGGGCCACCTGGCCGAGGCCGAACGTCAACTCAAGACCTTGCTCGCTGCTCAGCCGAAGCACGTGAAAGCGCGTGAGCTGCTGGTCGGTATCCATTTTGCGAACGGCCGCGTGCCGGAAGCTCAGGAGTCGCTCGAGCAGGGGGTGACCCAGGTTCCGGCGCATCTGGCATTTCGTTACCAGCTTGCGCGGCTGTATCTTGAGCGCGGCGAAGAACCGCGTGCCGTGATCCTGCTGGAAGAGGCACGCCGTCAGGGACACGCCGATCCGGAGTTGCCCGCTTTCCTGGCCGCGCTCTACCAGCGTGTCGGCCGGCATGCCGACGCGGCGAAAAACTACCAGATGGCGCTGGCGGCAAAACCACAGGAAGGCCGGTGGTGGGTGGGGCTCGGGATATCGCTTGAAACCCAACAGGACAGCGATGCCGCGCGCGTGGCCTATCGGCGTGCGCTGGACACCGGCCGGCTCACGGCCAGTCTGGCCCGTTACGCCGAAGACCGCTTGAAGGCACTCACAACCCGTTAGCCGAAAAAACGGCATTCTAACCGCAAAGGTTGCCGCGTACGTGTATCGGCGACAATGACGCCCAAGCTCCAGGGCGCGCGTGCAACAAGTGTCCCGTTAGGAAAAAGCACACTTGCACAAAGTCCATTGCGTCAATCCAGGCACCGTTTTTGACGCAGTGGACTTTAGCGGCGCCTGGAAAAATCACCAGTGTTCAGTAACCGTTTCAGTCGCGCGCCACCACCCAGATTTCGACCGTATTCGCCCCGGCCGCACGCAGGCATCGTGCCGCCGCGTGCAGCGT
>Ga0105101_10000609_pt1 | contig 15091 bp, 13 predicted proteins | sample PPLLak21cMay2015_2_FD_87037 | JGI IMG/M metagenome (GOLD analysis project Ga0105101, IMG submission 87037) | Freshwater sediment microbial communities from Prairie Pothole Lake near Jamestown, North Dakota, USA - PPLs Lake P8 Core (1) Depth... | ecosystem: Environmental > Aquatic > Freshwater >... | reverse complement strand
TGTTTTGTTATCCGGGAATGACAAAGAAATCAGGAAATGGAAAGAAGAACAATCTGAAATTTTAACTAAAAAATGGAAAGAGTTTAATAATTAATGGAGAAAAAGATGATTGATTTCAATAAAATAATACCAGATCAAATAAGGACTGATATTCCGGATTTCAGATCCGGTGATCATATTAAAGTTCAGGTAAGAGTTATAGAAGGTGATAAAGAGAGAATCCAGTCTTTTGAAGGTGATGTAATCAGTTTAAGAGGTGAGGGAGTTAATAAAACTTTTACTGTCCGTAAAATCTCAAGTGGTGTTGGTGTCGAGAGAATTTTTCCTTTATACTCTCCCAAGATTGCAAAGATAGAGATTCTAAAGAAAGGGCAGGTAAGAAGAGCTAAGCTTTATTACTTAAGAAACCTTTCCGGTAAAGCTGCACGTATTAAATCGAAAGACTAAAACAAGTTCAGGTTCAAGAGCAAGTTCAAGAAGGAAAAAACTAACTTGCTCTTGCACTTACTCTTGAACTTTTTATGAATATCATTCTGCCCGATAATGTTTTTACAAGAGTCATAACTTCCTGTTTCCCAGATGATTTAAAATTTAAAGTCTCTTTCCTTCCCTCAGCCCAAATAATGCAAAGGGTCGAAAAGGATAATTCTTCCGTTGGATTAATTCCCGTGATGGATTTAATTAAGCATAAAGGAATAAACATTTCAGATAAATATGGAATTTCATTTGAGGGATCACTTTGCAATTCATATATCTATTACCTGCCTGCCAATTGGCAAGGTTCTGAAGAAGAAAAATCAATCAATAAAATCAGTTTGGCTGGAGATGTTTCATCACAGGAAGTTTTGCTTTCTAAAATTTTATTTAAAGAGATATATGGAACTGATATAGAGATTGAGATAATTACAGATTTGAATAAAGCTGATAAAAAAAATCTTTTAATAACCGGAGATGAAAATTTTATTGATGACAGATTCAATAAAGGTATTAGTTTTTCAGAAATATTTGTTGATACTTTTTCTCTTTCATTAGTGAATTATGTTTTTGCGTCTTCAGATAAAAGTATGCTGGATAATTTTATTAAAAACCTGGAAGGAATTGAACCAACAATCTATGAGAGATTTGAGAAGAGTGAATTTGATAATAAATTGTCTACAACCTCAATAGAATATATCAGGTCGAATATTTCTTCTTTCATTTTTAAATTTGATGAGCAAGATAGAGAGGGGATAAATCAGATATTAAGATTGCCTTACTTCCACGGGATGGTGAATGATATTACTGAAGTACAGTTTGTTTAATTGGAAAATAAGAGACTGTCTCATAAGTAATTCTACCGTCATACTGAGCGAAGGTCGAAGTGTGAATTCAAGCCAAAATGTCAATCTTCGACTCTGCTCAGACTGACGAACTAAAGCCTATGATACAGCCTCTAAAAAAATTAAATAGCTACGTGAGAAACACTCAATACATTCTTATTTTCATTCATTTGCTTTAACATATCTGCAGTAGCAGGAGCTTTTAATTTCATAGTGCAGCAGGCAACAACACCACCATCAAAAATTATATTCTCAATTTCTTCGATATTTATATTTCCATCTCTTATTACTGCAAGAATAGAAGCTAGAACTCCCGGCTTATCATAATGTTTAACAACTAATTGGTATTTAGCGTCTGTTACTTTAGCCCGGTTTACCCAGTGAGCTATAATTCCACTGTGGACATAATCTTTAATAATCCTGATTGTTTCATCAGCAACAGCATCCTGCGCCTGCTCTGTTGAAGCACCTATATGATGTGTTACATAAATATTCGGATTATCCTGTAATTTCGATCTTACTTCACCGGCTTTTCCTTCCGGTTCACCTTTGAATACATCTACAGCAGCACGGACATTTTTTTCTTTTATAGCTTCAAGCAAAGCATCTTCATCAATTACATCTGCGCGCGATGTATTAATTAAAAGTGAGTTCGGTTTCATATAGCTAAACATTTGCTTGTTGAACAAGCCTTTTGTTTGAGGAGTTGAAGGAAGATGGATTGTGATTATATCGCACATCGGAATTATCTGATCCATCTCCGAAAAATCTTTTATCATTACTCCTTCAATTCTAGAAATATCTTTCCCGTAAACATTCATTCCAAAAGCAAGTGCTCTCTTTGCTACTTCTTTACCGATATTTCCCACACCTATAATTCCAAGATTCTTCCCCATCAAACCTTCAGCTTTGGAATATTCTCCTTTATTCCATTTACCATTCCGGAAATCAATAACATTATCTGGGATTCTTCTATCAAGCGATATCATTAGTCCCATTGCCAGTTCGGCAACTGCAACGGAATTCATACCGGGACAATTCGCTACATAAATTCCTTTCTGATTGGCAGCCGGGATATTAATATTGTTAACACCTGAACCTGCACGTATTATCAAATTCAAGTTTTTACTTTTATTAATAGTATCTGCATTAACGATTGTTGATCGTACTACAAGTATATCAGAATCTATTGCAGCTTCGGGAAGATCATTTTCTCCGAGTTTGGGTGAATAAACAACATCAAGGTCCATATCTTTTAACTGCTGGATGTGTTTATCAGGGAATTTATCAGCGACTAATAATCTAACTTTCATATTCAACCTTTATTTTTTAATCATTGGAATTTTTATTTTAAATTGTTCAGCATTTTGTACTGCTTCCTCATATCCAGCATCAGAATGCCTTACTATTCCCATGCCGGGATCATAAGTCAAAACTCTTTCAAGTCTTTTCTCTGCTTCTTGGGTTCCGTCTGCAACTACAACCATACCTGCATGAATTGATTTTCCTATTCCGACACCGCCACCATGATGAACAGAAACCCAGCTTGCACCGCCGATTGCATTTAACATTGCATTAAGAATCGGCCAGTCAGCAATTGCATCACTTCCGTCTTTCATATTCTCTGTTTCTCTATTTGGAGAAGCAACGGAACCGCAGTCAAGATGATCCCTTCCGATTACAATCGGCGCACTTACTTTTCCTGTTGCAACAAGATTGTTAAATATTTTTCCCATCCTTGCTCTTTCACCGTATCCAAGCCAGCAGATTCTTGCAGGTAAACCCTGGAATTGAACTTTCTCCTGGGCAAGATCTATCCAGTTGCACAAAGATTTATTTTCTGGAAAAGTTTCTTTAACGGCATTGTCCGTTACATAAATATCTTCTGAATTTCCTGATAAAGCTGCCCATCTGAAAGGACCTTTGCCATCGCAAAACAGCGGCCTTATAAATTCAGGAACAAACCCTGGAATATCAAATGCACTTTCAACTCCATTATCCTTTGCTTCACCTCTGATGTTATTTCCGTAATCAAAAACGATAGAGCCAAGCTTCTGAAATTCCAACATAGCTTTTACATGCTGTACAATGGTTTTTTTAGATAGTTTTATATATTCGTCTGGATTTTCTTTTCTTAAAGATTGAGCTTCACGAAAACTCATTCCCATTGGAACATAACCATTTAGAGTATCATGAGCAGAAGTTTGGTCTGTAACAATGTCAGGAATAACATTTCTTTTAATTATCTCAGGAAGGATTTCTCCTGCATTGCCAATCAATCCAACAGAGTAAGCTCTTCCTTCTTCTTTTGCTTTAAGAACAAGATTAAGTGCTTCATCAATATTGTAAGATACTGTATCAAGATAACCCGTATCAACTCTTTTTTTAGCTCGGGCTTCATCAACTTCAACTCCAAGAAATGCAGCTCCATTCATAGTAGCTGCTAATGGTTGAGCACCGCCCATTCCTCCAAGCCCGGCTGTTAAAAGAAATTTTCCTTTAAGATTACCATTTCCCGCCAACTCGGGATCTCTTTGGGAAAAATATTTTCTGCCGCATTCAGCAAATGTTTCATAAGTCCCTTGCAGAATTCCTTGAGTGCCTATATAAATCCAGCTTCCTGCTGTCATTTGTCCGTACATTGTTAAACCCAGTCCTTCAAGCCTTCGGAATTCATCCCAGGTTGCCCAATCCGGAACAAGCATTGAATTAGAAATTAAAACTCTTGGTGCATCTGTATATGTTTTAAAAATCCCGACAGGTTTGCCGGATTGAATTAATAAAGTTTCATCATTTTCAAGTTCTTTTAATGATGAGATGATTGCTTCATAACATTCCCAGTTTCTTGCTGCTTTACCGCTTCCACCGTAAACAATTAATTCTGATGGCTTCTCTGCAACTTCAGGATCAAGGTTATTCATCAGCATTCTCATTGCTGCTTCCTGAACCCATCCTTTACAGGAAATCTTATTCCCCATTGGAGCTTTGATAATTTTTTCAGCTTCTGAGATCATAACTAATCGCTAAAATGATTGATGAGAATACTTTTATATTGAGTGTTAAGTGATTTATAAATCCACCTTTTGAAGATCCAGCTCTTCTTAATCTTCTTATCAAGAAATTCTGTGTTTTGCTTTAATTGATGAACTAAGCGGGTTCTTTCATCTTTTGTTAATTTGATTTGGTCCTCATCGCCTGAAAGCTTGGAAAGGATTGAAGAAAAAATTTTATTCTCTGCGAAGTATTTATTGTCTCCTTCAATTTGTTTTAAGTTTTGTTTACAAAAAGTAGAAAGCAGTTTTTTTTCATTGCTTGAAAATTCAAAATTATAATTTGTGAACAGCTTTTTCATGATTTACCGGAATATTTTTAAGTGACAACAGATTTTCCCGTATCTTTTGATAACCAGGTTTTATAACATCATAAATGTAATTCAGTCGTTCCTTATAATTAATAAATGCTGATTTCATTGAGTTGATAGTTATTTTTTCAATATCATCAAGAGTAATATTAAATACATCAATTGCAGTAAGGAATTCTTTTGTCATCGTTGTATTGCTCATTAAACGATCGTCTGTATTTATAGACACCCTGAATTTTTCTTTAAATAAAATTCCAAATGGATGATTCTCTATTTTATCAACTGCGCCTGTATGAACATTGCTTAGCAGGCAAATCTCAAGAGGGATTCTTTTATCAAGAACATATTGAGCAAGTTCGCCGAAACCGACAACATTTCCTTCTTTATCAAATGAAATATCTTCTTTCAATCTCGTTGCATGCCCTATACGATGCGCTCCGCACCATTGTATTGCCTGCCAGATTGATTCTTTACCAAAAGCTTCACCAGCATGTATGGTTATATTAAAATTTGCCTTTTGTATATACTGAAATGCTTCAATATGTTTTTTGGGAGGATATCCTCCTTCTTCTCCTGCAAGATCAAATCCAACAACACCTTGATTACGGAAATTCACAGCAAGCTCTGCTATTTCAAGAGTATTTTTCATATTTCGCATACCACAGAGTATTAAACCATAACCCACACCAAAATCTTTTTTCCCTTTTTCCAGTCCTTCAAGCACTGCATTAACAACATCTTCCTGGTAAAGTCCCTTTGTAGTATGAAAAACCGGGGCAAAACGTGTCTCGACATAACAGACACCATCGTTTTTCATTTCTTCCATCATTTCATAAGCAATACGTTCAAGTGATTGTTTGGTTTGCATAACAGCAATTGTGTGTTCAAATCCTTGCAAGTATTCTACAAGATTTCCTTTATTAGCCCCTCTGTGAAACCATTCGCCAAGTTCGGAATGATTGCTTGTTGGCAATTTTTTGTAACTAATTTCTTTAGCAAGATCAATGATTGTTTGAGGTTTTAATCCGCCGTCAAGATGATCGTGAAGAAGTACTTTCGGGACTGATTTTACTATTTGTTCTATAGTCAAGATGAGTCTCTTTTTAATAATCAAAAATATCTTTTTAATTCCGCAAAATCAATTTAAACATATATAGTCAATAAATGATTTTGGTATTACCAAATTGTTCAAAGAGATGTTTATTTCTTGACTATCGGAAACAGATATACTAACTTTATTAATCATTTTATAGATATAATAGTGGAGTGGAAATGAGATCTTCAAAAATTATAATTTTATTACTGGTTTTTCTTGGTTTTACATTTATGGGATATCAATGCAGTTCTTCGGAATTAACCAGTGCAAAACTTTACATTCAGCAAAAGAATTATGATAAAGCATTGCCTTTGCTGGAACAGGAAGTACAAAAAAATCCTAAAAGTAGTGAGGGATTTTATTTATTAGGCCTTGTCTATGGTGAAAAAGAACAATATGATAAAATGATTGATGCATATAACAAATCGCTTGCTATCAATCAGGAATTTAAGGATTATATTGATCAGTCAAAGCTAAGCCATTGGGCTACTCTTTTTAACAAAGGAGTTAAAGCATTTCAGGATGGAACAAATACGGATGTTGAGGACTCCAGTAAGGTACTTTTATCCCGTGCAGCAAACTATTTTGAGGAATCTATAAAAATAATGCCTGATTCTATGGGTACATATAAAAATCTAGCCTTTGTTTATTTGAGTGCAGGTAATTATGATGCAGCAATGGAGCCATTGAAAGTAATGATCGAAAAAGAAAAATCTCTTGATGGTTATAGATTCGTGGGTGAGATACTTTATGAAAAAGGAAATCAGTTAAAAGCAACAGATGAAACTGCTGCCAATCAATCATATGAAGAAGCAATTATAATTCTTGAGGAAGGAAGAAAATTATATCCTAATGATCCGGATATTTTACTAGCCCTTTCAAATTCCTACATTGCTGCTAATAAACTTGATATTGCAAAAGATGTATTTAAGGCAGGCGTTGAAGCAGAACCGGAGAATAAATACTATCGTTATAATTACGGAGTTCTTTTATTGGGTGGTGAAGAATATGCCGAAGCTGAAAAACAATTTCTAAAAGCTATTGAATTAGATCCTGAATATGAAAATGCCATATACAACCTTAGTGTTACTTATGTTAAATGGGGAACTTATCTGAATAAGGTTGCCGATGAAAAAGGAGAGACTTCAAGTGAATATAAAGATAAATATCAGCTTGCTTTGCCATATCTTGAAAAAGTTGTGCAAATGAAAACGGATGATGCAGTGCTTTGGGAACTTCTTGGAAAAGTTTATACTGTGCTTGGTATGCAGGAAGATGCTAGTAATGCTTTTGCTAAAGCAGATCAGCTAAGACAACAATAAAGGTTTTTTAATGGCTCAATCTAATCAACCCCAGGGACAACAGATCAACATAGAGCTCGGTGAAAAAGAAGCCGAAGGAATTTATTCTAATATGGCTATCATTACTCATTCACCTGCAGAGTTTGTAATAGATTTTACCAGGATTGTCCCTGGTCTTCCTAAAGCTAAAGTTCATGCTAGAATAATTACAACACCTCAGCATGCTAAAATGCTTCTTAAGGCTTTAAAGGATAATATAGATAAATTTGAAAGCAGGTTCGGAGAAATTAAAATTGACGCTCCGAACCAGCATTTTGGTTTTGTTCCTCCAATTAAAAAAGACGAAAAAGTTAATTAACTTTTTCCATTCCTTTCTCATATAAAGATTCCCCACTTTTTTGACAAAGACACTTTCTGATGTTTCTATTTTTCAGAAATCTTATATAGTAATATTTACAAATTTTATTCTGTAATACTTACTAAATCTCATTCTTAAACATAAATACTAAATCGAATTAGAATCATTCCTCTGGTATAAAAATTGGCTTTTTCTATTAAAATGTTTTTTTAATTGATGATTTAATGAATTGTATGTTATATGATAAAGGTTTATGGATTGTTAGATGATTTGATCCTTTGCTATTTCCCTGAAACTAACTCTCAGTATAATCCTAAAAGTTTTTTCTCCTGCTATAATCGAACTAAACAGAACATTCTAAATCATTTTAACTCTATAATAAAAATTGAATCTTATGTTTTTGAAATGATTATGCCGAAGATCTTTTAACAGGACTAAATATTTAAACCCAATACTACGATAGTTAAGAAAACCAGACAAATTGTTTGAAATGACAAGGAAAGAATGGAATTATGAAATTCGTAAAGAAAAATGTGGTGCTGTTAGCACTATTCTTATCAATATATTTTATTAGTTGTTTTGATGTACCCAAAGACATAATTGTACCTGAATGGGATGTTGATCTTAATGTACCAATTATAAATCGTTCCTATACATTAAAAGAAATTATCAAAGCTCAGGAGTATATAACTGTTGATACAACAAATGATATTTATCTGCTGCAGTCCGATAAGTATTATTTAAACAGCGGTGTTTCGGATTTTGTTCAGTTCAATGAATCATCATCATTAAATGATGTCCCTACAATTACCTCCGCTAATGACAGCTTTACAGTTTATGTAAAATTTCCTGAAGGAATTGAAGTAGATAGTGCTCAGTTTGATGCTGGTTTTATAAATTTAAGTGTAACGAATCCCACACCTTACGATGCGACTGTCACATTAAGATTCCCGGGTTTCAGCGATCTGATTGGAAATAAAATGACAATCCAAACTAACGTCATTGCCGGAGGCACAAGTTCCATAAATTATAATCTCAAGGGTTATAATTATGAAATCCCTTCTGATCAGCCTTCAAATTTTAAGAATAGTTTCAAATTAATTGTCAAAGCCGTTTCTACTCAACTCGGTAACATTGTTTATACAGATCTGTCAATGTCCGAATTATCTTTCGTTTATGTTTCAGGGCTCGTTCCATCAAAATCGCTTGGAGATAAAACTTCAAGTTATGGTTTTAATGTTTCAGAGGTAGAAGAATATAGAGAAAAGGCTTTTTTAAGAGATGCAACATTGAACCTGAGAGGGAGTTATCTTTCAATGTACAATACACCAAGTGACCTTGAGATAAGAAATCTTAATATTGTTGCTAAAAGGAACGATGGTAGAGAGTTTTACCTGAGAGATAATTTTAACAATCCCAACTTTACAATCAGGATGATAGATGGAAATTATAATAATGCTTTTGATCAAACTAATAGTAATATAAATGATTTTATAACGTTTCTACCGGACTCGGTTATTCTGCGTGCTGAGTATATTGTAAACCCGGAAAATAATTCCGGAACATTCGCAAATCTTGATTCAATAAAATTTGAAACAGACTTTTATACAAGAAGCTATCTGGCTTTAAGAAGTACAACTATTGAAGACAGATCTTCCATCGAATTTACAGAGAGTGATAGAAAAGGCATGAAAGATGGAAAAGCAGCGGATATTAAGTTTGAAATTGAAAACGGGATTCCTCTTACGACATGGATGACAATAGATCTCCTGGATGAAAATAATAACTATCTCTTTACTTTAACAAACAACTCTGAAGAAGGAGATTCAATTTCATTCAGAGGTGCTTATGTTGATGCAAATGGTGAAGTAATAGAACCTTTTGTTAATCCGGCAAAAACAATTACACTTGATGAAACAAAAGTACAGCTTCTGGCAAAAGCACATTCTATTAATTACAGGATGAGCTTTAGTACTGAAGATTCTCAACTGGATCCTCCCAAGATTATATCAATAAGGCCATCAAACTGGATAAAATTAAAAGCTTATGGTAAAGTTACACTAAGAGTCGGATCGGATAAATAAAAAGGTTACGTATGAAAAATTTAAAAATATTTATAGCCATTGCATTGTTTTTTCTTTCAGTTAATGTATTTGGACAATACGGCTCCATTGGCGTTACTGATGCAAGAAGCATGGGTCTCGCAAAAACCTATAACTCAACATCATCAGGTATTTATTCAATAGGAATTAATCCTGCAAGACTCTCCCTAAATAATCAGAATATTTTAGAAATCTCTACATTACTTCCGCTTCCAACTTTTTCTGTAGGAACTGGAAGTAATTTTATTAATCTGCAAGACTTGAATTATTTCTTTGGTGGGGTAGATGGTGAGCCAAGATATCTAACTGAACAGGATAAAGACAGACTGAATACCTTGTTTGATAAAGGCGGGTTGGTTTTCGCAAATGTAAATGCGGAACTCTTTGCAGTAAACTTTAATCCTAAAAAAGAAATTGGTTCATTCGCTTTTGCTGTATATGATTTTGCTTTTACAAAAGTGAATATTCCACAGGCATTAACGGAAATTGCATTATATGGTAATCCTGTCGGTAAAACATTTAATCTTAATGAAGCTGATGTTAAAGGATGGTGGATAAGAAATTATTCGTTAAGCTATGCGAGAGAAATTCCGGGCATAAACCTATTTGATAATTTTACAGCCGGATTTACCGTAAAACTTATTCATGGTTATTCTTATATAGGAACTCATAAAAACGAAACATCTTTCACAACCGGCACCAGTGCGGAATTAACAGGACAAACAGACTTAGTTGGCTATTCGTCATTCTCTGATAATTTTGGAGTGAAATACGAATTTGATTCAACGTCAAGAAGTTCTAAATTCAGTCTGTTTCCATCTCCCGCAGGGACAGGTTATGGTTTGGATGTTGGTTTTGCAGGTGCTTTAAGTGATAAATGGACCGTTGCTTTATCCGTTACAGATATTGGAAAAATAAAATGGACAAAAAATGTAGCTGAGTTCACTTCATTCGGTTATATTTATTTAGATGATATATCTGATGGAAGCAAGAGAGATTCAATTAAAGAAACTATTATTAGCGATAGCAAAAAATCTGATTACATTAATACAAATCTTGCAACTACTCTAAGGTTTGGTATTTCATATTTATCGGGTAGTGTAGTAAATGGTTTTCCCGGTAGTTTATTGCTCGGCTTTGATTACAACCAGGGCTTCAATGATATGCCCGGCAACAGCCTGGAACCAAGATTTTCTCTTGGTGCAGAATGGAAACCAATGAACTGGATCCCATTTCTCAGAACAGGTTTTTCTTATGGCGGTGGATTAGGTTTTAGCTGGGCTTTCGGTTTAGGAATTGATGCAGGTATAGTTGACCTTCAATTTGCCACATCCGATATGCAAAGTGTGGTTGCACCAAATACAACCAAAATGCTTTCAGTTTCTTTAAGCTCAAAGTGGAAGTTTTAAATACCATCCTTACCAAATTCAGAATTTGATTTGAGATTTTCTACTGTCTTATTCTCGGCAAATTTATTAAACCGGCAGCGAGAAAAATTAAATTTGCAAACCAAGCTGTTATCAATGGATCAAGTGCACCGTTCTTTCCAAATGCCTGGCTTATTTTCATGAAAACTAAGTAAATAAAAGTAACAAGTATATTTATCCCAACCTGAACTGCAAGTCCGCCACGTCTTTTATTTGCAGATATCGGTAATCCGAAAATAACACAAACCAAACTCGCCATCGGGAAAGAAAATCTTGAGTAATATTCTATTAAAGTTCCAGTAGGATCATTGCCTGCTTGTTTCTGGGATTTAATAAATTTTTTCAGATCAGAAATATTCATCTCTTCAGGTCTTTGCTGTTTTGTAAGAAGATCGGAAGGTGTGAAATTAAGATTTGTTATTTTAAGAGTATCAAAATAATTTGCCGACTGTTGTGAATTATTAAAAAATCTTTCAACTCCGTTCTTAGCCATCCAGCTATGTGTTGTTGAATCATAGATCATATTCACAGCATCAATACGGGATACCATTTTTGTTAAATCATTAGCATCAAACTCCTGTAAACTAACCTTGTTTGCCTGATTCGAATAAACATCAAAGAAAGAAATATTTACAATTGTTGTTTTAGATTCCTGAAAAAAAATGTTACTTCCGGCAAAAACATTTCCTTTGTTAAGATATTTCCTTTCAATATTTATTTTAGTTTGATTTGCCTGTGGTACAACATATCCCACAAAATAAATTGAGAACAAGCTTACGACAAGAGTTGTAACGAGGAATGGAGTCATAAATCTGTAAAGACTTACGCCGCTAGCTTTGAGTGCAGTAAGTTCACTCAGGTTAGCCATTTTACCAGTTGTAAACAATGCAGCAAACAACACTGAAACAGGGGTCATCAGTTTTATTATTTCCGGAGAAAAGACTAAATAATATTGCAGAACAATGCTTGTTTCAACATTCTGGTCTATAAAATCATCAATGTTTTCAACCAGGTCTATTACTACAAAAATCAAAGTAAATGCCATAAGTCCGAAGAAGATAGTCTGGACAAATTGTTTTACTAAATACCTGTCAATAATTTTCATTCTGACTTTCTTCTTCGTTTCTTAGTTGCTTGGGAATTAATTTTTTAAGAAAAGAGAAATTGAGTGTAACAGTTTCTTTTACAGATTTTATTGTAAGTAGTATTCCTGTAATACCAAGTAAAATATTTGCAGTCCACATTCCCCAAAAAGGAGAGAAGAATCCGCGTTCACTTAACTTTTCACCGCCAATTAAGAAAGCCCAGTAAATCACAAAGAAAAACAAGCTAACACTTGCTGCAATTCCAAAGCCTCCTTTTTTAACCATTACTCCTAAAGGCGCACCAATGAGAACAAAAATAATACAAGCTGCAGGAATAGAATATTTCTTGTGAACCTCAACCATATACTTATCAATTTCAGATTGGACATACACTACTCTTTTGAAATTAGAGTTTATAAGATTTTTTGATGTCCTTACCTGGTTTAACAATTTTACATAGGCAATCTCATTGCCTGTTTTTTTATTTTCTTTTTTTACCAATTCGGATTTTTTAATAAACATTTGATTGGCGATTTCCTGTTGAAGGTATTTTTCATATTCGTTTCGTTTCTTTTTAAGGCTATCAACAATTACAAGCATATCATCAGTACTTAATTCTCTTTCACCTCTTATACCGGCAGTGGATTGCTGAAAAGAGAACTGCTCTGCATCCATTGTTATACGGTGATTTGTAAAAACTAATTTTCTATAAGTGTTTGTTTCATATACATCTGATTCATGAATTTCACCATTAGTGAGATCCATTATAAGTTTTGACTGGTCTTTAGAAATAAATATTTTCCCTTTTTCAGCAGTAACAACATTTATCTTGCGGGGATTTGTATAATCATATATTGTAACCTGATCAAGATTATTTGATTTAGAATCAACATCTCTTGCAAGTATAGCATAATTTGAAACTTCCTGTGAAAAAAATCCCGGCACAAGTGAGAGTGTAGGTTTTTTTCTTGAGATATCCTGCATTAAAAGTTTTGCCTGGTGGTTTGCATCCGGAAGAACATCATTATTAAAAAGCACTAATAAATATCCTACCACTACACTAGCCAGTAATGGAAAAATAATCATTCTATATAAGCTTACTCCGGAAGATTTTATAATTGTTATTTCATTATTCTGGGATAAATTTCCGAAAGCCATCAATACTGCAATAAGTGTTGCCATTGGAACAACAAGAGCAACCATCCAGGATAAGTTGAATAAGATTAATTGAATAATAATCCAAGTATCTAAGCCTTTACCGACTAACCTGTCTGCAAATTTCATTAGGAATTGAAGAAGAAAAATGCAGAATAAGGTAAGAAGAGAAAAAACAAACGGAATAAGATGAGCTCTTAGAATATATTTATACAACAACATATTGTAAAATATAATTAAGTAGTGAGGGTTTAACAAGTGAAAGTGGTTTACAAAAATCGAAATAATAATGTGAATGTTTTAATTTTTCACTGCAATTAACTATGTTAGGAATTAATAATATCTTAATTAAAGCATTTTATTGCTGCATTATTAATAAATTTTATAAATACCACTTACTACCGAGTTAAAATCAGGAGTTTTAAATTGGAAGAAATTATTGGTTTTATTGAAAAAAACAAAGAGAATTATATTGAGGAACTCAAAGATTTTTTGAGAATTCCAAGTATAAGCACATTCCCCGAAAACAAAGATGATATTGTCAGATGTGCAGAATTTGTATCTGATAATCTTAAAAGAATAGGCCTTAGCCGGGTTGAAATATTCAAAACCGAAGGGCATCCAATTGTTTATGGTGAATGGCTTGGAGCTCCCGGCAAACCCACAGTGTTAATTTATGGTCATTATGATGTGCAACCAATCGATCCTATAGAATTATGGAACAGCCCGCCATTTGAACCAACAATTAAGAACGGAAAAATATTTGCAAGAGGTGCTACTGATGATAAAGGACAAGTATTTATGCATTTAAAAAGTGTAGAGGCTTACTTTAAAACGGAAGGGAGTCTGCCTTTAAATGTGAAATTTATAATTGAGGGTGAAGAGGAAATAGGCAGTGAAAACCTGAGTGTTTTTCTAAAGAATAATGCTGAACTTCTTGAATGTGATGCTGTGCTGATTTCCGATACATCTTTGTATGAAGCAGGTGTTCCAACTTTAACTTATGGTTTGAGAGGACTTGCATACCTTGAAGTTGAAATAGTCGGGCCTAACAGAGATTTGCATTCCGGTGGTTTTGGCGGAATTGTAGCAAATCCTATTAATATATTAACTCAGATAATTTCTAAATTAAAAGATAAGAATGATAAAGTGACAATTCCCAGATTCTATGATGGTATTCTTAATCTTACCAAAAAAGAAGAAGAAAATTTAAAGTCCTTTAAATTATCCGATAAAAAACTTGCTAAAGAACTGGGAGTTGATAGTCTGATTGGTGAAAAAGGTTTTACGACACTTGAGAGATTATGGACAAGGCCAACTCTCGATTGTAACGGTATTTTCGGCGGTTTCATTGGTAAGGGTGCGAAAACTGTAATTCCATCAAAGGCTAGTGCAAAGATAAGTATGAGATTAGTGCCGAATCAAAACCCGAATAAAATTGCAAAGATGTTTGAGAAGCACATAAAAAAGATTGCTCCTAAAACTGTAAAAGTTAAAGTAACTAATCTTCATGGTGGTTATCCAATTGTGTCACCAATTGATAATCCGGCCAACATAGCTGCAGCTAAAGCAATGCAGAAAGCATTTGGAAAGAAAACGGTTTTTGTTCGCGAAGGTGGATCTATTCCCATCGTTATCGAGTTTTCAAAAAAATTAAAAGCTCCTGTTGTTTTAATGGGACTTGGATTAAACTCGGAGAATCTTCATTCACCTAATGAACACTTTGATCTTAATCATTTTCAGTTAGGTATTAAAAGTTCTGCTTATTTTCTTTCAGAGTTAGCCGTAGTAAAATAATAGATATAGATGATTCATTGGGATAAAATTCCCCTTAAATGGATTTTTTCTTATTTTAACTAAAGTATTCCCAGAAAAATTGTATCAATA
>Ga0105101_10000603_pt1 | contig 15147 bp, 15 predicted proteins | sample PPLLak21cMay2015_2_FD_87037 | JGI IMG/M metagenome (GOLD analysis project Ga0105101, IMG submission 87037) | Freshwater sediment microbial communities from Prairie Pothole Lake near Jamestown, North Dakota, USA - PPLs Lake P8 Core (1) Depth... | ecosystem: Environmental > Aquatic > Freshwater >... | reverse complement strand
TGGAAGCAGTCCGGACAATTGCCGGACCTGTTCGTAAACGCCTTGCGCACCCTGACGCCCGGCGCCACCAGCGAGGTCCTGCGCAGCCCGAGCGGGTTTCACATTCTGCGTCTCAATGACCGGCGCGGTGGTGGCGAGGCCTTGCGCGTCACGCAAACGCGTGTGCGCCATATTCTCATCAAGACCGGCGAGCTGGTGCCGCACAGCGAAGCACAGCGGCGCATAGAACAGCTGCGCGAGCGCATCGTGAATGGAGTGGATTTCGCCGAGACCGCGCGCGCCCATTCCGAGGATGTCGGTTCGGCCGCCAATGGCGGCGGCCTCGGCTGGATGAACCCCGGCCAGACCGTGCCGGAGTTCGAGAAGGCCATGAACGCACTCAAACCCGGCGAACTGAGCGCACCGGTGAAAAGCCCGTTCGGTGTACATCTCATCCAGGTACAGGAGCGGCGCGAACGCGACGTCAGCCAGGAACGGGAGGCGGCCACGGCGCGCAACCAACTGCATGCGCGCAAGGCGGACGAACGCTATGAACAGTGGCTGCGGCAGCTGCGCGACGAGGCGTTCGTCGAATACCGCCTGGATGTTAAATAAGAATTTCAGCCGCAGATGAACACAGATAGACGCAGATTAAACCTCCTCCGTTGAAATCAGAGTGGGTAACCTCAACCTGGAGGGCTTGCGATCACGTTCCTCTCCCCTCAGGGGAACGGCAGGATGGACAGTGAATAGTTCACGCCCCCCGTCCCTCACTTCCAGCTCCCTTTTTTAATCTGCGTTAATCTGCGTTTATCTGCGTGCATCTGCGGCCAAGCTTTTTATAGTTAAACCTTTCCTTCTTCGTCCCGTTGCGGTGAAATCCCGGCATGACCCGTCGTCCCATCATTGCCCTGACCCCCGGCGAACCGGCCGGTATCGGCCCGGATGTTGCCATTGCCTTTGCGCAACAACCGCTCGATGGCGATCTGGTGCTGATCGCCGATCCGGCCGTGCTCGCGGCGCGCGCCGCACAACTCGGTCTGGCGTTCAGCGCGCGTTCCTGGAGCGGACGCGGCAATGACCGCGCAGCGGTCTACGTTCTGCCGGTTACCGCCGGCCACCCGGTGCAAGCCGGGAAACTCGACCCGGCGAACAGCCCGTATGTCATCGCATGTCTGCACCGCGCCGTGCAGGGCTGCCTGCGCCACGAGTTCGATGCGCTCGTGACCGGTCCGGTGCACAAGGGCGTTATCAATGACGCCGGCATCGCCTTTACCGGCCACACCGAATTCCTGGCCGCCGAGTCCGATACGGCGCAGGTCGTGATGATGCTGGCTGCTCCCGGTCTGCGCGTGGCCCTCGCCACCACCCACCTGCCGCTGTCCGCAGTCAGCCGCGCCATCACCCGCGAGCATCTCACCGGCGTGCTGCGCATTCTGCATGCCGGCCTGCGAACCAGGTTCGGCATTGCCGATCCGCAGATCCGGGTATGCGGCCTGAATCCGCATGCCGGTGAAGGCGGACACCTGGGCCGCGAGGAAATCGAGGTGATCGAACCGGTGCTGGCCGCGCTGCGCGCGGAAGGATTCAGGCTGCACGGGCCGGTGCCGGCCGATACCGCGTTCATCCCGGCGAGCCTCGTGGGCGTGGATACGGTACTGGCCATGTATCACGATCAGGGCCTGCCGGTACTCAAGGCACACGACTTCGCGCACGCCATCAACATCACCCTCGGCCTGCCGTTCGTGCGCACCTCGGTGGATCACGGCACTGCCCTGGAGCTGGCCGGCAGCGGCCGCGCCGATCCGTCGAGCCTGCGCGCCGCGGTGGAAGCAGCTTTAACTATGGTGAAGCCACAGATGCGCACAGATGAATACCGATAACTTCAACTTCCCATCGCGTTGTGTTTTTCACCTGCGTACATCTGTGTGCATCTGTGGCTAAAGATCCTATGCCCCGTCTTCAACCGAAAAAGCGCTTCGGCCAGCACTTCCTGCATGACCGCAGCATCGTGCAGCGCATCATTGATGCCTTCAATCCGCAGCCGGGCGAAACCCTGGTAGAAATCGGCCCCGGCCCCGGCGCGCTCACCCGGCCGCTGCTGGACCGCTGCACGCCCCTGCATGTGGTTGAACTGGACCGCGACCTGGCTGCGCAGCTGCGCGTCGACTTCCCGCCCGAACAACTTATTGTGCACGAAGCCGATGCCCTTAAGTTCGATTTCTGTTCGCTCGTCCCGCCTGGCGGCAAGCTGCGTGTCATCGGCAACCTGCCCTACAACATCTCGACACCGCTGCTTTTTCATCTGCTCGAACAACGGCATTGCGACGTACAGGGACGTACAAGTGCCGCGGGAGCCAGGACGGCGGGAGCGGCCATCGGTGACATGCTGTTCATGCTGCAAAAGGAGGTGGTGGACCGCATGGCCGCCGCACCCGGTGGCAAGGACTATGGGCGCTTGTCGGTGATGCTGCAGTGGCAGCTGCGCGTCGAAAAACTCTTCGATGTGCCGCCTGGCGCGTTCACGCCGCCACCCAAGGTGGATTCGTCCGTGGTGCGGTTGGTACCGCATGCCATACCGCCGATCCAGGTGCGCGATGCCGTTGCCTTTGCGCAGGTGGTCCGGGCGGCCTTTGCGCAACGCCGCAAGACCCTGCGCAACAACCTCAAGGGCCTGCTGCCGGCCGCAACACTGGAATCACTCGGCATCGACCCGCAACGCCGCGCCGAGACCCTGACGCTCGGCGAGTTTGCCGCGATCGCCAATGCCGTGCCGTCCGCCGCTTGAGCGCGGCGCACTTGCGCTGCGGTTGGCGCCGTGGCACGCTTTTACCCAAGTCTGAAAATACGGCTTGATTGATCCGGCAAGGAGGCCTGTGAACGATGCAAAGGATGCAGTTCTTCGACCGCCTGTTCCCGACGCGATCTCGACCGCATGTTCCGGACGCGTTCTACCTCCCCCATCCCTGGGGTCGTACCTCGTCCATCCATGGACTCGTCGATCGCCTGTTCCCGCCGCGCTCCCGACCCATGCGGTGGTCCGTCCATGCCGTCGTCTCCCTCATTACCGCCATCGGGCTGGTTTTGGCCAGCGCGGCCTTTGCCGCGTCGTGGGAGACGACAGCCGTGCGCACAGCGGGCGGCGGATTGATTCGCATCGGCATGACACGCCAGGAAGTATTAACGGAACTTGGCCAGTCGGAACGCCCGCGCCGCAACACGGCGGCGGGCGGGAAATCCGCCAGGAAGGGTGGTTCGATGACCTACCGGGGCGACGACGGGCTGTACACCATTACGTTTTCCGGCGAGCGGGTCGCCAGAATCGTCGTCACGCCCAGACGCGACTGATCAGGCTTGTCCGGCGGATTCGGCCTCGAGTCTGGCCATGGTCTCGCCGATCCAGGTTTCCGCTTCGCGGTTGATCTCCTCGGCGGTCCTGCCGCGGCTTTCGATCACCGGCCCGATGACGACGTGGATGGTGCCAGGTCTCTTGAAGAACCCGCGCCGCGGCCAGTAGTGGCCGGCGTTGTGCGCTACCGGCACCACCGGATGGCCGGTGGCAGCGGCCAGTGCCGCGCCGCCGATACCGAAGCGGCGCTGCTGACCGGCCGCCATGCGCGTACCCTCCGGGAACACCACCACCCAGCGGCCGCTTTCAAGCCGTTGCCGCCCCTGTTCGATAATCTGCTGCACCGCCTTGCGCCCGGAGCCGCGATCGATGGCAATCGGATCGAGCAGCGCCAGTCCCCAGCCGAAGAACGGCACCCACAGCAATTCCTGCTTGAGCACCCACACCTGCGGTGGAAAAATCTGTTGAAAGGCGAGCGTCTCCCAGCTCGACTGATGTTTGGCGAGCACCACGGCAGTACGGCCGTGCGGCAGATGCTCGCTCCCCTCGACCCGGTAACGCAGCCCACAGAGCACCTTCAACAGCCAGATGTGGAAGCGCGCCCACTGGCTGATGAAGCGGTAGCGGGCGAGTGGCGGAAACGGCCAGGTGAGCAGCGACAACAGCGCGTAGATCGTCACCGAACCGAACATGACGGCATTGAACAGCAGGGAACGCAATGCTTGCATCAGCTCGGCTCAAGACGTCCGGTGAGCAGCGCATCGCTGAATTGTTGCAGGGTATCGAATGCCGGCAAACCGTTCGCCGTCTGGCCATTCGGTGCGATGCGTACCGGCTGGGCGCCAGCGGTGCGCGCGGCCGCGATCTCCTCGTCCGTGGCGGCGACCATCACCACGCCCGACAGGTTGATCTTGAGACGCTCGGCCGGTTCCTCGAACAAGCCGGGCAAGGCTCGCCGGCAGCGGCAGCGGTTCTTCGGCCCGTGCGGACATACGAAGATTGCCTCCACCTCGCCACCCTTGTAACGGATGAGATCGAGCATGCGCGCATGGATGCGGTTGAGCGTCTCCATGTGCAGCGCGCCATGCGCGACCGCCGGCTGGTGGGTGACAATGACCACGCGATAGCCGTGGCGATGCAGGCGCGCCAACGCTTCCAGGCTGCCGGGCAACGGCTCCCAGTTCTCGGGCGAATCCACGTAGGTCGCGGGGGCCACGTTGATCACGCCGTCACGTCCGAGGATAACGAGCTTCATATGTTCAGTGAACCGCCAAGGCGCCAAGAACGCCAAGCAACGACAATGATTTCTTCAGATTCATTTCTTGCATTTCTTGCATTTCTTGGCGTCCTTGGCGTCTTGGCGGTGGATGTTTATCAATCTTTGAACTCGGACACGCGGATGCGGCCGTTGATCATGCGGCTCTGGCGGCCCTGGATTTTTTCCAGCTTGTCCCAGAACGCCTGTTTGAGATCGAAGTCGGCGGCGATCGCCGTGCCGACCAGTAGAATAAACAGGTCGGCGCATTCTTCCGCAAGTTGTTCCTTGCCCTTGCCCTTGGTGACGCATTCGGCAATCTCGCCCAATTCCTCGGCCATGAGCGCAATGCGGTAGGTCATTTCCTCGCCGCCGGTGTCCTTGAAACGGTGCTTGTCGTGAAAGGCCTGCACCGCCGCAAGCATCTTCTGGTAGGAATCCGTGTTCATGTGGCACCTCTCAGACGTGGGACGCGATCAATCTTATGCCTGTCGGCCCTGCAATTTCGAAATATCCGCCGCGCCCAGAAACAGATTACTCAAATTTGTCAGCAGTGCCAGCCGGTTGTCGCGCAGCGTCGTGTCCTCCGCCATCACCATCACCTTGTCGAAGAACTCATCCACCGCCGGGCGCAGTGACGCCAGCGCCTTCAACGCCGTGGCATAGTCGCCGGCGCTGAACAGCGGCTGGACCTGGGCACGCAACACCTCGACCTCCTGGGCAAGCTGCTGCTCGGCCGGCTCGCGCAGCAGCGCCGGATCGACCAGCGTCGCCGGCGTACCCCCGGCCTGTTTCAGGATGTTGCGGATGCGCTTGTTGGCCGCTGCCAGCGCTTCGGCCTGCGGCAATGCGCGGAACGCCCGCAGGGCCTTGAGACGCGGCAACACCTGGTCGAAACGCGTCGGGTTGAGCGACACCACGGCCTCGATTTCGTCCGCCTCGAACAGCTTGTCGCGCAAATACGGCTTCAGCCTTTCCAGCATGAAGGCGTGCAGGTCCTGGGCCACGCTGTCGGCAACCACGCCCGCCGCATAGTGTCCGCGCGCCAGCGTGAGCAGCTCCAGGGCATCGAGCGCCAGCGATTTTTCCGCGAGGATGCGTACCACACCGAGTGCCGCGCGCCTCAGGCCGAATGGATCCTTGTCGCCGCTCGGCGCAAGCCCGATACCGAAGATGCCGGTGAGCGTGTCGAGCTTGTCGGCGAGCGCCACGCTGATCGCCACCGCCTCTTCCGGCAGCGCGCCGCCCGCGGTCCTGGGGAAGTAATGCTGCTCGATTGCCACGGCCACCGCCGCGGCCTCGCCATCGTGGCGCGCATAGTAGCGACCCATGATGCCCTGCAGTTCCGGAAATTCACCGACCATGTCGGTGAGCAGATCGGCCTTGGCGAGCAGCGCCGCGCGCTCCGCCGCGGCATCGTCGGTGCGCAGCAGGCGCGCGATTTCGCCGGCCAGTTTCTGGATGCGATCGACGCGCCCCAGCTGGCTGCCGAGCTTGTTGTGGTACACGACATTGGCGAGGCGTGGCACGCGCTCTTCAAGCCGTGTCTTGCGGTCCTGATCGAAGAAAAAGCGCGCGTCCGACAGGCGCGCGCGCAGCACGCGCTCGTTGCCACGAATAATGTCCTTCGGGTTCGCGGCCTTGATGTTGCTCACGAACAGGAATTTCGGCAGCAACGCGCCTTTCGCGTCGGCCAACGGGAAATACTTCTGGTGCTGCTGCATGCTGATGATCAGGCATTCCTTGGGTACGGCCAGGAACGCCTTGTCGAAGGCGCCGGCCAGCACCACCGGGAATTCGACAATGCTCGTGACCTCATCCACCAGCTCGGCGCTCTTGCCAAGATCCCAGCGCACGCGCTGGCCGGCCTTGTGCGCCGCGGTATCGAGCGCCTTGGCGATCAACTCGCGCCGCGCCTCGAACGAGGCGATGACCTTGCCCTGCTGTTTGAGAACCTTGTCGTAATCCTTCGCGTTGCGGATGACAAGCGCGCCCGTGCTCAGGAAGCGGTGGCCGCGCGTCTTGTTGCCGCTCTTCAGGCCCAGCACCGTACCGGGCACCACTTTTTTTCCATGCAGCAGGATCACGCCGTGTACCGGGCGCACGAACTGCGCTTCGCCCGCGCCCCAGCGCATGGTCTTGGGCACCGGCAGTTTTTTCAGCGCCGCTTCCACGATCGCGGCCAGGTGATTCCTGAGCGGCTCGCCCTTCTGTTTGGCGCGGTACACGAAGTAGTCGCCCTTCTCGCCGGCCTGGCGTTCGAGTTTATTGACATCGACACCGCACGACTTGGCGAAACCGAGCAGCGCCGGGGTCGGCTGGCCGCCGGCGTCCAACGCGCTCGCAAGCGCCGGACCCTTGCGCTCGACCACGCGGTCCGCCTGTTTGGCGAGCACGCTTGAGATCAGCACGGCGAGGCGGCGCGGGGAGGCGAACGGCGTGAACTCCGCCTCGGTCGGCAGGAAATTCTTGTCCTTCAGACCCTCGAACAGGCCGTGGCTGAACGCCTCCATCAGGCGTGCCAGCGCCTTGGGCGGCAGTTCCTCGGTGAGAATTTCGACCAGCAGAGCGTCGTTCATCGTTACTTCCCCTTTTTCTTCAGCAAGGGGAAGTCCAGGCGCTCGCGGGCATCGTAGTAACTCTGCGCCACGGTGCGCGCCAAAGTGCGAACCCGCCCGATGTAGGCGGCGCGCTCGGTGGTGGAAATCGCACCGCGCGCATCCAGCAGATTGAAAGTGTGTGAGCACTTCATTACCATCTCGAAGCCGGGCAAAGGCAGGTTCAGCTCCAGCAGGCGCTTGGCCTCAGCTTCATAGTCATTGAACTGCTGGAGCAGCCAGTTCACGTTCGAGTGTTCGAAGTTGTATTTGGATTGCTCTACCTCGTTCTGGTGATAGACATCGCCGTAACTCACGCCCTGCGTCCAAGCGAGGTCGAAAACATTTTCCACGCCCTGCAAATACATGCACAGGCGTTCGAGGCCGTAGGTGATTTCGCCCAGCACCGGCTTGCATGCGAGGCTGCCGACTTCCTGGAAGTAGGTGAACTGCGTCACCTCCATGCCGTCCAGCCACACCTCCCATCCGAGACCCCAGGCACCGAGTGTCGGTGATTCCCAGTCGTCCTCGACGAAGCGGATATCATGCTTTTTGGTGTCAATGCCGATGGCGCGCAACGAGCCGAGATACAGATCTTGGATGTCATCCGGCGACGGCTTGAGCACCACCTGGAACTGATAGTAGTGTTGCAGGCGGTTCGGGTTTTCGCCGTAGCGGCCATCTTTCGGGCGGCGCGACGGCTGCACATAGGCCGCTTTCCATGGCTCGGGACCGAGGGCACGCAGGAACGTCGCAGTATGGAAGGTGCCCGCACCCATCTCCATGTCATACGGCTGCAGAATGACGCAACCCTGCTTGGCCCAGTATTGTTGCAAGGTGAGGATGAGTTGCTGAAAGGTCACGCGTGGCCCGGAAATTTTTTGAGTGCTTTCAAGGATTTTGGTCTGGCGGAAAAATTACGCCTGCGTTTGTCCAGTGAAGGAAGCCTCATTCACTGACGGCTTCGCGCTCCGCAATTCCGCCACCCTTGGGGTGATCGGCGGATTATACCGGTTCCACCGCTGGACGCGAAAAACCCGGTATTACTGGCCGGTGGCGGCCGATTCGCCTGGCGGGACCGGCGTTACCCTGCCCTCGATCACGAACGGCGCAGAACCGGCCGCCGTCTGGGGCCGGAACACTGCTCCTGCGTTTGTCCAGTGAAGGAAGACTCATTCACCGACGGCTTCGCGCCCGGCACTCCCGCCATGAGTGAATGAGGCTTCATTCACTGTCGCCGACTGTTCACGTGTGAGCAGGTCGAGAATCCGCTGGGTGCGACGCTGAAAGCGCTCGGTGCGTGTCGCCGGGTTGTTCTTCACCGGACTGGGCAGGCTGGCGGCAAGTTCGGCGGCCTGCACCAGGCTGAGACTGCCGACATCTACACCGTAGTACGCCTGGGCGGCGGCCTGCACACCATAGATACCGCGTCCGAATTCGGCGACATTGAGATACAGTTCGAGAATACGGCTCTTGCGCAAGTTGTGCTCCAATCCCCAGGTCAGCACCAATTCGTGCCACTTGCGCATGGGGTTGCGTGACGGACTCAGGTACAGGTTCTTCACGGTCTGCTGGGAAATGGTGCTGGCGCCAACAAGCATCTCGCCACGAACGAGGTTGTAGCCAAGCGCCTCACGGATCGCGATCAGATCAAAGCCGCTGTGCTCGTAGAATCGGCTGTCCTCGGCCACCAGCACGGCGCGCAGCATGTGCCGCGGAATCCTCGCCTGCGGCACCGGTTGCCAGTTCGGCTTCGGCCAGCCGCGCTCCGCTTGCCGTTCGGCATAGAGCTGCATGAAGCTCGACTTGGGGATATTCCCGTGGGCAAGCTTTTTCCAATCCGGCCAGATCGTGGCCAGATAAACCAGATCCGCAATCAGCAGGATGAGAATAATGCGCAGCGCCCAGCGCAGGGCGCGGCGACTGCGTGCAAAAAATCCCGTGCGCCGGCTCACGCAAGACTCTCGCAACCATCGAAACCGGCGTTTCTCAAAGAATATGCTCTTATTCGTGGCCCAGGGGCGGTCTGTTTCATTCGAGGCGCCGATTCTAATGTTCTGCGTTGCCATCGGCCAGCATTTCTCCGTTGTACCGTACCCCAGTCGTTATTCTGTGACCAAGGGCGGATGGCAACAGATGCATGGGGCCTCTGCTAGACAACACCACCGGGGCGGTGTAGGGTCTTTCCCGGCAGTTGAATCACCCGAGCCACCCGAGGAGCCGGTTCGACACTAACCGGGCAGATGGACTGAGCAGTCAAAATAAATCAAAGCGGCATCAAAGGGTCCTGTATGGACCCTTTTTCTTGCCCGCGCATTCCCTCGATAACCCCGTCATTCGCAACATCTTTCGGACAGGCTTCGTGCCGTGCACGGCAATCCGGTAGATTTTGTCGTATGACTTCACCCCGCAAAGCCTGTCCTGAGCATCGTCGAAAGGCCGTTGCCCTGATCTCCGGCGGCCTCGATTCCATGCTCGCCGCGCGCCTGATGCGTGATCAGGGCATCCACGTCGAGGGCATCAATTTCTTCACTGGCTTCTGTGTCGAGGGTCACACCCACGCCATTCGCAGCAGCAAACAGAGCAAACCGAAACGCAATAACGCACTGTGGTCGGCCGAGCAGGTCGGCATCAAGCTGCACATTGTCGATGTGATCGACGAATATAAAGACGTCGTCATCAATCCCAAGCACGGCTATGGCGCGCACCTCAATCCCTGTCTCGACTGCAAGGGCTTCATGGTACGTAAGGCGCGCGAGTGGAGCCGCCCGCGCGCGAGGCCGGGCAGGAAGCAGGAGTCATGGCGGGAGAGACGTAAAACGGGCCGTTTGTTGCGCGAACACGCCCAGCTTCAACCAACCGGGGAAAGCCTTCGCCAGCCGTGACGGACCTTGTAGCGTGATCAACCGCTGGCGCACGGCGTCGCGCAGGTTGAGCTCGCCGACCCACACGCGCGTCATGGCGAACAGGTCGGCGTTCACCAGCAGATCCACTTCATGGCCCGGGTCCTTCAGGCACAACTCGACTTCCGGGCGCTCCAACACCAGCCACCAGTTCTTCATCCCCCTGGTTCCGCGTGGCAGGCCACTGAACTCGAATTGCACGACCACACGTCGCTCCGGCAACGCGTCAGTGTGGATGCGCCGGTGCAGGTCCCACATCAGCAGCGAGGGATCGAGGTCTTCCGTGGACACGTGCGTGTACACCCAGCGCAGCCCCCATTCGCCGAGTTGCAGGATGATGGGCCGCAGCTCCTCGCCGGCGCGGCTCAGCTGATATTCGAAGCCGCGCCCGCTTGGTTTCGGGAGGCGCTCGACGATACCCGCGTCCTCGAGCTCGCGCAGCCGCTGTGCCAGCAGCGTGCGCGACATCAGCGGCACGCCGCGTTGCAGCTCGTTGAAGCGACGGCTGCCGCACAGCAGTTCGCGCAGCACGAGCGGGGTCCAGCGCTCCGCGAAAACTTCGCAGGCGGCCGCGATCGGGCAGAACTGGCCATAGCGGTACATGGCGACAATATAAGCACCGCGCCGCCGCCGCGGAAGTCCAGTTTCTGGACTATCACATCCCGCCCGCGCCGGTTAGCGTGAAGCCGTTCATTAACCCTGCGCAAAGGAGGAAATTTTATGGCAGAACCCGATTACACGGCCGGATCAGCGGCCACTCTGAAATCTGCTTACAGACAGGAGACGGACATGAATACAAGCACAGGTGGAACCGGACAGGTCATCGCCAGCGCCGCTGAGGTATACGAGGAATTTTTCCTGCCGGCGTTGTTCCAGGAGTGGGCGAGCCGCGTGCTGGAGGCGGCGCGCATCCAGCCCGGCGAGCGCGTGCTCGACGTGGCGTGCGGCACCGGCGTTCTGGCCCGCGCTGCCGCCGCACGCACCGGCGCGCACGGCACGGTGGCGGGCTTCGATCTCAACGACGGTATGCTCGCCGTGGCCCGGCGCAAGGCGCCGCACATCGAATGGCGCCAGGGCCGTGCCGAAGCGCTGCCTTTCGACGATGCCAGCTTCGACGCCGTCGTCAGCCAATTCGGCTTGATGTTTTTCGAGGACCGGTCAGCCGCGCTCCGCGAGATGATGCGGGTGTTGCGGCCGGGCGGGCGGATGACGGTGGCGGTCTGGGATTCGATCGACCGCATCCCGGGCTATGCCGCCGTCACCGGGCTGTTGCAGCGGCTGTTCGGTGAACCGGCCGCCGATGCGCTGCGCATGCCTTTCACGTTGGGCGACCCACAAGATCTGCGTTCGTTGTTCGCCGACGCCGGCATTCCCACGGTCCGAATCACGACACAGCGGGGTACCGCCCGGTTCCCGTCGATCGAGTCGTGGATGTACACCGACGTGAAGGGCTGGACGCTGGCCGACATGATCGATGATGCGCAATTCGGTCAGTTGCTCGAGGAAGCGCGGCGCGTGCTCCGACGCTTCGTGACTGCCGATGGCACGGTCGCTTTCGATTCTGCGGCGCACATCATTACCGCCACCAAGTCATAACAAAATGGGGAAGAGGCCGGAGACTACCGCTCATTGTTGAAGATGGCTTGCGGTACGGGCGATGGTCAGGAGCGTTTGAGATGCGCATAGGCCGGCAGCGTCTGCAAACGGGTATCGGTATGCGCGCCGCCGTTGGTGAGGCAGCTAAAGGGGTCGTAGTGAGGCACCCCTTTTCGACCCAACTTGCCGGACTCAGAAGTGATACTCAGGATTCTCCGGGTCGAAGTCGGCGTCTGTCAGACGCGCGTCGAGGTTCAGGTTCTCGTACCCATAGTCCTCGATGAGCTGGTTATCTAGATCACTGACTCTGATCCTTATCAGGAGCTTGCTCTCGACATCCTGGTTGATGACAAAGCGGTAACCGTTGTAGTCCAGCAGTCTCTGGTTCGGGAAAACCACTTCCAGGACCCGCGTGTTCCGGCCGTACAGTGTTTCTTCTCCGCGCTCAGAGAACACAAGTTCATCCATCTTGATCGCCGTGCGGATGTTTATGGCAACTATTTCCAGCAGGTAACCAATTCCGGTGCTGGTGACCGGACGAAGGTTATCCGCCATGAGTCCCGGGTGCCCTGGGTCGAGATTGCGCGTAATAAAGCGCAGTAACCCGCCACGGTGAGCCATGACCCGATTTTCATTCCAGCCTGGCACATACAGCAACTCGCTTCCCTTGTAGGGCGATCTTATCCATCTCATGTACAGGCTGGATGGCTTGTTGTACTTGAGGAGTATGGTTTCTTTGGGAAGGAGCTTGCCGGCAATGCGTTGCTGCTTGTGAAAAACGGCGGTGTAACTTGTGACATTGTCGTAAGCAGCCTCAGCCTCCACGAGCCATTCCTCTGGATCCGGCTTATCGATTACCTCGCCGTGGACCGTCATCGTGGCGAGTACGAATAGCGCTGAACAGAAGATCATGGCTGCGCATTTGCGGGAGTCCGGAGTTAATCCGGGGTGGTTGCCAGAAACCCGGGGCAGGACGCTGTTTCTGGTATTGGAATTTTTAATCGGTAACATCTTCCGCATCCTGCTCGCTGCAGACCCTGGGTCGCCCTGGCCTTGCGGTGGTGTGCGGTTTAGAAATGTTCCCGCAGAGTTTAGAAAGAATAAACCCCCTTTCTTCGAATAACCACTCACGCGTCAGCGGCTGTTCACCCTGCCCTCATCACGTCACCGTGCGCGTTTCGGCGGCCCTGCCGGGAAGACCTGAGAAAAGTACCGGCAACGCACCGCCGTTCTCTGGCCACTACCGGCGTTGCGAGCGAACTTTGCCTTGGCGACAATCGTTTCTCGGCAACTGCTCCCTGCGTTGTTCTCGACTGCCAGCTCCCGGTGCAGTCTACCGCCCACATCCCTGTGGGCGGTAGACTGCACCGACAGCAAGCGCATTAGGCGGCGCAGGGAGAGGTCCCCGAGGGTCTGGGTGAGGGGGAATAAATACCATTCCTTGTCTTCACTTCATCCCACCCAAATAGCAGAGGCCAACCATGTCAAAACCCAAACAATTGAGCGGTCCCGATTTCACCCAAGGCTATTCCTTCGCCAAATTGCGCGATGGCGAAATGCTGCTCGGCCACGCCGAGGGCGAACACGTGCTGCTGGCGCGGCGTGGCAACGAGGTATTCGCCGTCGGCGCCGCGTGTACGCATTACGGCGCGCTGTTAACGGACGGGATAACGGTCGACGACACGGTGCGTTGTCCGTGGCATCACGCCTGTTTCAGTTTGCGCACGGGCGAGGCCTTGTCCGCGCCGGCATTCAAACCCCTGCCATGTTGGCAGGTGCAGCGGGATGGCGACACCCTGCTTCTCGCCGCGCGCAAACCATCGCCGCAAGCGCGCCTCGCACCGGCGCAGGCGCCAGACTCGGTCGTCGTCATCGGCGCGGGTGCCGCCGGCACCGCAGCAGTCGACATGTTGCGCAGGGAAGGTTATCGCGGCGCCATCACATTGATCGGCGCCGAGCCGAATCCGCCAGTCGATCGCCCGAATCTTTCCAAGGACTATCTCGCGGGAAGCATGCCGGAGGACTGGTTGTGGCTGATGCCGGAAGCGTATTACCACGACAACGACATCGAACTGATCACCGGCATGGCAGCCACAGCGATCGATCCTGCGCAACGCCAGGTCAAGCTCGCGGATGGTCGCAAGCTCAGCTATGGCGCATTATTGCTCGCGACCGGCGCCGAGCCGGTGCGCCTCTCGATCCCCGGCGCGGATCTGCCGCACGTCCATTACCTGCGCAGTCTGTCGGACAGTCGCGAGCTCATCGACTCCGCCGCAAACGCCAAACACGCCGTGGTGATCGGCGCGAGTTTCATCGGGCTGGAGGCCGCGGCAGCGTTGCGCGCGCGGGAGCTTGAGGTGCACGTGGTCGCGCCCGACGCGCGACCCTTGGAGCGCATCCTGGGAACCGAGATCGGCGACCTGATCCGCAACCTGCACGAGAAAACGCACCGCGTCATCTTTCATCTCAAGACCAAAACGACGGCGATCACCGCCGAAGCCGTCACCCTGGATAACGGCGAGCACATACCCGCCGATCTGGTAGTGGTCGGTATCGGCGTCCGACCGGCGGTGCAGCTTGCAGAGCAGGCCGGACTCGCCGTCGACAAGGGCGTGCTGGTCAACGAGTATCTCGAAACCAGCGTCACCGGAATTTACGCCGCCGGCGATATCGCGCGTTACATCGACCCGCGCGGCGAACGCGTGCGCATCGAACACTGGGTGGTTGCACAGCGGCAGGGACAAACCGCCGCGCGCAACATGCTCGGACGCCGCGAACGCTACACCGCCGTACCGTTCTTCTGGAGCGCGCATTACGATGTCACACTCAACTACGTCGGTTATGCAGAACACTGGGACCGCATTGAGATCGACGGCAGCATTCAGGAACACGACTGCACGCTGCGGTACCTCGCGGACGGGAAGGTGCGGGCTGTGCTTACGATATTTCGGGATAAGGAGAGTTTGCGGGCGGAGGTGGAGATTGGCAGGGGCACGGCTGGTATTGGCTAAACCGGGTGAAGCTGGATGAGCTGAGCTATAAAGGTAATGTTGCGCGACGATCTGGTCGAGTAGGGTTTGTTCGGGGCGGTGACGTTGTTAACGGTGGCTGCCGGGACTTGGGCTGGCTTGGCGGTTGGCGCTTCGACGGCGCGCGCGGGACAGGTCGGTAACGGCAACCGGTTCGCCAGACTCACGGCGGGCATGATCGCGTCCCTGCGTTGGGGAGTGTCGAAGACACAGAATAATGTTCTCTTTCTGTTCTCAACTCTAACCGGCCGCCATCGCCTGAAGCAAGGGCCGGTGCTGCTGCCGCCGGGGGTCGTCATCCGCTAAACTGGCCGCCCAATACCCGGTCCCGCCGCCATGACTTCACCCCGCAAAGCCTGTCCTGAGCATCGTCGAAAGGCCGTTGCCCTGATCTCCGGCGGCCTCGATTCCATGCTCGCCGCGCGCCTGATGCGTGATC